>Ga0209211_10012626_pt1 | contig 10601 bp, 10 predicted proteins | sample RifGroA2_FD_183992 | JGI IMG/M metagenome (GOLD analysis project Ga0209211, IMG submission 183992) | Groundwater microbial communities from Rifle, Colorado, USA - Groundwater A2 (SPAdes) (version 2) | ecosystem: Environmental > Aquatic > Deep subsurface > Groundwater | place: Rifle, Colorado...
GCACGGCGGGAAATCTCACCACCGACACTCATATCGCCGCCCTGGCCCTCGAGCAGGGCTACACCGCCTACTCCGCCGACAACGACTTCAAGCGCTTCTCCGGGCTGAAACACATCAATCCGCTCACTGCCTGATCTTGGCCATGAATGATTCCACCCCCACCCTCGCCATCATCGGCCTCGGCTACGTCGGGCTGCCGCTGGCTGTTGAATTCGGCAGGAAGTTCAAGACCATCGGCTTCGACCTTGCCCAAGCCAAGATCGACGCCTATCGGCAATTCACCGACCCCACCGGCGAAGTTTCGAGCGAAGACCTGCGCGCCGCCACGGGACTCGAACCCACCACCGATCCGCGCCGTCTCGCCAGCGCCGACTTTTTGATCATTGCCGTTCCGACCCCGGTGGACGCGGCCCACATCCCCGACTTCGGCCTTCTGATCGGCGCCAGCACCACTGCCGGGCAGCACATGAAAAAGGGCGCCACCGTCATCTACGAATCCACGGTCTATCCCGGCGCTACGGAAGAAATCTGCATTCCGGTTCTGGAAAAGCAGTCCGGTCTCAAGTGGAAGCAAGACTTTCACGTGGGCTACTCCCCGGAACGCATCAATCCGGGCGACAAGGAACACACCCTCACCAAAATCCTCAAGGTGGTGTCTGGCGACAGCGCCGAGACCCTCGAAGGCGTCGCTGCCCTCTACGCTAGCATCATCACTGCCGGGGTGCACAAGGCCAGCAGCATCAAAGTGGCCGAAGCCGCCAAGGTCATCGAGAGCACCCAGCGCGACCTCAACATTGCGCTGATGAATGAACTTGCCATCATCTTCGACAGGATTGGCATTGACACCACCGACGTGCTTGAGGCGGTCGGGACCAAGTGGAACTTCCTCAAGTTCAAGCCGGGCCTCGTTGGCGGTCATTGCATCGGCGTCGATCCTTACTTACCTTACCCACAAGGCGGAAATGCTCGGCTATCACCCCGAGGTGATTCTCGCCGACCGCAGAATCAACGACGGGATGGGAAAGTTCATTGCGGAGAAGACCGTCAAGCTGATGATTCGGCAGGGAACGAACATCAACGGCGCGAAAGTGGCGATACTGGGATTCACTTTCAAGGAAGACTGCCCCGATTTGCGCAATTCGCGTGTGCCAGACATTTTTCATGAGTTGGAGAGCTTCGGAATTAGGCCGATTGTGTTCGATCCTCTGACGTCTCCCGATGAGGCGCATCATGAATACGGGATTGATTTGGGACAACGGGAAGGTATACCGCAGTGCGATGCCATCGTTCTTGCGGTGGCGCACCGTGAGTTTCGCGCCTTCTCGCTATCAAAACTTACCGAGAAGCTGAAACCGGGAGCGGTGATTGTAGATGTCAAGTCGTGTCTTGACCTTAGCGCCCTGAACGCTCAGGGTTTTTTAACCTGGCGTCTTTGATCGAGCGGAATAGCCATAATCTGCCGGGTCTTCCATCGTGTTAATGCCTGAACCAAACGGCCAGCCCAACAGCCTTTACATTGTTACCGAGCTCCTCGCGGCGTATCCGCGCCGCAGCACGGTAATGATAGCGTTCTTGCTGTTTTCCGGATTGGCGGAAGGCATTGGCGTAATGGCGCTGTTGCCACTCCTCGTTCTGGCGACGGGTGGCGGAGAAGCGGAGACAACGACGGCTGGTCGTTTGATAGCGGGGCTGTTCCATCTGTTCGGAGCGGCACCCTCGCTGGGGGGGATGCTCCTTCTGATCGTGGCCGGAATGTCGATCAAGGCAGGCGCTACGCTGATCGCAATGCGCGAAGTGGGTTATACCGTGGCGCATGTGATGACCGACTTGCGATTGAAACTTGTCCGGGCGCTACTCGAGGCGAGATGGAGTTATTTCGTGAGTCAGCCGATTGGCAGCCTGTCCAATGCCATCAGCAATGAGGCGGCGCGGGCCGCACAGGTCTACATGTCGTCCGCCCAGTTGCTGGCGCTTTCCATCCAGGCCGGCGTGTATGCCATTCTGGTTGTTCTGGTTTCCTGGCAAATTGCGCTCAGTGGTGCAGTAGTGGGCGCGTCGTTTGCCTGGATATTTCGCCACCTGGTCGAAGCAACCCGGCGAGCGGGAGGCGATCAAACAGATATGTTGAAATCGCTAACAGCCCGGCTGACAGACGCATTGCAAGGCATCAAGCCGATCAAGGCGATGGCGTGCGAAAAGGATCTTCTGCCGCTACTGGAGTCGGAAGCCCAGGGCTTGAATGGAGCGCAACAACGCCAGGTGTGGAGTGCGGAGCTTGTACGCGTTCTGCAGGAGCCCATACTCACCGCCATTATTGCGACGGGGCTCTACTGGGCGCTGTCTACCGGGGGATTTGCGTTTTCCGATCTGATGGTCATCGCCTTCTTGTTTTATCGATTGTTAAACCGGATACATTCCGTGCAGCAGGTGTATCAGGCCGTTGCGCACGGAGAGAGCGCGTACGTTTCCCTGAAAGACAGTATCCGGGTAGCGCAAGCCCAAAAAGAGCCGGAAAGCAGTGAGTTCCGCAAGTTGGCCGATTTCCGGAAAATCGACTTTCGTGCGGTCTGTTTCTCTTACGGCGAGAAACAGGTGCTGCAAGACGTCAATCTCACATTGAACAAAGGCGAGTTCGTTGCCATTGTTGGTGAATCGGGATCGGGGAAAACAACGCTTGCGGATTTACTCGTTCGCTTTGCCGATCCCTCGCAAGGCCAGGTTCTGGTTGATGGCCGATCCCTCGCGGAAATCAATCTTTCGTCTTGGCGGCGAATGGTTGGTTACGTTCCACAAGAACTGCTGCTATTTCACGACAGCATTTTGAAGAACGTGTCGCTTGGCGACGCCGCCATTTCGCGCGAGCAGGTGGAAGCGGCGTTGCGAATGGCGGGCGCATGGGGCTTTGTGTCCGCGCAGCCACAGGGGATGGATACAGTAATTGGCGAGCGTGGAGCGCGGATTTCCGGTGGGCAGCGGCAGCGCATATCGCTTGCGCGAGCACTGGTTCGGCAACCGAAATTGCTGATTCTCGACGAAGTGACTTCCGCGCTGGACCCGCAAACGGAGGAAGAAGTTTGTGCCACACTGAGCGAATTGGCGGGGCATGTAACGATTGTGGCGGTCTCGCATCAGCCAGCAATCGTTCGCGCTGCAGGGCGTTCCTATCGCCTGGACAAAACCGGGGCGTTGTCGCTTCGGGAGGCAACGCTGACTCCGGCTTGAGATGACGTGATGCCGACCATTCTTTATCTCGTGCTGGCCCGTGGCGGATCAAAAGGCGTGCCGCGAAAGAATCTCGCTCTGGCGGGCGGCCAACCACTCATTGCATGGTCTCTGCGGGCTGCCAGTGAATCACGGCATCATGGGCGGGTGCTTGTTTCAACGGATTCGCAAGAAGTGATGTCTGTGGCGCGCGAGTTCGGCGCCGAGACACCCTTCATTCGGCCATCGAATCTGGCATCGGACACGGCCACCAGTCTTGATGCGGCGGTGCATTGCCTTTGCTGGTTGAAAGAGCATGAGAGCTATGAGCCGGATATCCTGGTCTTGCTTCAACCGACATCGCCACTGAGAACTTCGCTCGATATTGATCTGGCCATAGACATGGCTTTGGAGAAGAACGCCAAGGCCGTGGTAAGCGTGGCAACTGCGGGATGCCATCCGTACTGGATGAAGACATTAAACGACCAAGGTCAACTGGTGAATTGGGCAGCGACCGTACCGTCGATTGTGAGAAGACAGGATTTGCCAACGGTATATGGGCTTAACGGGGCGATTTATGTCGTCAAGCCCAAAGTGTTGCTGGAAGAGCAAACATGGTATCCCGATCCGACCTATCCTTATGTCATGCCATTCCAGCGATCACTTGATATTGACACCCCTTGGGATTTGCATGTGGCAGACTTGATACTTCGCGATCAGCAACACAACCGGGCCAAGGCGTAAAGCGATGGGATATCGGCAGCGAATCGAGGATCTATTTGTTCGCACGAGTGACGGCATTCGCCTTGCGGTCGCCTGTATTAATCGCAGCCTGGGTCTGGCAGCGATTGTCGTGGAAGGAGCTGGACGATTTGTGGACATCATTACGGACGGTGATATCCGCAGAGCCATTCTTGATGGAATGAGTCTGGAAGCTTCGATTGAGGATCTGCTTGGACACAAAAGATCGCTGATGGCGCACCCCCCCGTTGTTGCGCGAGACAATCTGTCCAAAGAAGATCTGTTCCGGTTGCTGAGCGACAAGGAAGTCTCCATCGCTCCTATTCTTGATTCCACCGGAAGGGTTGTGGACCTGGTGTGTGTTGACGACTTGATACCGGACTGTATGCCGAACCTGCAAGCCGTCGTGATGGCCGGCGGGCTGGGGACGCGCTTGCGTCCGCTGACGACGAATACGCCCAAACCGATGCTGCTGGTTGGTGATCGACCCTTGCTGGAACTGACTATCGAAAGCTTGAAATCCGCAGGCATCAGCCGTGTGAATGTATCGACGCATTTTCTGCCGGAGAAAATACAGGAGCACTTTGGCGACGGTTCCGATTTTGGTGTGCAGATCAATTATCTGAACGAAGATACCCCTCTGGGTACTGCCGGCGCGCTGGCCATGATGGGAGAGGTCAGCGAGCCTTTGCTTGTCATCAATGGCGATGTGCTTACGCAAGTTGATTTCCGCGCCATGCTTTCATTTCATCGCGAACACAATGCCGTGCTGACGGTAGCCGTGCGCCAATTTGATCTGCCCGTTCCCTTTGGCGTCATGGAGTGTGACGGTGTGTCCGTAAGGGCTGTGCGGGAAAAGCCAACATATAATTTCTTCGTAAGCGCGGGCATATACCTGCTCGAACCATCGGTGTGCAAATCGGTCCCCAAGGGGAGCCGATTTGATATGCCGGATCTGATCAATCAATTGATACAGAATGGACAATCTGTGGTCAGTTTCCCAATCATGGAATACTGGTTGGATATCGGGCAGCACATGGATTATGCAAAGGCTCAGGAAGATGCGAGAGCGGGCCTGTTTGAGACTGACGAAGCCAATTCGATGAGCGACGGAGCCATGAAGTGAAAGGCATTGACATAGCGGGCCGCGTGATCGGTTCCGAATACCCTCCTTTTTTAATAGCCGAAGTGGGCATCAATCACGAGGGTGATTTCGCGAAAGCCATTCAGATGGTTGATGCGGTCGCTTCTGCGGGAGCGGATTGCGTCAAGTTCCAGTGCCACATCACGGAAGATGAAATGATCCCGACGGATATGACCCCCGGGGAAATATCCACCGAAAAACTGTGGGACATTATCAAGCGTTGCGAACTCACGGAAGACGAGGAGCGCAAGGTACAGGCGCATTGCGCTGAAAGAAACATCCTTTTCCTGAGCACGCCGTTTTCGCGAGCCGCAGCCGACAGGCTTCACCGCATGGGTGTGCCGGGGTTCAAGATCGGCTCGGGAGAATGTAATAACTATCCCCTACTCGATCACATTGCCCGTTTTGGCAAGCCCATCATATTGTCTACCGGGATGAACGATCTGGATTCAATTGCGAAAGCGGTGCGCACCATACAGGCCCATGATTGTCCGCTGATGTTGATGCATTGCACGTCCATGTATCCGACGCCGTATGACAAGGTGCGGCTGGGAGCGATTAGTGATCTTCAGGAGACCTTCGGATTGCCGGTGGGCCTGAGCGACCACTCGTTGGGCATTTATACCTGCCTCGGCGCGGTTGCACTGGGGGCCAGCGCCTTGGAAAAACATTTCACAATTAGCCGGAACTGGCCCGGGCCCGATGTTCCCATTTCCATCGAGCCTGCAGAGTTGGGCGAGATGGTGAAAGGCGCCCGCGCAATATGGGAAGCCAGAGGCGGACGAAAAGGCATCTTGCCTGAAGAGCAGCCGGTTATTGATTTTGCCTACGCAACGCTGGTGACGATTTGTCCGATAGCGGCTGGAGACGTATTTACCCGGGAGAATGTATGGGTAAAGCGTCCGGGCACAGGCCCCATTCGTGCCGAATTCTTCGAGGGCATTCTGGGCAAGACGGCAGCCCGGAACGTGCCGACTGACGTGCATTTGGCGCCGGAAGATATTGTTGGCTATTGAGACGCACGCACGACGGGTGCTCATTACCGGCGTTTGTGGGCGAATTGGTCGTAGGCTGGCCCCCGCTTTGATTGCACGGGGCTGGCGTGTTGTCGGTGTGGCTCGCAATGGTTCGCCCGCAAGCGATGTGCCAGTAATTCATGGAGATTTGTCCGATCCATGCGTCATGGAGCGCGCGTTTTCGGCACTTGAGCCGGGCGAGGACGGTTCCTTTGCGCCCATCACGGTTGTGCATCTGGCAGGACTAGCCGATGCCGCAGAGGCAAACCGTAGTCGTGACAAGGCTTTTCAGACAAACGTGGAACTGACAAAAGACCTGCTTGAGCACTCCGTGCACAACGGAGTTCAGCAGTTCATTTTTGCCTCAACAGGCTATGTTTATGGTGCAACGGGGAGTCTTCCGGCGAGCGAGAGTGCGCCCGTCTGCCCCGACTCGGTCTACGCAACTACCAAGCTGGTGGCTGAAAATCTCGTGCGCGACTATGCGTCGGAATTCAAGCTGAAAACAGACATATTGCGTATCAGCAACGTCTATGGCCCGGATAGTCCTCCATCGACAGTGGTTGGGCGAATTCTTCAGATGGCTCGTGAACGCCAGCCCCTGTCCGTGCGCTCCCGCGAGCCTGTGCGCGACTTTATTTACATCGACGATGTGGTTAATGCAATGGCGGTGCTGATCGAGTCTGAAAGAGGTGACGGCTGCCGGGTGTTTAACGTGTCCAGTGGTATCGGCATCAGTGTTGGATGTCTCGTCGATACCATCGAAGCCTTGGGGCGTGGCGCATCGCCCGATCCATGCGACGCTGCTAGCGAGGACAGGCTGGTCCTGTGCAATGATGCGTTGAGGGCGCAAACGAGGTGGCATCCCGAATACAGCCTTGCCGATGGCTTACGCGCGTGCCTTGCCGCACTGTCAGAAAGTGCTGACGCTTCTATTACTCTTGAATCATTACATTAGCCTATGCGAAAGATAGCGATCTACACGGGGAATCGAGCCGAGTACGGCTTGCAATACCCCATCATAAAAGCGATCTCGTCGCGACCGGACATGGAGTATTTCCTTCTGGTGTCGGGAGCCCACCTTCAGGAGGACTTCGGTTATACGAAGGGCGAGATCGAGACAGACGGTTTTCGCGTTTATGGCGAAGTGAAGCTCTCCATGGAGGGCGATACTGTTTTGTCGACGGCGCGGGCTATCGGTTCCGGCATTCTCAGTCTCAGCGAGGTGCTTGATCAGATCAAGCCGGATTTTCTGGTGGTGTACGCAGATCGGTTTGAAGGGTTTTCTGCGGTGATTACGGGAACCCAGATGAATATTCCCACCGCCCATATCGAGGGGGGGGACCTGACAGAAGGCGGCGCGCTGGATGACTCCGTCCGGCATGCGATGACCAAACTGGCTCACCTGCACTTCACCACCAATGAGCAGGCGGCAGAGCGTGTTCGCCGGATGGGCGAAGAACCCTGGCGCGTTTTCAATGTGGGATTCCCGGCTCTTGATTTGATTGCGGATGGGCGCTATGCCTCAGCCGCAGAACTGTCCGAGAAATACGGAATCGATCCGGACAAGCCGGTGGTGATTTTCACCCAGCATTCGGTTACAACGGAATTTGAAATGGCGGTCGAACAGATTCGCCCTGCGCTGGCAGCTATGAATCGTCTCGCCAAAGAGGGGTGCCAGGTTGTGGTGACCTATCCAAACAACGACGCAGGCGGCAAGGCGATTATTGCGGAAATCGAAAAACTGCGGCTCGACATGCCCCCCTTGATGCAAATTCACGCCAGCCTGGGGCGGTACAACTATCACGGCGTATTGAATTTGTGTGGCCGTGGTGGTCGCGGTGCTTGTGTTGGCAATTCGTCCAGCGGGATCAAGGAAACCCCGGTTTTCGCGTGCCCTGCGGTCAATATTGGCAGTCGCCAGGAGGGGAGGTTGCGTGCAGAAAACGTGCTGGATGCCCCTTACGATGCAGAGGCGATTTATCAGGCATGCGTAAAGGCGATACATGACGAAGCATTTCGCCAGATCTGTGCTGAAACGCCGAATCCTTATGGGAAAGGGGGGGCGGGTCCGCGCATCGCAGAGGTCTTGGCAACGGTTGAATTGGGAACGCGTCTTTTGCGCAAGAAAATGACGTATTGAGGATGGGTAGCGTAAGCAGCGCGGTGATCGGCATGGAACTCAAGGGAAAAAAGATACTGGTAACGGGGGCAGACGGATTTATCGGTTCGCACCTTACGGAAGAACTGGTTCGGCGCGGCCATGATGTGCGTGCTTTCGTGTATTACAACTCGTTCAATTCATGGGGCTGGCTCGACAAGTCGCCGCTGGAGATCAGGAAGTCGCTGAATGTGTTTTCGGGAGATGTCCGCGACCCGCACGGCGTCAGACAGGCGATGCAGGGGTGTGATGTCGTACTGCACCTGGCCGCGCTGATCGCCATTCCGTATTCCTACCACTCTCCGGATACGTATGTTGATACCAATATCAAGGGCACGCTGAATGTCTTGCAGGCGGCTCGCGAATTATCCGTGTCCCGAGTTGTGCATACGTCGACCAGCGAGGTCTATGGAACGGCCCGATTTGTTCCCATAACGGAAGATCACCCCCTGCAGGGCCAGTCACCCTACTCGGCGACAAAAATAGGCGCCGATCAACTGGCTTTCTCTTTTCATGCCGCCTTTGGAACCCCGGTTTCGGTTGCTCGTCCGTTCAACACCTATGGCCCGCGCCAATCCGCCCGAGCGGTTATCCCGACGATTATTACGCAGATAGCCAATGGCAGCAGGAAGTTGTCGCTTGGATCGCTTTCTCCCACCCGCGATTTCAACTACGTGCAGGATACAGTGCGGGGGATTATCGCCGTTGCAGAAGCGGATGCAGCGATTGGCGAGGTGATAAACATAGGCAGCAATTTCGAGGTGTCGATAGGCGATACAGCCTGTTTGATTGCCGACATTTTCGGTGTCGAAATCGAGTTTACGGAAGATGCACAGCGTCTGCGCCCGGCCAAAAGCGAAGTCGAAAGGCTTTGGGCCGACAATACGAAACTGAAAGCGTTGACCGGCTGGTCGCCGGAGTTTGGTGGTGGCGAGGGACTGCGCCGAGGTTTGCAAAACACCATCGCGTGGTTTCGGGATGCTTCAAACCTGGCCGCCTACAAGGCTGACATTTACAACGTATAAATCCAATGGCTGGAGCTTGAAGAAACAAAATGGATTACTCGGCTTTCGAACTTCCCGAAGACAAGTTGCAGGTCAAATATGGTCTTCCGCGTGAAGTAAAGTTTTGTACGGCATGTGTTATTTCCAACCAGCGCCCATCGTCTGTCGTTGAATTCAAGAACCGGGCCGATGACCCGAAGCCCACCATTTCGTTTGATGACGAAGGGCTTTGTGCGGCATGCCACTATGCGCGGATCAAGGAAACAATCGACTGGAAGGAGCGCGAGCGCGAACTCATCGAACTGTGCAACCGCTTTCGCAGCCGCGACGGATCCTATGATTGCATCGTTCCGGGAAGTGGCGGGAAGGACAGCGCGTTCACATCACACATCCTGAAATACAAGTACGGGATGAACCCGCTCACAGTGACTTGGGCTCCGCACATTTACACCGAAATTGGCTGGAGGAATTTTCAGAGCTGGATTGAGCATGGCGCAGACAACTATCTGTATTCCCCAAATGGAAAGCTGCATCGCTTGCTCACGCGGCTGGCTTTCGAGAACCTTGTGCACCCCTTTCAGCCCTTCATTATTGGCCAGAAGCTCGTAGGGCCGCGCCTTTCTTCTCTCTACGGCATTCCCCTAGTGTTTTATGGTGAGAATCAAGCGGAATACGGGAACGACATCAAGGCCAACGAGAGCCCGAAAATGGATATGTCATTCTTCTACTCGGGGAAGCCGGATCGAAGCGATCTATTTCTCGGGGGGCTCCCCGTCAGCGAACTGATCGAGCGTCACTCGGTCGATGCGCGGGATTTGAATCCCTATCTTCCGCTGGATGGCGAGAAGTTGCACCGGGTGGGCACCGAAGTTCACTATCTGGGCTATTACCTGAAGTGGGATCCACAAGAGTGCTTCTATTACGCGGTTGAAAACACGGGATTCCAGCCAAATGTTGAACGCACCGAGGGGTCTTACTCCAAATACAGTTCCATTGACGACCGGATTGATCCCCTGCACTACTACACCACGTATATTAAATTCGGCATAGGGCGTGCGACCTACGATGCCGCACAGGAAATTCGCAACAAGAAAATTACGCGCGAAGAAGGCGTGGCTTTGGCCAGGCGTTACGATGCGGAGTTCCCGGCGAAGTATTTCAAGGACATTCTCGACTATATGGGAATTACTCAGGAGCGCTTCAATGAGGTAATAGATGGCGCTCGCTCCCCACATCTTTGGCAACACGCCAGTGGTGAATGGAAGCTGCGGCACGCGGTCTGGCATGAGTCTTGAGCAAATCACCGTCACGCGAGGCAATCTGAGACTGATTGC
>Ga0209211_10012627_pt1 | contig 10601 bp, 4 predicted proteins | sample RifGroA2_FD_183992 | JGI IMG/M metagenome (GOLD analysis project Ga0209211, IMG submission 183992) | Groundwater microbial communities from Rifle, Colorado, USA - Groundwater A2 (SPAdes) (version 2) | ecosystem: Environmental > Aquatic > Deep subsurface > Groundwater | place: Rifle, Colorado...
TGATACGCCTTGTACAGCGCGTCAATGTAATCCTTGGGGTGATAGCAACTGATGTACTGAAAAGCATCGGCGATGCTCTGGATAAAGTCTTCCTGACGGATGATAGCCATTGATGTGTTCTCCAGCGTAGCGGCTGTGGGGATAACCGCCCCATTTTAGGGACTTACGCTGCGCTGCGCCATGCTGGAATGCTTGAAGATTGCCCGGCTTGCGTTCATGCTGCCGTTTGTCAAAAAATCATCAGGGCATCATGATGCCGCGCCCGCTGTTATCGCTGTTGCTGTGCCTGCTGTTGCTGTCCACCCCGGCCACGGCGGCCGTCATCCACGCCGTCACCACCGAATTTCCACCGTTCCAGAGCGAGCAGCCGGCGCCATGGGGGCTGGCGCTGGAAGCGGCGCAAGCGCTGGCGGCGCGCAACGGCGATACGCTGGCGGTGCAGTTCCTGCCGTGGCCGCGCGCCTACCAGATGGCGGAAACCACGCCCGGACTGCTGATCTTCTGCCTTGGCCGCACGCCGCAACGCGAAGCGCGCTACGGCTGGATCGGCCGCATCGCCAGCGGTGACGCCCGGCTGTGGCGCCTGGCCGACCGCCCCGAAGTCAACCCCGCCACGCTGCAAGAAGCCCAGCGCTGGCAGCTGGGCGTGACCGCGCGGGACATGAAGGCGGACTACCTGCTGCAACAGGGCTTTGCCTACGAACGCAACCTGCAGCAAAGCAGCGACGACCTGTCCAATATCCGCAAGCTGTACGCCGGCCGCATCGACCTGCTGCCGTTCTCCAATCATCTGGTGCTGGCCTGGCGGACGCGCGAACTGGGCCTGGACCCGCGCCTGCTGCAGCCGGTGCTGCCGCTGCCGGCACTGTCCAACCCGCTCTACCTCGCGTTCAGCCCCGGCACCGCGCCGCAACTAAGCCGCCGTTATGCCCGCCTGTTCCGCCAGCTGCAGCGCGAAGGCGTGTTCGACCGCCTGCGCCAGCGGCTGCAACTACCGCGCGAGACGCTGCCCGGCGACTGAGCCGTTCCCTGCACGCCTTGCATTCCCTGCACTCCCTGCACTCCCTGCACTCCCTGCACTCCCCGCACTCCCTGCATTCCCTGCATTCCCCACGCCTGCGGTAAGCCGTCCACCGGCGCCATCCGCCAAAAGCGAACGCCTCTCCCTACCGCCAGTCGCGGTGCCGACTGCTATAACCGCTATACGCACCCCTGCCCTGTTTCCCCTGCCGGAGCCGTCATGAGCGAAGCCCTTCCCCGCGGACTCAGCCACAGCGTCGCCCGCGCCCGGCTGGCCGCCAAAGGCGCCAACGAGCTGGGTACCGAGCAGCGCCGCAGCCTGGCCGCCATCGCCGGCGAGGTGGTGCGCGAGCCGATGTTCCTGCTGCTGCTTGGCGCAGGTGCCATCTATCTGGCGATGGGCGACGCGCACGAGGCGCTGATCCTGCTCGGCTTCGTCGCCATCATCATGACGGTCACCATCGTGCAGGAGCGGCGCACCGAGAACGCGCTGGAGGCGCTGCGCGACCTGTCCAGCCCGCGCGCACTGGTGATCCGCGACGGCGAGGCACAGCGCATCGCCGGGCGCGAGGTGGTGCGCGACGACATCCTGATCCTCAGCGAGGGTGACCGCATTCCGGCCGACGGCGTGGTGCTGCAGGCGCACGAGCTGGCCACCGACGAATCGATGCTCAGCGGCGAATCGGAGCCGGTGGCCAAGTTCGGCCAGCGCGAGCCGGCCTATGCCGGCACGCTGGTGGTGCGCGGCCAGGGCCTGCTGCAGGTGTGCGCCACCGGCCAGCACACCGAGCTGGGCCGCATCGGCAAATCGCTGACCACCATCGCCGTCGAAGCCTCGCCGCTGCGCGACGAGATTGCGCGGCTGACGCGGCAGCTGGCGCTCTTGGGCGTCGGCCTGTGCCTGCTGCTGGCGCTGCTGTACTGGCTGCTGCGCGACAGCTGGCTGGACGCGCTCCTGGCCGGCATCACGCTGGCGATGGGCATCCTGCCGCAGGAATTTCCGGTGATCATGATCGTGTTCCTGGCGTTGGGCGCGCGCCGCATCGCCAGCCACCAGGTGCTGACCCGGCGCCTGAACGCCATCGAGACGCTGGGGGAAACCACGGTGCTGTGCGTCGACAAGACCGGCACCCTGACGCAGAACCGCATGGCGCTGGCGGCGCTGGCGGTGGACGGCCAGCTGCTGGACACCGGCCAGCTGCCCGGCGGCGAGCTGCCGGAGGCCTACCACGAGCTGCTGGAATACGCGGTGCTGGCCAGCGAGATCGAACCGCACGACCCGATGGAGCAGGCCTTCCACCACTATGCGCGCACCTATCTGGCCGATACCGAACACCTGCACCCGGCGTGGTCGCTGGCCCGCGAGTACGAGCTGTCGCCGGCACTGCTGGCGATGTCGCACCTGTGGCGACAGGACGGCGACGACGACGACGTGGTCGCCACCAAGGGCGCACCGGAGGCGATTGCCGAGCTGTGCCACCTGCCGGACGCGGCGCGCGCGCGCCTGATCGCGGACGCGGCGACGCTGGCCGACCGCGGCCTGCGCGTGCTGGGCATCGCCAAGGCACGCCACAGTCCGCACCAGGAGTGGCCGTCGCTGCAGCATGATTTCGACTTCGAGCTGCTCGGCCTGGTCGGCTTTGCCGATCCGCTGCGCCCGGAGGTGCCCGCCGCCATCCGCGAGTGCCAGCAGGCCGGCATCCGCGTGCTGATGATCACCGGCGACCACCCGCACACCGCGCACGCCATTGCCCGCCAGGCCGGCATCACCAGCCGCGGCACACTGACCGGCAGCGAGCTTGCGGCACTGGGCGACGATGCGGCCAACCTTGGCCGGCAACTGGCCGGCGTCAACGTGGTCGCACGGGTCACGCCGCAGCAGAAGCTGGCCATCGTCAACGCGCTGAAGGCCGCCGGCGAGGTGGTGGCGATGACCGGCGACGGCGTCAACGACGCGCCGGCGCTGAAGGCGGCGCACATCGGCATCGCGATGGGCAAGCGCGGCACCGACGTGGCGCGCGAGGCCGCCGCGCTGGTGCTGCTGGACGACGACTTCACCGCCATCGTGACCGCGATCCGCCTCGGGCGGCGCATCTTCGCCAACCTGCGTCAGGCGATGAGCTACACGCTGGCGGTGCACATGCCCATCATCGGGCTGTCGATGCTGCCGCTGCTGTTCGGCATGCCGCTGATCCTGGCGCCGATCCATATCGCCTTTCTGGAGCTGGTGATCGACCCGGCCTGCTCCATCGTGTTCGAGGCCGAGCCGGAACGGCCGCAGCAGATGCAGCAGCCGCCGCGCCGCACCGGCGAGGCGCTGCTGTCGCGGCCGCAGCTGGTGCTGGCGCTGGCGCAGGGCGCGCTGGTGCTGCTCAGCTGCGGTGTCGCCTATGCCGCCAGCCTGGCGGCGGCGCTCGACGACGCCACCGCGCGGGCGCTGAGCTTCATCGTGCTGGTCAGCGCCAATGCGCTGCTGATCCTGCCCAACCGCTCGGCGCAGAGCGGCTGGCGGGCGCTGTTCGGCGGCCTGTCGGCGGTGGCGGCGTGGGTGCTGGGCGGCACCCTGCTCAGCCTGCTGCTGATCACCAGCATCCCGGCGCTGGCCGGCGCCTTCGGCTTTGTGCCGCCGGCGCCGGGACTGTGGCTGGCGGCATTTGCGCTGGGCTGCGCCACCCTGCTGCTGCTGGAAGGCAGCAAGCGCGTCGCCGCCAGGCGGGGCTGAGGCGCCCTATTCCGGCGCGGCGGCCGGCTTGGCCCGTGCCGGCGGCGCCAGCACCTGATCGGCATCCTGCCGCAGCTGGCCGGCGAGGCGGGTCGCCAGCTCCAGCCGGCGCAGCAGCCACGGGCTGAGATCGCTCTCGAACGGATCGGGCAGCAGCACCGGCCCCGGTGCCGCTTCCGCCGCCGCGACCGCCGCGCCGCCGGCGTGCTGCAGCGTGCTGTCGATGGACTGCGCCGCCTGCTGCAGCGGCTGGCGGATCTGCTCCGGCTGCAGACGGTCGCGACGCAACAGCAGCATGCTCTTCACCGCCGTCAGCTGTGCCAGCAGCTGGTAACTGTGCGCCAGCAGCAAGCCCAGCGGCGCCAGCGGCGGCCGCACCGCGCGCGGCTCGGCCAGCGAGCGCTGCGTCGCCTGCACCAGCGCCGACAGGCTGTCGTAGGCCTCGCGCCGTGCCAGACGCCAGGCCAGCTCCGGCTCGTTGTCGATCGCCTGCAACTGGCCCAGCCCTAGCGCCACGCGGGCATGGCGTGCCTGCGCGCTGAGCGTACGCGCCACCAGCGCCGGGATCTGGTGCCGCTCCCACGACGGCAGCACATAGCTGCACGCCCAGGCGATGGCGACACCGAGCAGGGTGTCGGCAATGCGCTCCGGCACGCCGAACACCGGGCTGGCGCCGGCATGTAGCATGTGCGCCTGCAACAGGCCGAGCACGGTGGCGGCCACCGCCGTCACCAGATAACGGCGCACGGCAAAGGCATGGGCAAAGGCCTGTGCCAGCGTCACCGCCAGCAGCAACAGCCACGTCGACGGCTGCAGCGCCAGCAGTGCGCCAGCGATCACGCAACCGAGCAAGGTGCCGGCGACACGGCTGTTACGCCGCTCCAGCGTCTGCGCCAGGCTGCCGCGCAGCACCACCACGATGGTCAGCAGGATCCAGTAGTCGTGCGCCACCCACGGCAGCACCTGCGCCAGCGCATAGGCACTGCCGACCGCCAGTGTGGCGCGGATGGCGTGGCGCAGCGGCGGCGCATCCCAGCGCCATAGCCCGGCAAACGGCCGCCACGACCACGCGGTGGGGCTGACGAACAGCTGCCAGCTGGCGCGCACCCCCGCCAGGTCCGGCGCCTGCTCGCCGCGCGCCAGCGCCACCAGCCGCACCACCTCGTCGTTGATGTTGCCGACACGGTTGGCCAGCCCGCGCGCCAGCATCGCTGCCGACGGCGCCTGCGACTCGGCGGCAGCTTCCGCTTCCGCCTCTGCCCAGTGCAGCGTGGCCAGCAGCGGCCGCAGGCTGGTGAACGGCGGCGGCATGCGCCCGTACAGCAGCTTGTCGGCCAGCTGCGCGATGTCTGCGGCCAACGTTTGCAGCACCTCGTGCAGCACGCCCAGCACCGGCGCGTGGCCGGGGCGGGATTTCAGCGCGTCCAGATCCAGCTCGCAGGCCAGCAGGTGGTCGCGCATTTCCAGCACCTGCAGCAGCATCGCCGCCAGCTGCTGCCGCCGTGGCGTGCGCGGCGACTCCAGCAGGATGTTGCGCGCGCTCTGCAGCTGGTCGGTCAGCGCCGCCTGTTCGCGCAGCAGGCGGCCGATCAACGGCGCCCGGCGCCGCTCGTCACTGTCCGGCGGCAGGAATTGCTGCGCCTGCAGCTGCATCAGCTCCGCCAGCGCCAGCAGGGTGTCAGCCAGCAGCTGCACCCGGTAGCGGCCATTGAGCAGCGCATTGGCCAGTGTCGCCCACAGCAGGTACAGGCCGGCGCCGAGCGCGAAGTGCAGGCTGCTGGCCAGCACCGGCGCGGTGCCGTCGTGCGCCGGCATCGCCATCGCGAACAGCATCGCGAACATGATCGACACCGACAGCGGAATGCCGCGCTTGCCCCACGCGGCGGCGAGAAAGGCGATGAAGGTGGCCGGCAGCAACAGCAAGCCCAGCTGCAGCGCATCGCCGTGCAGCAAGCGCGTGCCGAGGAACAGCGGCAGGCCGAGCAGCGCCGCCGGCAGCAGTTGCCGCAGCTTGCCGCGCCGCGGCGCCGGCTGGTCCGGCGGAATGCACACCACCACGCCGACCGAGGCCGCCGCCGCGGCCAGGGCGCCCAGCCACAGGTGCACCGCGGCGGAGATCAGCAGCAGCCCCAGCGCCGCCGACAGGCCGTTGGCGACGTGGTGGCTGAGCGCCACGCGCAGGGCGAGGCGGGGATGCGGCGGGGCAAAGGCAAATCTCGGCATGGCGTAATCAACCCGGGAAATTGGGATGGACAATGCGCCGGCGGCCAACGCCGGCGCTCAAAAGCACTTCAATGTCGGCGGCGACGGATGGCAATGGGACGATACAGCGCCTTCGGCATGCTTGTTTATACCCGGCTAACAGCCGCTTCCTCCGTCGTTTTTCCTGGTCTGGCGTGACTGCGCGAGACTGTGAACAGGCGCTCAGGAGGCTTCGGTGAGCGCGCGCCAGGCGGCATCGCTCTGCCACTGCCGGCACCAGTGCGGGAAGGCGTCGGCGGCCAGCGGCCGCGCAATGCCGTAGCCCTGCACCAGCCGGCAGCCGAGCCGGCGCAGCACCGCGCCGTGCTGCAGCGTTTCCACCCCTTCGGCGATCACCTGCCGCTCGAACACCGTCGCCAGCTGGATCACGCCTTCGACGATGCCCAGATCGTCGGCATCGGTGAGCATGTCGCGCACGAAGCTCTGGTCGATCTTGAGGGTGTCGACCGGCAGCTTGCGCAGATAGGTCAGCGACGAATAGCCGGTGCCGAAGTCATCCAGCGCAAAGTGCACGCCCAGCTGGCGGCAACGCTGCAGGATGGCGACCGCCTGTTCCATGTCTGCGATGGCCGCCGTCTCCAGCACCTCCAGCTCCAGGTGCGCCGGCGGCACATTGCCGTGGCGGTGCAGCGCACGCGCCAGATCGGCATAGAAGGTCGGCGCCAGCAGGTAGCCGGCGCTGACATTGACGCTGACGCGCATCACCAGCCCGGCGTCGTGCCACGCCGACGCCTGCGCCAGCGCGGTGTTGATCACCCACTCGTCGACCACGTTTTCCAGCTCGCTGCCGTGCAGCAGCGGCAGGAATGCGTCCGGCGCCAGCAGGCCGCGCTCGGGGTGGCGCCAGCGGATCAGCGCCTCGGCGCCGATGATGTCGCCGCTCTCCAGATCCACCTTCGGCTGGTAGTAGAGCACGAACTCGCCGTTGTCCAGCGCGTGGCGCAGCAGCTCCAGCTCCTTGCGGTGCGCCTGCGCCTTGCGGTCGCTTTCCGGGTCGAACATCTGGTAGCGGTTCTTGCCGGCATCCTTGGCCAGGTACATCGCCTGGTCGGCATGGCGCAGCAGGGTATCGGCGTCGGCATTGTCCTGCGGATAGAGGCTGACGCCGATGCTGGCCGAGGCACGCACCACCGCATCGCCAAGGCAGACTTCCTGCTGGATCGCCGCCAGCAGTCGCTCCAGCACCAGCGCGCACTCCTCCGTACCGGCCACGTCCACCAGCAGCACCACGAATTCGTCGCCGCCCAGCCGCGCCAGGGTGTCGTCGGCGCGCAGCACCGCTTTCAGGTTGTCGGTGACGCCGATCAGCAGCTGGTCGCCGGCGGCATGGCCGTACTGGTCGTTGATCGCCTTGAAGCCGTCAAGGTCGAGGAAGCACACGGCGCAGGATTTGCCGCTGCGCGCGGTGTGCCGGATCGCCTGCCCCAGCCTGTCCGACAGCAGGCGCCGGTTCGGCAGGCCGGTCAGCGGGTCGAAGTGGGCGATGCGCTCCAGCTCGGCCTCGTGCGCCTTCAGCTGGCTGATGTCGGAGAAAATGCCGACGTAATGGCGCACCTGGCCCAGCTCGTCGCGCACCACCGAGATCGACAGCTGCTCGGGATAGCAGTCACCGTTCCGACGCCGGTTCCAGATTTCGCCGCGCCAGAAATCATGCTGCCGCACCGAATCCCACATCTCGCGGTAAAAGGCGGCGTCGTGCTGGCCGGACGACAGCAGCTTCGGCGACTGGCCGACCGCCTCGTCCGCGCGGTAGCCGGTAATGCGCGAGAAGGCGGCGTTGACCTTGGTGATCCGCCCGGCCGGGCTGACCACCATGATGCCCTCGTAGCTGCTGTCGAACACCACCGCCGCCTCTTTCAGCGCCAGCTCGAACAGCTTGCGCTCGGTGATGTCGGTATGGGTGCCGGACATCATCAGCGGCAGGCCGTGCGCGTCCCACGACACGATGCGGCCGCGTGACAGCATCCAGCGCCAGGCGCCGGATTTGCACAGGCAGCGGATTTCCACCTCGTGGCTGGGCGCCGCGCCGGACAGATGGCGCTGGATGGAGTCGATCGCCCGCGGCAGGTCTTCCGGATGCACGTAGTCCGGCCAGCGCTCGACGGTGATCACCGTTTCTCCCGGCGCGTAGCCGAGCATGGTTTCCCAGCGCGCGCTGACATCGAACGCATTGGTTTGCAGGTTCCAGTCCCAGTAGCCCTGGTCGGAGCCGTCGATCACCCGCGCCAGCTGCTGCTCGCGCTCCTGCAGCGCCAGCTCGGCGCGCATTTTTTCGGTGAGGTCGCGGCCGAAGATCATGTAGCGGCCATCCTGCATCCGGCCGGTGGTCAGCTCGACGGTGAGCTGATGGCCGTCGGCATGGCGCAGCTGCCATTCGCGGCGCAGGAAGGCAGCAGCCTGCAGCTGCTGCAGGTGCGCCGGCAGCTCGGCCTGGCTCTCGGGCGCCAGAATGTCGACCAAGAGCAACCGCGCCAGCAGTGGCTGCGGGTGGCCGCTCAGGCGGCAGGCGGCCGGGTTGGCAAACAGGAAGCGGCCATCGGCCGCGGTCACCCAGATCGCATCGCTGGCCTCGTTCAGCACATAGCGCAGCTCGTCGTCGATGCGCTTGCGTTCGGTGATGTCGCGCGAGATGCCGAACAGGCCGTTGATGCGGCCGTTACGATCGAACATCGGCCCCTTGGTGACCAGGAACACCATCGCCTTGCCGTCCGGCAGCGTCAGCCGCTCTTCGGCGGTTTGCACCACGCCGGCGGCCATGATGTCGCGGTCCTTGGCCATCAGCGCCTGCGCCGAGGCGGCATCAAACAGCTCACGGTCGTCGCAGCCCAGGATATCGTGCACCGGCTTGCCGACAAAGGCGGCGGCGGCGGCATTGACCAGCAGATAGCGGCCCTGCTCGTCCTTGACGAACACCGCGTCGGTGGTGCCGGACACCACCGCATCCAGCAGGCGGCGATTGACCTCCTGCTTGGCCAGCGACTGGCGCAGCAAGGCGCTGAGCAGGCTGACGCCGATGCCGTTGAGCACCAGCGATGCCCATTGCAGCTGCACGTAGGGCGATGAGGCCGCGCTGTGAAAGTGCGGCTCGGCCGCCAGATCGGTGGCCAGCGCGGTGAGCGCGGTGGCAAACAGCCCCGGCCCGAGGCCGCCGAGCAGCGCACACAGCACGATCGGCAGCATGAACAGGATCAGCATCGGCTGCATGCCGAAATCGACCGGCATGTTGAGGTGCAGCAGCAGCACCGCGGCGGTGATCACCACCGCGAACACATACAGCAGCCAGTGCGGCCGTCGCTCGCGGTCGATACTGAGCGTCAGCGTGGTGAGCAGCGATTCGCGCTGCGTCGCATCGAGCGGCGGCACCGCGCGCAGCAGGAAAAAGAATACCGCCGCGGTGGCGACGACGAAGAACACGCCCTTGGCGGTCGACAACCGGGTCAGCGCGTCGGCATCGGCAAACAGCAGCAACAGGTGGTCGGACAACAGGATCCACAACAGCCCGCACACGACGTAGCTGGTGATCGATAGCAGGATAAAACGATTACGGGGATGACCTGTCATGCCACATTGATCCTTGATTGACGCCGCGATGGCACACCGGCGAGGGGGACAGGTGCAACGGTCGCGGCGGCGGCGCGCCAGTACCCGCGCACCGGCCAGCCGCCTACCTTGCCGCATGTTACCCGAAGCGGTGGCCGGCCATGCAGCCGGCCGCGTCCGGGCGTGGCTTTTATACAGCATAGATAATGGTGCCGCCTTCGCCCATCGCCGGCACCGGCGCGCTGGCCAGCGGCGGACGGCAGCGTTTCGGGGCGGCGCCAAACGCGCTAAGCTGGCAGGCCGTTGCCGGCGACCGCCTGTGCCATCCGTGCAGTACCGCCAGCCGGCAGCGCTATGCGGCCAACGTTGGCCGCAAGCCGCGTTGCCGAAAGCCCGGGCGAGCGCCCGCACCTGTCACCCTCGACCATCCACCGCCATGACACCACCCGACACCGCCACCGCCAAGCTCGCCGTGAGCGAGCCCCCCGCCCCCGTCAGCCTGTGGCAGGCCTTCCGTTTCTGGCTGAAGCTGGGGCTGATCAGCTTTGGCGGCCCGGCCGGGCAGATCGCCATCATGCACCAGGAGCTGGTGGAGAAGCGGCGCTGGCTGTCCGAGCGCCGTTTCCTGCACGCGCTGAACTACTGCATGCTGCTGCCCGGCCCGGAGGCGCAACAGCTGGCCACCTACATCGGCTGGCTGATGCACCGCAGCGTGGGCGGCATCATCGCCGGCGCCCTGTTCGTGCTGCCGTCGCTGTTGCTGCTGATCCTGTTGTCGTGGCTATACGTCGCCTTTGGCGAGGTGCCGCTGGTGGCCGGCCTGTTCTACGGCATCAAGCCGGCGGTCACCGCCATCGTGCTGCAGGCCGCGCACCGCATCGGCCTGCGCGCACTGCGCCACCGGCTGCTGTGGGGCATCGCGGCGGCATCCTTTGTCGCCATCTTCGTGCTGCGGCTACCGTTTCCGCTGATCGTGGCCGCGGCCGCGCTGGCCGGCCATGTCGGCGGCCGTCTGGCCCCGGCCGCTTTCGCAACCGGCGGCGGACACGAAGATGGC
>Ga0209211_10012629_pt1 | contig 10601 bp, 4 predicted proteins | sample RifGroA2_FD_183992 | JGI IMG/M metagenome (GOLD analysis project Ga0209211, IMG submission 183992) | Groundwater microbial communities from Rifle, Colorado, USA - Groundwater A2 (SPAdes) (version 2) | ecosystem: Environmental > Aquatic > Deep subsurface > Groundwater | place: Rifle, Colorado...
CTCGACATCTTTCACTTCGGACTTGAACGGGGATTCAATGTAGGTCTGGCCGAGTTGGATGCACCAATTGCCGACGTGCCAGATGCGGGTAGCAGCATTGTTTGACATATTTTCGTTCTTTCTTTGCTGAAGGCGTTTGCTACAAATTCGAATCCATTATAGTCAAACCCTCGACAAAAAACCACAGCTCCTATGGGCCGGGGGAAACCGCCCCCACAGAGTCACGTGGCACGGTGTTTCGTGAGCGGAGTTGAAATCAAATGAATGTCTGTGAGAGAAGAGAAAGGTCAAGCAATTCCACGAGAAAACCGATTTTGATTCCTTCGGGCAGGCACTCAGAATTCACCATCGTTGGAGCGTCTTCCGCTCCGGTAGAGTAGTTTCCAACCGGACTCGTGGGTTGACTTTCACCTGGGATTGGTTATATTTCACCAGGATCTCCGTAGCATCGACCCAATTTTCCACGGGAGGTTCGCCATGAAACGCCCCTCTTCTCACTTCCTTCTTCTGCTGTTCTCGATTATCGTCCCAACTTGCATGTCGCTCGGTCAGCCTGTCCGACTTCAAAAAGAAAATGCGCTGCATCGCGATCTTGAGCGAAGTTCAGGCTCTCAACCTTCCACAAGTATCATGACCGTCAACAATCTCTGGCTCAAACACAAGAGCTACGCACCTGTCGGCTACGATACGCTCAATTTTCACGGAATGAGCTATCCGAAACAAATTGGGGATCTTCTGGATGGAGACAATCTTCTCTGGGCAGGGAAGGTCCTCGATGGGCAAGTTCCTCTGATTCGAACCGGAGGAGGCACGTGGCGTTCCGGCTTTGTCGCCGGAGGTATTACATCGAAAGGCGTTGCTGAAAGTCCGGCTTCACCTTCCGTTCGTATCTATCGAATCCGGCCGGATTTTGGGAGCGCCGACCTGAGGCTTGATGCCTCAGCGTCTTATGGAGTACCCATCGAATCAGTAACCCCCGAAATGGTCGCGTCGGTCCATGATCAATATGACACGGATTGGAAAGAATGGCCCTGGCAAAAGGGTGCACCGTTTATCGACAAGAATGGCAATGGGGTCATGGATCCCGGAGAAATTCCTGGACTTCTGAACGCTGACCAGGTGATCTGGTTTGCCTACAACGATCTTGATGAATCCGTCTGCAGAGGATTTGCGGGAGATCCACCGATCGGACTCGAAGTGCAAGTCACCTTCTGGGCGTATAAGGATATTCCGGTCCTGCGTGACATGATTTTCAAGCGATACAGGCTGATGTACAAAGGCACAAGGACGACGGGAGAAAGTGCCACCATTGACAGCATGTATGTTTCGCAATGGGCGTTTCCCACAATCGGTCTGGATCTTGGGGGATGTGATTCCTTGCTCAGCATGAGCTTTGTCTTCAGTGACAATGTCGTGTTTCACAGGCCTCCAGAACTTGGCCCGGCCGTTCCAGGGGGGAACTTTGGAGAGTATAAGAAGTTTGGACTGCCCATTCCAGGCATCGGTTACGCCCTTCTTCAGGGACCACTGATCGCTGGAAGCCAGAAAGATATAGGGGTCTTCAACTTCTCGACTCAACGTGGGAAGAAAAACCTTCCGATGACATCTTTCATGCTCAATGCCACCGGCGATCCGATTGGAGAACCACCGGGTGGCAGGCGCTCTCGGTGGTACTGGAATGTGATGCGAGGTTACCTGCCCCTGGAGGAGGCGGGCGACAGACGCTGGATAGCTCCCGACGGGGTGCCGACCCCATTCATGCTTGCAGGGGATCCGGTGAGGCAGACGGGCTGGTATGATGGTCTGGGGAAAACCTGGTCGGACGGGCAAGGGGGTATTGGAGAATCTATGGGCGCGTCGCTCCGTCGATTCATGATGAACTCAGGTCCTTTCACTCTCGCGTTAGGCGATACGCAAGAAGTGGTTTATGCGATCATGGCGAGTTCGGCGCCGGATGGGCTGTACAACGTTTCATATCTCAAGTACATGACATCAATCGTACGTGGAATTTATCCGTCGTTGGACGAATACGTGTCGGAGCAAAGAAGCAGATCATCCGTCTCACCCCAGCCCAATGTTCCTTTTGAATTTGCTCTCCTGCAGAACTATCCAAATCCCTTCAATCCTTCTACACATATTAGCTACTCGATTCCACGCGAAAGCAAAACCAGACTCGTGATCCTCGATCTTCTCGGCCGAGAGTTGCGAGTGCTGCAAGACGGCGTTCAAAAGGCAGGCAACTACGTGCTAACCTGGGACGGCCGCGACGAGAGGGTTGCAATGGTACCGAGTGGAGTGTACTTCTACAGACTTGTCGCGGATAGATTTCTACTCACGAAAAAGATGATCCTCTTGCGCTGATTCCTCGCGACATTGGTCGCGAGCCACACGAGAAAAACGATTTCGATTTCTTCGGGTAGCCCGAACCTGATACCATGCAGAAGATGTACCTGAAAGTGCCCGCAAACGCTCGTCCGCAGTAGTGCGCATTGACATTAGAGCAAGACAACAGTATGTTGGTACGCACCGTTTCGCCCTCCTTTTCTCGCCCGAGGAAAAGCAAATGAAAAGCATTTTCCGGTTTCTGTTTGTGGTGTTATGTCTATTCACCGCCACGATTTCATTGCACGCTCAATGGATTCAAACCAGCGCACCCTCTGGGGGGGGCGTCGTCTGTTTTGCCACGATGGGCACGAATCTCTTTGCAGGGACTTCTGGCGGCGGTGCATTTCTCTCAACCAACAATGGCGCAAGCTGGACAGCGGTCAATACGGGCTTGACGTACCCTTATGTAGAAGCCCTTGCGGTGATTGGCACGAATCTGTTTGCTGGGACAGTATCGGGTGGGAATGTTGGAGGCCTCTTTATTTCCACTAATAGCGGAACAAGCTGGGCAAAGACGAGCTTGACAAGCACGTATGTCTTTGCGCTAGCTGTAAGCGGGACGAATCTCTTCGCCGGGACCGCCATTGGCGTGTTTCTTTCCACCGACAACGGCACAAGCTGGACTGCCGTCAACACAGGGCTGACGAATACTCCGTACAACAATGACACTCGGTCTCTAGCTGTTTGTGGTACCAGTATTTTTGCCGGCACTAATAGCGGCGTCTTTCGTTCCGACAACAACGGCACGAGTTGGACAGCGGCCAATACCGGATTGAATACTGTCGTCTCTGACCTTGCTGTGATTGGCACGAATCTCTTTGCAGCGGTCTCCGGCGGCGGCGTGTTCCTCGCAACCAACAACGGCACAAGTTGGACAACGGTCAATGCCGGCTTGATGTACCTTAATGTGCGGGTGCTCGCGGTCAGCGGTACGAATCTCTTTGCAGGGAAGGGAACAGGAGCTGGAAGAGGAGGTGTTTTCCTCTCGACGAACAACGGCACCGACTGGACAGAAGTAAATACCGGCCTACCAGATACCATTAAAGTGGATGCCCTTACAGCAAGCGGCACAAATCTCTTTGCCAGCACTGACAAAGGATTCTATCGCCGGGCGCTATCAGAGATGGTCACCGAGGTGCAAAAAATCTCCACCGATTTGCCGACACAATTCAGTCTTGAGCAGAACTATCCCAACCCCTTCAATCCTTCTACACATATTAGCTACTCGATTCCACGCGAAAGCAAAACCAGACTCGTGATCCTCGATCTTCTCGGCCGAGAGTTGCGAGTGCTGCAAGACGGCGTTCAAAAGGCAGGCAACTACGTGCTAACCTGGGACGGTCGCGACGAGAGGGTTGCAATGGTACCGAGTGGAGTGTACTTCTACAGACTTGTCGCGGATAGATTTCTACTCACGAAAAAGATGATCCTCTTGCGCTGATTCCTCGCGACACTGGTCGCGAGCCACACGAGAAAAACGATTTCGATTTCTTCGAGTTGCCACTCGGAATTCATTATCACCAAGATTGATGAGAGTTGACAAATGACGATGTGTCCTTCTATGCGTGTTATGCTCGGCTTACCACTCTTTTATTAGCAAGGTATGCGATGGGTGCGTGTGGTTGAAATTCTCGGGGCTGTTCCGTAAGTTTACATCTGGAAGTACGCTTTCCCGTCACCGTTTGCATCTCAATAATCAACCTTCCTCTCTTTACAAACACCCTTTGGAATGCCATATGAGAACTGCCGCGATCATTCTTTCCACCGTCATGCTCACCTCTCTTGCTTTATCGCAGATTTCACTTACTTCGAGCGACGCGCAATCATTCTTTGCGCCCGGCAAATCATGGCGGTATCTGGAGAACTCGAACCTGAGCACGACCTTGAACGTGGGCACAGCATCCTCTTCGGCGCAATCCTGGACGCTGCCAACAATCACGTACACCGACACAGTCAGGATGGACAACCTGCTTCCATCTGCGACACCATATGCTTCGAAATTCCCATGGGCTACACATGCGCAACGGGTGATTCAAACCAGCGGCGGATCTACCTCGACGGACTATCTGTATTCTAGAATTACGACGGATTCCATATATTCGCTTGGGGACGCTCTGAGAATTCAGGGGGCCGGGACCGACACTTCCATAATTACACATCGTATACGTCTCGACATGTTGCTTCCTTTTACTGATGGCACATCATATACCTCCCGTGACTCGACTCCTATCGGGCCCGGGTCCTACATTATACATCTCTCAAGAGATGTGTGTGATGCATTTGGAACTTTCACAATGCCCGGTGGAACCTTCCAAGCGTTGCGGAAAAAGCAAATAAATATCAACCAAACAATCTTCGGTGGCGTACAGATTTCCGCTGACACCTCTGTACAATTTTCGTTGCTCACGAAAGAGGGATACTTCGCTGACATTACTCCGAAAGACAATTACCCAAGCGGAGGTACAATTCCAATTACCGGCCTCTCCTACTATACAGTCATCACGACCCCTGTCGGCATCGCCGGTCAAGGTCAGACACTTCCGACCGGACCCTTCCTTGCTCAGAACTATCCTAATCCATTCAATCCGTCGACTTCGATCTCCTTCAGTCTTCCATCCAAATCGGATGTATCGCTGAAGGTATTTGATGCTTTGGGAAGGCAAGTGTCGGTTCTCTTCGTAGAAGAGTTGACAGCTGGAACCTACGCACGGCAATGGGTAGCGGCTGGACTGCCAAGCGGCGTCTATTTCTATCGGTTGTCCGTCGTGCCATCGGCACGACGAGACCTCGTTCCGACTGAAAGTCGAGACGGGCAGGCGGGACAATATGTAGAGACAAGAAAAATGCTGTTATTGCGCTGAGTCATCACGAGCTTTTCGAGAAATCCGATTGTCGATTTCTTCGAGTAGCCAAAGTAAACAATAGAGCCTCAGCACAATGATGCTGGGGGTCATTGATGTCTTCCCGTGAACTATCGTCAAGATTGACGGAAGTTGTCGTGCGTTCCCATTATAAGCACCCCGGATAAACTGCCACGACAGCACATAGAAGCTACGACCGAAAATGATCGACAATCTTGCGTCCCTTCATTGCTTGCATATTTCTGTGTTCATCTCTTGCCATAGTTGCTACACCAAGCAGGAGAGTACGTCGAGACGAACTGCTGAAAACGTTCCCAAAATACAAAAAACAACCTGCTCCTATCTCGGGATTATGGGACTTTCGGACGCTTGCCTTTCTCGACTGCCGTTGCTACTTTGCGCTACCCTCTTGCACCGTTCAGAGCTTCAGCACTCTATGAGAACCTTGCCTAACCGCAGGCGATATGTAGGATCACACAGATCATAGCGATATCGATCGCACGCACATGAGGTGTAGTATCCACCTGATTTGCCAACGGCAAGACGTGTGCTCTCTCCGTTTGGCGGCTACTTGGTGGGATAGACAGAATCCAAGAAATCCAATGGAGGCTATCTCATGAAAACCGCCCGACTCCCCCTTTCAGCTGCTTTCCTTCTTAGCATTTGTTGCTTTGGCTATGCCCAGCAAGGTAATTGGATTCAACAAAGTCCACCGAGCATCAGCGTCGATCTCAATGATCTCTACATGGTCAACGCTTCTACGGCGATCGCAGTAGGGGCTGGTGGAATGATGACCAAAACCACAGATGCGGGAGCAACATGGACCACGCTCCCTTCGGGTACCTCAAACACCCTTCTGGGCATCTTCTTCATCAATCCGAGCACTGGATGGATCTTCGGATCGTATGGTTTGCTGAAGAAAACCACTGACAGCGGAGCAACGTGGGTAAGCCAAACGACCGGAGTCGGCGCTTATGTCAGTCTAAGGGCCATCCACTTTGTCGATGCTTCCACCGGCTGGCTCGTTGCATCGGACAACAAAATCAGAAAGACGACCGACGGAGGTGCCACGTGGAATGTGCAATATACAGTTACGGCTTCCTATGTTTCCCTCGAAGATGTGTACTTCAGCAATGCAAACGTTGGGCTTGTGATAGGGTACTCGATGGGAAGCGGCGAAATATTCCGGACAACCGATGGCGGATTAACATGGACATCGGTAGATATGGGAAATAGCTGGTTTAATAGAGTGGTCTTTATAAGCAGTCAGATAGGGTGGGCAGTTGGCTTTACTGCCACTACAATTTCCTATACGAGTGATCCATTCGGTGGAGGTGGAATCAGTATTTCAGGTGCGAAGTCTGCTGTGTGGAAGACGACTGACGGTGGTATTACTTGGGCGAGCGGCGTATTTCCAGCATCGCAACCCTTAAACGTATTCTTTTCCGATGCTCTTACTGGTTGGATTACGGGAGGAGGCGGACTGATTTTCAAAACAACAGATGGAGGAACAAGCTGGACATCGCAAACAAACCCATTGGGTACGGGATACACGCTGAACAGTGTCCAATTTTCAGGTTCCTCGGGATTGATCGTAGGAACTGGTGGTACGATTCTCAAAACCACAAATGGAGGAAGTTCATGGAATATTCAATCCGGCGGCGGAACAACACAAAATATCAACGCCATGTTCTTCATTGACTCTTCCACAGGGTGGGCCGTCTGTGACGGCGGAATCACACTGAAAACGATAGATGGCGGCAGCTCATGGAAAGGTCAACAAAGCGCCTACTCATACATCAAGCTTGCTGCCATCCAGTTCGTCAATCCATCCCTCGGTTGGATGGTTGGCGAATACGGCAGAATCATGAAAACGACGGATGGTGGCACCACCTGGAATTACCAGAGCGCCCCATCATCCTCGAATTTCTATGCGGTGAGATTCGTTGACGCACAAACTGGGTGGTTTGTGGGACACGATGGTACTATAGGAAGGACGACGAACGGCGGAACAAATTGGGTCTCACAGTCGGCTGGTACGACGGCAAGATTAAATGGCGTTGCTCCGCTCAGTGCTTTGACTGCAATCGTTGCCGCCGATAGCGGCATCATCTTAAGGACGACAAACGGCGGTACGAACTGGAGTAGAATGTCGAGCGGAGTAAAGAACGACCTCAATGGCATCTACTTTGCGGATCAAATGTTGGGATGGATTTGTGGGGATGATGGTGTGATCCTCCGAACAACAGATGCTGGCGTAACCTGGCAATCGTACGGCCCCGGAGGCTATTATGATTTTGTCTCGATTCAGTTCATGGATGCCTCGACGGGATGGGCAATCTCATCGTACCGAGAGGTGTATAAATCAATCAATGGGGGACGTTCCTGGGCAAAACAAAACACAGGGATCACCAACTCGCTTGGATGCGGATTCTATATCAATGCATCGACAGGATGGTTGGGTGGTGGCAATGGACTCATTCTGAAAACCACGAACGGCGGAGGGGAGGCACTCTATCCGCCATGCCTCTCCTCTCCCGCGAACGTTTCGCAGGGCATTTCTTCAGGCACAACTCTTGTCTGGGAAAGCTGTCCGGGTGCCACATCCTATTCTCTTCAATTCTCATCGTCGAGTTCATTTAACAAATCAGTTGATCTCTCCATGCGGGATGAGCCCAATCTCTCGGGCGTGGCTTATACGGTCACCAATCTTGACCGCAACACCACATACTATTGGAGGGTGAAAACGAACTATCCTTCCGGGACAAGCGAATGGTCGCAGGTGTTTTCATTCGTCACCGTTGGAGGGAGTTGGTCTGCACAGGTGAGCGCAACGTCGAACAATCTCTACTCCGTGTATCTCCTTGACTCGCAACGAGGTTGGGTGGCTGGCGGAAGCGGGACCATTCTTTACACTTCCGATGGCGGAACAACCTGGATGCCACAAACGACAAATCTCTCATCGGTTAGATCCATGTTCTTTCTCAACTCCACGTCGGGATGGGCTGTTGGTGAATATGCTTGTGAGAGAACGACTGATGGTGGTGTAAGTTGGAAACAATCAGTGATCTCCTATATAGATAATCTGAGCGACGTGCATTTTCTTGACACGTCAACAGGCTATGCCATAGGCTCATATGGAAAGCTCTGGAAATCTACCGATGGCGGAGCCAATTGGGTAGAACAGCCAAGCGGATTCACTAATATCAACTTCAACAAGATCCATTTCGTTTCAGCTCTCAAAGGTTTCATCGTCGGTTCTCAAGGGAAAATCCTCGCCACCACCGATGGCGGCTCTACCTGGTCAGCGCAAACATCTCCGACAACATATGAAGAGTATTCAGACGTTTGCTTTGTCAATGAAACGACGGGCTGGGTTTGCGGGGGCAACGGCAGCGTTTTGAAAACGACCAATGGTGGAGTTAACTGGACTACGACAGCTGTGAATGGGAGTCTTAAAGCAGTATTCTTTCTGGATTTCCAAACCGGCTGGGTTGCAGGTTCATCAGGCTGTTTAATGAAAACAACCGATGGAGGAATCACCTGGGGAAATCAAATTACCGGGATTTCAGCATCATTCAATGGCGTCCAATTCGTGAATGCCTCGACAGGATGGGTGATAGGCACCGGCGGCGTGATACTCAGAACATCCAATGGGGGTGGCATGCTCACGGCGCTTCCCGTTCTCTCGTCTCCGAGGGATAGTGCCACGGCGATTGCTCCCGCCACGACATTGACCTGGCAGGGATGTGCCAACGCGAAATCGTATCGCCTGCAATATGGACGAGTGCCTAATCTCTCTCTTACCGATTTTGACCAATCCACTCTCACCGAGAGCAGCTATAAGCCGACTGGATTGACGCTGAACACAGTGTACTATTGGCGCGTGGCAGCAATCTTTGACGACGGTCAGAGTAACTGGACGAAAATATCGTTCTTCGAGACTATTGGACCCGTCTGGAAGATTCAATATCAGCCGTCAGGGTACACCTCTTATCTAAACGCTGCCATCGCTTTTCCAAGCCCTCAGGTTGGAATTGCTGCAGGGGGCTCTCAGATGATTCGCACGACTAATGGGGGAATATCATGGCAGGGAAGCAACCTTCCTACCTACACGAATACTAATTCCATTTTCTTTCCAAATACATCGACAGGGTATCTCGTCGGTTCTCAGGGCGTTATACTTAAGACTACCGATCAAGGTGTCACGTGGAGCCAACTGACAAGTGGAATGACAAAGGCACTCAATGCCGTACGATTCCTCAATGCATCGACTGGCTGGATTGTGGGTGATGAGGGCGCAGCTCTGAAAACAACCGACGCCGGTGCTACATGGATTTCTCAAAACCTTGGAACGACACAAAACCTGACCTCGATGTTTTTTGTCGACAACACAACAGGGTGGATCAGTACAAACTATGCGAAGCTGCTTAAGACGACCGACGGTGGTGGCACATGGTCCACTCAAATTCCAGGTGGAACCTACGACAGGTATTATAGCTTCCCCCTATGTTTTGTCGATGCCATGACAGGTTGGCGTGGAGAAATTAGTGGTGGCATCAGTAAGACGACCGATGGAGGAGTCACCTGGGCCTCACAAAGAAACTGGGACTACAACTCTATCTATTCCTTTTTCTTCTTCGATGAACAGAGGGGTTGGGCTGTCGGTAGAAATGGGACCATCTTGTGGACATCGGATGGCGGTCAGCTGTGGCAGCGACGCAAGAGCGGAACAACGACATCCCTTTTTTCCCTCTGTGTCCTCAATGACTCAACCGCCTGGACTGTTGGCAAGAATGGCAGCATCCTTGGGCTATCAAGATCGCTAACCTCGGTTCCGGAGGATGATGGTGATCAGGCAAACTCGGTCCCGAAAGTCTTTGCGCTCTATCAAAACTATCCTAATCCATTCAATCCCAACACTACCATACGCTATGAATTGCCTAGGTCTTCTTATGTTCAACTCAGCATTTTCAATATTCTCGGGCAAGTTGTAGCGACCCTTGTGAGTGAGAAAAAGGATGCTGGGTATCACTCTGTTCGATGGGACGCAATTGTTCCAAGTGGCGTCTACTTCTACCGATTGGAATCCCGCCCAACAGATGGCGGGCCGGCAGGGGAGTTCACTCAGACGAAGAAACTCGTGCTTGTAAAATAGTATCAGGTGATTCGAGAACGGGATAAACTGAAGCCGGGCGATCTCGCGTCCGGCTTCTTCATTTTCGTGTCGTCTGCCACGCTCGAAAACCGTATGTCGGCAATCCCACCTCGGTGCAGCGAAACACGGCTACAGTCCGCGAACAGTCAGCGATCAAAATTTAAGGCAAAAGCGTTTCGTCTCTTGCAGGGCTTGAA
>Ga0209211_10012633_pt1 | contig 10599 bp, 13 predicted proteins | sample RifGroA2_FD_183992 | JGI IMG/M metagenome (GOLD analysis project Ga0209211, IMG submission 183992) | Groundwater microbial communities from Rifle, Colorado, USA - Groundwater A2 (SPAdes) (version 2) | ecosystem: Environmental > Aquatic > Deep subsurface > Groundwater | place: Rifle, Colorado...
ATCATCAAATTCGCGACGTGGTTGAAAGGGGTTCGGTTTAATCTTATCTACTTCTATCCAGAAAATGGAGTCGTTATAAAATCGGGACATGACTAGATTTTAACATCTTTTTACGTTAAGTTGTATATGTTTATTGCCCAAGTGGTGGAACGGCAGACACACGCGCCTCAAGAGCGCGCGGGAGTAATCCCATGGGAGTTCAAATCTCCCCTTGGGCACCAATACAGAACTCAACGGCTTTTTCAAAGCCAGAAGGTGGGACGCGCGAAGCGCGTCCCACTGATTTTCCCCCATTTTTCCAAACGAATTCAGAATTTTTGGCGCGCTGGCGCGCACTGATTTTTCGCCAAGAAGCAGGTGCGAGCCAAAGATTTCTTTGGCACAGACCTTTTTAGCAAAAAGGTCTGAATCAGAAGCAATTTTGTCCAAGGATTGAGCGTCTTTTAGCCAGTTTTGGAAAGGTGCGAGCCAATCATTCTGCTTGTGTGAAAAAGTAGAGATTTCTTCTTCAAGCGACTTCTTTTTGGATAGCAGTTTTGCTTTTTGTAAACAGTAGTCTGGTTGGTCAATCACTTGGTCAAGATACCCTGTAAGAAGTCGCTCTAACTTAACATTGATTTTCAAAATATCTTTTTTTGTTTCTTCAACAAAAGCAGAACTAGACTGGGCGGAATTTTTGAAATCTTTTTCTGCCATTTTCAACAATTTCTCCGCCCAGTCTTTAGGCAAAGAAATTTTTTGAATGAGAGATGATAACTGCCGATCAATTTCTTCTTCACGAACATATTTTTGGGTACAGTTTACAATTGTAGATTTTTTGGAACAGCGATAATATACATGACCTTTTTGTGTTTCGGCAGTTATCATCATTCCGCATTCGGCGCAGTGTATAAGCCCACAGAACGCTTGAGGTTCGTTTTTAGGCTTTCTATCTGGTCTGCCTCTCGTTTTTAGCATTTCCTGCGCCGAATCAAAAAGTTTCTTTAAAATGATTGGCTCGTGTTTGCCTTCGTGGATTTCACCACCGTATTTGAATAGTCCGATATAGAAAGGGTTGGAGAGGATAAAAGACGCTTTGGTTTTGGAGAATATCTTTCCGGAACAGTGCGTGGGGCTGATTCATTTACCGATTTTGAAAAAATGTTCGAGCTTGGTATAGTAGAGACACAGAGGATTGCTTTGCTATTAGGAGTACAATTAGTGCATGAGTAGAAGGTTCATCTCAAAATTGGCCAAACAAGAAATAAAAACGTTTTATCTTAAGAGGACATCTAGATGGAGATGGTTGCTATCTGGATAATTCAATTTGCTCGCAAAGAATCTATTAAGTTATTAGAATGGATTTATTACCAGAAAGATTTACCTTGTCTCAATCGAAAGAAACTATTAGCCGAACAAGCAATCCAGATTGCAGCTAATGAAGTTAGGAAACCTTATTCTCGAATAAATCTGACTACTAAATCATAAGGGTTCCTCACTCATCGCGTAGGAAATTGTGATACAATGAGCAGGAGCCGCACCGCTCAAAACCGCAATGGTTCGACTTCGCTCACCACAAGAAGAACCCGGAGAAAAACACTCGCCTCGCTGACCAGCCTCGCCGAGTCTGGGCGGGAGCTCCGGCGAAGCGGGTCGGCTCGCCTGCCCGCCTCTGGAGGGAACCATATTTTAATTTTGGGGGAAGAAAATTTTTTAATCATGGAATCAAACCAAGAACAAAAAGAATCAAAATTACTTGGCCTTTTCACTGGTCTTTTTGTTGCAGTTTTAATCATGTCGAATATTTTATCTTCGGCAAAGTTTATTGAAATCTGGTGGCTTGTCATGCCAGCTGGAGTGATTGTATTCCCCATCAGTTTTATTTTCGGCGACATTCTCACCGAAGTATATGGATACACTCGTAGTCGCAAAGTCATTTGGACAGGGTTTGCAGGGTTACTTTTAATGTTGGTTTTCATATTGTTAGCTAAAGTTTTACCGCCAGCATCGTTTTGGCAAGATCAAGCGGCTTACGAACGACTCTTTGCCATTGTTCCTCGCTTGGCTATTGGCGGATTTGTTGCGTATCTCCTCGGTGAGTTCTGTAATAGTTTCGTGATGAGTAAAATGAAATTTTGGGACAAGGGTCAACGTGGTATTAAACAAGGTTGGCGTTTCGTGGCTTCGACGATTGTAGGCGAAGGCGTGGACACAATTGTCGTAATGCTTATTGCTTTTAGTGGCGTTCTGACTTTTTCGGAATTTGTACGCGTGGCCGTTAGTATTTATGTCTTTAAGGTGCTTTACGAAGTTGTTGCGACTCCCTTCAGCACGCGATTTGCGAATTGGGTTAAACGCGTGGAAGGTACGGACAAGATTGATTATCCGCAGGAGACAAATTACAATCCTTTTGCTATATTTTTTCATAGGAATTAGCCGCCAAAGAAACTTGCTTGTCCGCCATAGCCCGAAGGGCGACGACGGAAAATTGTTATCCTCCTTCGCTAAAGCTACGGACGGACAAGTCGGTGCGGCTCACTTCGACTTCGCTCAGTACAAGCCGCCGCTTTTCCGAATTTTCGCGGGGGGATTTTTTCGGCAAAATGCGTTCGGACTAATTCAAGAATACTGCATCAATTCAAGAATACTGCACCAAACGATACTTTCGTTTGGGGCTTGCAAAATTTACTAAGTTGTGTAGCATTTGTATCATGTTAAAAGAGAAGCCAATCGGTAAGGTGGTGCATTGGTACGACAAGCTTGGTGTGGCAGTGGTTAAGTTGAACAAGGCTCTCAAAGTTGGGAGTCAGGTAAAAGTAAGGCGTGGAGAACAGGAGTTCACGGACACTATTACTTCCATGCAACTTGACCACAAGTCCGTCAAGGCCGGCAAAAAGGGCGAGGAGGTGGCCGTAAAAGTCTCCCAACAGGTCAAAGAGGGAGCCGAAATTTACGCCGTCAAATAGTCCTTTCCAATGTCGCAACTGCATCTCATAAAATTAGTCTCAGTAGGAGACGAGAGAGGGGTCGGTAAAGGCCACACTTATTACTCGCGCAAGAATCGGAAATCCGTCGAGCGCAAACTAGAATTCAAGAAATATAACCCCATCGCTCGCAAACACACTATATATAAAGAAAAGAAGGCATAAATGGGGCGGGCCCACCAGGACTCGAACCTGGAACCTCGGTTTTGGAGACCGATGTTTTACCATTAAAACTATAGGCCCAACGAGGTTATCCTAGCATACGCTTAACATATCTTTCTATCTCTTTAAATTCTTCTAGTTTAAACCATTTAATTTCCTTGTTTTGCTTAAACCAGGTCATCTGCCTCTTGGCATAATGTTTGGTCGCAGTATAAAGACCCTTGATCATTTCTTGTTTAGAAATTTTATTTTGCAAATACATACCGATATATCTGTATTCCAGTCCGAGTTCGTGCATGCGTTTATATGTAAGTCCTTGCTTATGTAATCTTTTTCCCTCACGAATCATACCGTCAAGTCTTCTAAGCAGTCTTTGATAAATTCTATGTTCGAGATTCTCTGGTTTAAGACCGATATATATAAAGTCAAAACTCGTCAATCTGCTAGGTTGACGAGTTGGCACGTAACCCAGAGTATCAACTATCTCCAGAGCGCGAATCAAGCGCACTTTATTATGTGGATCAATAGTCTTAGCTCTCTTTGGATCCCTATTCTTAAGTATTTGGAAAAGTTCTATAATGGATTTTTGTGAAAGTTTCTCTCGAAGTTTTTTATCCAGCGACACATTCGGGAAACTGATTTTTCCAGTAATGGCATCTATATAAAAGCCCGCTCCTCCCGCAATAATCGGTAACTTATTTTTTATAACGATATATTGTAATGAATTTTGGGCAAAAGTTTTGTATTGTGCAGCGGAAAATTGCTTCTTAGGGTTAGCAACATCGAGCAGGTGGTGTGGTACGCTCCGCATTTCTTTTTTAGTAATCTTGCCTGTACCAATATTAAGGCTTTTGTAAACTTGTCGTGAATCGGCTGAAATTATTTCTCCGTTGAATTTCTTTGCAAGTTTTACAGCTAAGTCACTTTTACCAGAAGCGGTAGGACCAACTATTATTAAAACCTTCTTTATCATTGTGCAGTATTCTAAAGACAGTCCGAACGCATTTCGTCCCGACCGCGGTCGCGGACGAGGAAATCCTCCCGCGAAAATTCGGAAAGGCGGCGGCCTGCCCCGTAGCTCCGCCGAAGGCGGATGGTATCGGGGAGCCGCACCGCTGACAATTTCAAGTTTTTCTTTGACGGCAACTAATTTGAGTTTGCGGAGCAAACACTAATTGAATCTTATATGAATTTAGAAATTCATTCAATAAAAAGAAAAAGCGCCGTACCCGTAGGTCGTGCGCTTGTTGCGGGATCGGCTGATCGGCCGTATCCACTAGAACGGCTTGGGGAAGTTCCATATCCAGACTCCCCAGGAAAATGCCCATCCGTGGCAGCGGCTTGAGTCGCGCGGTCATGCGCAGAATCAAGGGACTTGCGACGAAGAACGCGACCAAGATTGCCACAACCATGACCAGCTCCACCGGAATCGTCAGGGTGATCGGTTCCATCTAAATCTCCTTTCTTGGTTAGCGCCGTTATCCTCGTGCGAGGACCACGATGATAATCGTGATGCTCTGGAATACGCTGATGAGCATAGACCAGAACATCGGTGCACTGCGCACTCGAATCCCCTCGAAGATTACCGCCGCCTGAATCGCGGCGAAGATGACCCACATGGTGAGGGAAATCCCCTCGACACTCGGAGCGGTGAAAGCCGTCCACACCTGCGGCGCCAGCGCCACGGGATTCATGAAGATCAGACCGGCAACCACCGTTTTGAAGAACTTGCGCTCCAGGAAACCCTGGAGTCTTCCGTTCAGAACATCAACCGTGCTCATCGGGGCCTCCTGTATTTTCGGTTTGGAATGTGCAATCAAGCCACCATGGCTCAACTATTCTCGCGCTATATTAGCATAATTAATTCCTGCAGTCAAGGGCAAAAATCCGCACATTTGCGGCTTCTCGTTCCAGAATTTCTTGGATTAAAAAATTTTCTTCCCCCAAAATTAAAATATGGTTCGAGCCGATGTTTTTCTCCGGGTTCGCTTCGCTCGGCGACTAATTTGTATTCAATTTTGGGGGTAAAAACGAATTGGCGGTTTCGCATTTCGGGGGAAGAAAATTTTTTAATCCTTAATTTCTAAAACTTATGAAATACATACTTTATGCTCGCAAGAGCACTGAAGAAGACGACAGACAGGTTTTAAGTATTGAAGCGCAGCTCGTAGAGTTGCAAGAGTATGCCGCCAAAGAAAAACTTGAAATTGTCGCCTCGTTCTGCGAGGCCAAAACCGCAAAAGAACCCGGGCGAATTAAATTCGCAGAAATGTTGGCAATTCTCGAATCCGGAAAAGCAGATGGAATAATCTCATGGCACCCCGATAGGTTGGCTCGCAATTCGGTGGACGGCGGAAAGATTATTCATTTTGTAGATCGCGGCTTGATTAAGTCCCTCAAATTTCCCACCTTTTGGTTTGAGGCGACACCACAAGGTTTGTTTATGCTGAACATTGCTTTTGGGCAGAGTAAATATTTTGTAGATAATTTGCGAGAGAATGTAAAAAGAGGTTTGCGGCAAAAAATACGAAATGGCATATGGCCCGGCTGGGCTCCGGTTGGCTATCTCAATAACCCCAAGACACGCGGTATTGATGTTGATAGCGAGAAAGCCCATAAAGTAAGGAAATTGTTTGAAATGTATGCTACTGGAGCATATACACTTCACTCTCTCGCAAATTGGTGCAAGAAAAAAGGTCTGTATGGTAATCTCGGCAAAGAGATAGCGTTAAGTAATGTGCAAAGTATTCTACAAAATATTTTCTACATCGAACTTATGAAATATGGTGGGGAAATTCATGAGGGACAACACGAGCCGTTAATCCCAAAGAAACTTTTTGATACTTGCCAAGAAGTGATGGCGAAACGTGGCAGAGTTCACGAAGTACATAAAAACGATTTTGCTTTTCTTGGCCTTTTGAAATGCGCTTCGTGTGGTTGTTCAATAACTGCCGAAAAACAGAAAGGCCATAACTATTATCGTTGCACGAAAAAGAAAGGGCTTTGCCAAGAAAAGCATTATCTCCGCGAAGAAGTATTGACCGAGCAAATCACTTCTTATCTTCAAAAAGTTTCTTTGTCGAGTCAAGACACCGAGAAAGTTTTGGCGGCGTTGGACAGTGAACAGGATAAAGCGCGAGAGAGCGCACAAGATGAGGTGATCGTTTTGAAAGAGCAGTTATTGCAAGTTGAGGCAAAACTTCAAAAATTATTAGACATCTATTTGAACGACGCTTTATCCACAGAAGAATACACCGCCAAAAAACAGAGTTTGCTGTCTCAAAAAGTCACGCTTGCGGAGAAAATCACCGACTTTGAGACAAAAGGGTTGTCTTGGCTCGAACCGGCTCGCGAGTTCGTAAAATCCTTAAATCAAGCCGCTAATCTGCTTTCCTCTCCCAATCCGACTGCAATGACAACATTTCTGAAAAACATCGGCTCGAACCATATTTTGCGAAACCGCCAATTCGTTTTTGCCCCGAAAATTGAATACCAATTAGTCGCCGAGCGAAGCGAGGCGAACCCTTCTTGCTTGCAATTTCCCACGTGGTGCCGAGGAGAGGATTTGGACCTCCATGGGTTACCCCGCTTGCTCCTAAGGCAAGTGCGTCTACCAATTTCGCCACCTCGGCATGTGCTTCGCACCGCATAGCTTGTACGTCAAGCGAAGTGGTGCGTCCAGCAGGTCTCGAACCTGCGACCTTATCCTTAAGAGGGATCTGCTCTACCAACTGAGCTATGGACGCTTATAGGAATACAGTATTTCAAAAAGGCAAGGATTAAGCAATTGTGTTAATCTATAAGAGTTTAATTGTAAAATCGGCGTGGTGGCGAAGTGGAAACGCTTTGGTCTGCAAAACCAACATGCAGGGGTTCGATTCCCCTCCACGCCTTCGCGAATTTTGTCCGCGCGAAGTGCGGTTACAAAATTCGCGAAGGCGGACTTGCCCGGGTGGCGGAATCGGTATACGCGCGAGACTTAAAATTTCGTGACCGCAAGGTCGTGTGGGTTCGAGGCCCACCCCGGGCACCACGTAGGAAATTGCAAGTTTGAAGGGTTCGCCTCGCTTCGCTCGGCGACTAATTTGTATTGGATTTTGGGGGCAAAAAAGAATTGGCGGTTTCGCAAAATATGGTTCGAGCCGATGTTTTTCAGAAATGCTGGCAATTCGGAAAGATTATTCTCTCCAATCAATTTAGCGGCTTGATTCAAGGATAAAACGAACTCACGAGCCGGTTCGAGCCAAGACAATCCTTTTGTCTCAAAGTCGGTGATTTTTTCAGAAAGCGCGAGCTTTTGGGAAATGAATTGTCCTTTTTGGGCGGCGTATTCTTCTGCGGATAAAGCGTCGGCTAAAAAGATGTCTAACAGCTTTTGAAGTTTTGCCTCTACCTGCACTAATTGCTCTTTCAAAAGACTAACCTCACCCTGTGCGTCCTCTCGCGCTTTATCCTGTTCGCTATCTAACGCCGCCAAAACTTTCTCGGTGTCTTGGCTCGACAAAGAAACTTTTTGAAGAAAACTTTTGATTTGTTCTGTTAATGCTTCCTCTCGTAAATAATGCTTTTCTTGGCATAGACCTTTTTTCTTGGTGCAACGATAATAGTTATGACCTTTCTGTCGCTCTCCGGTAATTGAACAACCGCAAGAGGCGCATTTCATTAAGCCAAGAAAAGCAAAATGGTGTTTGCGAACATCCTGTACTTTGCCACGTTTTTCCATTACTTCTTGGCATTTATCAAAAAGTTTCTTTGAGATCAACGGCTCGTGTTTTCCCTCAAAAATTTCCCCCTTCCATTTCATTAGTCCAAGGTAAAAAACATTTTGTAGATTTTTTTGAATGTTTGCGATAACAAGTGGTTTCCCGAGATTACCGCGCAAACCCTTTTCTTTGCACCAATTTGCGAGAGAATGAAGTGTGTATTCTCCGGTGGCATATAACTCAAACATTTTTCTAACTCGCAAAGATTTTTTAGGGTCAATGTCTATTCCACGAGTCTTCGGGTTATTGATATAGCCCACCGGAGCCCAGCCGGGCCATACGCCATTTCGTATTTTTTGCCGTAGTCCGCGCTTCACATTCTCTCGCAAATTATCTACAAAATATTTACTTTGCCCAAAAGCGATATTTAACATAAACAAGCCTTGCGGTGTTGGTTCAAACCAAAAGGTGGGAAATTTGAGGGATTTAATCAAGCCGCGATCTACAAAATGGATAATCTTTCCGCCATCTACAGAATTGCGTGCCAATCTGTCCGGGTGCCAAGAAATTATCCCGTCTGCTTTTCCCGATTCGAGAATTGCCAACATTTCTGCGAATTTAATTCGCCCGGGTTCTTTTGCGGTTTTGGCTTCCTGAAAGGAAGCGACAATTTCAAGTTTTTCTTTGGCGGCGAATTCTTTTAACTCAACAAACTGGGCTTCAATTGAAAGCACTTGGCGATCGTCTTCTTCGGTGCTCTTGCGAGCGTAAAGTATGTATTTCATAAATTTTAGAAATTAAAGATTAAAAAATTTTCTTCCCCCAAAATGCGAAACCGCCAATTCTTTTTTGCCCCCAAAATCCAATACAAATTAGTCGCCGAGCGAAGCGAGGCGAACCCTTCAAACTTGCAATTTCCTACGTGGTGCAGTATTCTGAAGATAGTCCGAACGCATTTCGCCGCCTGCGGCGGCGAGGAAGTCCCCCCGCGAAAATTCGGAAAGGCGGCGGAGCCGCACCGTTCAAAACCGCAAAAGAACCCGGAGAAAAACATCGGCTCGAACCATATTTTTATTTTGGGGGAAGAAAATTTTTTAATCACAAGTCGAAAATTATAAACTAATGAACACACAAATATGAACCAAAAAGGATTTGCAAATATAGTTTTAATAATTTTGGTCGTCGTTTTGGCGGGTGCTTTGGGATATGTGATGTTAGTAAAAAAGCCAGCTTCAGTTGAACAACCGCAAACTAATAATTTGCAAAATTCACAATCCACGACACCGCCACCGTCTAACAACGCCGTTGTCCAAAACCCACCAGCAAACATTTCCCAACTTACAAAAGCACAGGTATTGAATGGATATGACCAGTGTGGCATCCAGTTTAGTAATGGAGAAATTTCTATCGGATACGATAAATACACCCAATTAGAGCAGACATGCAGCGCTGCTGTTTCAGGTGCTTCAATTTCTTCGGATGAAATAGTTTTAGCAGATTTAGACAGTGATGGGATTATAGAAGCAATTGTCCCAGTAAGAGTTGTTCGTGCTTCAAGTGGTGGGGCATTATACGTTTTCAAGAATATCAACGGAACTGCGCGAGTTGTTGATAGCGTTATCATCGGTAAGGAAAATATAAAAATTGTTTCTGTAAATAAGGATGTTATTGTAGGAAAAACGGATGGTGCCATGGGTTATACTTCAACCACAAAAATTTATAAGTTTGTTAATGGGAAATTGATTGCGCAGTAATCTAATCAATTTTAATTTCGTCCAACTAATTCTGCCGCCAAAGAAAAACTTGAAATTGTCAGCGGTGCGGCTCCGCCGCCTTTCCGAATTTTCGCGGGGGGACTTCCTCGCCGCCGCAGGCGGCGAAATGCGTTCGGACTATCTTCAGAATACTGCACCGTGTTGGAAAGAAAAGCGAGATTAGTTTAGTGGTAGAACTGGTGCTTCCCAAGCATCGAGCGCGAGTTCAATTCTCGCATCTCGCATTTTGGCAAATTCAGTGCGGGCTATTCTTTTTTACTTAACTCGTCCAGTCTCTGACGATTACGTTCGCCGTGGTCGATTGTGAAATCAATGCGTGGCGCTACGCCGATGCGAGATTTAATTCTAATGTATTTTCTAAATTCCGGAATTTTTCTGATTAAAAATTTCAGTGCCGCATTCTCACGATTTTCGGGCATAGTAGTGAAATAGATCTTGGCTTCTTTTCCAGTAAGCGAGAGTTCGACTCTGGTAATAGTTAGAAGCGAAGTATCACTCGCCGTATCTCGCGCAAACTCTGCCGCTAGACGATGAATTATTTCTTCCAGCTTTCCCTTTTTTATTTCACGCATTATTTAGTAACAAGAATCACTGCATTAAGTATATCTCCCGGAGCGACTTCTATCTTAGATTCAATCATGGCACCGAATTCAACACCTTCATTGACCGAATCCGTGGCAATCTTAGACTGTTGAAGTTCTTTGACTTTGCCGACGCCGAGTTCTGTTTCACGTCTGATAATTTTCACAATAGAGCCACGTTTAATTTGACCCGACAGCACGCGTCCACCTATAATCTGTCTGCCTTTGGTAATACCGAACAACTTCAGTACTTTAGAAATACCAATTATTGTTTCGATTTCCATTCTCGGTTCCCTTTCGGAGAGAAGCTCTTTAATTTTATCTGTAAGTTCATAAATGACGTTAAATACCAGAATGGTAATACCCGAACGTTCTGCTAATAGGATGACTCTTGGTTCCACTTTGGTATTAAAGC
>Ga0209211_10012634_pt1 | contig 10599 bp, 11 predicted proteins | sample RifGroA2_FD_183992 | JGI IMG/M metagenome (GOLD analysis project Ga0209211, IMG submission 183992) | Groundwater microbial communities from Rifle, Colorado, USA - Groundwater A2 (SPAdes) (version 2) | ecosystem: Environmental > Aquatic > Deep subsurface > Groundwater | place: Rifle, Colorado...
GCACCGGTGATCATGTTCTTGACGTAGTCGGCGTGGCCCGGGCAATCAACGTGAGCATAGTGACGAGTCGCAGTCTCATATTCAACGTGGGCGGTATTAATAGTAATACCACGCGCCTTTTCTTCTGGCGCTGCGTCGATCTGGTCGTAAGCCTTGGCTTCGCCGCCAAACTTCTTCGACAGCACCATAGTGATCGCTGCAGTCAAAGTGGTCTTGCCGTGGTCAACGTGACCAATCGTGCCTACGTTTACGTGCGGCTTCGTACGTTCAAATTTGCTCTTTGCCATGACGTTTCCTTATCAATGTCAAAAGTTAATAATAAATACAAAAACTGGTGCCCATGGCGAGAATCGGACTCGCGACCTCTCCCTTACCAAGGGAGTGCTCTACCACTGAGCCACATGGGCAAAAACTGGAGCGGGTGAAGGGAATCGAACCCTCGTCGTAAGCTTGGAAGGCTTCTGCTCTACCATTGAGCTACACCCGCAGTCTTCGCTTCAACACAACGAAGTCATACACAACCTCGCCGAAACCCAACTCAATACAACTTCAAAACTTGGTGGAGGGGGAAGGATTCGAACCTTCGTACTCATAGAGGGCAGATTTACAGTCTGCTGCCTTTAACCACTCGGCCACCCCTCCAAACAGAGCCGACGATTATGCCGATGACCTTTCTCGATGTCAAATTAATTTGACATATTTTTGTAAAATTTTTGCAAATTCCTGCCAAAACCCAAAATCAACCGAGCCTATACAGCGCGGACTGCGCGTGCGCCTGCAAACCTTCTCCCGTAGCCAGCGTGGCGGCGATCTCACCCAACTTGCGTCCGCCCTGTGCAGAAACCTGGATCAGGCTGCTACGCTTCTGGAAGTCGTACACCCCCAACGGGGACGAGAAGCGCGCAGTGCCGGAAGTCGGCAGCACATGATTCGGGCCCGCACAGTAATCGCCCAGCGACTCGGAGGTGTAACGCCCCATAAAAATTGCGCCGGCATGCTTCAGCCTGGACAACCAAGCCTGCGGATCTTCGACCGACAATTCCAGATGCTCGGGCGCAATCCGATTACTGATCGCGCAAGCCTCTTCCATATCCGCGACATGAATCAGTGCGCCGCGATTCTCCAGCGCGGTTCTGATGATGTCCTTGCGCGGCATCTGCTCCAGCAGCCTGTCGGCGCTGGCGGCAACAGCCTCGATGAAGTCGACATCCGGCGACAGCAGGATAGCCTGCGCCAGTTCGTCGTGCTCGGCCTGCGAGAACAAGTCCATCGCGATCCAGTCCGGATCGGTCTTGCCGTCGCAGATCACCAGAATCTCGGACGGCCCGGCGATCATGTCGATGCCACAGGCGCCGAAAACGCGGCGTTTGGCCGACGCCACATAAGCATTGCCCGGGCCAACGACTTTATCCACTCTCGGAATGGTCGCAGTGCCATAAGCCAGCGCCGCCACCGCCTGTGCCCCGCCTATCGTGAATACACGATCCACGCCAGACAGATGGGCCGCAGCCAGCACCAGCTGATTCTTCACGCCGTCCGGCGTCGGCACGACCATGATCAACTCGCCAACACCCGCGACCTTGGCCGGCAATGCATTCATCAGCACCGAAGAAGGGTAGGCTGCCTTGCCGCCCGGCACATAGAGGCCAACGCGATCCAGCGGCGTGACCTGCTGGCCGAGCAGCGTCCCGTCTTCGTCGGTATAGCTCCAGGAAGGCTGTACCTGCTTCTGGTGGTAAGCAGTCACACGCTGCGCCGCCTGCTCCAGCGCAGAGCGCTGATCGTCTGGCAGACCGTCAAATGCCGCCTTGAGTTCGCTCTTCGGCAGCTCCATCGCCGCCGCATTCGCCAGCGGCAGGCGATCGAACTTACGCGTACATTCCAGCACCGCCTCGTCGCCGCGTTTTTTCACATCGGCGAGAATCGCAGCCACCGTCACTTCCAGCTTTTCGTCCGCGGTCTCCTCGAAGGCCAGCAGCTTGTCCAGCGTCGCGGCAAAATCGCCCGCGCGCGAAGAAAGTCGTCTGATGTTCATTTGCTCACTCCCTATTTCCTGACCGCACCGGCAAAGGCATCCAGCATAGGCTGGATCGCGGCATGCTTCAGCTTGAGCGCGGCCTGGTTCACCACCAGCCGCGACGAAATGTCGGCGATATGCTCGACCGCCTTCAGGTTGTTGGCCTTCAGCGTGCCGCCGCTGCTGACCAGATCGACGATTGCATCGGACAAGCCGACCAGCGGCGCCAGTTCCATCGAGCCGTACAGCTTGATCAGATCGACATGCACGCCCTTCGCGGCGAAGTGCTCGCGCGCGGTCTGCACATATTTGGTCGCGATGCGCAGGCGTGCCCCCTGGCGCACCGCGGAGTCGTAATCGAAGTCGTTGCGCACCGCGACCATCATGCGGCACTTGGCGATATTCAGGTCCAGCGGCTGGTACAAGCCAGTGCCGCCATGCTCGTTCAGCACATCCTTGCCCGCGACGCCGATATCGGCCGCGCCATATTGCACATAGGTCGGCACATCGGATGCGCGCACGATGATCAGCCTCACGTCGGCGCGATTAGTCGGCAAAATCAGCTTGCGCGAAGACTCCGGGTCTTCCAGCGCGGTGATGCCTGCCGCTTCCAGCAGCGGCAGAGTCTCTTCGAAGATGCGACCCTTGGATAGCGCGATTGTTATCATTTTTTCGATACCTGTGTCATTTCAACCGGCGCAGCTTATTTGATCCGGCGTATTTGGGCGCCGAGCGCGGACAGCTTCGCCTCGATGTGTTCGTAACCGCGATCCAGATGGTAGATACGATCGACGACGGTCTCGCCCTGCGCGACCAGCCCGGCGATCACCAGCGACGCCGAGGCGCGCAGATCGGTCGCCATCACCGTCGCCCCTTCCAATTGCGCACAACCCTTGATCACCGCGGTATTGCCCTCGACATCGATTTGCGCACCGAGGCGACGCAGCTCCTGCACATGCATGAAACGATTCTCGAAGATCGTCTCGACGACGATGGCGCTGCCCTCGGCGATGGTATTCAACGCCATGAACTGCGCCTGCATATCGGTCGGGAATGCCGGGTACGGCGCAGTGCGCAGATTCACCGCAGTCGGGCGGCGCGACATCTCCAGCTCGATGCGATCGCCGGAAACCTCGATATGCGCACCCGCTTCACGCAGTTTATCCAGCACGCTATCGAGGATGTCGGCGCGCGCATCGGTCAGCGCGATCCTGCCGCCGGTGGCAGCAGCCGCAACCAGGAAAGTGCCGCTCTCGATACGGTCCGGCATGATGCGATGCGATGCGCCATGCAGTTTGTCCACGCCGGTGATGGTGATGGTGTCGGTGCCGTCGCCAGTGATCTTCGCGCCCATTGCGCGCAAACAAACGGCCAGATCGATCACCTCCGGTTCGCGCGCGGCATTCTCCAGCACGGTCACGCCGTCCGCCAATGCGGCCGCCATCATCAGATTTTCGGTGCCGGTGACGCTGACCAGATCGAAGCAGATGCGCGCGCCCTTGAGACGACTTGCGGTCGCGTGGATATAACCATGCTCGATATGAATCTCGGCCCCCATCGCCTGCAAGCCCTTGATATGCAGATCGACCGGACGCGAACCGATCGCACAACCGCCGGGCAGCGACACACGCGCTTCGCCGAAGCGCGCCACCAGCGGCCCCAGCACGAGGATCGCCGCGCGCATGGTCTTCACCATGTCGTATGGCGCTTCAAGTTTATCGACATGCGTCGCATTGAAGCGCGTTGCCTGACCATCCTGTTCAACCCGCACACCCATCTGTTGCAGCAGCTTGCTCATCGTCGCCACGTCATGCATGTCCGGCAGATTGCCCAGACACAGATCGTCAGCCGCCAGCAGACTGGCGCACATGATGGGCAAGGCGGCATTCTTGGCGCCGGAAATCCGCACCTCGCCGTTGAGGCGATTGCCGCCCTGGATAGCTAGTTTTTGCATAAATGTCAGTTTTTAGACGTAAGACGTAAGACGTAAATTGTGCAGTTACAACGACTACCAACTTACGTCTTACGTCTTAAGACTGTTTTCCCCATTCTTCCGGCGTAAATGTTTTCATCGACAGCGCGTGTATCTCTTCCCGCATCCGTTCGCCCAATGTTTGGTAAACCATCTGATGCCGCTGCACGCGACTCTTGCCGGCGAAGGCGGCACTGACCACGACCGCCTCGAAATGAGCGCCGTCACCGATCACCGACAAATGCTCGGTCGGCAGCCCCTGGGCGATATTGATCCGGATGCTTTCCGGCGTGACCGTGGCGATACTCATGAATTTATTCTGATTATTGGGTTGCGATTCGTCGGCAGACATACGCCGCCAGCGCCCGAAGACGCGCATGATACTAAAAACCGGGAAAGGATGCGCGAACGAGTCCGCACCTGTTACAAATCAGGCAGACTGCGGCGGAAGCATGTCCGCGACGCCATACAGCGTCGCCAGACTGAGCAGCGCTTCGGGCAGCCCCGTCACGCGCAACTTGCGCTGGCTGCGTTGCGCCGCACGCGACCAGCCCAGCAACATGCTGACCGCCGCGGAATCGACGGCCTCCACCTGCGTCATATCCACCAGCAAATCTTCTGCTGCCAGATGTTGCAGGCCAGACTGAAATAACACCGGGACGGTTTCTATGGTCAGGCGGCCACGCACCACCAGACGACCATCCTCGCGCGCGATCACTTGCTGTCCGCCTTGCGTAACGCCACGTTAGCGGCGTTGATATTCTTTTCAGACAGCATCTTGATCAGTCCGTCGATGCCGTTCTGCTGCACCTCGGCATCGAAAGTGCCGCGATAACTCATCACCATGCTGACGCCGTTGATGACGATATCGAACGCCTTCCAGCCATCGGCTTTCTTCTTCATCTCGTAATCGACCGGAATCGGCTGCGCACCCGACTTGCTGATCAAGGTCTTGACGGTCACCTCGCTCGCATCGGTCGCCATCTTGAAGGGCTGCACCTCTATCGTCTGATTGCGGTACTCGACAAAGGCCTTGGTATAGGTGCGCACCAGCATGTTGCGAAACTCGGTCGTCAGCGTCTTCTTCTGCTCCGGCGTCGCGGTGCGCCAATTTTTGCCTACTGCCAACTGGGTCATGCGTGCAAAATCAAAGTGCGGCAACACCTTGGCATCCACCAGTTCCAGTATCTTCTTCTGGTTACCGGCCTGAATATCCTTGTCCTGCTTCACAATCGAAACAACATCCTGCACGGTGGCGCGAATCAGCACGTCGGGCGCAACCACCTCGGCACGCGCCACGCCAACCGCAAATATCAAACCCGCAACCACTCCGACAAACAAACCCTTCATTACCATCACTCCTAAATTATTTGGCCGGTTCCTCAGCCTTGCTGTACAAGAACTTGCCGATCAAATCTTCCAATATCACCGCAGACTGCGTCTTCTTCAACTGCTCGCCGTTCTGCAGCATCTCTTCATCGCCGCCGGGCATCAGACCGATATACTGCTCGCCCAACAGGCCTGCAGTCAGAATATTAGCGAACGTGTCCTTCGGAAACTGATAGCGTTTATCCAGACTCATCACTACCCTGGCCTCGTAACGCTCGGTATCCAGCGTGATCTCAGTCACGCGCCCAATCAAAACACCGGCGCTTCTGACCGAAGCCTTGGGCTTCAGTCCGCCGATGTTGGAAAAATACGCATGAACCTCGTAGCTCTCGGACACGTTATAAGTGCTCAGGTTCCCCACCTTCATCGCCAGCATCACCAGGGCGGCGATACCCGCCACCACAAACATGCCAACCCACAGATCCAGCGTTGTACGTTCCATCGTTCAATTTCCCCCAAACATCATTGCAGTCAAAACAAAATCCAGCATCAGAATCGCCAGCGACGATTGCACCACGGTGCGCGTAGTCGCACCGGAAACACCTTCCGCGGTAGGAGGGGCATCGTAGCCCTCGAACAGCGCGATCACCGTCACCGCCATGCCGAACACGAAACTCTTGATCACGCCGTTCAGGATGTCCTCGCGAAAATCCACGGCAGCCTGCATCTGCGACCAGAACGAGCCCTCGTCCACGCCGATCTGCACCACGCCGACGAAATAGCCGCCGAACACCCCGACCGCACTGAACAGCGCCGCCAGCAGCGGCATCGAGACCACCCCAGCCCAGAAACGCGGCGCGACGATGCGCGCGACCGGATTCACCGCCATCATCTCCATCGCCGAAATCTGCTCGGTCGCCTTCATCAGACCGATCTCGGCGGTCATCGCCGAACCGGCACGGCTGGCGAACAACAGTGCAGCGACCACCGGCCCCAGTTCGCGCACCAGGCCTAGCGCGACCATCACACCCAGCGCCGATTCCGAACCATAGCGTTTAAGCGTTTCGTACCCCTGCAACCCCAGCACCATACCGACGAACAATCCTGCCACGACAATGATAATCAGCGACATCACGCCGGTAGAGAACAGTTCCTTGATAATCAGATGGAAGCGCCGGAAGCTATTTCCGGAATACAGCAAGATAAGAAAAAAGAAGCGCGTCGCCATGCCGATGCGCCACACCGCGTTGATCGCACGATGTCCGATGACTCTAATGGTTTTGGCTGCTGGCATAAATCAGGCCCTCAAATTCAAATCTTGGCGGTACTCTCCGCCGGGATAATGGAACGGCACCGGGCCGTCCATCTCGCCATGCACGAATTGGTGCACAAACTCCCGGTCCGAAGCACGAATCTCGTCGGGAGTCCCCTCCGCCTCAATCACGCCATTGGCCATGAAGTACACATAATCCACAATCTTCAGCGACTCCTGTATATCGTGCGTAACCACCACCGAAGTCGCGCCCAGCGCATCGTTCAAGCGCCGGATCAGGTCGCCCACCACGGTCAGCGAGATCGGATCCAGCCCGGCGAACGGCTCGTCGTACATGATCAACATCGGGTCCAGCGCCACGGTGCGCGCCAGCGCCACGCGCCGCGCCATACCGCCGGACAGTTCGGATGGCATCAGATCGTGCGTCCCGCGCAAACCGACGGCGTTCAGCTTCATCATCACCAGATCGTGGATCAGCTCTTCCGGCAGATCGGTATGCTCGCGCATCTGAAACGCCACATTGTCGTACACCGACATATCGGTAAACAACGCACCGAACTGGAACAGCATGCCCATCTTGCGACGCATCGCATATAGCCCGTCCTGATCCAGCTCGTGCAATATCTGCCCATCCACCTTGATGTGCCCGCTGGTCGGCTTGAGCGCGCCGCCGATGTGGCGCAGCAGCGTGGTCTTGCCGCAGCCGCTCAATCCCATGATGGCGATCAGCTTGCCCTTCGGGAAGGTCATGTTGATGCCTTGCAAGACTGGCCGCTTGTCATAGGAAAAATTGAGGTCGCGAATCTCGACCAAGGCTGGCAGTGTCAAAATTTAGGCAATCGGAAGTTATCGGGGACGCGCATTCTAAACTACCGCATCCTCAATTCTCAACCGATTGACCCAAATTAAAAAATTGCGCCTCTCCGGGCTATTGAGCTTGCACTCACTTGCCGTTATGCTCCCTGACCGAGGCCCAACCAGAATCGAGAGCATGTCGAGCGTCCAATCTCCCCTTCCCCGCCTGATGATCGTCGATGACGACCCGCTGATACGCGAAGGGCTGGCTGTCGCTTTCGAAAAACACTATCAAGTCTACCTGGCCGAGTCTCGCGCTGCCACCATCGAGCTACTGCGCCAGCTGCCTGCCCCACCGCAACTTGCTCTCGTCGATCTGGGGCTTCCGCCCTTGCCGCATCGACCGGATGAAGGATTTCACCTGATCGCCGAATTGATCGCGCACAACCCGGACATCCGGATTTTCGTTCTGACCGGACAGGACGACGAAGACAACGCGCGCCACGCGCGCGCGCTGGGCGCGATGGATTTCATCGCAAAACCCTGCGCGCCGGAAAACATCCGCGCGTACTTCGACGCCGCGCTACGGGTGCATGCCGATGAAGAAAACGAAGCCCCCGATTCATCGCTCGGCATCGTCGGGCAAAGCCTGCCTGTCCAGGCATTGCGCAACCAGATTACGATGTATGCACCTATGCCTTTCCCCGTGCTGATCGAGGGCGAATCAGGCTGCGGCAAAGAGCTGGTGGCAGCCGCACTGCAACGACTTGCCGGCCACCCTAATGCACCGTTCCGGGTGCTTAACTGCGCTGCGATCTCCCCCACGCTGATCGAATCGACGCTATTCGGCCACAGCAAAGGCGCCTACACGGGTGCTAGCAACGCGCAATCCGGCTTCTTCGAAGACGCCGCCGACGGCACACTTTTCCTGGACGAGATCGGCGAACTGCCCCTCGAACTGCAGGCCAAGCTGCTGCGCATTCTGGAGAACGGCGAATATCAACGCGTCGGCGAGACCGTCACGCGCAAGAGCCGTGCACGCATCATTGCCGCAACCAATCGCAATCTGCGCGACGCGATCAAGGCCGGCACTTTTCGCGACGACTTGTACCATCGCCTGAACGTATTCAGGATCGCCGTCCCTCCATTGCGCAAACTTGGCACCGACAAACTGGTGTTGCTTAACCACTTCCGCACCCATTATGCGCACCAGCTCGGCCAACCCCCATTCGAATTGCATCCGGAGGCATTACAACACTGGGAACAGTACGACTTTCCCGGCAACACCCGGGAATTGCGCAACATCGTCATCAGGCTGTCCACCAAATATCCCGGCCAGACCATAATCGCGACGCAACTGGCCGAAGAGTTCGACCCGCTTGCCGCAGGTACGGCAAGTCTCGGCGAAAGCAACAACACAGCACAGCAACGCTGCATAACCGAACTCAAGGCCGGTGATTTCAACCTGGATCGACATCTGCACGAACTCGAGGCCGATTACATTGCCGCCGCGCTGGAACTGGCCTCCGGCAATATCAGCGAAGCCGCAAAACTACTGGGGCTCAATCGCACCACGCTGCACAGCCGCATCGGCAGCCATGAAAATCTCAATACATAGGATAGCGGCATGTACCTAGATCACTTCGGACTCCACGAACCGCCATTCAGAATCACGCCATCCACGACATTCTTCTTCTCGGGGGCCAACCGCGGCGAGATCCTCGACGCGCTGGTCTACTCGCTGAGCGAATCGGAAGGCATCATCAAGGTCAGCGGCGAAGTCGGCAGCGGCAAGACCATGCTGTGCCGCATGCTGCTCGAACGCCTGCCCAAATATATCGACACCATCTATCTGGCCAATCCCAGCCTGTCGCGCGACGAAATGCTGTACGCGATCGCCGATGGACTGGGGCTTAATGTCGAAGGCGAACGCGTCGGCATCATCATGCACGGCATCCAGGGCAAGCTGGAAGAACGGGCGCGCGAAGGCAAGCGCGTGGTGGTGCTGGTGGACGAGGCGCACGCGATGCCGCCGGACACGCTGGAAGAACTGCGTCTGCTGTACAACCTGCAGGTCGGAAATTTCAAATTGCTGCAGATCATCCTGTTCGGGCAGCCGGAACTGAACAACAAACTCGAACAGCCGAACATGCGCCAGCTCAAGGATCGCATCGTCCACCACTTCCACATGCAACCGATGTCGCACAACACGCTGGAAAGCTATCTGATGTTCCGGATGCGCGCGGCCGGCTACCACGGCCCGAACGTATTTTCGCCACAGGCGCTCAGGCTCATCGGCCGCGCCTCGGACGGCCTGATGCGCCGCATCAACATCCTCGCGGACAAATCGCTGCTGGCCGCCTTCGTCGAAGACACCCACAACATCGAGTCTCGCCATGTACAGGCCGCGATGCGCGACAGCGAACTGCAACCCTCGCGCAAGCTCGGAATCAAGCTACCGTCCATCCAGCTACCGCCCGCCAGGATATTGGCGGGCGGCGCAGCCGCCGCATTGCTGCTGGTCGGACTGACCGCATGGTGGCTGACGGATGAACCGCAACCACTCGCTCCCGCCTTGTCGATTGCTGCAGCGCCGGAGCCCGTCACACCGCCTCCACAGGCCCAAACGACGGAGCAAGCAGCCCCATCGCAGGCGACCGAGCAGACCGCCATCGCCGCTGCGCCAGCGGCAGCACCCGCGCCGCCACCTGCTGCAACGCCCCCCGTAACAACCGTCAAGGGCAGCCTGTTCGATCAGCGTCTGGCCGCAGGAAAAAGACTGCTCGGCCAGAAGAATGTCGTCGCCAGCATCCAGCTCTTCTACGACGAGGACCTGCAGCCCAAGCGGGTCGAGGGCTTCCTCAAAAGAGCGGACGGACTCGGCAAACTCGCGGAGATTTATCTGGTGCCGGCCCGCTTCGGCGACAAGGAAGGACTGCGCATACTCTATGGCGCCTACCCCTCGATCGAAACGGCACGCAATGCGATCAAAGACCTGCCGCCCCGTTATCAGGAATCCTTCGCGACTGCGATTCACGTGTTCTAGCAGCCTGTCGGACTTAACCCTAAGTCCGACAGGCTGCTAAGGAGACGCTGAATAAATCGCGTTTTCAGACGCTCCTCCCAACTTCTGTTTGCACCGAGGCTTTTTTTTGAGCGCACCTCGCTTTTTTGCCGCTTTTTCGGGGGAATTCCCCCCATTTCCCGTTTTCA
>Ga0209211_10012635_pt1 | contig 10598 bp, 17 predicted proteins | sample RifGroA2_FD_183992 | JGI IMG/M metagenome (GOLD analysis project Ga0209211, IMG submission 183992) | Groundwater microbial communities from Rifle, Colorado, USA - Groundwater A2 (SPAdes) (version 2) | ecosystem: Environmental > Aquatic > Deep subsurface > Groundwater | place: Rifle, Colorado...
CAAGGGCGTAGCCAATGAAGGCGGGAACTTGTGCGTCATAGCGTTTCGCCATGAGAAGCATCATGCCACCGATAATGATATCCCCCAGGCCGATCATGGACATACCGGATGTTGATACCTTGATCGCCGCCGGGATATAAATCACCGCCGGCGGGACAAAGCTCAGGCCCTTCACCAGCAAAATAATCCAACCGGTAACGTAAACACCGATAATATCATACACGATGATAGCGATGCCTATGGCCATTGCGGATTTGAACTTCAGCGACGGAAATAGCTGAAGAAAACCAATCGCACAGATAAATCCCACCAAGTTGTAGACAAACCACTCGGGGAACAGTATCCAGGAAAAACCAACGGCACAAGACAAAAATATTTTTACAATCGTCCACGTTGCATTCTGGTTTGGTCTATCGAACCATAGTGAGATAACTACAAACGCAATGTTAGCGGTGCTGAAGATGTACAGCCCTTTTACTGCAAGTGGAAAATACTTCATCAGCAACAAAATTCCACCCAATTCCACAAAAATTAAGGCTACGAAGCCAACTCCCAAGAGAATCGGGTGAACATTGGTCAGTTTTTCGGAAAGAGTCTTCAGTCGGGAAACCCACCACGAGCCTGTTTCGTGGCTTTTTCCGGCAATTAAATAGATCACTCCAGAGATCACGATCATCAAGCTAAGCTTAAATAGAAACACGGTTCACCTCCTCACAGATCAAATGTGAACGTTCAGATGACCAATATGGTATCAAACAAGGAAACAAAAGTCAACCCTTATAGGCTTCTCTTTCGCGAGAGGAAGCTAAAGACTCCAACCACTAGAAGTAATACCCCAAACCCAAGCAAAGCAATTTTGAATATAGTTCCCAAAGCACTTCCCAAACCGGACGAACCTTGTGCCTGCGCAACGCCTGTAGGTACGACTACATCGGCTCTGGTAGGGGTCGGCGTCGGAGTAATAATTGAGGGAGAGACAATCCCTGGTCCAAAGTTAATTGGCTCGACAAACCCTGTCAAAAGCACATCTGCCGATGGGGTATTGCCGTACCCATCAGATTCAACCGTCACGAATATTCTTACAAATTTGATATCGGTCATCGAAGACATCTTTCCATTGGCTATCTCACCGAGTCTTTTCTGCTTCCCCGCATCATCCTCTACCCAGGCTACATAGCGATTTTTCTCGGGAGATAGAGCTATTTTCAGTTCTCGGCAAGTCATAAGAATTTTGTACGTACCATCAATAAAGACAGAAGATGCGTAGCAAGCACCCCCCGTACCAGTTCCTCTAAGATTTATGACACCTTCATTTGCCTGAACCCCCTTAGGAAGAAATAATATCAGTCCAAACATTATCACACACACCAAGCCACCCAGTAGATTCTTTTTCATAGTTTCATTTTATCATCAAAAAAGTTTTTCAAGGAAACGCTTCTGGGCACTTTAAGCAATTCCCTGTCTTCTGTTATTAGTTGTGACTCAGACATTTCAGCCAGCAATAAGTAACTTGCGTCGTAGGCCGTCAAACTGTATTTCTTCATATATTTAGCAATATCCAGGGCATCTCCAGAAAGTAATTGCATAAATTCTACCCCAACAGACTCGAGCATCTTCATAAATCGATCTACTTCTTTTGGTTCGACTTTCTTCATTTTGACTAGCACATTGGTCAGTTCCAATATGGTTAGATCCGGACACACGATTAATATCAAATCCTGACTAGCTAGTTCCATCAGTTGCTCTGCCCACTTGGTATTGGCGCTCTCCCTATCAAACAAGCTGACAAATACGGAGGCGTCTACCACTAGTTCTGTCATATCTTGCCTAAATCTCGATTTTTTCTAATCGCTTCCACTCCATCAAAGGAAGGTCCGTTTTGTCTTAATTTTTTGAAAAACAACAAGGCACTCTTTATATTGTCTTTTTTCTGTTCCGTACCTCTCAATTTATCCAAAATCACCGCAGAAAATGTCATACTTCTATTTAGAGCCTCTATTTTGAGTTTTTTGTGTATATCTACGGGTAGATTCACAGTGGAACGAATATACTGTTGTGTTTGCATAATCTCATCATATCATCAACTCATCACCTGTCAAGCTTTTAGCCATAAAAAAAGGCCGAGGGTATTATCCCCCGGCAATATGGTGAGACGACATCTCAGAGCAAAAGAAATACTTTTGTCCAGTCCCAGAAGAGCAAGAGCCAAAGGTAGTTTGGATTCTTCTTGTACGCCAAGAATAAAATACAAACTACATAGGCGATCGTGACTGGACCAAGAAAAACGACGTGGCTCCAACCCCAAAGGAGGTAAACGAGCCACCACCAGCCGGAATACTTGTACATCAGGGCTGTTACCCCAAAGATAAAAACGATAGTCAGAAGAGAAAACCACATATCAGCCTCCTTGTCTTGAGATCTAGTTTGAATTTCAATTTTGCTTACTGCACGAATTGTACCACACTATAGGGTTCATGTCAACCTTTAGTCTTTAGCCACAAAAAACCTGGCTGTTACACCAGGCTCCAATCAAACTTGCCAACATTGTCAGGCAACAGTTCAGGGTGCTCACGCACCCATTCCCACGCCCAATCTTTCAAATTTAACCAATTCACCACCAACCATTCGTCGCAAAGAGGTGCCCAGGAGCCATCGAATCGCTCCTCGGGCAACAAACCATGCTTTTTGAGAAGCGTGGTCATGACCAAATAAGCTTCCGGATGGTTTTTGGTCTGATCTCCACCCAAACGAATCCATACGTTTCCATCGGCGTCTACTTCAGAAAACATTTTGAAGCCAGCACCGTTGATAGTACGCTCGTGGGAAGAATGAACAGGACCATCTTGAAGTCTTTCGACGATTGCATGGCTAAGACTTGACGGATTAATATCCAGGAACAGCTTCACTGCCTGTGGATCAAAATTCCCTACAAAGTAAGCCGCTTCACGGAAAAACGCCTCAATTCGCTCACGAGCACTTGCGTGCATATTTAGTGTCATTTCTCCTCCTACAGGAAATAATATGTCCATCTGGACATGGTTAAAATTTCAATTTAACTAACCTACGCACGAATTGTACCACACTATAGGGTTTTTGTCAACTCCCAGCCTCATTTCACCTACAAGGACCATCCTCGTAGGTCTGATACCGTCATTCAGGACCTGAATCGGCCGCTGGTACCCGAAGGGGTGAATCCATAAAGATTTCTTTTCATAACTCCATTTTACCCGCCTGCGGAAACTAGTGCAACTCCATTAGTTTCAGCACTTGCAGTAGGTTGAGAATTCGAAATCCCGAGTATCCCGAGTATATCGAAGGGAAATATAAAAACCCCATGATAAAATATACCCAGCACATTTTCAAAAGGAGAAATATTATGGAGTTTGTATGGACTTGTGAAGAATGTGGAGAAGAAGAAAATACGGGAGATACCTGTAAAAAATGCGATAAGGTACCTCTGCCATGGATTTGTCCGAATTGCTCAACTGAAAATAAGGGATACCGTCTCACCTGCGTCCATTGCCTCGATGGTAAGCCTTAGCCCCCCGCCCCTCTCCATGGAGGGGCATTTTTATTTATAGCTCGTAACCATCCGATAAATCTCTTTCGTCACAGACACCGCCACTCCATGTTTCTCAGCCAGCTGGATCAAAGCCGCATGCAGGGCCACCACTTCTGTCCGGCGGTGATTCTGAAGGTCCACCAACAGAGAAGACTTTGTCAGCGGGTCGAAACCCCGAGCACCCTTGAGTGTCGCATCAAAAATATCCGGCTCAAACTCCACGCCCTCGCTCTTTCCCACCATGATCGCCTCCTGAAGAACAGCTTTATAGACTTTAAGGCTTTGGGGATTGTTCAAAGCCTCACCAATCGGACCCATCTGCGCCACTGTAGCTGAGGCAAAAGAAAGTACGAAAAGAAACTTCTTCCACAACTCTCGATCAATCGACTCAGATACGTGCGCATCAATCCCGGCGCGCTTCAACAGCGATTCAACTTTCAGCATTTTTGAGGTGATTTTTCCATCTCGTGCTCCAAAAACCAATTTTTTCTGAGATCCTCTCTGGGTAACTTCGTTTGGAGCGGTTTTGGCGGCGGCCACCAAAACCAATCCAGGCAAAACCGGACAGTTCGATAAATATCGAAATACTACCCTATCGTTATCCAATCCGTTCTGTATCGTAATGACTACCGTTTCCTGCTTAACTACCGGAATTAGATCTCGGGAAATATCTTTCAGGTCATATGATTTAACCGCCAAGATAATCAAATCAGGATTCGTTATCTCGGAAATATGATCAACCACTTTAACTGGAAAGATTCGATGTACTCCGTCTGGGCAATTCAAAACCAGTCCACGTTCTTTGATTGCTTCAAAGCTTTTCCCACGGCTAACCAAAGTAATATCGGCACCACTTTCCGCCAACAGACCTCCATAAAAACCACCTACTCCACCGACCCCAATTACGTATATTCTCATGTTCCCACATTTTAATCCTTCTTCTCTTTCATTTACCACCAAGTTCACATAAAATATCCGGGGTTCATCACCCCGGAAATGTCTATTCCGCAAATTTAATCACAGCCGGAAAATCCCCAAACTTCTTCCATTCGTAATTCATGTGACCGACATACAACGATCTTTCCGCATATGTAGCCGTATAGTGATACGCCTCAATCACCTTCACCCCCTTGCTTTCTATATCTCCCTGCCGATACTGGATATACACTAAATGACTACCGAAAATTAGCTCTTGTTGTTGAGGTGACTCTTCGTACAAAATCGCACTGCGATTTCCTGGATACATCTGGTAAAGCAACTTCCGCCGTGCTACACGAAGTTCATCAAGCGAGTCAAATGGATTCTTGTGTAACAACTGGTATTCTCTCTGCTCCATCGGGAGATCCCGCGAATGCACCGTCACTTTTACCAAGTTCCAAACTAGTTGATCAGGATCCACATGAATCTTGATTCCGCATTTAGAACAATACGTCATCGACAAATTGACAGGTTTCCCACAAGAATTACATGGATATTCTCTCATCGTCATGAATCACTCTCCTCGTCACAAAAAAATTGAAAGGAACTTTCCCTCGATATTATAATCCTCACACCCCAAACACTCAAAATTGCCCCACCTTACGGCGGGGCATTAATTCTAGTCGATTCTTGCAGATCCTATTTCGACCATAGATAGACAGGCACATCCTTGAGCTCATCAGGTACACAAACCTGAACATATCCCCCACTCTGTAGAGGTGTTTGGATTGAAATCAAACTCGGAATCCCCTCACCAATCGGCGTCGCTGCATAAACAACGGTCGCCTCCAATAGCAAATAGAGGTTTTCGCATCCGGTAATCACAAACTTCCTTGGATGACTCTCCAGAACAGTTGAACCACCAAAGGTTGACCTCACATCAGAAGATTTTACTTCTGAATATCTAGGGTTTCCTGTCATTCCCAGAGAAATTTCATTCCCCACCAAGACGATTTCGCCATTGTCGATGGCTTGATCAAATTCGACAAATGGCGCTTGTATGAGAATCAAGACGGCCATCACCACAACTGACACTAAAACCAAAATCAAAGCGTACTCCACCAAACCTTGGCCACTCTCTTTCACGAGTTTCTTCATTTCATCCTCCAATTTATTAGGGTACTTACAAGATCATATTATACTACAGGTCTTTCACCATATATTCTCCATCTAGCTTGTACACCAACTTCTTGTAGTACTCTCTCGTGCCTATAGCCGAGATCACTGCCATCCTTCGATAGCCTCGCTCCGAGGCAATTCTCTCAGCTTCTGCCATCAATCTCTTCCCCAACCCCCTATGCTGACTCTTCTCCCCCTGCAGGGCCAGGCCCTGCAGGCTGTCAATCTCTTTAACCTGCCCATACGTATGCACTTCACGAATAATAGCCGCACCTTCCAACTCCTTAAACAACACTTTCTCTCCCGCGTTCGGCAATCGCAACCTCAACATCGAAAACAATTTTCCCGGCTCACCTGGCGTATCTTTGGTCTCAAAGGACAAAAACAGTTCTTTTCCTCCCAAAGTTTCCCTCTCATCCACCATTAACTGTACTTTTGCGTCATAAACCCCTGCACGGACTTCACGGCAACGAATGCACTCACATTTCGTGCCATCTTTTTTGAGATCTTCTTGTAGTAGCTGTCGTAAATTTGTTCTTAGAGTCCCGGAGCTGACCCACTGCTTACTGATATCTCTGACCAGTCTGTCAATCCGGCACCATCTAGGAGTCATTTTTTTTATTTTTTTGAGTACCATCTTCAATTCGATATCCGAAAAACTTTCATACTCCCCTCTCTTCCACATCTGAAAAAGCTCGGTCCCTTCAATTACCATAGCCGGATAAACTTTCAAATAATCCGGCTGAAAACGTGGATCGGTAAACATAATTTTTGCCATTTCGATATCATTTTCCGGTGTGCTACCGGGAAGATTAGGCATAAAGTGGTAGCAAATTTTGATACCGGCATTCCTACAAAATCTAGTTGCTTCAGCCACTTCTACAAGTGAATGCCCCCTGTTTATTTTTTTCAATATTTGTTCATCAAACGCTTGCACTCCCAGCTGTACCTTCGTCACCCCCATCTTTCTCCACAGAATTACTTCCGCTTCCGTCACCCAATCCGGCCGTGTCTCGACTGAAATCCCCACTATCCGTCTATCTCCTGTTTCGTTATATTGTTTGGCTTCTTCCAAGTTTTTAGCCACAAATCCATTAACTCCATCAAACATGCCCTTAAAAAACTCAAGTTTATATTTTTCTGGATAGGCCGAAAAGGTTCCTCCAATCACAATCAAATCTATTTTATTGGTGATATGTCCAGTTTCCTCCAATTGTCTTAGTCTCATCTCTACCTGTAAATAAGGATCAAACTTGAGCTTTTTGGCTCTTTGAGCCGCCGGCTCGTCCGATAGATAAGACTTTGGCATACCTGCTTCCAGTGGACAATATACACAGTTACCCGGGCAGTAGTGTGGTTTCATCATGACGGCAAATGGCGCCACGCCGGACTCGGTACGCACACTCCTAGTCTTATATAGTTCTTTGATTTCCTCATCCCCTATAAAAGGCCAGATTTCCGAATTCTTAGGCATCCTGCCTAGCACCTTGGCCCACACGCGCCGATATTCCTCCAAATTCTCAGGAGTTAGCTTTTCTGCATCCCTTCGCACCAATTCTTCTATTTTCACTTCTCTATTCTATCTTACTTGTATATCTCTCTTCTGTGCCCCACCCGAAGAACAACAATGTCTTTTCCGTGTAGATCAAAAATAATTCGATAATCACCCACTCGATAGCGATAAGTACCAAGATCAGAGTGAACCAATTTTTTACTAAAACAGATCGGGTCGGTCATCAATAACTCAAGTTTGCCCTTAAGCCTTTTCCTCGCTACATTATCAAGTTTTTTAATATCATTTTGGGCCGAAGCAGTGTACAAAAGTCTATAGGACATTGACAGTTATAGCTCACCAAAAACATGTTCGTGAGATAGTGTGTTTCCTCTTTTATACTCCTCCCTAGCCTTACGAATCGAAGTCAAATACTTTTTATTACTTAGAGCTAGTAGATCTTCCAAAAAATCAAGATTGACAATTGCATGAGAAATCTTACCTCTACGAGCAACCAATAAATATTTTTGTTTTGCCAGTTCATCCAACGTACTGGAAAAATTTGCTCTCATTGTGGTAGCCGAAATTATATTCATAGATTAATTGTACATTACAAACGTACACTGTCAAGCTATCAAAAAGACGGGGTGTTTAGTCCCGTCAATTACGTCATTCTTCTGCAGTCGAGTCGTCCACCGCTTCTACCCAGTTGGCAGTTTCCCAGATGCCTTTAGTATACGGGAGAATCCCCATCTCGGTCAGCTTACTCACACCACTCCCGCACTTAAACTTATCTTTATATTGATCATAAATGATGATGTTACCGGCAACTTGAGTCACTTTCACCAGGGAACTCGGCTCTCCATTAAGATAAATCATCAGCCACTGGCCGACAGATATCTGCTTCGGATCGGTAATCATATTCTCCCGTCTTACTTGATGCTTGGCCAGCTTTCTGGGACTATCGTCTCCCCTTGAGGCCCAGTAGGTAACCTGATTATCACCACTGTTTGCCATCGCCAAAATCATCATGCGAGTTCTTTCCTCTTTATCACCATCATCCATCTGAATGACGCGTTCGCCATTTAGATAAACTGCCCGCAAAACCCCCCGAAGATCTGCGAGCATGATACTTTCCGGACTACCAGCAGCTTCAGAATGATCCAGAGTTTCGTGATTTAGAATCTGATCAACAGTTTTTTCCCAATCAACAAAGGATAGATCGATATCCCAACCCTTATTTACCAAAACCGCCAAAATTTCTCTGACGGCCGCCTCTTTTTCGTCTCGATATGTTCCCAAGGTGCCTCCTTTTTTAAACGTACAAGTTGCCGAATTATATCAATCCTATAGTGATTATGCAAATCATCCACCAAAAGGAAATCTCCTTCCTGCTAAAATCAGTTTAGGTGACTTCCAAAGAACCAATCAAATCGGTTAAAGATACCTATAACGCAATCGGGGTCAATTTTAGTGCCTCCCGTGGCTACATCTGGCCGGATCTCAGACCATTCCTGGCCGAGGTAACAGAAAACTCCTCAGTTCTAGACGTCGGCTGTGGCAACGGCCGCCTCCTCCTAGGCCTCCCCGAGAATGTCAAATATACCGGCATCGACTTCTCCACCACACTTCTGGAAAAAGCAATCGAAAATCATCCCAAAGCCCATTTTCTCGAAGGCGACATTACCAAGCCGGATGCCTGGAAAAACCTTCCCCTTTTCGACTATATTTTCTGCATTGCCGTTATTCATCATCTGGCCACACGTAAAGAACAGCTTTTTGTACTTAATCAAATCAAAAAGCATCTCAAGCCAAACGGGAATTGTCTCGTCACCGCATGGAACCTCTGGCAGCCAAAACTCCTCAAGCACCACCTAAATCTTCAGAGTCTAAATATGAAATATAAAATGAAAAATATAAAATCTTTATCTATCCCCTTTCAAGGTAAACCACGCCTCCATTTTGCTCACACCAAACCTTATTTAGAAGGTCTCCTCCGCGAAGCCGATCTCGGCCTGACTGTCTCCAAAACCTCCCGCAACTATCTTCTCTACAACTAGTACCCCCAGCGACAAGTTGACACATCGTTTCCTTTTTGACATACTTTACTCACCATGCCAAACGACGACCTCGATCAATTCCCCACACCCACCTCATCGACTCCCCCACTTCCCGACCAACCATTAGTTTCTCCCGCCACTAACCAAGTCTCTATCGAACCATTCTCTACTCCACCCATCGAAACTTCTTTGCCTATCCAAGAACCAATAACGAATAACCAAGAACCAGCAACTTCCGCCCCTGCCTTCGAAGAGACTCCCGATGCGCTTCCCTCTTTCAACTCTCCAGTCCCACCCCAAGACGTCATTGCGAGAAGGTCGCCTGAGGCGACCGACGCGGCAACCCCCGCCAGCGAGGTATATTCCCAACCATTGGAACCAACACCAGCCCCAATTCCCCCGCACGAAATGCCAGTCACAGTCATTCCCAAAGGCGGCTCTTCATTTGGAGTCTTCATCACCATGATAATTCTTCTCATTGCAGGAGTTGCTATTGCCGCTGCCGTTTTTCTTTTTTCACAGTCCAAACAGCTCAAACAACAAATTCTCGAGATCACCCAAACTTTGGAAAAACAAAAAACCACCGTTACACCCACACCAACCCCAACAATTATTGAGTTCACTACCCCAACACCTACCCTGGAATCCACCATTAGTGCTACCCCCACATCCACCATTTCTGCCGAGGCGGCTCTTCCCCTCACTAGTGCTCCAGAGGCTCTCAAAATTGCCATCAACCATCAGCCAAACGCTCAGCTTATCTTGATTAAAACGGAAAACGCGACCTCTCCTCAAACCGCTAGTACCAAGTTTTTTTTTCGACAAGATCTCACCACCAAAAAATATTTTTATGTCTTGATTTCTAATAATCAGGAGTCGGAAATTGTCGATAAAGCTATCTATGTTACTCCAGATAATAACATTCCCTCTTTAAATGATCTGGTATTGGGCAACACTTTGGGAATAGAATTAAATGAGGCGATCCAGATAGGCTACGATCTTTGTTTAAGCAATTTGTGTAAGACGGCCAGTATCAAATCCCAATATATAAAATCAGGTGAAAACCTCATCTGGCAAATCTCCTTCACTCCCTCAGACACCACCAAAGACACCCTCATCCTCCAATTGAACGCCCAGACCAAAGCGGTCCTCTACAAATCCACCGGCTTCTGAGACATCAAACTAGTAACTTCTAATACTTTCCATTTCACTTCATCTACAAAAAGGGTTGTCCCGCTCCTACTAATGTCAAAAACTAAATAGACTTGTCGCAAAATAAGCAACATCACCTCCCCCTCCCCAGATATCAGGTTAACAAGTGTCTTTGGTAATTGGTCGGGTAAAGTTGTAGAGGGCAGCAATATTCCTGAAAGGTAAATCAGCAGAG
>Ga0209211_10012636_pt1 | contig 10597 bp, 8 predicted proteins | sample RifGroA2_FD_183992 | JGI IMG/M metagenome (GOLD analysis project Ga0209211, IMG submission 183992) | Groundwater microbial communities from Rifle, Colorado, USA - Groundwater A2 (SPAdes) (version 2) | ecosystem: Environmental > Aquatic > Deep subsurface > Groundwater | place: Rifle, Colorado...
ACATCATTTTCAGATCTTTTTTAACAACAAAAAAGAGTAAAAAAATAAGCGCTGGGATTTTAAGAGACATTGCCAAAGCTAAAAGGAGTGCACTCAAGAGCCTTTTTTCCTTCATATAAAGATAGAGCGCTATAAAAATAAGCCCTATTTGAACAATATCACTTTGCCCTACTCCCAGATTCGCCCATAAAGGGGTTATTATAAAAATAAAGGCCAGTAAAAAATACCAAGACCTGTGAGTAAACCCATAAAATTGGATTATTTTTTCTGAAATTAAAAAGTAACTAATTAAAAAGATAAAATTTAAAAACTCCCACATCACAGAAGCGGTTTGAAGGGAAAAAAGGGCTAAAGGAGTAAATAAAATGGCGCAAAAAGGAGCATATTTAAATTCAAAACCATTTTGATAGGCTAAATGATAAATATCTAATTTCCCCTGTAAAATAAGATTGGCGGTAAAATGATATACATTAAAATCCATGAGAAAAATGGAACCAGGATCAATGATATGATTATAAGAAAATCTAAAAAATAAAATGAGAGCGATGCTTAAACAAAATAGCCACCGAAAATCTTTTAAATAGCTAATTTTAATCATTAAAATTAAAAATAATATAATAGATTTATATTGTTAACACCAGTTAAATTGACTATAAAGACACTATGCTTTCCATGAACCATATGGCAGTTTTAATGATGTTTGGATTTGCCTTTTTAATTGGAGTGGGGATGCTTCTTATGTCTGCCTTTTTAGGGCGAGTTAAGCCAGATCCCAAAAAATTGTCTATTTATGAATGTGGCGTTCCCTCTTCTGGAACTCCTCATGATCGATTTTCTGTAAAATTTTACCTTTTTGCTATTTTTTTTCTTATTTTTGATATTGAAGTTGTTTTTTTGTACCCCTGGGCATTTATTTTTAAACATCAGATTGCCCAAAGCCCCGTGTTGATAGTTGAAATGTTTTTATTTATCGGTATTCTCATTGTTGGCTACCTTTATATCTGGAAAAAAGGAGCTCTCCGCTGGGATTAAAAAAATCATGTTTTTAGATCTTCTCATTACGGCAGTAAAAGTGGTGGTTGTTATGAGTGCTCTATTAACGATGGTTCCTATCTTAGTCTGGGTAGAACGTCGCGGTTCTGCATTCATCCAAGATCGGCTGGGCCCAAACCGGGTAGGCCCGTTAGGGCTTTTGCAGCCTGTGGCTGATGCTGTTAAATTTATTTTTAAAGAAGACCCCATCCCCTTTCATGCACATCCGTGGCTTTTTCCTCTGGCTCCCCTCCTTTCATTTCTGCCTGCCGCCATTACCTTTGCCGCTATTCCTTTTGGAGATACCCTTGATTTTTTTGGAAAAACCATCGTCCTTCAAATTGCAGATTTAAATATTGGCATTCTCTACATTGTCGCTTTTGGATCTTTAGGAATTTATGGCGTCCTCATTGCGGGATGGTCTTCTAATAATAAATATTCAACCTTGGGAGCTTTAAGATCTTCTGCACAAATGATTAGTTATGAAATTGCTCTGGGAATATCTTTAATTGGTCCCATTCTCATGTATGGCACTTTTTCCCTTCGCCAAATTGTTTTAGAACAACATCATCTTTGGGGAATTGTAACCCAACCGTTTGCTTTTTTAATTTTTTTAGTAGCTGCTTTTGCCGAATGTAATCGCTTGCCCTTTGATTTACCGGAAGGAGAAGCAGAGCTTGTGGCGGGTTATCATACAGAATATGGAAGCATGAAATTTGCTTTCTTCTTTATGGCGGAATACTTGCATTTAGTAACCATGTCCGCTCTTATTTCCACTCTCTTTTTTGGTGGCTGGCAATTAATTCCAGGATTAACCTCTGTGGCAGAGTGGTGTGGGATAGCAATTTTCCCAACGTCTTTAGGGCTTTCTTTGCTCCAAGTTCTTTCTTTTTGTCTTAAAACTGCTTTTTTTATTTGGTTTTTTGTGTGGATTCGATGGACTTTCCCTCGTTTCCGATACGATCAATTGATGGCTTTTGGATGGAAAATATTAATTCCTCTGGGGCTTTTGAATGTTTTGGTGACTTCTTTAGCCCTTTATTTTAAATGGATTTAAGAATGGCACATACGATTATTTTTTGGATATTAGCAATCATGAGCGTTGTATGCGCATTGGGAGTTACACTCCATAAAAATCCCGTTGTCAGTGCTGTTTTTTTAATTGGGAGTTTTTTTGCTCTGGCAGGGTTATATGTAGAACTGCATGCCCCTTTTTTAGCCGCCATTCAAATTATTGTGTATGTAGGGGCCATTATGGTCCTTTTTGTCTTTGTTATGATGCTTTTAAATCTTGGGCGAGATCCAGATCGATTTTCTAAAGAAACAAAACCCCGATTTCCAAAATATTTAGCTCTTTTCTTATTGGTCGGCCTTTTGATTTCTTTTATTCATCTCACCTCTTTTTCCCGTGCCTTGCCCGAAGCATTTCATGGATTTTCTATTGAGAATATTGCAACTCTTTTATTTTCAAAATATTTATTTCCATTTGAACTACTTTCTCTTTTATTACTCATTGCCATGGTTGGAGGAGTTATTTTAGCCAAGAAAAAATGACAATTGACCATTCACATTATCTTATTTTAAGCGCCCTTTTATTTACCATTGGGGTGATGGGAGTTCTTTTAAGAAGAAATTTAATTATTATTTTTATGTCGATAGAGCTTATGTTAAATAGCGTCAATCTGGCCTTAGTGTCTATTTCTGAATATCTTCAGGCTCCAGATGCTCAAATTTTTGTTTTTTTTGTTATTACGGTAGCGGCAGCAGAAGCCGCAACGGGACTGGCAATTGTAATTTCTTTATTTAGGCAGAAACAAACAACCAATATTGATGAAGTTAACCAATTGAAAGGATAGCTGTGCTAGGATTTATTTTATTATTTCCTCTCATCGGATTTTTAGTCATTGGCATTCTAGGTGGTCTCTTTGGAAAACGGCTTCCTAATTCGGTAGTCGCCACGTTGGGATGTGGTTCTATTTTATTGTCTTTGGTTTTTTCGTTTTATGCTTTTATCCAATTTTTACAAGACCCTACAGCCTCAAGAGAACTAAGTCTTACCCTCTTTGATTGGATTCCTCAACTGGGAGTTGCCATTTCTTTAAAGTTAGATCCCCTGTCACAGCTCATGATTTTAGTCGTCACAGGAGTTGGATTTTTTATCCATCTCTATTCTGTCAATTATATGGGGGAAGATCCTGGCTTTGCTCGTTATTTTTCATTTTTAAACCTTTTTACGTTTGCCATGCTGCTTTTGGTTTTAGCTAATAATCTTTTACTTTTATTCATTGGATGGGAAGGAGTGGGGCTTTGTTCCTATCTTCTCATTGGTTTTTGGTTTGAGGATAACGAAAAAGCGCAGGCAGGAAAAAAAGCATTTCTCGTTAATCGGGTTGGAGATTTTGGATTTTTAATGGCCATGTTTTTAATTTTTGTTACTTTTGGTACTTTCAATATCGACAGTCTTAAAATTTATGAAATTCATGAAGCTCAACTTCCTAGTTTAACATTAATTACACTTTTATTATTTATCGGCGCTTGTGGAAAATCCGCCCAAATTCCTCTTTATGTTTGGCTTCCAGATGCCATGGCAGGACCCACACCTGTTTCTGCTCTCATCCATGCAGCAACGATGGTCACGGCAGGTGTTTATATGGTAGCACGCCTTCATTTTTGGTATGCCCTCACTCCTTTTTCTTCTTCTGTGGTTGCTATTGTTGGAATTTCTACGGCTTTATTTTCCGCCAGCATGGCTTTTTTTCAGAATGATATTAAAAAAGTGCTGGCCTATTCAACCATTAGCCAATTGGGATATATGTTTTTAGGTGTGGGCATCGGTGCTTATACCAGTGGAATTTTTCATTTAATCACCCATGCTTTTTTTAAAGCCCTTCTCTTTTTGTCTGCGGGAAGCGTGATCCATGCCCTTCATGGAGAGCAAGACATTCAAAAAATGGGAAAACTTTCTTCAAAACTTCCCCTCACTCACATTGTCTTTTTATTTGGGTTACTCGCCATTATTGGGATCCCTCCTTTTAGTGGATTTTTCAGTAAAGATGAAATTTTGTGGATGGCTTTTAATAAACACCCTCTCTTTTGGGTATGTGGATGGTTGGGTGCTTTAATGACAACCTTCTACATGGTTCGTGTATTTACACTGACGTTTTATGGCCCTTCTCATCACCATGCCGAGCATCCCCATGAAGCTCCACCGCTCATGGCATTAAGTCTTATTGTACTTGCCATTTTATCTTTAGGAGGAGGCATGGTTATTGGGGGACACTTTTTAGAACAGTTTTTAACTCCCTTATTTACCAAACATTTAGAAGTGACACTTTCTTCCCACACGGAACACACCCTGATGATTGTCATGATACTCTCAACTTTAGTCACAGCCATTCTCACCTTTTTTATATTCCATAAAAAACAAGAATGGGCCGTTCATGTAAGATTAAAATTTTTAAAACTTCATACACTTCTTTCTCACAAATATTATGTAGATGAGCTCTATCAGTTTCTCATTATCTCCCCTATTCAAAAAGGGGCTCATTTTTTCTGGTCTATCATTGATACCCTCTTTATAGATGGGACCGTCAATAATATTGCTTATTTGAATGGGTATTTTGGATCTAAACTTAGCTTTATGCAAAATGGCAACTTACAACGCTATGCCTTTATTTTTATTTTAGGCGTTTTAGCTATTCTTCTTTATTTAGGAAAATACGTATGACATTTTTAGAAAATCATCTTCTGTCTATTTTAATTTTTCTTCCGTTGTTGGGAAGCCTTGTCGTTTTTCTTTTCCCAAAAACTTCCAATGTCAAACTCCAAATGGTTGCCTTTGGAATTTCTCTTATAGAATTTGGCCTTTCTTTGCTGTTGTTGCGTTATTTTAATTCTTCTTCGCATCTCATTCAGCTGGTTCAAAAAGTTTCTTGGATCCCAGAACTGGGAACCTCCTTTTTTGTAGGAATCGATGGGATTAGTCTTTGGCTTGTTCTTTTAACCACTTTCTTAACTCCTATCGTTATTCTTTCTTCTACCATTGAGCGGAATGTCAAAAGTTATATGGCGTGTCTTTTAATCTTAGAAACAGCCATGTTAGGCACATTTGTAAGTTTTGACCTTATTCTTTTTTATGTTTTTTGGGAAATGATGCTTATCCCCATGTATTTTTTAATTGGAATTTGGGGCGGAGCCAGACGGATTTATGCCACCTTAAAGTTTTTTATTTATACCATGGCTGGAGGCGTGCTCATGCTTCTAGCGATTATCTTTTTAGTTTATCTTCACTATGATCAGTTTGGAGTATTTTCAACCAGTCTTCTAAATATGTATTCTCTTCAAATTCCATTTGAAACTTCTAAAATATTTAATATTCAATCCCTCTTATTTTTAGCCTTTGCGGTGGCTTTTCTCATTAAAGTTCCTATGTTTCCCTTTCATACGTGGCTTCCAGATGCCCACGTTGAAGCTCCTACCGGGGGAAGTGTTATTTTAGCAGGGGTACTTCTTAAAATGGGAGCCTATGGGTTTTTACGTTTTGCCATGCCTTTATTTCCAGAAGCCCTTCAGTTTTTTATGCCCTATTTAATTGCTCTTTCCATTATTGGGATTATTTATGGTGCATTTTTAGCCCTGGCCCAAACAGATTTAAAAAAACTCGTCGCTTATTCCAGCATTAGTCATATGGGGCTTATCATGCTGGGACTTCTTATTTTAAATACCAATGGGGTGAGTGGTAGTATTTTTCAAATGCTTTGCCACGGCATTTCAACAGGAGCTCTCTTTTTAATTGTAGGAATTATTTATGATCGTCGCCATACGCGAGAAATTGCTTCTTTTGGAGGACTCACCAAAATCATGCCTTATTTTTCTATCGCCTTTTTAATTGTTACTCTTTCCTCCATTGCTCTTCCTTCTACTAATGGATTTATTGGAGAATTTTTAATCTTACTGGGAACGTTTGAAAAAAATCCTTTATGGGCTATCCTAGCAGCTTCCACGGTTATCTTGGGAGCCTATTATATGCTTTGGATGTTTCAGCGCGTCATGTTTGGCCCCGTGACACACCCAGAAAATAAAGTCCTATCCGATCTTTCTTTAAGAGAAATATGTGTCATGCTTCCCATGATTGTCATGATTTTTTGGATGGGAATTTATCCAAAACCTTTTTTATCTAGAATGGAAAAATCTATTGATTATTTGGTCAGTAACTACAAACACTATGACTTAGGAATTTATGAGAAACACCAATGAGTAATATTCATTTTATTTTTTATCTTTCTCCTCTGATCATTCTTATTTTTACGGCTATTTTTGTATTGCTATTAGATGTTTTTATTCAAAAAAATAATAGGCGTCTTATTTTCTCTATCGCTTCCTTAGGAATAATAGGTTCAGCAGCTACTTCTCTTCAATTGTGGAATGGAGATGCTTTGTATCTTTTTCATGAAGCGATTCGACTGGATAAATTTTCTCTCTTTTTTACTTTTTTATCTTTGGGCCTTACTCTACTGACCGCTTTAAGTTCTTACCCCCTGCTTCAAAAAAATAATTGGCCTCTAGGAGAATATCTTTTCTTTCTTTTGTCTGCCTGCGTGGGAATGAGTCTTATGGCGTGGGCAACAGATTTAATCACTCTTTTTATTAGCTTAGAAATTATGAGTTTAGCCGTCTATATTTTAACGGGGATTGAAAGAGAACGGCTGACCTCTTCTGAAGGTGCCTTAAAATATTTTCTCTTAGGTGCCTTTTCCACAGCATTTTTACTCTACGGCATTACTTTTATTTACGCCGCTACCGGATCTACACAATTTTCAACCATCGCTCATTTCTTAATGAGCTCTAAATATACCCTCCCTCCAACTATTTATATTGGGCTTGGACTTTTGTTGGTTGGGGTTGGGTTTAAAATTTCTGCGGTCCCCTTCCACATGTGGGTTCCAGATGTTTACGAGGGCGCCCCCACACCTATTACTGCTCTCATGGCAACAGGCGTAAAAGCAGCAGGATTTTCGGCTTTAATCCGTCTCTTTTTAGTTACTCTTTCTTCTCTTAAGCCTCAATGGGGAGTTATCATTATTGGATTTTCTATCCTCACCATGACGGTTGGAAATATTGCAGCTCTTGTACAAAACAATATTAAACGAATGCTGGCCTATTCCAGTATTGCCCATGCAGGATATATTTTAATTGCTCTGGCTGCTGCCCAAGAAACCCGTGTATTTGATTTAGCTACCAGTTCTATTTTATTTTATTTAATTGCCTATAGCTTTATGACGATTGGTGCTTTTACCATTGTTAGTTTTACGCAAGATCTAAACGGTTTTGGATTTAAACATCCCTATTTGGGCATCGCCATGACCATTTTTATGTTGTCTTTGATCGGCGTTCCTCCAACGGTAGGGTTTATGGGGAAATTTTATATTTTTAGTTCCGCTTTAAAAGGAGGATTTTTTTGGTTAGCCATTATTGGAATTATAAATAGCGTCATTGCTTCTTACTATTATTTAAGAGTACTGGTTACGCTTTACATGAAAAAAGAAACAGATACAGCCTCCTCTTCTCTTTCATCTTCTCTGGCCTCTTCTCTTGTCTTTAATAGTGTTTTGTGGATAACTGCTGTGGGGACTCTCTTAGTGGGACTTTTCCCTTCTTCCGTATTTAAAATCATCACTAAATCCATCACCGCCTTACTCTAAAATCTTCCAAGGAATGCGGACATCTCCTCGTCTGATTGTCCATTTTTGCTCATCGAAAAATTCAAGATAGGGAATGGCATATTTCCGGGAAATAGAAAAAATTTCTTTAATATCCACCACGCTCAGCTCACCTTTAGTTTTGAAAAAAGTTTTTATTTTTTCTTTCAACTCATCTCCTTGTTTGCAAGAAAGATAATATCCTTGAGGAAGACGTATGATTTTTGCTTGTTTTATAAGATCAAGGAGAGCTTCGGAGATTTCCAAACGAGGCATTTGAATATTTTTACATATATCATCCGTATGAATAGGGATCCAGGAAGAAGAGGTATCTGTTTTTTTAAAATATTCTAATATCCTCAAGGCCTGCCCATTATCCCCAAGCAAAGGGGGAGAGGAGGTCGTCTTTCGCTTCATGGCTCGCCCTTGAAGGGGCTGCGCTTTACTTCCGCTCCAGAAGACCTCCTCTCCCCCTCTCTTTATTGATTTGTGGGTATTGACACTAACATTTACAATCTCCCCGCCTCCCAGCGTTGTATCCCTTCGTAAAATAAATTTATCCCCTGGCTGAAGAACTAGAGGGTCTGAAAATTGAAGTATATTTTTCTTCTTAATAATAACATTCGTTCGCATCGTTCCTGTATGAAAAATAAATTCTTGCCCTTGAATAGGTTTTAAAAAGGTTACTTTTGCAGAGGCTTTAGAAATCGCCTTAAAAGTGTGTGGTGCTCCAATCACTTGTCCTTTTTTTAAATCTTCTTTTGAAACACCTCTTAAATTCAAAGCCACACGACTGGGAGCTTTGAGAATATCATATTCTTTTCCATAAGCGTGAATTTGACGGACCGTGGCTTTAAGATTGTGAGGATAAATTTCTATTTCATCATTTTTAGATATCTGCCCAAAAAGAAGCGGCCCTGTCACAATGGTCCCAAACCCTGTTAACGTAAATACTCGATCAATGGGAATTCTTAAGGGAAGCGTTGCTCTATGAGAACTTTGGGTTTCTAAAAATTGTTTAGAAAATTCGCTAATTTTTTGTTTTAACTCTTCCACGCCCTCTTTTGTGTAACTCGAGGTTAAAACAACGGGGGCATTTTCTAAAAAAGTCCCCTTGGTGACTATTTGAATATTTTGGATAATAAAAGGGAGCTCCAATTTTTCAACACAATCTATTTTTGTAATCACCAAAATGGCATTCTTTACGCCTAAAAGAGAAAAAATGGATAAGTGCTCTAAACTTTGGGGTTTCATTCCTTCATTGGCAGCAACAATAAATAAAACTAAATCCGTTTGTGTGGCTCCCATGACCATGGTTTTAATGAGTCGCTCATGACCAGGGACATCTACAATACCAGCTGTTATATCCTCAGATAATTTTAAAGGTGCATAGCCCAGCTCAATACTGATTCCCCGTTTTTTTTCTTCTTTGAGTCTATCGGTATCAATACAGGTCAGAGCTTTAACTAACGCTGTTTTTCCATGATCTACATGCCCCGCTGTACCAATAATAAAGGATTTCATAAAACTTCCCTTAACATAGGATATTTAATTATGGTAGGCTAAAAGCTGCATGGCACTACCTATTCTACAAGAACTCATTGAGAAGTACCGGATTCCCAAAGACAGACAATATCAAATTAAATATAGCGATGGCACACTGTCTTCCCCTCTTTCTTTAGAAGATATTGCCAAATCCCTCATCGATCAAAAGCTCACAGGCCAAGAGGAAATTTCTCTTTATCCCCAAGAAAATTTTAAGCCCCTTTCTTTAGAGCCTATTTTTTATGATCTTCTTTTTTATATTCTTCAAAATACCAATCTAACTCCCGTACAAAAGGAAGATATTACCCGTGTCTTAGAAGCTGCTAAAACAACCACCACCCACATTCTTCCTAAAAAACAAAAGGCCGTGGTTCCTTCTAAAGTAATCCCTCCCACTTCACTTCAATCAGATTCTCAAACACTTCCAGAAGAATTCGAGCCAACTTCTACTCCCTCTTCTAAAAAACGATTTTTTATATATACCTTTTTCTTAGCTCTTCTTTTGGTCCTGGTTGCCATTATGCTTCTTCCTCAAAAATCTGAGCAGCCTCAAAAACCCACTTTTTCTTCATATGCCATAGATTATGTCACGGTTACTCTTCCTCCAGAAACGGTAGAAACTCCTGATCCTTTAAAAGCCAAACAGCTCTACGGAAAAGCCATCGATATTTACTCAAAAGATACGGTGCAAAGCTATAAAGATACCCTTAAGCTTCTTCAAGAAGGGCTACTTGCATTTCCAACGGATATTTCTTCCTTAACCTTGTTAGCCAAGAGTTATCTTTATCTATGGGATTTATCTCACCAAGATAAAATGTATCTTGATACTATTCAAATTCTGATTGACCGTGTTCTTAAAATAGATCCCTCTTCCTTAGAAGCACAAGAGGCCAAAGCCCTTTTATTTTTAAGAAAAGATAAATTAGATACTGCCCTGGGACTTATTGAAAGTAATTTAAAATTAGAAAACGCCTCGGGAGAATCTTTTTTAATTCAAGGAGAAATTTTATATTTAAAAGGCTCTTATGATACTGCCATCTCTTCTTTTGAAAAAGCCCTAGAACTAAATCCCGAACTCGCTCGATGCCACTACCTTTTAGGAAAAAGTTATCAAAAGAAAAATGATCCTGAAAAAGCTTATGAATTTTTTTGGATTGGGCTTAATCTTCATCCAGAACATGCGTTAAGTCGCCTAGAAGCAAGCTTAATTGATATTCAAACCTTTAATAATTTAACCAAAGCCCAAGATAATTTAAAGATTGTCACTCAATTTCCTTCACTTTTAACTATTTTGGATTTGGCCAAAGCCCATTATCACTTAG
>Ga0209211_10012637_pt1 | contig 10597 bp, 9 predicted proteins | sample RifGroA2_FD_183992 | JGI IMG/M metagenome (GOLD analysis project Ga0209211, IMG submission 183992) | Groundwater microbial communities from Rifle, Colorado, USA - Groundwater A2 (SPAdes) (version 2) | ecosystem: Environmental > Aquatic > Deep subsurface > Groundwater | place: Rifle, Colorado...
AATGGCATTGAGTATTCAGAGTTCCTTTTTCTTTTTATTTTCTGCAAGTATTCTTATAGAGATTACCACAAGAAATTTTATTCCTTTTTATAAAGATGAGCGATTTTATATAGCTGCAGGCATTTTTATCTATTCAGGTTTAACTTCATTAACGTATTTGTTTTACAATGCTTTTAATGTCCTTTTTCCATTTTATGTAGTTAGTTTGTCGGGTATATGTTTAAATTTATTGTTTACGTATGCAATGGTTTTGTATTATAGAAAAAGAAAAATGTTAGCTGAGGCGCTTAAATAACTTTTATTAACAGAGCGCGATTGTTATAATAGTGGCGGTAAATTTATAGTTTTTTAGGATCCAATGTATGTTATTACAAGTTCAGGCAAATCCTGTCCCCGATTTAACTTTTATCGTGCTTGCCGTTATGATCATTTCGGTTTTGATAATGCTTCTGTTTTATTTTATCATCCGCGACCGCAATCGGCGCGATGAGATCCACGATTTAAAAAATCAATTAAATACTCTGCTTTTGCAGAGGGAATTGGAAGATGAAGAAAAAAATTCTCATAGCTGAAGATGAGCAGCTTCACCGTTTTTATCTTAAAAGAGATATCGAAAGAGAACGCGCCGATGTTTATGAAGTGATCGGTGAAGCGGCAAACGGATTAGATCTGCTGAGACTTTGGAAACAACTCTCGCCGGATATCATAATAGCCGACTTGAAGATGCCTGTTCTTACCGGCGGCGAAGCAATAAAAGAGATTCGCAGAACCGATTCATGCGTGAAAATAATTGTTCTTACCAGTCAGGAAGAGAAATATCTTCTCGAAGCAATAAATCCTTTTGTTGATGCCTATCTGTTCAAATCAAGAGAAAAACCGGAAGATATTCTTGAAAAACTTGATGAAATTGCGGGATTAAGACCGCATCAAACTCGAAAATATGTTTCCTCACTCCTTTTAGAAGAAGAAGAACCTACCGACGACCTTTCCCGCCAGGTGATTGAAAAGTTAAAAAAAGGAGCTCCCAATAAAGAAATAGCAGCCGAGCTAAATATCTCAGCCAAATATGTTGAGAGAATGTTAACAGAGCTTTTTAAAAAATATAAAGTTAAGAACCGGGTTGAGTTAATTACGAGAATTATTGAACTAAAAGAAATTTAATCTTCTTTATAAACCAAAGACAAATTATCGGCGAAAATGGAACAAGTTCATTTTGAAGCAAAATAGTAACCGATAAGGTAAACCTTCATTCACACCAAATTTTTAATTCCTTGCTAATTCATAAAATAAGTGCTAACTTTGGCAAGTAATTTTTCGCCCGTATCGGGCGATTTTTGTTTGTATGCAGTTAATAGAAAAAAAAATAGTAACCATAACCAAAGAGATAATAGACCGGAACGGGCTGTTATTGATCGATTTTCTGTTCCGCGGGTTTAATAATTCTACGGTGATTGAAGTCTATATTGACGGAGAAAAAAGCGTTTCGGTTGAAGACTGCGCTAAGCTAAGCAGAGAAATTAACGACCAGATTGAAGCTGAAAATCTTTTTGATTCAGCGTACCGGCTTGAAGTCTCATCTCCCGGCGCCGAGAGACCGCTAAAATTCCTTCAGCAGTATACCAAACACATCAACCGGAATTTTGATCTGCAGCTTGCAGTTACAGAGGGAACAAATAAAAAAGTTACGGGGAAACTTCTTAGTATCGATGGCGAAAACCTTGTTTTCCTTGTTCAGAAAGAAGAAGTGATCGTCCCCTTTAATACAATTCAAAAAGCAAATGTAATTATTAGTTTTTCATGACGGAGATAGCATAAAATGAATGCAGTGATAGTTGAATCGTTCGCTCAAATGGTAAGAGAAAAAGGAATTGATAAAGATATTCTTATTGGAATCATTTCTGAAATTTTCGGGCTTTTAGTAAAGAAAAAATATGGCGAAGATGTTAACTTTGACATCGTTACCAATATGGATAGAGGCGATATTGAAATTTACCTGATACGCGAAGTTGTTGAGGTTGTTGAAGATCCGAACCATCAGATCAGTTTGGATGAAGTAAAACAAAAAGGAAATGAAGATGAATTGGATATAGGCGAAGATTACGTTGAGCGGCTTAAACTTGAATCCTTCGGAAGAAGACTGATAAATTTTGCAAAACAAAGTCTTAACCAGCGCATTCGCGAACTTGAAAAAGATATCATTTATAACGAGTACAAAGAACTTCTCGGCGAGATTGTTATCGGCGATATTTATCAACTTAGAAAAACCGACATTTTAGTTAATCACAATAAGAACGAATTATTAATGCCGCGCAACGAACAAATTCCTTTTGAACGTTACCGCAAAGGTGAAACCGTTCGCGCCATTGTTAAAGAAGTTAAAAAAACTACCAGCGGACCGCAGATAATTATTTCCCGCTCAGACAATTTATTCCTCCGCAGATTATTTGAAATTGAAATCCCGGAAATTTATGACGGTATTATCGATATAAAAGGAATTGCCCGCGAACCCGGGGAACGCGCAAAAGTTTTTGTTGAATCTCAAGACAAACGTATTGACGCCGTCGGCGCTTGCGTTGGAATGAAAGGCGTTCGTATTCATGCTATCGTAAGAGAATTGCACAATGAAAACATCGACGTGATAAATTACTCTGAAGACCCTGAAACACAGATCACCCGCGCTTTGGCTCCGGGCAAACTTAAAAAAGTTGAGATCAATCAGCACGAAAACAGAGTAACCGTTTATGCAGATAGCGATCAAGCTTCATTGATCGTAGGAAGAAACGGAGTAAACATCCGCCTGGCAATGAAGTTGACCGGTTACCAGATCGATCTTATCCGCGAAGAAAAACCGCTTGAAGAATATGAAGATGATATCGAGTTGATCGATCTTCGTGAAGAACTGAGCGAAGAAGTTTATCAGATATTGATCAACAACCGTTTTGATACAGCCGTTGAAGTGCTTCAAGCCGGTGAAGAGAAGTTGAAAGATATTCCTGAGATCAGTGAAGCAAAAGCAAAAGAAATTATTGAGATCATTAAATCACAATTTGAAGAAGAGTAGATAAAGCAGGTTATTCGTTCTATGGAAGATGATAAAAGTAAAAAAATTCGGATCTACAAATTAGCCGCGGAATATAATCTCGCCGCTGATTCTATTGTTGAATTCTTAAAGAAAAAAGGGTATGTGGTAAAAACACATATGACTCTTGTTACCGACGAGATGATGGCGGATATCCAAAATCACTTTAAGAAAGATTTGGAAAAAGCCGAGAAGCATCATAAAAAACTTGCCGAATTTTCTAAAAAGATGAGTGAAAAATCTCATAAAGAAAAAGAAGTAAAAATTGAAGAAGAACCTCTTCCAAAACATCCCGAAGAAATTCCTCATCCGGAACCGGCGAAAGAAACAAAACCTCACGTAGAAGAAAAACCTGTTGAAGTTGAACCTTCAGTAAAACCAATTGAAACACCGGCGGAAGTAACGGTTGAACCTGTTGTTCCCAAAGAAACAAAAAAGACTCCCGAAGTTGAAAAAGCTCCGGTAGTTCCTCCTCCTCCTCCGGTAGTTCCGCAGCCTCAAGCGCCGGCAGAAGAACCGGCTAAGAGAAGAGGATTAACGGTTCTCGGTAAAATGGATTTGAAGACCGGGCGTGAAATTACCCCCGCGCAGGACGAAGCTCAGAAAAAAGAAGCCGAACAAACCACTATTAAGAAAAAGAAAAAGAAACCGAAACCAAAGAAAAAAGGTGAAGCGGCGCCTGAAGAAAACATCGTTGCAAAGAAAGTTAAAAAAGTTAAAAAGTTCGAGATCGATGATAAGGAAGTAAAAGATACTATCCGCAAAACGTTGTTAAGTATGGATGATGCTAACGTCTCCGGTAGAGCGTTAAGCAGAAAGAAAAAGAAAAGAGAACGCGAAGAACTTGAGATCAAAAAGCAAGAGTCTATTGAACTTGATAAAAATAAAATAAGAGTTACTGAATTTATTGCAGTCAGCGAACTTGCAAATCTTATGGGCGTTCCCGTTGGAGATGTTATCTCTAAATGTATTTCACTTGGATTAATGGTTTCCATTAACCAACGCCTGGAGATCGACAACATTACTCTGGTTGCCGATGAATTCGGTTTTGAAGTTGAAATTGCTAAAGAATTTACTTCTGAAATTTTGGAAGATACTCCGGATAAAGAAGAAACTTTACTTTTCCGTCCTCCGGTTGTTACAATCATGGGACACGTAGATCACGGTAAAACATCTTTGCTCGATTATATCAGAAGCGCCAACGTTGTCGCTGGAGAGTCCGGTGGAATTACGCAGCATATCGGCGCGTATAAAGTTGATGTCGGTTCCGGCAAGACGATTTCATTTTTAGATACACCGGGACACGAAGCCTTTACCGCTATGCGTGCCCGCGGCGCTCAGATCACCGATATTGTGGTGCTTGTAGTTTCCGCTGATGATGCGGTGATGCCTCAAACGATTGAAGCTATTAATCATGCGCAAGCCGCAAATGTTTCAATGATTATCGCCATAAACAAAATTGATAAACCGGGTGCAAATCCTGAAAGAATTAAACAGCAATTAGCCGATAGAAAAATTTTAGTTGAAGATTGGGGCGGCAAATATCAATGCGTTGAACTTTCCGCAAAAACCGGAAAAAATGTTGACGTGTTATTAGAAAAAATTCTACTCGAATCTGAAATGCTTGATCTGAAAGCTAATCCGGTTCGCGCCGCGCGCGGTGTGATCATCGAATCCGAACTTGATAAAGGACGCGGAATTACCGCAACCGTATTGGTTCAAAAAGGAACGTTGAAGATCGGCGATCCGTTTGTTGCCGGTATTTTTCACGGACGCGTAAGAGCAATGTTTGATGAAAGAAACAGAAAAGTTCAAGAAGCTACTCCTTCAACTCCGGTACTCGTAATTGGAATGGAAGGCGCGCCTCAAGCAGGCGATCTTTTTATTGCGGTAGAAAGTGAACGCGCCGCGAGAGAAATTTCAATTAAACGCCAGCAGTTAAAACGCGAACAAGATCAAAAACAAGTTCATCACTTAACGCTAGATGAAATATCCCGACAAATTAGTATCGGCGGCGTTAAAGAACTTCCGATCATTGTTAAAGGAGACGTTGACGGTTCGGTTGAAGCATTGGCTGATTCGTTGATGAAACTTTCACGCGAAGAAGTTCTTGTAAAAGTTATTCACCGCGGAGTTGGAGCAATTTCGGAAGGAGACGTTCTTCTTGCCGCCGCTTCAAACGCTATTATTATTGGTTTCCACGTTCGTCCGAATTTGAACGCGCGGAAATTAGCGGAAAATCAAAAAGTTGATATTCGTTTGTACAGCATTATTTACGATGCCATCAATGAAGTTAAACTCGCTCTTGAAGGTCTGCTCGCGCCGGTAATTTCTGAAGAAGTTACTGCTACGGTGGAAATTCGCGAAGTATTTAAAATTTCAAAAATTGGAACTGTTGCCGGATGCCGTGTGCAGGAAGGTAAAATTCAGCGAAATAACAAGATCAGACTTATTAGAGACGGAATTGTAATTTTTGAAGGTGATATTCTTACATTGAAACGCTTTAAAGATGACGTTCGTGATGTTGATGCAGGCTTCGAGTGCGGCATCAGCCTTGCAAATTATAATGATCTGAAGGCAGGCGACGTTATTGAAGCCTACAAAATGATTGAAACAAAGAAGAAATTTGTCTAAACCGCAATCGGTTTTTAGGTTGAGTTTATATGTCATTTAGATTAAAAAAAATATCAAAACTGATCAAAGAAGAGATTAGTCTCATCTTTCTTCATAAAATTCAAGATTCCTCCATTGGTTTGGTAACGGTAACAAAGGTTGATGTTTCACCCGATTTACGGAACGCGAAAATTTATCTCTCCGTTTTTCCGAATAACAAACGAGACAGCACATTGACCAAAGTGAAGGAATTGCACGGATTTTTTAGAACCGAACTTGCCGCCCGGATGACCAGTGATTTCGTCAACACAGATTTTGCTACCGGGGAAACTCTTTTAATTGATAAACCGTTACACTGGTCTTCCTTTAAAGTTGTTCACAAACTGAGACAAATCATCGGCGTAAAAAAAATCGGTCACGCCGGCACGCTTGATCCTTTAGCCAGCGGATTGCTTATCATTTGCACAGGAAAAAAAACCAAACAAATTTCAACGTTTCAAGATTTGCAGAAAATTTACACCGGAACCATCACTCTTGGTGGAATCACCGCTTCGATGGACTCCGAAATGGAAGTAACGGATATCAAACCGTTCGAGCAGATTACTGAAGAAGAAATTTACGCCGCAAAAAAATATTTTGAAGGAGAAATTGAACAAACTCCTCCGATGTACTCGGCTGTAAATTACGGCGGTAAAAAACTGTATGAATTGGCGCGAAAAGGAAAAACCGTTGTGCGGAGTTCCAGGACTATTACGGTTTACAACTTTTTGATCACCAAAATTGATCTGCCGAAAATTGATTTTGAGATTACTTGTTCCAAAGGAACATACATCAGAGTTTTGGCGCACGATCTTGGAGAAAAGCTTGGCTGCGGCGCTTATCTTTCAAGTTTAAGAAGAACTGCGATAGGTGATTTTTCCGTGTCGGATGCATTAACGGTTGAGGAATTTTCAGAAAAATATGGTCAAAGAGCTCTTCATTTAGCGGGAAGTGCGGCGTAATGCTTATTTCCTTTTCACCCCAAAATAAAGTATATTTGCACTATACTGAAAGCTAAAGAAGATGCATGAGAGTTTACAACGACCTAATTTCTATAGAAAAAAATGTAAATACGATTATTACAATTGGAACCTTTGACGGAGTCCATTTAGGTCATCAAGAGATTTTTAATGTTCTTATAAATAAATCGAAAAACAACGGATGCAGAAGTTTTGTTATCACATTTGAACCGCATCCGAGAATGGTTATTCAGCCGAATTCCGACTTAAAATTGCTGACGACTTTTGATGAAAAAGTTGAAATTTTGAGAAAAATGGGAATTGATAACTTGCTGGTCATTTCTTTTACAAAAGAATTTTCGCAATTAACTTCGGAAGAATTTTTTAGAAAATTTATTCTCGACGGCGTCGGAATTAAGAAAATGGTAATCGGTTATGACCACCATTTTGGCAAAGGAAGAGACGGCGACGAACAAAAGATTCGTGAACTGGGAGCTCTCAATAATTTTGAAGTTCAAAAAACTGAAGCGGTAACCATAAACGAAATAGTTGTGAGCAGTTCTAAAATTAGGAATGCTCTTTCCGAAGGTGAAGTGAAAACCGCCGCGCAAATGCTCGGTCGGAATTATTCGTTTTCCGGTTTAGTTGTTGTTGGAGATAAACGAGGAAGGGAACTCGGTTTTCCAACTGCGAATATTCAGCTTGAAAATGAGAACAAACTGATACCTAAAAACGGAGTTTACGCCGTAAAAGTCTTTTTGGAAGAGAGAATTTTTAACGGAGTAATGAATATCGGGTTGCGCCCGACTTTTAAGGATACAAAAATCGTTTTAAGCGAAGTGCACATTCTTAATTTTAATGAAGACATTTACGGAAAGCGGATCAGCGTTGAATTTATTGAGCGAATCCGAGATGAACAGAAATTCAGCTCAAAAGAAGAGCTAATAAAACAAATTGAAATTGATAAACAGAAAACAAATTTACTTTTAACAAAATAATTAATTCCGGACAGCTTGAAGTCAACAAGCTGCAACTGGAGTTATATCGTATAAAAACAAATAGGAGAAAAAAATGACAAAAGAAGAAAAATTGGAGCTCGTGACCAAATTCGGAAAAAATGAAAAAGATTCCGGCACCTCGGAAGTGCAGATCGCGCTCTTAACAAAAAGGATCAATGATCTTACCGAACATTTTAACAAACACGCAAAAGATCACCACTCACGCAGAGGGTTATTAATGATGGTTGGTAAACGGAGACGCTTGCTTGATTATCTCATTAAGAAAGACATCGATAGATATAGAACCATTATTAAAGAATTGAATATTAGAAAGTAGGATCGTTTTATGGTAGTTACAAAAAGTGTAGAAATCGGCGGAAAGCTATTCACAATTGAAACAGGTCGGTTTGCTAAACAAGCAAACGGCGCAGTAATGGTAACCTACGGTGAAACGATGGTTCTTGTAACTGCTGTTGCATCCGAGCAGGCAAAAGAAGATCAAGACTTCTTTCCTCTTCAAGTTGAATACAGAGAAAAAACTTCTGCCGCCGGTAAATTCCCCGGTGGATTTATTAAACGTGAAGGAAGACCAACCGAAAAAGAAATTTTGACTTCACGGTTAATTGATAGACCTATCCGTCCTCTTTTTCCGAGTGAATTTTTGAATGAAACTCAAGTTGTTGCCTCTGTTTACTCATTCGATAATGAAAATGATGCAGATGTTTTAGCCGCTTGCGGAGCCTCGGCAGCGTTATTAATTTCCAACATTCCTTTTAACGGACCGATTGCCGAAGTACGTGTCGGTTTATTTCACGACGAACTGGTTGTTAATCCAACGCATCAGCAAGTTGAAGAAAGCGATCTGGAATTAGTCGTTGCCGGAACAGCAGATTCCATTATGATGGTTGAAGGCGAAGGAAAAGAAGTTGGCGAAGAAATGATGTTGAAGGCAATTCAATTTGCTCACAACGAAATAAAAAAACTTGTTCAATTACAAAAAGATTTTGCGGCTGAATGCGCAATTGCAAAAAGAGTAGTTGAGAAAAAAGTTATTCCTCAAGAACTTTATGACGACGTCATCGCGCTCGCAAAAGACAAATTGACGGTGATAGTTGCTTCCGTTCTTGCAAAAGAAGAACGCAGCGCCAAGAATAAAGAATTAACCGAATCTGTTCTCGCTTCACTTGAAGAAAAATATCCTGAGCAGAAAAAAGAGATCAAATCGGTGCTGCACGATCTTGAAAAAGATCTTATGCGCAAACGGATTTTATCAGATGGCTTACGTTTGGACGGCAGAAACACAACGCAAGTTCGCCCAATAACCATTGAGCTCGGAGTTCTTCCTCGTACACACGGCTCGGCATTATTTACACGCGGTGAAACACAAAGTTTAACAACTCTAACACTCGGCACAAAAAACGATGAACAAATTATTGATGGATTACGTGAAGAAAGCACAAAACGTTTTCTCCTCCACTATAATTTTCCACCGTTCAGTGTTGGTGAAGTTGGCAGAATGTCCGGCGTTGGAAGACGCGAGATCGGACACGGAAATCTTGCTGAACGTTCTTTAAAAAAGATGGCTCCGGCTGAAGGAGAATTTCCTTACACGATAAGAATTATTTCCGATATTCTCGAGTCAAACGGTTCATCATCAATGGCAACAGTTTGCGCCGGTTCACTTGCAATGATGGACGGCGGCGTTCCGATGAAAAAAGCTGTTGCAGGAATTGCAATGGGTTTAGTTAAAGAAGAAAATCAGTTTGCTGTTCTTACGGATATTTTAGGGAACGAAGATCATCTCGGCGATATGGATTTTAAAGTTGCCGGAACAGTAGATGGAATTACCGGATTTCAAATGGATATCAAAATTGAAGGTATCTCATTCGAAATTTTGGAGAAAGCGCTTAATCAGGCGAAAGAGGGAAGAATGCACATCCTTGGAATTATGAATGAAGCACTCGGCAAATCACGTGAATCACTTTCCAGGTATGCGCCTCATTTGATCTCAATTAAAGTTGAAACAGATCAAATCGGAATGATCATTGGTCCCGGCGGCAAAACTATTCAGGGAATGCAAAGATTGTTCGGCGTTGACATCAACATTAATGATGACGGCATCGTGAATATTGCTTCTCCAAATGCCGACGGCGCAAAAAAGTGTAAGGAATATATTAAACAGATGACGGCAACGCCTGAAGTTGGTGAAATTTATGATGGCGTTATCACCAAAATTATGGACTTCGGCGCTTTCGTGGAAATATTGCCTGGCAAAGAAGGTCTGTTGCATATCTCCCAGATTGATAATAAACGGGTGAACAAAGTAACCGATTATTACAAAGAAGGAGATAAAGTTAGAGTTAAATTGCTGAAGGTTGAAAACGGTAAATTTAGTTTAAGCAGAAAAGAATTGTTAGACGAAGCCGGACAGGAAATCACCAATTAACGGTGCTTAGATTCTGATAGCTGATTAAACAGCTAATAAAGTTCCTATTAAAACCTGGGCATGATTGAATGGATGAATGATTGAATGAAAACCATTAGAATGTCTAAAAATAGATCATTCATCCATGCACTCAATCATCCATTCATGTTTTGAAAATTAAGTTTTAAAACAATTTAGTGCAGTTAGTTCAACAATAAAAATTCAAAGGAAACAGTAGTGTTCCGATTAGTCAAAAGTCTTTTTGAAGGATTTTTCTTCTTCTCTTTTTTAGAGAACAGTTCCTCTATGTCGGGAAATAAAATCCATTCATTTGGGCCCAAGTTTTTAAAATGTATTCACCGTTCTTTTACAGAACCGGTTGATGCAATCAAAGGTTTTTACAATTATGGTAAAAGAAATTATTATCAATTCTTCCGCATCGCAAACAAGAGTTGCAATTACGGAAGATGGGAGCTTAATCGAC
>Ga0209211_10012640_pt1 | contig 10597 bp, 8 predicted proteins | sample RifGroA2_FD_183992 | JGI IMG/M metagenome (GOLD analysis project Ga0209211, IMG submission 183992) | Groundwater microbial communities from Rifle, Colorado, USA - Groundwater A2 (SPAdes) (version 2) | ecosystem: Environmental > Aquatic > Deep subsurface > Groundwater | place: Rifle, Colorado...
ACCTATTGATGGAGAGCCTTTAATTCTTAAAATTTTAAACCAATTAGATGATTATTTTGATGAAATAATTATTGGAGCTAATGATGTTGATAAATACAAGTTTTTAAACCGAAGAGTTATTCCTGATATTGAAAAAGAAAAAGGTCCATTAATGGGTATTATGTCTTGCTTAAAAGCATCAAATAATGAAGTAAATTTTATTACAGCTTGCGATATCCCTTTAATGAATTTAAAGTTAATTCAGAATATGATTAACTTGTCAGTAAATGTGGATATAGTTATGCCCGTTAAAGACGAGAATAAGTACGAACCATTGTTTGCAGTTTATAAGAAAAGTGTAATTCAAGAAGCAGAGATTATTTTAAAAAATAATGGAAGAAGAATCATTGAATTGCTAAATAATGTAAAAGTAAAATTTGTTGATTTTAATGACGACTTTTGGTACCAGAATCTGAATAGAAAAGAAGACTATTTAAAGTTTGTTCAACAAATTGAATTAAAAAAATGCCAACGAACTGATTTGGAATAAAAGATTTTAAAATATAAATTGAAATATTAGTAAATTGTTTGACCTAAGTTGTTAAAAACAAACCAATTAAAAAAAATATAATCATGAAAACAAAAAAGAAAATCTTAATCGTTGACGATGATATCGATGTTATAACCATCATCGAAACTATTCTTAAGAAGGTTATGAAGTGTTTTCAGCTTTGAGTAAAAAAGAAGGTATAGAAAAATTAAGAACAATCAACCCTGACCTTGCTATTTTAGATGTTATGATGACTACACAATTTGAAGGATTTGAATTAGCTCAGGAAATGTTAAATAATCCTGAATTTAAAGATATTCCTTTTTTAATACAATCATCTATTGATATTTTAGTTACTTCAAAAGCTAGTGTTCAGCAAATGGCAAGAGAATACAGAGAAGATCCAAATTTCAAAGATCTTCAGGTGTTATTAATAAAAAATATTTCTGATGGTACAGCTGGTATCGATTATAAAGCAGATAATGGTAAATCATATTGGTTTCCGGTTAAAGGCTTTATCAGAAAACCAGTTGATGCTAAGAAAATAATCCCTGAGATTGAAAAATTTATAAAATAGGAATCAATGTCTTTTACTTTATAAAGAAACTATAAATGTGCTTTGTGATATCTTTGTGTTTTTGTGACCCTGCCTGCCGGCAGGCAAGGTTGGTGGCATTTTTATTTGCCACAAAACCTCTAAGGCACTAAATCTCACTAAGATTGTTTGCTAAGTAAACGACATTGAAATAGGAATTCCTATTTATTTATCTCTGCATTTGAAAAGATTAGATTTGAATTGTAATCTTTTAGTTTTTACATTAAAATCCTTGTATTTAGGATTTTATACATGCTGATTGTCATAAGTATTCGTATAAATGATTCAAACACTTACGAAAAAGAATATATTGAAATAGGATTATGTTTAAGAGAAAAGGGTTGCTCATAAAATTAAAAATTTTATTACCTGTCGGTTTTATTATTATTGCTGTTATTTCGATCATAACTTATTGGTTTATATACACTTCGATAAAAACGTTTAATGCTCAAATGGAAAAAAACCTTGAGCTTGAAGTAATGACAATTTCAAAAATGTTCGAACGTGAGAGCATTTTAAAACTAAAGAATGTACAAACAAATTTAAAAGTAGCAAATCAACAGTTTTATGAATATCCGCTTGAAGTTCTGAATGAGTCAATGATAATTGATGTTGAGAACCAAAAAACAGGACAAAAACATAAAGCATCAATTCATAAATGGACGCATAACCATGTTAATTTATATGGTAATAATGAGTTTGTAGATAAATCACAAGAGATAATTGGTGGTACAATTTCAATTTTCCAGAAGATTGATAGTGGCTTTGTTCGTGTTGCAACAAATGTTAAAAAAATTGATGGTTCAAGAGCAATAGGAACCTATATTCCAAATAACTCACCAGTTGTTGAGTCAATTAAAAAAGGGCAAACATATTATGGTCGTGCATTTGTTGTAAATGAATGGTACACAACTGCATATGAGCCAATAGTTGCAAATAATGAAATTGTTGGAATTGTTTATGTAGGTGATAAAGAAAAGGATCTTGCCGAATTAAAAAAAATTCTTTATACCTTAAAAGTTGGAAAAAGTGGATATCCTTTTGTTTTTGATAAAAATGGGTATATGCTTATTCATCCGACACACGAAGGAGAAACCTGGTCTGACAGTTTGTTTTTAAATCCTTTACGAAAATCTAATCAGGGTGTTTTTTACTTTCGGCTTGATGATAGAGATAAAACAATTGCATTTACCTATTTCGATAAGTTTGAACTATATATTGGTGCTTCAATAATTAGTAAGATCGAAAATAAAGACCTTATAAATGATGCAATTATTGCTGCTTCTGTTGTAGGGTTAATAGCTATATTATTTTTAATTGTTTTTATTTATTATTTCACTACCGAGCGAATTTATGAGTTTATGAAAATGTTGCAAGTATCCAATAAAAAACTTGCCGATGCAGAGCTAGCCTTAAAACAATCTGAAAAATTAGCAACAATGGGTCAAATATCTGCAGGTATTGCTCATGAGCTAAATAATCCACTTGGAGTAATCACTATGTATAGCAATATTATTTTGGATGAGCTTAAAGAAGGTGATCCACATATTAAAGATGTTAAATTAATTGTTGAACAAGCAGACCGATGTAAAGGAATTGTTGGTGGATTATTGAATTTTGCACGAAAAAACAAACTCAAACCTCAGGAAGTAAATATAAAAGAATTTGTTCAACGAAGCCTCGATTCTGTTGTTATTCCAGCAAATGTAAAAACCCATATTCATTCAAATATCAATGATGGTAACATTATGATTGATAAAGATCAGATGATGCAGGTATTTACAAACCTTGAGAAAAATGCATGTGAAGCAATGCCCGATGGTGGCGATCTTACAATTGATATCGATGGCGATGATACAAATATTATTATTAAAATATCTGATACAGGAACTGGTATTGCTGAGGAAAATATTGATAAATTATTTACCCCTTTCTTTACAACAAAAGAAATTGGCAAAGGCACTGGTTTAGGTTTGCCGCTTGTTTATGGAATAGTAAAAATGCACAGAGGTAAAATTGAAGTGGTATCGAATGCCGATAGTACTAGTGGGAAAACGGGTACAACGTTTACATTAACAATACCCAGAGTTTTCTAAAAAAATAGAAGCTAATATTAAAAAAATGATATTATGAGTAAGCTGAAACTATTGGTTGTTGATGATGAGGAAGGAATTCGTTTTGGTATTAAACGTGTTCTGATGAATTTCTCTGTCAGCTTTCCTTTTATGGATGATGATTTTACTTTTGATATTTTTGAAGCTGAAACTGGCGAAAAAGCAATAGAGATTATTGAATCAGAGGGCATAGATATTATGTTGCTCGATAATAAACTTCCTGGAATGGATGGAATAGAAGTGCTCGATTATATTAATAAAAAAGAGTATGATATTTCTGTTACAATGATAACATCCTATGCATCATTAGATTTAGCAGTAAAAGCAACTACATACGGAGCATATAATTTTATTCCTAAACCTTTTACTCCACAAGAAATTAAAACTTCTCTTGAGAGTATTACAAAAAACTTGTTCTTAAAAAGAATGACCCAGAAATTGAAACAGGAAGATAAACAAGTCAGGTTTCAGTTTTTATCAGTTTTATCACACGAACTTAAATCACCGATTAATGCTATTGAAGGATATTTAAAAATTATTCAGGAAAAGCAGGTTGGAGAGAAAGTTGATGATTATATGTTAATGATTAACAGATCTATTGAGCGACTTAAAGGTATGAGAACGCTCATTCTTGATTTGCTTGACTTAACAAAAATGGAAACAAACAGCAAACAACGAAGACTTGTTAATATTGATTTAATGGAAATTGCAAAAGTAGTAATTGATACGGTTGAGCCTCTTGCAATTCAGAGAAATGTAAAAATTTATCTTGAAGGAGAGGATGATATTTTTATCAATGCTGATAGAAACGAAATAGAAATCATATTTAATAATTTGGTTTCCAATGCTGTAAAATACAATAAAGAAGGTGGCAAAGTATATATAAATATTAGTAAAGCCAAAGGGTATTACCAGATTACAGTTGAAGATACCGGTATTGGAATAAGTGAAGAAGATTCTGCTTTACTATTTCATGATTTTGTAAGAATTCGAAATGCACAAACAAAAGATACAACAGGAAGTGGCCTTGGATTATCTATAGCAAAGAAAATGGTCGAAATGTATAAGGGTACTATTGATTTAGAAAGCACTCCTAATGTTGGAAGTAAGTTTACTGTTAAAATACCTGTTTAATTTTATTTGAGATGATAATTATTTATCAGATACTATTTTACAGTGTTCTTAAATTTTATTTTATTTGAAAAAATTTTCAATATGTTATTTATAAAAATCACTTAATACTAAATTAATCATTAAAAATTATGTCAACAAAAAGTTTATTATTTATGGCTTTAGGCCTGATTATGTTTTCTCAAGTATCATTTTCACAAGAGAATGTAGAAAATAAGAAAGAAGAAAATAAAAAAATCGAATTAAAACCTTATGGTTTTGTTAAGGGCGATATGGTTTACTCAAATGCTAGTGTTACCTCGTTTGGAGCTTCTAATCTTGGTGCACCACAGATAGTTTCTAGTACTGGTAATGATCAAAGTGCACTTGGCTTTACAGCTCAACATACACGCTTTGGTTTAAAAGGAAGTGTTGGAGAAAAAATTAAAGCAGGTGGTGTTATTGAATTGGATTTCTACGGTGGAGCATTTGATGCAAACATTAAACCACGTATCCGTTTAGCTTATGCTTCAGTTACAGCAGGTGGTTTTGAAGCTAGAATGGGTCAGCAATGGGATATTTTCTCACCAAACAATGCAAACACAAACAATACTAACGCTAACATGTGGTATGCAGGTAACAGAGGATTTCGCAGAGCACAACTTCAATTAAGCTATAAAATAAGTAATAAAGTTTTTGCTCCTATGGTACAGGTTTCTTTAGCTGAAGCTACTAAAGAAGAAAGCGGATTAGGAAAAGATAACATTTCTGGAATGCCAATGTTTCAAGCACGTGTTTCTGGTAAAATTATGGAAAAATATGAAATTGGTTTATCATATGTAAATGCAACTTATACTGAATTAGAAAATACTATTGAAGCTACTTCAAATACTACAACTAATCCTATTAAAGACACCCTTAAATCTGATTTTAACTTTAAAACTTCTGGTATTGGTGTTGATTTTAATTTGCCATTCCATAAATATTTCTCATTACTTGGTGAATTTAATACAGGAAAAAACTTGAATGATGCAAATTTATTTAATATTGCAGGTAATCATAGCTGGAAAATTGTAGGTGGAGATGTTGTTAAAAACGATAAAAAAAGCATGGGTTTATGGTTTAATGCTACATCAAATATTACTAGTTGGTTAAATGTTGTTGTTGGATATGGTTGCGATAAAAATACAAGTGATGATTTAGTAGAGGGTAATATTGCCAGAAATAGAGTAGTATATGGAGATTTGGTTTTTCCAATAAAACATGGTTTCTCTTTTGCTCTTGAATATCAGTATATAACAACAAATAAAATTACAGTTCTTGATACTGATGGTGATATTGCACATACTGATCGTTTTACAGCAGGTATCATCAATTTATCAGCTAAAATTACTTTCTAAATATAAGATCGTATAAAAACTGAATTGTATTTCATACAATTTATTCAAAGGATAGCATTTTTGCTATCCTTTCTTTTTCCTGTTTTTCGAAAAAAATAACCATTTTATATTTTCATAATAAGTAATTTATTATACTTTTTTGTTATTGCCACAAAAAAGTATCAAAAAAGTCTAGGCAAAACCTGCTCTAAATCAAACCTGGAATTCCAGCAAAATAGACAGGTCCTTTTTACGGAATTCTTGATTTGTTTTATTCACCCCACGAATGGCCCGCAATTTTACCTTCCTATCACACGTTTATTTGCACATGAATTTATAAGTAAAACAGAAAAATCTTAACAAAAAAGCTCTTTCAATAAAATAAGAAAGTGTTGTTTTGCTTTTAGAATTGATTAAAATTGGCTTTATGTTTTACTATTATATAATTTGAAGGCGGGTAAGCCTGGACAAACGGCGAGGCATGCGTTGGGGTGAATTGCCTTTGGATAGAAATAGTACCGATGGGGCTTGTTCTACTTCGGTTTACTATTTCATTCAAAGGCAAAAGAGGGTTGAAGCATCGTTTGTCCTTGATTTTTCTTTGGTTCGTTTCTTTTCATATAAGGAAAAGAAATGAACATAACATCCTAATTTGAATTTTTATTAAATGCTAAAAATATGTATATCAGCTAATTAAAATTTAGATGAAAACATTTTGAGAAAATAAATTTTATTGAAGATAAAAAGGATAGCATTTTTGCTATCCTTTTTTTTTAATCTGGAAATTTGTATTTTCACAAAAGAGACTCTAAACTCTTTTATTATGCAATCATTTAAAAAATCATTCCTATTTACTCCCTGGTTCATGGGTTTGTTATTTGTAGTATTGGCAATGGTTATGGCTTTTGCAACGTATGTTGAGAAAGTTTATGGAGCAAATGCAGCCCGATTTTTTATTTATAATACCTGGTGGTTTGAACTGATTTTTGCAATTGCTATGATTCATATTTTGGGTAGAATATTTCTTCAAAAGCTTTATAAACGTAAAAAGCTCACTATTTTTTTATTTCATCTTGCATTTGTTTTTATAATACTTGGCGCAGGTATAACCAGATACTTTGGGGTAGAAGGATTGATGCATATAAGAGAAGGAGAAACTAGCAACCAATTTGTTATTGTTGATAACAATCAATTCGATAATAAAATTAGAAACGAAAAGCAAGTTGAAATCCCTTTTTCGCTAAAGCTTGAAAAATTTATAATTCATCGTTATCCGGGTTCAAATAGCCCATCATCATTTATAAGTAACATAATTGTAATTGATAGTAAAAATAATATTGAAAAGCCATATTCAATATACATGAATCATATTCTTAAATATCGTGGGTATCGATTTTTTCAATCATCATACGATAAAGACGAAAAAGGAACTATCTTATCTGTGAGTAACGATAAATTCGGAATATTTGTAACCTATTCGGGATATTTATTAATGATAATCTGTTTGGTTTTATCGCTTTTGAATAAACATTCATTGTTTAGAAGCATTACTATAAATCAACTGAATACGAAAAGTAATAAAGTTCAAGTGTTTCTTTTGCGAATGATCAAAAACTTGTTGTTTCAAAACAGCAAGCGAACGATTTTGGAAAAATACTGGTTCAGGATAAAACTGGAAGAACTGAGCCTTTGTATACATTGAGTAATGATATTCTTCGAAAAATATCGAAAAAAAACTCAATTGATGGATTAAATCCTGTTCAGGTTTTTCTAGGTTTTTATTACGATTTTGAACATTGGAAAAATGTTCCTGTAATAAAAGTTTCGAACAACGAGATTAAAAAAATTATCGGAATAAATTCAGATTATGCCGCATTTACGGATTTTATTGATATAAGTCGTAATTCGTATAAATTGGCAAATCAGCTACAGATTGCATATACAAAACCAGCTGGTGCAAGAAATAAATTCGACAAGGAAATTATTAAAGTGGATGAGCGAATTAATATTTGCTTTATGATGTATACTGGAGATTTGTTGAAAATTTTTCCGGTTTCTGATTCAACCAATTTATGGCATTCACCTCAAGATGCTCATTTCTTTGCACGATCATCTGAGGATTCTTTGTATTTGTCGAATATTATAAGCTTGTATTATAAAGACATTTTAAATAAATCTGAGAAAAAAAGTAAATACCTGAATTCAATAAAACTTTACCAAAGGAGGTTTGCAGGTTATGAAATACCATCTGAACTTAAAATAAATACTGAGATAATATATTATAAACTCAATATTTTAGAGCGATTATTTCCTTTATATGCATCAATAGGATTAGTATTGTTTATTTTTCTTGTTTTAGCAATAATTCAACGAAAAAACAGCAATTCAATTGTAATCAAAATCATAAAGTGGATTTTATTTACAGCATTTCTTTTTCATTCAACAGCATTAATTGTTCGCTGGTATATTTCGAGTCATGCTCCAATGAGTAATGGATACGAAACCATGATTTTTATTTCGTGGGTAACAATTCTTGCAGGATTTGTTTTTCATAAAAGATCGACATTGGTTTTAACTGCAACATCCATATTGGCATCATTAACATTAATGGTTGCTCATTTGAGTTTTATGGATCCCGAGATAACAAATTTAGTTCCGGTGCTTAAATCGTTCTGGTTAACATTGCATGTATCAGTTATTACCGGTAGTTATGGATTTCTGGGTTTAAGTGCTGTAATAGGTATTATAACAATGATTTTATATTCCATTATTTCTGAGGATAATAAAAAAGAGATTTATAAATCAATACAAGAACTTACCATCATTAATTATAAATCGCTTACTATTGGTTTGTATCTGTTAACTATCGGAACATTCTTAGGTGCTGTATGGGCAAATGAATCGTGGGGAAGATATTGGGGATGGGATCCAAAAGAAACCTGGTCGCTGATTACAATTATTGTATATAGTTTTGTTATACATTCACGAACGATCGAATACTTCAGAAGTGTATTTGTATTCAATCTAATTTCGCTGTTTGCATTTTCTTCGGTTTTAATGACCTATTTTGGGGTTAACTATTTCCTTTCCGGATTGCATTCCTATGCAGGAGGCGAACCCTCTCAAATTCCTTGGTTCTTATATGTAATAGTAATTGCATTTTTAATATTATCCACATTTGCATTTTGGAAATATTTAAAATTCAAAATCGAATAGAAACTTTCATTATTTGTTTAAATCAGAAATAATATGTTTAAAAATAGAGTTATTAAACATATTTCATTTATTTATTACGTAAGCGTATTTAAATCAAATAGTTGAGTAACTAATTTCAAAATATTCTTATTTTATTATTGTGAAAAATATAACAGTGTGAAAAATGTAACAAAAAAGTATTTATCTTTGCAATGAATATTAGTTAATCATATTATAACTATATAAATAATTGATATTTAGATTAATATTAATTAATTTATGAAATTGTGTTATTAAGCATTCAAGTTCTTTAACATCTTTTTCAATAAAAAATTTAATGAGGAATACTATATTTTTGCACAACAATGAATTACAATAAATAAAAATTAAAAGAGATATGACAAAAATCAAAACATTCGCAGATCTTACCAAAATGCGAAATGATTTACAACAAACACAAGCTCTGGTTGATATGGCTGACAGTTCTGAGAGTGTTATTCAGATCAAAGTAGGTATGGGAACCAGTGGAATTGCTTCAGGAGCTAAAGCTGTTATGGATTTTTTAATTGAAGCTCTGGAAAAAAGAAATATTGAAGCAATTGTTACACAAACAGGAGATATGGGTTACAGCTATGCTGAACCTACTATCGAAGTAAAAAAACCAGGTAAAGAACCTGTTGTTTTTGGCTATGTTAATTTATTAAAAGCCGATGAGATTATTGAAAAATATATTAAACGTAGCGAAACAGTAGAAGGAATAATACCGGTTAATTATCATACCATCGATAATTAAAATTTGGAGGGAAAAAATATGACAAAATATAAACAAATTAGAATAGCACTTAACAATTGTGGGGTAATCGACCCTGAAAACATTGAAGAATATATTGCTCGTGATGGTTATATGTCATTGGGTAAATGCTTGACAGAAATGACTCCACAAGATGTAGTTAAAGAAATTAAAGATTCAGGTTTAAGAGGCCGTGGAGGAGGTGGTTTCCCAACTGGATTAAAATGGGAAATTGCATCTAAAAATAAAGCAGACCAGAAATATGTTGTTTGCAATGCTGATGAAGGTGATCCAGGTGCATTTATGGATCGTTCAGTTCTTGAAGGTGATCCACATGCTGTTTTGGAAGCAATGGCAATTTGTGGTTACGCAATTGGTGCATCAAAAGGCTTAGTATATATCAGAGCTGAATATCCATTAGCAATTAAAAGATTAAAAATAGCTATTGACCAAGCTCGTGAATTTGGTTTGTTAGGTAAAAATATTTTTGACAAAAACTTTGATTTTGATGTTGAATTAAGATATGGTGCAGGCGCTTTCGTTTGCGGTGAAGAAACATCATTAATTCATTCTATGGAAGGTTTACGTGGCGAACCTACAATTAAACCACCTTTCCCTGCTGAAAAAGGTTACCTTGATAAACCAACTAATGTAAATAACGTTGAAACTTTTGCTTCTATTCCTATTATTATTCGAAAAGGAGCGAGCTGGTTTAATAAAATTGGTACTGAAAAATCAAAAGGAACTAAAGTATTTGCTTTAGCTGGAAAAATTAATAATGTAGGTTTAATTGAAGTTCCTATGGGAACAACATTACGCGAAGTTATTTTTGAAATTGGTGGAGGAATACAGGGAGGTAAAAAATTCAAAGCAGTACAAACAGGT
>Ga0209211_10012642_pt1 | contig 10595 bp, 7 predicted proteins | sample RifGroA2_FD_183992 | JGI IMG/M metagenome (GOLD analysis project Ga0209211, IMG submission 183992) | Groundwater microbial communities from Rifle, Colorado, USA - Groundwater A2 (SPAdes) (version 2) | ecosystem: Environmental > Aquatic > Deep subsurface > Groundwater | place: Rifle, Colorado...
TTTAGCGTCGCGGATGTTGCCTTCCTCGTCGGGAATATACGGACAGGCCGTCACGCCGCCTTCCGGCGTGATGCGGCAATAATGGATGCCGGCCAGGCAGCCGCCGCCCTCGTATCCGGCGGCACGGGTGAGCGTCGATTGCGGGTTGCGCTGATAGGCGATGCGCTTGTAATGGGGGGCGCAGCGCGCGCGGATCAGCAAATCCGTGCTCTGCTCCTGCGCCGCCACCAATTGGTTGAGCACTCGCTCATAAGTAACGGGGCTGATGTCCGACATGGATTCGCCGCGACCGGTGCAAACCAGAAAGAACACGTTCAGCACCCGCGCGCCGGAAGCCCGGGCAAAAGCTATCATGCCCGGCACTTCGTCGGCATTGGATTCAGTGACGGAGAAATGGATCTGGAACGGCAAACCGTGGCGCTTGCAGGCCTCGATCCCCTGCATGGTTTTCTCCCACGCGCCCGACAACCCGCGGAAGGTATCGTGCTTTTCGGGATCGAGAGAATCGACACTGATACCGGCGCCCATCGCACCGGCAGCCTTCAGCGACTGTACGCGCTTATCGGTGAGCGCCACGCCGTTTGTCCCCACCACCATCGCAAGGCCGCGTCTGGTGCCATGCGCCACCAGTTCCTCCAAGTCGCCACGCATCATCGGCTCACCGCCGGTGAGCACGACCATGGTTTCAGTGCTGCGTGCCGCAATCTCATCCAGCAGGCCGCACACCTCCACCGTGGTGAGCTCGTTCCTGTCTCCATGCTTCATGGTTTCCGCATCCATGTAGCAATGGGCGCAGGCGAGATTACAGCGCTTGGTCAGGTTGATAGCGAGCAAAAATAAGCCGTTTGCATCGGCTGTGCACGATGCCTCCATTATTGGCCCGCGTCTTGAGGGTTCCCGTCCTGGGAGTTCTGGGCCTTCTTGCCGAAGCCAAACGGGCAACCGCTCTTGGCAGCCGGCTCGCTTTGTCCCTTCATGGTTTTTTCCATTTCGCCGCGCGCTTGCTTGAGGCCATTTTCCGCCACTTCCAGGGTAATTTCTGCATGCCCATTCTGCACGGCAAAATTCTCGACGCTCTGCTTGCACCGGTCGCGCATGAAACCCTCCGGCACCCGCATCAGGCGCGCCAGCGCGGCGGCCTGCCAATGAATTTCGGATGAATCGGGCAACCCCGCCGCTGCTGCGGCGCTATCCGGCGCCTCCGCGTCGAGGAATGGTTTAATGTGCTTCGCTTCAACTGCTTCGCACTTTTCCTGACGCGCTTTCTTCTCCGCGCGCATACTGAGGTTGCCGCGCACCGAAAGGTCTTCGACGGTGCGCAACAGCGCAACCGCCTCGTCGGACCAGCGCATGACATCTTCCGCTGGCTTGCGCTTCAATTCTCCCGCATCGTAGGCCGCGACGATTTCCCCCATAGCCTGCTCCGCATGATTCGGCATGAGCTGCGCGGTCGCTTCGTCCACAATCTTCTGGGTGATGACGGTGTGGCCATGCTCCTGCGCATAGCGCATGATGGCCATGCGCGCCATGTTGCGGACAAAGGAAGGCACCCGATCCATCCGTGCTTCTGCCTCATGCGTCCAGGAGGTGGTGACGCCGGACACAACGTCGATTTTGGGCTGGTATTCGCGCATGCTGAGCAAAATGGCGCAGTCCACGTTTTCCAGCAAATGCTCGCTATTGCCGCCGATGTCGAGTTCATCATCGGCATGGATGCCCAACTTGCCGACGATCAGCAAGGAGGGTTTGATTTTTTTGACATACTTCTCAATGGCATCGTGAGGCTTGCCATCCAGCAACTCGGTTTCTATTTCGACGCCAAAATCTTCGGCGATGGATCGGGCGACAGCCAAATGACCGTCATATATTTTTGCCAACCCAGAGTCGATGATCTCTTCGTGCAGCTTTTCCTGATCCTTGAATTTGAATACCTTGCCCGCCTCTTCGGACAGCACACCGGCAATCCGGTTAAAGGCAACATAATGATAATAGGGATCGAAGGCAGCAATGACCTTGACCGGAACCTGCCAGTCTTTGCCTAGCGCCAGCGCAGTGAGCAAGCCACCGTAAGACTTGGCTGAGCCGTCCACCGCGACGACTACTGGGCCATCCTTGATCGTACGGCCAGGTTCCTTGATGACCAGCGTATCGATGGTCGAACGCCGCGCCACCCGCCGGCACACAGTGCCCAAGCGACTCCCTTTTATGGAGCCGAGCCCCAAGGATCCCATAATAAGTAAATCGTATCTGCCGGAATTCGTTTCCCGTGTGAGTTCGCGGTAATTCTTTCCTTCCAGCGAGCTGCGCTTGAAGTCAATGCAAAGCAGCTCGCATTCATTTGCCGCCTGATCAAGATAAGAATCGGTGATGATCGACAAGCCGCGAGTAATCAGGTCGTCATGCACATCGCGCTGGCGCTCCAGTTCCTGTTCCTGCCGGAACTGCTCGGGCAGGCCACCTTCCATCTGGCGAAAACGCATGTCGTGCAGTTTTGCAGCATACACATGAGAGCCGGTGATGACTGGATCATGAACCAATCGCGCTAATTCCGTCGCGCCCCGCATTGCTGCATTGGCATGATCGGAAGAATCCAGCGCAACCAGGATACGTTGATACAAACGGGTGTCTAGCGATGGGTGAAACTCTTCGGCAACGGCCAAAGAAACTTGGGACGTCATGTGATGCACCTCTTTGCTTTAATCTTTGAGAATATTGATACTGGAAAAATTATTTCACCGCGAGGAACACAGAGATCGCGATAAGGAAATATTCTTTGCTGCCACAAAATGAGAGAGGTATATCCCTGGACTTTCGTCCGTAAGATATACCTCGCTCAGACTATCTATTACTACAGGTTCAATATTCCAAGTCTACTTGCACACCTCAACATTCAGGCGAGCTTTCGGGCAGGAAATACTTATTACTTAACCTTCACTGCGACTTCGGTCGGCTTCTTCCTGTTGCCGCCATCTACATACCCGCCGCCAACCAGTTCAGTACCAGGAGCGCGCCCGGTCATCTCCGATTCAATCATCTCTTGCAGCTCTTTGAACTCTGGGCTCTTTGCTGCATTGAGTGCATCTACATCGCCCTTGATCGGTTTGAAGGTAGATTTAGGGTTAAGATATTCTTCCACGCTCTTCGGTGGTGGAACATCCTGCATTGCACGGATAAAGGCAATAATGTCCCAGATGTCCTGATCCTGAAGCACGTTACCCCAATTAGGCATGGAGGAGGACAGAGACACCTGCTCACCACCACCCTTGATAACCGCAAACAACTCAAGGTTGGTCTTCTTGTTCATGTAATCGCCACGTGTCAACGTTCTTGGACGTGGATTCAGTTCGGAAGCGCTGGGGCCATCACCATGCATCAACCAGCCGTGGCAGGCGATGCAATAGGAATAGTAATAGGTTTTTCCATGATTCGGATCGGCGCCTGCAACCCGCGTTTCACCAAACTTTGGAGACCAATTATTGGTCCATTGATCGTATACGCTCTTATCCGTCACACCATCCGAAGACGGAGCTTTTACGCGATCCCACAATTCCGTCTTGAGGCCGCCTTTAGCCTCTCCGCCATAACCGCTGTCCGTCTTGAAAGTCTTGGAGTCGGAGTTGCTGCGCTTGCCTACACCCGTCAGGTAATCGAACGGTGCGATACCATAGGTGCTACCGCCCTTACCTTCCTCCATATCATGGCCTTCTTTCAGAAAGGCTTCCGATGCTTTTTTCGCTTCCGCATCAGTTATGGTAGGACACTCCACCTTCTGCCCACCGGCAGTACAGCGCTTCTCCGGCGCAGCAGAAGATGCTGCACTTCCCAACATCATGCCCAAACTTGTTACTGCGATCAGGCCTATTTTCAACTTGGCATTCTTCATTTTCTAATTCTCCCTCTTTAAGCCACCCCCGCAAGGGGATGGCCGGTTATTCATCCGTATCTGGGCGCAAAGAGTAAATTACAGACCCTTTACACGCTCCGCTACAGTAAGCTGACCCTCTTCCAACAAGCCTGGCAGATGCTGCGCCTTGTCATAGTCACCCACAGCAAGGTTAGATGGACCTTTCTTGGGATCGTCAACAAAGAACGCGGCTCTCATTTCCAGATGCAACGGTCCGCAGAAGTGCGTACAGAAGATTTCATATTCCCCTGCAATATCCGCCGTAAACTCATGCACTGCGGTCACACCGCGCGGCAGGTCCATGTTGGAGCGCTGACCATAAGGACCGTAGATCGTCAAACCCATCGTGACGTCAGGATTCTTGGTGATACCAGCAGCCTTGTCGATGTTGGTAGCAAACAACCGCACCTTGTCGCCCTTGTTCACACGCACCTGCCGTGGAATGTAGCCGTAGCTGAAGGCCTTCATGTGAATTTCCTTCACGCCATCAACCATCTTGACGCCTGGCGGTGTAGTTTCCTTAGGAATAAAGTAACGCTTCGAGAACGCACGGTGCGGAGGATCCAGCAGATCGGTTCTGCCGCTGATCAGACCACCCTGCTCCGCCTCGCCCTTGGTCCAATCCTTGACCAGATAGGACATCAGGCTCTTGGCGTTATGCGGTTCGCCATCCACCGGCATGATTCTCAGAGTCTTGCCGTAGGTTGGGCTCTTTTCACGCGCATCCCACATCTCGAAGTTAACCGGGAATACGATACCCGTTGGGCTGAACAGACCGGTCGAGAACTTGTTCAGAGCCATAACATAGGAGTTATCCGCAGAGATGGAAATATGCCCCGTTCTGTAGTGAGTTGGGATTTCATCGACCACTTCCAGCTTCTTAAGATCGATTTTTACGTTGGCGTCCGCCACGAAGCAGCTCTCATAGGCGTACTTGGAGGTCAATCCATCAGGACTGTCTATACCAGCGCGGTAGGAACCGCCATCCTTGTTATACACGTCCATGACCGAATGCAAAGGACCCGCACAAGTCGGCAGCACTTTCTTGACCGCCAATTTCTGCGTGTCGATGATGGTCATGGTCGCCGAGAGCTTATCGCTCACCAGCACCAGAGTGCTTTCCGGAATGACGTCAGTGCCGTGCGGATTCTTGCCTACCGGGATTTCCTTGATCAGCTTGAAGGGGCTGGTAGAAAACACACCCACGGTGGAGTGGTAATAGTTACCCGCAAAAACATATTTGCCATCGCGGCTGGCGTCGATATAGTCCGGCGCGCTCGGTGAAGGACCCCAGTCAATCACTTCGGTCTTGCCCGTCTTGATCTCGACCTTGGCCATCTTGCCGCTATACTCACCCGTTCCAAACAGGTGCTTACCATCGGTGCTCAATGCAATATGGTGAACCCCGAACGGGAAAGGCAGCGCAATAACTCTGGCCAAATAGCCCGTTTGAATATCGAATTCGCAAATCGTGTTGGCGCCCTTGTCGTTCAGATAGACGTATTTACCGTCCGGCGTACCGTTCTTGTTACCTTTATTGCTGCCGCCGAATGAAATTTCGTGCGTATCCACACCGCAATCAATGTGGCGATAGGTTTTAAAGCTTGGAAGGCCAATGATCGCCATCTTACCGTCCACACCACCGGACGAGTACAGCATCATCGGATCAATGGTCGGCGTATCCTTGCCATCCGGAACCGCAACCTGCCATCCTGGGATGACCTGAGATTTATCCGCAGCCGCATTCGCTGCGCTAGCCATCAAGCAACTCATTGAAAGAGCGCTCATCACTAAAAATTTCGTTTTGCTTTGCATTATTACTCCCCTTGTTCGCAACTGCTTAATTAATAGGATAGCGTAATGTTTACGCCGACCTTCAACCCAACACACCTACTTTAGGCTACTACTATTGCACTTACTCAACCCTGTACTGCATCCGCTCAAAACTGCCCCAACTCACCATTATTGGCGCTGCGGCATTTTCCATTATTGGCGCTGCGGCATTTTGTCGCATCATGCCCAAAATGAATACTATCGTCAAGAGAGAGGTGAAAAAATTTCATGACGATACGCAATCAAAAAACTTGATGAAATCGGAACAACATATCTGGGCATGAAACATACGCCCGAACTCCCCTAAAGCTCTTGAGTAGAGAGGAAGGGCGAGAGGCAAGGGTGTTTTAACTACCCGCCGCCTGCCGCCTCTATCCACCTACGCACGTAACCCATTACTTATTTCACTATGCCGCTGCCGCCAGCCTGTATTTCCTGTCCGTCAGGCACCCGCTGTCCACCACGAACCGCGCCAATGGCGAACACGCATGCCCCAAAAAGAATAAGGGCGAGAAATTTTTCATAAGCGGGAAACCCGCCACGCAAATTCAGCAAACAATCCAGCACGCCCAAGGCCATGATGACAAATCCAATCAACTTGGTCTTTACGCCTCGCCTGCCGTACTCAGTTTCCATGACTTATTCCTCAGATAAAAATCAGGCTAAGCTTTTTTGGTTGCGCTACGCGACCACCACAACAAACCAGCCACAAACAGGCCCGCAATTATCAGGGCTGTAATGAGAGGCTTGGAACCGGTTGCCGGTTTGAGCAACATCCAGTACCAGGTGGTCATGGTGTGCTTCGAGCCTTTTTCACCATTATTGCTGCCATCCCAGGCGGCAAAAGCAACAGGAATGAATTTACCCTCGGTGAACTGGATATCCTTCTCTGCAGCGGAGGTGGTAAGCGGCCGATAGATCAGCGCCCTCCAGGTTCCATCGACATAGATTGCCTTTGCCTTAAGCCCAACCTCAGCCGCGTCACGCTTCTCGATCTCCTTGAAGCCCTTGCTGTTCATCAGGCCAACGGTTTCAGGCGCGTCCTTGGTACCGCTCTTCCAATGCCAGATATTGACCGGATGCGCAGCGTCACCCATGCCAAAATAAGGCTTTTGCATTTCCTTAGGAATGACCACGGGCAATTGCACGGCTACGCCGTCTTCTGCAATCGGTGCATCGGCCAGTTTCTCGGCGCTATCGTCCCCTGGGATACTCTTGGTGCGATCATCCCACTCCAACAGCATCGCGATCGTCTTGTCGTTATACATCGCGCGCACCGTAATGGTGTCATTGGAAGGCGTAAAATAGCGCTCCTGCCCGATGATCTGCGGAACCAGGAAGAACGTGGTCGGAGTGGACTTTTCCCAGCGCTCGTCTTCCGGCGTGGTAGGCAATTCGCCCTCCACCATATCTGCCTTGACTACGGTGTTCTCGGCGTTGACCGCCTTGTCGGTCTTGGCCAGAGAAGACACGTAGTTAGCTACATGCCAGAGTTCCTCGGTCGTAAGCTTCTTTTTGCTCTTAGTATCAGCAAAGGATGGCATTTCCGTGCCGGGAATCCCGGTGGATATCCGCGTAAAGATGTCCTTCGGATCGTTGCTGCCGCGGAATGTCCAAGGTTTAGTCAGGTTGCGCGGCCAAGTGCGCTCTCCGGCATCTCCTTTAAGCCGCTTGCTGGCGCTACCCTTGCCGGACTTACCATGACATTCCACACAGCGATCGCCGTCTTCGAACAACTTCTTGCCCTTCTCGATGCTTTCCGCCGAAGTGGCAACCTGGGTGCCGTAGTCAACCTGTTTGCCGGGTGCCTTATCAAAACCCGCAAAGGATTTGACGTAGGCCACCAGATCCCACATATCCTGCTCGGTCAGCAAATCGCTCCAACCCGGCATGGCGGTGCCCGGCATACCATCGCGTATCATGCGATAGATGTCATCGTCATTCGGCGTCATGTCCTCAAAGTTGGAGGATTTGATCTTGTAGTTACCGGAGGTGAAATCCCGCGGCGGCGGATTGAGCCGTTCCTTGGCCGCACCGTCACCCGCACCCTCCGCACCGTGACACCAGGTACAACGTTTGTCATATATTGCCTTACCCTTGTCGGCAGTGCCCGGTTTCGCCGAGACTGGCCCCGCCATCAGCAGCGCAGCACAAAGGGTTAGGAAAGCCAGTTTATTTACAGAACTCATAATTATTCCTAATCGCAGATTATTCATTTGCCCACGACCTTGGCCGTCTGCCCGTGTAGTCATACAGGTACAGGATAACTTTCCATATCTCATCCTCGGTCAGGAAATCCTGCCAGACAGGCATGGATGAAATCCACGGCGCTGCCTCAGCAGGCAAGCCTGGGCCGCCGGTGGCGATACGCCAGAACAGGAAGGATTCCTGCAACTGCGCAATAGTGCCCACGTCCTGGAAGTTAAGCGGCGTCGGATTCAATCCCGATGCGTAAGGTCCCTTGCCATCCAGTTTATCGCCGTGGCAATACTGGCAATTCTGGATGTAAACATCACCGCCCGCCTTGACCATTTCAGCGAACTTCGCCGGATCTTCCTTCTCGAATTTGCGATAAGGGTTCTCCAATGTGGTCAGGTTAAAGCTCTTGCCATACGCCTTGAACTTGCTGGGCGGTGCGGGGTGGATGGTACGCAACTCCACCGGGGCCTCGAAGCTGGGCATCATGCTCGAGTAGGTATAGTAACCGGCCAGCAGCGGCACAATGACGAATACCACATTACGCAGCATTTTCTTGGATGGATCCTCGACCAAAGCCTTGATGGGGCCCACCAGTTCCTGAGCTCCCTCCTCGGTGAAGGTAAACACCATCACTACCCCCGCTATCACGAACACCATATACATGGTGAGCAGGCTCTTGGGGATCAACTGGCCCAGAATCACGTCGAAAACCAGGATGAAGCTGAAAAACACCCCCAATATAACCAGGGCGAGTTGCAACAAACGGGGAATGCGTCTTTTCTGTGTTGTCATGATTATTTCAACCCTGCCATATAATTAATCAGCAACTCAAGCTCTTGCGCTTTCAATTGCTCTCCATAGGTCTTGGGCATCATGCCCCCGGCAAATCCTTTTGCAATAACCGCATCGGGATCGAGCACCGCCTGGCGCAAATACTCCTTGCCTTTCGCGCCAACTTTGGACAGATTCGGTCCCAGCCCAGCGGCATCACCGGCAAAGTTATGGCAGGCGCCACAGGTGTATTTGGCGATGACCTCGTCAGCCGTTTTCAACGGAGCAGCTTCCTCTGCCTTCGGCGCCTCCGCACCTGCGGCGGGCATGGCTGGAATGGTGACCGTCACTTCGGCACCGCCCGAGTCCTGAAGATAGGCGATAACAGCGGCAACTTCAGCCTCGTTCAGCCCAATCCCGCCACCTGTGACGTCGGGCATCGGGCTTTCGGTATCGTTGGTTCCCGCCTTGCCGAATCCTGCAACTACATAGGCAGACGGCTTCACCAACGCCTCGTGGATATACTCCTCGACCGTTTTTGCTGTACCTTTGTAACGAGCATCTTTCATATGCTCATCTGCCTTCGCTCCAATCGTGTCAAGCATTGGTGCCCGGCCCATCGAGTTGTGGCACAGCGTACAAGTACCCTTGCCGTTATATATCTTGTCGCCCAGCGCGATGAACTGATCCATGGTCATCGCGCCGAGATCCAGCTTCTCCTCTACGGGGGGCGGCGCGGGTTTAATCGTCGGAATGCCGAAATTCGAATACCCCCAGAATGCGCCCACCATCAAGATGCTGAAAATGGAAACCTTAAGAAAATTGGTCATGCTTGTTCCTTCCAATAACCTTTAGCAACCACGTGTTTGCCACTGATCGTGCTCAACCAGAAGACAAAAATCACCATGGCCATGAACAGGAGCGTCCCGATCGATACGATGTTGGCCGCGTAACCCAGATCCGGCGTAAAGGCATCCGGTGAGTTATCGCGGAACACGTTGGACACGTGCCAGTGCTGGCGGATCGCGGAGCGGACGTAGCCCATCAGCCCCATCAGCCAGGTGAACGACACGGCCAGCAGGAACAGCGCGTATTGAGAACGGTTGGACATGCGGCCCCAGTGCAGCGGCGCCACTTCTTTCGCACCCTTGTACATGAACGAGTCAAGCACCACGCTGATGATGATGACAACCAACGTCGTCAAGACCTGCGGTATGGAGGCTGCAACCTTGTACACCGTATTGGTGAAGTAGCCGTAATAGATACCCAGTATCATGATGTTGAGGGCAGCTGTGGCAAACAGGGCGATCTGCGCCGCATTGCCCGCCTTTACCCACGATACGGTGGCCACTTTATTGGAGCGCCGGTAGTACACGAAGCTCAGGAACGTTCCCAGCAGCAGGAAGTTCACCGCCGTGTTTTTGGCCGGCATGATGCCAAGCACCCCCAGATATTGGTGGTAGGGTCCACCGAGGCTCTTGAGCTCTGAATTGGTAAGCACCAGCGTGTGCGGCGTAAACCACACCAGGAAAGCCGCCACCAAAACAATCGCAATATATTTGATTTTCGGATTGTAGCGGCCAGCCCCTTCACTACGCCCCATGCCGCACCAGAGGTAATAATTGGCCGACAAAAACAGCGCGCCGATCAGCACTGCCTGAATGATGAATATCCAGGCGAATGCGCCACCCATCAGGGTAATGCCCATTTGCTGGCTATATGCATATATTTCTGCGGTGAGATAATAGCCGGCGAAAGGCAACGGCAACAGCGCCGCTATCGCAATGAAATTGGCGTTGTAACCCACCCAGTCATAGTGTGCACGCTCATCCTTGTTCTTGGCGCTGAGAAACTTGAAGGCAGCATAGGCGCCAACAATCGAGCCGCC
>Ga0209211_10012643_pt1 | contig 10595 bp, 10 predicted proteins | sample RifGroA2_FD_183992 | JGI IMG/M metagenome (GOLD analysis project Ga0209211, IMG submission 183992) | Groundwater microbial communities from Rifle, Colorado, USA - Groundwater A2 (SPAdes) (version 2) | ecosystem: Environmental > Aquatic > Deep subsurface > Groundwater | place: Rifle, Colorado...
CTTTTACCCTCATGGGGTGCAAGGGGTCGCGAGTTCGAATCCCGCCGCCCCGACCAAGAGAATCAACGAGTTAGGCCAATCTTCGGATTGGCCTTTTTCGTTTGTTGGTTCAATGGTGACACAGCGACGAGAATGAGTTGTTCGTCGGCAGCGATTCGTGAACTTGCGATTGGTGGAGAATGGCCCGTGCCCTGTAGAAAGGCACCGCTGATTCGGAGAGGCTCGCCGGGTAAAAAAAGGAACCGCGAAGAGTTCCTTTTGTTGCATCTGGCTTTTCTTGTTTCATCAAAATTAGAAGCTGCCTGCCCGTTGAAGATTGCTAATGAGTCAGGCGCTCGAATAACTTGACCGTGGTGTCGACGCTACGTAACAGGCGCTCGCCTTCGGCGATGACGAGACGGGTATGTTGGGGCCTGGCAACATAAGAGATATCAGGGCACAGAGTGCGGATGAACTTTTGCCATTGGCTGGCTACTATTCCAAGCTGGGCGGCTACTTCTGACGGGGTGTTCCCGGTTTTACCCAAGGCCTGCAGGTTGTTTTCGAACTCCTGGCACGAGGAAGGTATCAGCGCGGCAATTTTCTCATCCAGGCTTGCCCACTCGCGGAACAGGAAAAACTTGCCAATACGTTGCGACAGCATGCGGTTGCGGCCGGCAATGTTTACATAGTGGGCCGCTGGGAGGCCTCCGAGATCAGCGGCGTGGCCGGTCAACGCATCAGTTGCCTTAAGCAATTCCTCGCTCAGTTCGAATACCTCTTCAGCCCTTTCTACTGATATTTTGTCGTTGCGCATTAATTGCCTGTATCGCGGCCACAAATCCTTGATCAGCGCGAATTTATCGGCAAACTCGATTGCCAGTTCGTGCTGATCAAGACGGTCTAGGTTGCGCTCGAATTCCTTCTCCAACTGGTTAAGCTTGATGAGCGCTTTCTGCGGAGCAATCGCGGAAACGATCATGCACCACGCGATAGCCATGCGTTGGGAAAGAACCCGCAGGCGGCCACACATGTTGACCAGCATGCCTGCCGACAAGGGGGACTCTACACCGGGAGCGTTGCCTTTGCGCTTTCTGCAGAAACTGAGCCTCTGCTTCGTATCGCCTCTGACCGTGTCGAGCAGGGCGGCATTCTGTATATGGACGTTGCGGCCATCGACGACGAGAATTCCGTTGTCGCTCAGTTCGCGCAGGTTGCGCGAAAATGATTCGGGGGTCATGTCGATGCGAGCTGCGATCACTTTTTTGCTGGCCTTGAGAACGACTGTTGTTTCTCCCGCCAGACCGGCCCGCTCACCAGCCATCTCGAGTAGGTAATCGAGTAGGCGCTGCGCTCCCGTCAATCCGTAATGATGACTGGCGGCACCGAGTTCGGTGGCAAACTGTCGCCGGGCTAGGGTTGCGATGATCCGATTGCTTAGTTCGTGGTGATTTTGGGTGGCTACTCGCAGCTTGCGATTATCGATTGCTACCAGCAGGACTCGGGTGATGCTGGAACAGGTGCAGGCGTAGTGTGTGGCGCCGAATACTTCTCCCAAACTGAGGAATTGCTCATTCTGTACAATTTCCAGCACTTTTTCGGCGCCGCCGGGAATCGTTATGCTGCGTTTGACGCTTCCGTTGAACAACAAATATGCTTCACGGACCGGTTCGCCAGCTTCATACAAGGTTTCATTGGCGGAAAGCTCAAGGACACGGCTCGCCGCGACCAAATCATTAATCACGGTTGGAGGAAGGCCGGTGAAGAACTGGCTGCCGGAAAGTAATTCTCGCTGGGCGCGAGATGGATCTTTAAAGCGGGCGTTCAATTGGCGAACCTTCTCAGGATATGTCCTGACCTCATACTACGTAAAAGGCAGGTGGGGCAGAACTCCTCAATAGGATGGGTTCTGCCCCTTCTTTGGTCTTAGTAGACGTCGTGCTGAGTGTTGAAAACGTTGAACTTGCCGGTTGGTGTCACGAGCTTCGGGTCGCGAATGACAGCCTTCAGCTTGCGCGTCTTGTCATCGACCACAACGATGGCTGATTCCTGGTCCTTACCGTTCCAGACCGAGAACCAGACTTCGTCGCCAGCCTTGTTGTATTCCGGTTGGACAACGCGCTTCGGGCCTTCCTTGATCCCGGACCATTCGCCGATCGGGATCAACTGACTGCCCTTTTCCAGGTTGTTGACGTCATAGACGGCAACCGATTGGCTGATCCCGGGTTCCGGGTTCAGCGTGGTATCGACCCACAGGTTTTTCGATTTCGGATGCGTTTTCAGGAACAGCGATCCGCCGCCAAGGCCCTTCAGCGTGCGGACAACTTTCCAGGCATTGTCCGGATGCTTGACCGGGTCGGTACCGATTAGCGCGATGCTCTCGTCGCCAAGGTGACCCGTCGCCCACACCGGGCCGAACTTGGGATCGATGAAGTTGGCGCCACGGCCCGGGTGCGGCGTCTTGCCGACTTCGACCAGTTTCTCCAGCTTGCCTTCCTTGGTATCGATGACCGCGATCTTGTTGGAGGCGTTGGCCGCATCCATGAAGTAGCGATGCGTCGACTCGAAGCCTCCGTCATGGAGGAAGGGTGCCGCCTCGATCATCTTGATCTTGAGGTTGTTCAGGTCGCGGTAATCGACCGAATAGACCATGCCGGTTTCCTTCACGTTAACGAAGAATTCCGGATTGAAATGCGAGGCGACGATGGCGGCAACCCGTGGCTCAGGATGGTAATCCTGCGTGCCAACGGTCATGCCGCGGGTGGCAACGATCTTGCGCGGCTTGAGCGTATCGCCATCCATGATCACGAACTGCGGCGGCCAGTAGGTACCGGCGATCGCATACTTGTCCTCAAAACCCTTGGCCTTGGAGCTTTCGACCGAGCGGGCTTCCATGCCGACCTTGATTTCAGCCACCGTATCCGGTTTTTCCATCCACAAGTCGATCAGGTTGATCTTGGCATCGCGACCGATGACGAACATGTAGCGCCCGGAAGCCGACATGCGTGAAATATGGACGGCGTAGCCCGTATTCAGGATGCTGACAATCTTTTTGCTGTCGCCGTCGATCAGCGCAATTTCACCAGCGTCGCGCAAGGTCACGGAGAACAGGTTTTCCAGGTTCAGGCTGTTCATCTTCTTCTTTGGCCGCTGGTCGACCGGAACGATGACTTTCCACGTCGCGTTCATTTCCTTGAGGCCGAACTCCGGCGGGGCAGGTGGTGTCTGCTGGATGTAGCGCGCCATCAAGTCGACTTCGTCATCAGTCAGGATGCCGGAAGTGCCCCAGTTCGGCATACCGCCAGCCGAGCCGTACTTGATAAAGACCTTCAAATATTCCAGACCCTTGTCCAGCGTAATGTCCGGGGTCAGCGGCTTGCCGGTCGCTCCTTTGCGCAATACGCCGTGACAGCCGGCGCAGCGCTCGAAGAAAATGCGCTTGGCCTTGTCAAACTCGGCTTCCGACATTTTGGGTGCCAGCGGGTTGATGTCCTGATGCATCTTCACATCAGCCAGCGGAGAACCTCCTGCCGACTGGTAATCACGCATTGTGTCATCGCCGTGTGCGGCAGGCGTTTCGGCAAAAGCGAACTGGACAAGCATTGCCAGAAGCGGCAATGCAGCCAGGCTGCCACGCTTGAATTTTCTTGAAATCATGACTCCCTTGATCCTCTCGGAATTTGAATAAGGATCGGCACTGTCGCAAGCCTTGGCTTTGCTGCTTTGATCGAAATCAAGGGGGACTCAAAGCACCAACCCGCGCTGTATCCGGAAGAATTTGGTCTTGATAACAATCAAGCTGCATGGCGGCTGGAGCGTTGAACCCTTGTCAGGAGCGGGGGATCCGGTTTCAATTTTTACGTTTTACGCGGCAAACCCGGTTGACCGTGGCAGCCAGAAATCCTGAGCTACGACGTCGCCTGATCGAGCTCTGGCCAGATCCGCCAATGCCCGCAGGCCGAGCGGGCGCGGCGTTCGGAGTTGTCCCAGCCGCCGCCCAGGCAGAGGCCTTCCGAGGTTTCGGTTTCGATGATGACGGTTCCCGGCTCGTTGCCGGGTTGGCGCCAACCGCTCCAGTGCTCGCAACTGGCGCACCTTTTGCGGTCGACGGCGTGGTTCAGCAAGTTTTCTCGGCCTTGCAGGAGGCGATGGTTTGCGTTGCCGGGACGACCGGGCCGCCGGCACCCATCCAGCCCTTGATGCCGCTCCTGACGTTGTAAACCGTGGTGTAGCCGGCCTGTTGCGAGAGGAACCGGCTGACAGCCTTGGTCCGGTTGCCGGTGCGGCAGATGACGATGACCGGCTCGTTCGGCTTGGCGATGGGTTTGACTTTTTCGAGCCAGCCGGCGGCGTCGGCACGGCCTCTTTCGTCGAAGAATGTGAGCAGTTTGCTGCCGCCGACGATGCCGGTTTCTTCCCATTCCGATTGCAGGCGAATGTCGACGACGGGAATGCCGCTTTGGCGCAGTTTGTCGAGCTGGGCGTTGTCGATGTCGATGACTTCGGCGTGGGCGAAGCTGGTGGCGGCGATCAGGCAGGTTAGTAGCAGGTGGCGCATGGCAATCTCGTTTATTAGAAAACGCTGATTATAGACTTTAAGGCCCATCGGCCAATGGACCGCGTCGCCGGCTGCCTGGTTCCCGTCCGCATGGGATAATCCACCCTTTTTTCCGGGGCAGCCATGGCGCTCAAATCCACTATTTTCAAGGCCGAGCTTCAGCTTGCCGACCTCGACCGTTCGCATTTTGGCGACTACGCATTGACGATTGCCCGTCACCCTTCGGAAACCGATGAGCGAATGATGGTTCGCCTGCTGGCCTTCGCGCTGAATGCGTCGGAAACGCTGACTTTCGGGCGCGGCCTGTCGGCGACCGAGGATGAGGCGGACCTGCAGGAGCTTGACCCGACGGGCAGCATTGAGCGCTGGATCGACGTCGGACTGCCCGACGAGAAGGCGATTCGCCGGGCCTGTAACCGCTCGCGGCACGTGATGGTGCTCAGCTATGGCGGGCGGACTGCTGAAATTTGGTGGCAGCAGACTCAGGGCAAGGTGTCGGGGCAGAAGAATCTGCGCGTGCTGTCCTTGAGCGTCGAGGAGAGCAAGGCGCTGGCTGCGCTGGCGGCACGCGGCATGCGCCTGCAATGCACGATTCAGGATGGGGTGATCTGGCTGGGCGGCGATCAGGAACACGTCGAGCTGGCACCGAGAGTGCTTTTCGATAGCGAATCGGCATAGAATCCGAAGACGTTTATGCAGGCTCCGAGCAACTTTTTTGAGAGGTGACTATGGCTGCTAATGATGAAGACGAATCAACCGCGGTAATCGTCGGGGTGTTGGCCGGGATCGTGCTGGCCGTTGTCGCTGTGGTTTATGGCGCAAGTGCCGGCAAGAATGTTCAGGCGTCGACCAAGCCGGTTGCCGAGCAGGGCGAGATCGCACCGGTTGGGGAGGCGTTGGCCAAGGTCTATTTCGCCATTGGTGCCGCGGTGCTCGACGAAGCCGACAAGGGCGTCGTCGCCAAGACGCTGGAGGCGCTGGCGGCCAACCCTAACGCCATCGTGCTGCTTTCCGGGTTCCACGATACTTCCGGCGATCCGGCCCAAAATGCCCAGCTGGCCAAGCATCGGGCCCAGTCGGTGCGCGAGGCGCTGGTGGCGGGTGGTGTTGCCGCCGAGCGGATCAAGTTCCGCAAGCCGGAATCGACCGTTGGGGCTGGTAGTCCGGAAGAGGGACGTCGGGTCGAGATTCGCGTCCAGTAATTCGGGTTTTGTTTGGAAAAAGGCGAACTCCGGTTCGCCTTTTTTGTTTTTGCTCAGTGCTTGATCAGCGTCCAGACAAATTCGGCACCGGCTGAAAGCAGGTCGATGGCGTCGATGATGCCGACGTTTTCCGGTTCATGTTTTAGGCGTTTCTGGCGCGATTTTTCGCGTTCGCGCATGACGATGGCGTCGCCGAGCGCTTCGACGTCGCGCGTTGTCCGGCGGACTTCGGCGTGCTGGTAGCGGCTCAGCGCCTGTTCGACGGCGGATGGATCGAGGATGGTGATCGGCGCCCGGCAGTGGCCGCAGGCGTGGTCGCGGCGGATATCGACCGGGGCGCCGCAGCCCATGCAGCGGATGATGCCGACCTTGGCCGAGAGTTCGTTGATTTCGGCCGGGTTGAGTTGGCGGACGAAGCCCTTTTCGATCATGAACTGGGCGAAGGTGGTGAAACGTCCGTGTTTTTGCAGGCAGCGGTGGTAATTGAACTTGCCGCCGTGTTTGGCGACATCGAGGCCATGCAGGAGCTTTTCACTGCAGCGCGGGCATTTCAGCGGGTCACGCAGGGGCGTGCGTTGGTCGTCGTGGTGCTCGTGCAGCAGTTCGAACAGGTCGATAGTGCCGCCCGGGGTGATTTGCACGCTTTCAAACTCGTCGAACCAGATGCCCTGGCAATTGAAACAGAGATCAAGGACGACCGTGCCGTGCAACAGGCGCTCGAAGGTCTTCTTGAGCATCGGCTGCTGGCAGGAAGGGCAGGGCGTGGGTTTCATGGTGATCGGGTACCGGGCAACAGGCGAGACTATAGCCGGGCTTTGAGCGTACTGGCGTGCCTTCCTGTATCAGCATCCGCTAAAATTCGGGTTCGCCCCAATTTCCGGATGTGCCATGAAGATCGCTGATCCCGCGCAGACTACGCTGTGCAATGAAATCAAACTGTTGCTCGACGAATTGCCGTTCGATGGCGCGCGTGTCCTCGAACTCGGCTGCGGCAAGGCTGAAAAGACGCGGCTTCTGGCGGAGACCGGGCGGCCGAGCGAAGTTGTCGCCCTGGAGGTCGACACCATCCAGCATGCGCGCAATCTGGATATCACCGATCTGCCGACCGTGCGTTTCAGCCATGGTGGCGCCGAGGCAATTCCGGTAGACGACGCCAGTGTCGACATCGTGCTGATGTTCAAATCGCTGCACCATGTGCCGGTCGCCGACATGGACCGCGCCCTGGCCGAGATAGCCCGTGTGCTCAAGCCGGGTGGCCTGGCGTGGATTTCCGAACCGGTCTTTGCCGGTGATCTGAACGAGGTTTTTCGTCTGTTCCACAACGAGCAACTAGTCCGCGAGGCGGCCTTCGCGGCGATCTGCAAGGCGGTGGCTTCAGGCAGCCTGCAACTCGAAAAGCAGATGTTCTTCAACACCCGCAGCTATTTCGAGAGCTTTGCCCAGTTCGATAGTCGGATGATCCAGGTCACGCACACCGATCACCGGCTGGCGCCCGAACTCTACCGGCAGGTGCAGGAAAAGTTCGAGTCCTTCATGGGGCCGGACGGCGCCACCTTTCTCAATCCGCAGCGCGTCGATCTGCTCCGCAAGCCGGCCTGAGCGGCCGGGGAGGTGATCAGGCGGCGGGGCGGATGCTGCCGAGATTGAGCGTGACGCCCTTCTTCATCTTGCCGACGACGTGCATTTCGCAGGCTTTGCAGTCGAATTTGAGGATCAGCTTTTCGTTGCCGTTGATCAGCGTCATCGGATCCGGCTTGAGGTGTTTCACTTCCTTCGGGCACAGGTTGAAGCTGTAGCGCAGGCAGTGGCGGGTGATCATCAGCGAGACCATGCCCTTCTCGTTGCCCGCCTCGTAGGCTTCCTCGATCAGTTTGACGCCGTGTTTCTCGTAGAACTGGCGGGCCTTGGCGTTGAAGACATTGCCGAGGTAGGTCAGTTCGTCCTGCGGATAGGGCACCGGGTCGGCGGCCGGCACGGCGCGCGGCGGGCGCGGGTGGCTGGCGAGGCGGGCGGCTTCGAGCTGTTCGGTGGCCTCGCGGCGCAGGGCGTTGATGGCGCTGACCGGCAGGAACCACGGCTGGCTGAGCTTGAGCTCAACCGGCTCGGCGACGAACATGGTGTTGCCGAATTTGCCGAGGTTTTCCTTGAGCTTGGCCATCGCGGCTTCTGGGTTCTGGGCTAGTTGCCATTCCGATTTTGGCCCGTTTTTCCGGTTGACCGTAGCAATCACGCCATCTTCGTCAGTGAGCGTCAGCATGAAGCCGTCTTCGGTCTCGGTCAGCACCGGTTTGACCGAAATGCGGCGGTCGGCCGATTCCTTTTCCAGCGAACGTTCGAATTCCTGGTCGCGGTTGCGGAAGAGGGTGGCGCCGGCGGTCAGTTCTTCGGGCATTTCGGCCGGGAACAAGGTTTTGCCATCGGCCCGGTTGATGCGCATGCCGACGACTTCGCCGTGGGCGTCGTAGAAACAGACACCGTCGCCATTGTTGAAGGGCTTGTCGGCATTGACGGTGAAGCAGCCGTCGCCGATGTCGACGACTTCGCCGATCAGCTCGCCGACGAAGGCCGGCGAATCGAAGGCGCCGATGTCGTCCTGGCGGTCGTTGGCGAAATAGTCGGTGTAGCCGCGGTTGAAGGTCTTGTCGGGCTGCGGTGTGAAGGTGTAGGTGCTGCAGCCACTTGAGGCGCGGGTGAATTCGGGGTTGTTGGCGATGATCTCGTCGAGCAGGCCGCGATAGTGGGCGGTGATGTTCTTGACGTAGGAAAGGTCTTTGAGCCGCCCCTCGATCTTGAAGGAGCAGACGCCGGCACGCGCCAGATCGAGCATGTTGGCGGTCTGGTTGTTGTCCTTCATCGACAGCAGATGCTGGTTCTCGGTGATCGTTTTACCCTTGTCGTCGACCAGCGTGTAGGGCAGGCGGCAGGCCTGCGAACACTCGCCGCGGTTGGCGCTGCGCCCGGTGTGGGCCTGGCTGATGTAGCACTGGCCACTGAACGCGACGCACAGCGCACCGTGAACAAAATATTCCAATGAAACATTGGTTTGCGAAGCAATCTTGATAATTTCGTTTAAGCTGCATTCGCGCGCCAGAACAACCTGCGAGAAGCCGACATCTTCGAGAAACCTGACTTTGTCGGCATTGCGATTGTCGGTCTGCGTGCTGGCGTGAAGCTGGATGGGCGGCAGGTCCATTTCCAGCAAACCCATGTCCTGGATGATCAGCGCATCGGCGCCGGCTTCATACAATTCCCAGGCGAGCTGGCGGCTGCCTTCGAGTTCGTCGTCGCGCAGGATGGTGTTGAGCGCGACGAAGACCTTGGCCCGGTAGCGGTGGGCAAAATCACACAGGCGTTTGATTTCGGCGACATCGTTGCCGGCGCCGTAACGGGCGCCGAAAGCCGGGCCGCCGATATAGACGGCGTCGGCCCCGTGCTTGATGGCTTCGATGCCGAAATCGGCGTTCTTGGCCGGGGCGAGGAGTTCGAGTGGGTGTTGAATTCGGGTCATGGCGCCTTAGTACGTGAAACGCGGGGCAAGTTCTTCGAGATTGAACTCGCGCAGGATGGCCTCGGCACGTTCGCGGGCGTTCTTGCGGGGTGCGCCGCGCTTCGACGCGATGATCAGCTCGTTCTTCATCGAATGCTCCCAGCCGACCAGTTCGGTGACGGTGACGTCGTAGCCATGCGACTCGAGCAACAGGCAACGCAGCACGTTGGTCAGATGGCTGCCGAGTTCGCGGGTATGGATCGGGTGTCGCCAAAGTTCGGATAACGGTTTTTGCGACAGCGATTCGTTCTTTCGCGCCCGCATCGTGGCGGCGACTTCGGCCTGGCAGCAAGGGACGAGGACGATATGGCGGGCGTTCTTGGTCAGCGCGAAACGGATGGCGTCGTCGGTCGCCGTGTTGCAGGCGTGTAGTGCTGTCACGACATCGACCTGGGCTGGCAACTCGGGAGCGGTCAGAGAATCCTCGACCGTGCAGGCGAGGAAACGCATGCGCTCAAAGCCAAGCCGGGCGGCCAGTTCGCGGGATTTTTCGACGAGTTCCTGGCGCGTTTCGATGCCGATGATCTCGCCGCTGGCCCGGTTCTTGATACAGAGATCGTAGAGGATGAAACCGAGATAGGACTTGCCGGCCCCATGGTCGACCAGTGTCTCGGCGCCATCCAGGAGCGGTTCGATGAACTGGTAGAGGTGATAGACCTGTTTGAGCTTGCGTCGTGTGTCCTGGTTGAGCTTGCCGTCACGGGTGAGGATGTGGAGTTCCTTGAGCAGTTCGATGGACTGTCCGGGGCGGATTTCAGGAATATCGGCGGTGATTTTTGGCTTCTTCATGGGGCGACATTATCGCATTCAAACTTCTGTCACTTTCGTGTCAACCGAATCAAAGTCGAGCCGTTATTCGGCTCATGGTGATCAAACACCGCATACCTACGGAGAGTGTTAAATGGGCAGTCTGAGCAACGAATCCTTCGAACAATTCCTGGATTCACTGAAGAAAGCCGGTATCGCAATTTCCAAAGAAGCCGAACTGCGCGAGCGGCTGGCTGAAGCACAACGCTGGCGTTTCGCCTTCCAGACCCTGGCCGCCAACGGCAAGGTCATCGGCATCAGCTTCGAAGATCAATCCGAAGGCCGTAACGAAGCCGAAATTACCCGCGCTTTCAACGAATTCCAGTTTTCCGAAAAGAGCAAGGCGGTTTTCTCGGCCAGCCTCAAGCACTAATATTTCAGGCTTCAGCCTTCCGCGCCGGCGGGGGGAAGAAAATAGAACGGGCGCCAAGCGGCGCCCGTTTTGCATCTGGCGTCCGGAAAACCGATTGCTACGGTCAACCGAAAAAAATGGCCAAAATCG
>Ga0209211_10012644_pt1 | contig 10594 bp, 14 predicted proteins | sample RifGroA2_FD_183992 | JGI IMG/M metagenome (GOLD analysis project Ga0209211, IMG submission 183992) | Groundwater microbial communities from Rifle, Colorado, USA - Groundwater A2 (SPAdes) (version 2) | ecosystem: Environmental > Aquatic > Deep subsurface > Groundwater | place: Rifle, Colorado...
CGCTCGCCCGAGCGCAGTTCTTCGAACTGCGGACGGGACGAGGGGGTCCCACTCCGCCCGCCCGGCCGGGGGCCACCCCGATGCCACCCACCGATCTCGCGATTGTCGCTCATGAATAGTCCACGCTAGATCCTTCTCACCGCGCGCCTCGCGCCGCGCCGTCGCTCGGCTCGCCCGCCCCAGACCTTCTCACCGCGCGCCTCGCGCCGCGCCGTCGCTCGGCTCGCCCGCCCCAGACCTTCTCACCGCGCGCCTCGCGCCGCGCCGTCGCTCGGCTCGCACTACCACCGCATGAGCAGGGAGCCCCAGGCGAAGCCGCCGCCGAAGGCCGCGAGCAGCACGAGGTCCCCCGGCCGGAGGCGGCCCGTCGAGGCGGCCTCCTCGAGCGCGACGTAGACGGACGCGGCGCCCGTGTTGCCGTAGCGGTCGACGTTGACGAAGACGCGCTCCATCGGCATGTGGATGCGCTTGGCCGCCGCCTCGATGATCCGGAGGTTGGCCTGGTGCGGGATGAACAGGTCGACGTCGGTGACGCTGAAGCCATTGCGCGCGAGGATCCGCTCGGTGCAGTCGACGAACATGCGGACGGCCACCTTGAACACCTCGTTGCCCTTCATCTTGGCGTAGTGCATCCGGGCGTCGACCGTCTCGTGGGTCGCGGGGTGCCGCGAGCCGCCGCCCGGCATGTAGAGCAGGTCCCAGTACTGGCCGTCGGAGTAGAGGTCGAAGTCGAGGATGCCGCGCTCGTCGTCGGAGGGCTCCAGCACCGCCGCCCCCGCCGCGTCGGCGAGCAGCACGCAGGTACCGCGGTCCGTCCAGTCGGTGATGCGCGACAGGGTCTCGGCGCCGATGCACAGCACGCGGCGGTACTTCCCGGTCTGGATGAACTGCGAGCCGATGGACAGGCTGTAGACGGAGCCCGCGCAGGCGGCCAGCATGTCCACCGAGCCGGCCCGGCGGCAGCCGAGCCGGTGCTGGACGATGTTGCCGACCGAGGGGAAGAACATGTCGGGCGTGGTGGTCCCGACGGCGATGAAGTCCACGTCCTCGGGGACCAGGTTGGCCCGCTCAAGCGCCTGCTGCGCGGCGCGGAGCGCGAGGTCGGACGTCGCCTCGCCCTCCTCGACGATGTGGCGCTGGCGGATCCCGCTCCGCTGGACGATCCACTCGTCGTTGGTCTCGATCAGCTTCTCGAGGTCGGCGTTGGTCAGGATGCGCTTCGGCGCGTACGCGCCGACCCCGATGATCCTCGCCCGCGTCATTCGCGGGTCTCCTCGCGGCCGTCGCGCGCCACTTCCGCCTCGATGGCCGCCTTGATGTGCTCGTTGAGTCCGGCCTGCGCCCACTCCTGCGCCACCCGGACCGCGTTCTTGATCGCCTTCACCGGTGAGGCACCGTGGCAGATGATGGCCGCGCCGTCAATGCCCAGCAGCGGCGCGCCGCCCATCTCCGTGTAGTCGATCCGGCGCCGGAACCGCGCGAAGGCCGGCAGGGCGAGCTTCGCGCCGACCTTCGAGCGGAGGTCGCGCAGCAGCTCCTCGCGGATCATGCTGCCGAGCATCTCGGCGAGGCTTTCGGAGATCTTCAGCGCGACGTTGCCGGTGAAACCGTCCGTGACCACCACGTCGCAGGTGCCGTTGTAGATGTCGCGCCCCTCGACGTTGCCCGCGAAGTTGAGCGACGACTCCTTCAGGAGCTCGTACGCCTCCTTCGTGAGCTCGTTGCCCTTGCCCTCCTCCTCGCCGACCGAGAGCAGGCCCACGCGCGGGCTGTCGAGCCCGAGGATGTCCCGCGCGTAGACGTGGCCCATCACGGCGAACTGCAGGAGGTGCCAGGGCTTCGGATCGACGTTGGCGCCCGCATCGATGAGGATCGTGAACTTCTTGAGGTTGGGAAGCACGGCGGCGATCGCCGGCCGGTCCACGCCCGGCAGGACGCCGATCACGAACATCGAGATCGCCATCGCGGCGCCCGTGTTGCCGGCGGAGATGAAGGCGGCCGCCCTCCCCTCCTTGACGAGCTCGGCGGCCACGCGGAGGGAGGAGTCGCGCTTGCGGCGCAGCGCGTGCGACGGGCTCTCCGCCATCCCCACCACCTGGGAGGCGTGGCGGATCTCGACGGCGAGCGCGTGGGCATCGAGCCGCACGACCTCGCGCTCGATCGCGGCCTTGTCGCCGACCAGGATCACGGACGCGCCGAACTCGCGGGCGGCGGCGACGGCTCCCTCGACGACGACCGCGGGGCCGTGGTCGCCCCCCATCGCGTCGACCGCGATCTTCAGCTCAGGCCCCTTCGGTGGCGACGATCTCGCGGCCCTTGTAGTAGCCGCAGTGTGGGCAGATCCGGTGCGGCAGCTTGGTCTCACGGCACTGCGGGCAGGTCGAGCGCGGCGGCGCGGCGAGCGTGTAGTGCGTCCGGCGCTTGCGCCCGCGCGTCTTGGAGTGTCGGCGTTTCGGCAGCGGCATCGAGGCGTCCCCCCTGTCTCCGTCGAGCGTCTAGCGCGGGCGCCGGGCGGCCAGGTCGCGGAGCACGGCCAGGCGCGGGTCGGGCGGCGCCGGACGGCAGGCGCACGCGACCTGGTTCTTGTTGGCCCCGCAGACCGGGCAGAGCCCGAGGCAGCCCTCGCGGCAGAGCGGCTTCATCGGCAGCGCCAGCGCGGTCTCGGTCTCGACCAGCGCCGCCAGGTTGAGCTCGTCCTTCTCGTAGAAGTCCACGTCCAGGTCGTCGGCCCCGAGCTCGACGCTGTCGGCCGTGGTCGGCCGCGGCGCCACGCGCACGTCCACCAGGGCGCGCACCGTGGCCGGGAACGGCTCGAGGCAGCGCCCGCACACCCGGGGCACCGTCGCCCGGACCTCGCCGGTCACGAGAACATCGGCCTCGTCCCGCGCGAGGCGCAGGCGCACGGCGTCGAGCCGCCACGCGGGGTCGCTGTACGCCGCCCCGAGCGCGGTCGCGTCGTCGACCGTGAGCCCGTCGTCCTGGATGTCCGAAACCCGGATGAGCATGCCCGCTAAATCTCTGTCAACAAAAGGAATTTTTACTAAACCGGCACAGTATATCGACGCCGATCGGTCAAGTCAAGGCATTTGACCGCGCTCGTGGCCTCTGCTACGCTCCGGGATCGAACGTCTGACACGGAGGTCGGCACCGCACATGTCCAGCGTGTTCAAGACCGGGTTCCTGCTCGCCGTGCTCACCGCGATGCTCGTGCTCTTCGGGGGCGCGCTCGGCGGTCAGCAGGGCATGCTCGTCGCCTTCGTACTCGCCGCGGCCATGAACGTCGCCAGCTACTGGTTCTCCGACCGGATCGTGCTCAGGATGTACGGCGCCCAGCCGGTTGACGAGGCGCAGGCGCCGGGGCTCCACGCGAGCCTGCGCCGCCTGACGACGCGCGCCGGGATCCCGATGCCGCGCGTCTACCTGATCGCGAGCGACACGCCCAACGCGTTCGCCACCGGGCGCGACCCGCACCACGCCGCGGTCGCGGTGACCGCGGGCATCCTGCGCGTCCTCGACGACCAGGAGCTCGAGGGCGTGCTGGCGCACGAGCTGGCGCACGTCCGGAACCGCGACGTGCTGATCGCGACGGTCGCCGCGACGCTCGCCGGCGCGATCACCTACCTGGCCCAGATGGCCCAGTGGGCGGCGATCTTCGGCGGCCGCGGCCGCGACGACGAGGAGGGCTCGAGCCCCGTGGCGCTCATCTTCATGGCGGTCCTCGCGCCCATCGCGGCGCTGCTGGTGCAGATGGCCGTGTCGCGCGCGCGCGAGTTCCAGGCCGACGCGACCGGCGCGCGCCTCGCGGGCCACGCGCAGGGTCTGATCGGGGCGCTCCAGAAGCTCGAGCGGGCGAACGCGGCGGTGCCGATCGCGGGCGCCAACCCCGCCACGGCGCACCTCTTCATCGTGAACCCGTTGAGCGGGCGGGCCCTCCTGCGGCTGTTCTCGACGCACCCCCCCCTCGAGGAGCGGATCGCCCGGCTGCGCGGGCTTCGCGGCTGAGTCGTCCGGCCCAGCGGGGCCGGTTTCCTTGACCGCCTCACCCCACCGGGCGAGAATCAGTCGGTCAGCGTGATGGCTCCGGACCCCCTCGTCCGTGTGACCGGCCTGCGCAAGACGTTCGGCACCCGCCGGGTGCTGGACGGGGTCGCGCTCGACGTCCGGGCCGGCGAGGCCGTGGCGCTCCTGGGTCCGAACGGCGCGGGCAAGACCACTCTGCTCAAGATCCTCGCGACGCTCGTGCGCCCCACGCGCGGCGCCGCCGCGATCGGCGGTCAGGACTGCGCACGGCGGCCGGAGGACGTGCGCCGGCTGATCGGTCTGGTGGCCCACGGGGCGCACGTCTACGAGGACCTCACCGCGCTCGAGAACCTCCGGTTCTGGGCCGCGCTCTGGGGGCTCCGCCTGCCGGCCTCCGACCTCGCCGCGGCGCTCGCCGACGTCGAGCTCGAGCGCCATGCCGGCGAGCGGGTCCGCACGTTCTCGGAGGGGATGCGGCGGCGGCTCTCGCTGGCGCGCTTCGTGTTCGCGCGGCCCCGCGTGCTGCTGCTCGACGAGCCGTTCGCGGGGCTCGACCAGCGGGCGCGGAAGTGGCTCGAGGAGTACCTGCAGGCCTTCAAGGCCGGCGGCGGCGCCATCGTCATGGCGACGCACAGCTTCGGCCGCGAGCTGGCGATCGCGGACCGCCTCGCGATCCTCGTCGCGGGCCGGATCGCGCTCGACACGCCGCGCGCGGCGCTCACGTCCGACGACGTGCAGCGCCTCTACGCGCTGCACACGGAGAACGGCTCGTGACCTACGCGCGGCGCGCCTGGGCCGTCGTCTGGAAGGACCTCCTCGTGGAGCGCCGTTCGAAGGAGACGCTGAACGCGCTCTTCTTCTTCTCGCTGCTGCTCCTGTTCGTCTTCCAGTTCACCCTCGGCCCCGACCGCGAGCGCCTGGCCGCGGTGCTGCCGGGTCTCTTGTGGCTCGGCTTCATCCTGAGCGGGCTGCTCGGGCTGGGACGGACGTTCCTCGTGGAGCGCGAGAACGACTGCTGGGAGGGTCTGCTCCTGGCCCCGGGCGACAAGTCCGCGATCTACGTCGGCAAGCTCGCCGGCAACCTGCTCCTCATGCTGGTCGTCGAGGCCGTGCTCGTCGCCATGTTCGTGGTCTTCTTCAACGTCGACGTCGGGGGGGTCTGGCCCGGCCTCGCGCTCGTGATCGTGCTCGGCACCATCGGGTTCGCCGCCGTCGGGACGCTCTTCGCCGCGATGACCGCGCAGGTCCGCGCGCGCGAGCTCCTGTTCCCGGTGCTGCTGCTGCCCGTGCAGGTGCCGATCCTGCTCGCCACGGTGAAGGCGACCGAGGCGGTGCTCCTCGGCGAGCCGCTCGCCGCCGTCGCCGACTGGCTGAAGCTGCTCGTGGCGGCCGACCTGATCTACGTCGTCGTGGGCGTGCTCACCTTCGAGTTCGTCCTGGAGGGCTAGGATGACGCGCGTGCTCGGCTGGCTGGCGGTGGTCGCGCTCCTCGCGGGCCTCGCCGTGGGGTTCGGTGTGGCGCCGCGCGAGGTCACGCAGGGCAACGTGCAGCGCATCATGTACGTCCACGTGCCGAGCGTCCTGGTGGCCTACCTGGCCTTCGCCGTCGTCTTCGTCGCGTCGGTCGCCTACCTCGCGCGACGCGCGGAGGCGGCGGACCGGATCGCCCACGCGTCGGCCGAGGTCGGCGTCCTCTTCACCGGCATCACGATCGCGACCGGGTCGATCTGGGGCAAGCCGACGTGGGGCACGTGGTGGACGTGGGACGCTCGGCTGACCAGCGTGGCGATCCTGTTCGTCATGTACCTGGGCTACCTGCTCCTGCGCGGCATGGTCGAGGACCGCGAGCGCGGCGCGCGCTACGCGGCCGTCCTCGGCATCGTGGCCGCGCTCAACGTCCCGCTCGTCCACTTTTCCGTCGTCTGGTGGCGCACCCTCCACCAGCCGCCCTCGCTCCTGAAGCCGGGCACGCCGACGATCGCGTCCGCGATCCTGGCGGCGCTGCTCGTGAACGTCCTCGCCCACGCGCTCCTCTACGCGTACTTCCTGGCCAAGCGCGTGCGCATCCTCCGCCGGGAGCAGGAGGCGTCCGCCTGATGCCCGACCACTGGGGCTACGTCCTGTTCGCGTACGGTCTCGCGGCCGTCGCGCTGTTCGTCTACTGGCGCCGCCTCGCGCGCCGGGAGAAGGAGCTGGACCGCACATGAACCGCCGCACCAAGTTCCTCGCCGGCGGCGTCGTGATCCTGGGCGCCCTGGCCTACATGATCTACGCCGGTGTCACGCAGTCGGCCGTCTACTTCGTCACGCCCGCGGAGCTCCAGGCGGCGCCCGTGGTGGGCAAGGCCTACCGTCTCGGGGGCCTCGTCGCCCCCGGCTCCATGTCGTGGGAGCCGCGCGCGCTCGACCTGCGCTTCAGCCTCACCGACGGCAAGGCCACCGTGCCCGTGCGCCACAAGGGCACCGCGCCCGACCTGTTCGGCGAGGGCCGCGGCGCCATCGTCGAGGGGAGCTGGACGCCGGAGGGCTACTTCAAGGCCACGCTGATCATGGCCAAGCACTCCGAGGAGTACGCGGCGCCGACCGGCGACGCCCAGCCGGGCTACCGCGAGCTGATCCGCACCCTCAAGGACCGGCAGTGATCCCGGAGCTGGGCTACGGCGCGACCATCGTCGCGCTGGTCCTGGCGCTCGGCGGCGCGGGGGCCGCGGCGGCCGGCGGCCGCGTGGGCCGCGTCGCGCTGATCGAGGCGGCGCAGCGCGCCGCGGTCGGCGTGTTCGTGCTGGTCTCGTTCTGCTTCGCGCTGCTCACGTACGCGTTCCTCGCGTTCGACTTCTCGGTGCGGTACGTGGCGAACAACACGAACCTCGGCACGCCGTTCTACTACCGCATCACCGGCGTCTGGGGCGCGCTCGAGGGCTCGATCATCCTGTGGTCCTGGATGCTCGCGCTCTACACGCTCGTCATCGTCCTGCGCCACCGCCGGAACGCGCGCGAGTTCTACCCGTGGGTCCTCGCGGTCATGCTCGGCGTGCTCGCGTTCTTCCTGGTCGTGATGACGTTCGCCGCGCCGCCCTTCGAGCGCCAGACGCCCCCGCCCGCCGACGGGCGCGGTCTGAACCCGCTGCTCGAGGACACCGGAATGATCACGCACCCGGTCGCCCTCTACCTCGGCTTCACGGGCCTCACCGTGCCGTTCGCCTTCGCGCTGGCGGCGCTCGTCGCCGCGCGCGTCGGCGACACCTGGATCACGCTGACCAGGCGCTGGACGATCGTCGCGTGGTACTTCCTCTCGCTCGGCCTCCTGATCGGCGGCTGGTGGAGCTACCACGTGCTCGGCTGGGGCGGCTACTGGGCGTGGGACCCGGTCGAGAACGCCGCGTTCATGCCGTGGCTCGCGGCCACCGCGTTCCTCCACTCGGTGATGATCCAGGAGCGGCGGCGCATGCTCAAGCTCTGGAACATCTCGCTGATCATCATGGCGTTCACGCTCACGCTCTTCGGGACGTTCCTGACCCGCTCCGGCGTCATCGCCTCCGTGCACGCGTTCACACAGGGGACGATCGGCATCCTCTTCCTGAGCTTCCTGGCGCTCGTGCTGCTCGTCGCGCTCGGGCTCGTCGCGCTCCGCTGGGACGCGCTCCGCGCGCAGGGCGAGCTCGACTCGGTGGTCTCCCGGGAGTCGGTCTTCCTGCTCAACAACGTGATGCTCGTGGCCGCCGCGTTCACCGTCTTCTTCGGCACCGTCTTCCCGCTCCTGTCCGAGGCGGTGCGCGGCGTGAAGGTGTCCGTGGGCGCCCCGTTCTTCAACCAGGTCAACATCCCGCTCTTCCTCTCGCTCATCTTCCTGATGGGCGTGGGGCCCCTGATCGCCTGGCGGCGCGCCTCCGTGGAGAGCCTCCGGCGGAACTTCCTGTGGCCGATCGCCTGCGGCGTCCTCGCCGCCGCCGTCGGGTTCGTCATGGGCGTGCGGCCGGCGCTCGCGGTGCTCACGGTCGCGACGACGGCGTTCGTCGCGGCGACGATCGTGGTGGACTTCACGCGGGCGACGCGCGCGCGGCGGCGCGCGGGCGAATCGCTCCTGCCCGCGATGGGCGGGCTCCTCCTGCGGCACAACCGCCGCTACGGCGGGTTCGTGGTCCACCTGGGCGTCCTCGTCATCGCGGTCGGCGTGACCGGGTCGCAGGCGTGGTCGGTGCAGACCGAGACGACGCTCCGGCGTGGCGAGCACGCGGAGCTCGCCGGCTACCGCGTGCGCTTCGACGGCCTCTCCGCAAGCGAGGAGTCGAACCACGCGAAGGTGACGGGCACTTTCACGGTCTCGAACGGCCGCGTGCTCGGCGTCCTGCGGCCCGCGAAGAAGTTCTACCCCCAGCAGCAGTCGCCGATCGCCGCCGTGGACTACCGCCTCGGACTCACGGAGGACGTCTACCTGGTCCTCGGCGACTTCGCCCGCGACGGCACGGAGGCGACGATCAAGCTGCAGGTGAACCGGCTCGTGAGCTGGATCTGGCTGGGCGGCGTGGTGATCACGCTCGGCACCCTGCTGGCGATCCTGCCCGAGCGGAAGCGCCCCGCGTGACGCGTCTCTGGCGCTGGCTGATCCCGCTCTCGGCGATCCCCCTGCTGGCGCTGCTCGCCTACGGCTTCCGCACGAACCCGCGGGACATCCCCTCGCCGCTCGTCGGCCGGCCGGCGCCGGCCTTCGCGCTCACCACCTTCGCGGGCGCGCCGCTCGCGCTCGAGACGCACCGCGGCCGCGTCGTCGTCGTGAACTTCTGGGCGTCGTGGTGCTATCCGGCCTGCTACGAGGAGGCGCCGGTGCTCGAGCGGGGCTGGCGCGCCTACCGCGACCGCGGGGTGGTCGTGATCGGCGTGGACATCCAGGACCGGCGCGAGGCGGCGGAGAAGTTCATCCGTGACTTCGGCCTCACGTTCCCGAACGCCCAGGACCCGACGGGCAAGGTGTCGGTGGACTACGGGGTGTACGGGGTGCCGGAGACGTTCTTCATCGACCGGCGCGGCCGGATCCGCGCCAAGCACGTCGGCGCGGTGACCGACGAGGTCTTCCGCGCCAACGTCGAGCGGCTCCTCGCGGAGCCCGAGGGGCCGCCCGGCCCCGCCTGAGGGTGTAGGCTCAGTCCATGCGACCGGCGCGCCGTCGGAGCCTTGCCGTGTGCCTCCTCCTCGGCGCCGCGCTCGGCGGCGCCGCCCTGGCCCAGCAACCGGCCACGCCGGTGAACGAGCAGCAGGTCCACGAGGTGGCCGCCCAGCTCCGCTGCGTCGTCTGCCAGAACCTCTCGGTCGCGGACTCGCCCTCCGAGATGGCCCAGCAGATGCGCGCGATCGTGCGCGAGCGGCTCGCGGCGGGCGAGCGGCCCGAGCAGGTCGTGCAGTACTTCGTCGACCGCTACGGCGAGTGGATCCTGCTCTCGCCGCGGGGCCGCGGCTTCAACCTGCTCGTGTGGCTCTTCCCGGCGGTGGCCGTCGCGGTGGGGCTCGCGATCGTCGCGGTCGTGCTGAGGCGCTGGACGCGGCGGCGCCGGGCGGCGCCGCCGGCGGCGGCCGTGGACGCGGGGATGAGCGAGCGAATCCGGCGCGAGCTGGACGGCGGCGCGTGACGGCGACGGCGCTCGTCGTCACGCTCGTGATCGGGCTGCCGGCGCTCGCGTTCGCGCTCTGGCCGCTCCTCGGGCGGCGCGGCGACGGCGCGGGGGCCTTCCTGGCCCTGCCCGTCGAGCCCCGCGAAGAGCTGGAGGAGGACAAGCGCGCGGCGCTCCGCGCGATCCGTGAGCTCGAGTTCGAGCACGGGGCGGGTCACGTCTCCGACGAGGACTACGCGAGCCTGCGGGCCCGTTACGAGCAGGAGGCCGCGTCGGCCCTCACCGCGCTCGACCGCCTGGGCCCCTCCACGCCGCGCGAGCGCCCCGCGCCGCCGGCGGCCGCCGCCCAGGGGCCGGGGCCGGCCCGCGGCTGGCGCCACCCGCTGGCGCTCGGCGGCGCCGGGGTCATGCTCCTCGTGTTCGGGGTCGCCCTCGGCGTCGGCATCGTCCGCTACACCGAGCCGGACCGGATGAACGGGATGCCATCCGGCGTCCCCGCGATGCCGCCGCTCGCGGCCACTCCGCCGGGTGGGCCGCTCCCCGGCGGGACCGTCGCGGGCCCGCTCGCGCCGGAGGTGGTCCGGGGCATGCTCCAGGCGGCGAGGGCCGCGCTGCTCGAGGGCCAGTACGCCCAGGCCCTGGCCGCCTACCAGGCGGTGCTCACGCGCGACCCGCAGAACGTGGACGCGATCACGCACCTCGGCCTGATCCTCGCGATCGGCGGCGGCGCGGAGCACGCCGACCGGGCGCTCGAGGCGTTCGACCGCGCGCTGGCGCTCGACCCACGCTATCCGCCCGCGCTGCTCTACCGCGGCCAGGTGCTCTACGACGTGAAGAAGGACGTCCCGGGCGCGGTCCGGGCGTGGGAGAAGTTCCTCGCCGTGGCGCCCGCCGGCGAGGACCGCGACCGCGTGGCGAAGCTGGTCCGCGAGGCGAGGACCCCGCGCTGACTCGAGGACGCTAGCGCTCGGG
>Ga0209211_10012645_pt1 | contig 10593 bp, 11 predicted proteins | sample RifGroA2_FD_183992 | JGI IMG/M metagenome (GOLD analysis project Ga0209211, IMG submission 183992) | Groundwater microbial communities from Rifle, Colorado, USA - Groundwater A2 (SPAdes) (version 2) | ecosystem: Environmental > Aquatic > Deep subsurface > Groundwater | place: Rifle, Colorado...
GAGGCTTCTCGACTTCGCTTTGCTCCGCTCGAAGAATAATTCAACGGTTTCTATGTGTATTGCGTAAATACTTGTATATATTATTGCTTTTAAAGACATGATCAAAAAAATTCCAACAGACGGAATTCGGAAGAAATCAAAATCACCCGGTTCCAAATTTTCTCCGACGGAGGATTTTTCTTCGGAGCCGCCGGAAGAATTATTGCCCTTACCGGTGCAGGATGCGATTCAAGACAGCGCAGATGCGCTGGAACGTTTTATGCGGAGAAAAAGCGCGTCGCGCGAAGATCCGGCCCCGGCTGTCTCAGATGAAGAAACCATCGTTTCGGATAATTCCCGTACTTTTCCGGGGGGTATTGAATCCGGCGGAAAAGATTGGGAACTCGCCGCGGCATCTCCGCCGCTCGCTCCGTCAGAGCCCGTCCCGTCTCTAATGGGGCAAGCGCCTTTAGAGCAAACTCTAACCGGACAAGACCGCAGGATTTTAAGAAAAGTATTGGATAAATCAAAAGAGGGCGTGGAAAGTGTTTCGTCTCCCGAGGGAGAGATCTTGATTATAGAACCGCCGTTTGAATCCAAAATTGACGAAAGCGCTGGCGTTAAGGCGCGGTGGAGCATGCGGGCGCAAGTTGAATGGATATTGAATTTAAGACGTCTTTTTCGCAAAAAAGACCAGCAAAATGATTTTATCCGGAGTCCCCGAAAAATTTTAAGCGTCAGAAACGGAGTAATAAGCGGACTGGGCGTGGTTATAATTATTTTTATCCTTCTTTCCACGGTTTTTGCGCGTGCCACGGTTTTTATAACTCCGCGTGTTGAGCAAATTAATATTCGCGATGTGACCGCGCTTTTTGACGCATCTATCGTTAAGCCGTTGCCGGAAAAAAAGGTCATTCCGGCGGAGCGGCTTGAGTTCACCCGCAATGTTTCAAAAGAATTTGAAACTACCGGCAAAGAACTTGTAGAGGAGCGCGCGCGGGGAAAGGTAAAAATTTATAATCGTTTCAGCTCTTCTCCCCAAGGACTGATTGCCAACACGAGATTTGTGACCGATGCGGGGATTTTGTACCGTTTAACGTCTCCGGTTATGATTCCGGGGGCTAAAATTGAGAATGGATCAATTGCGCCGCAATTTATTGAGGCGGAACTTATAGCAGATCAGGTTGGGACCGAAGCCAATCTGCAGGGAGAAATTCGGTTAAATATCCCGGGTTTTAAAGGAAGCCCTAAGTATGACGGTTTTTACGGCATCACAGCGCAAGGGTTTTCCGGCGGATTTCGCGGGGAGGCCAGAGTGGTTTCCAAAGACGATCTTTCAGCCGCCGAAAAAGAAGTTACCAAGCAGGTTTTTGACGGATTGCGCGAGGAGATGAAGCGTAAAGTCCCGCCCGAATTTAATTTCATTGAAACACTCTCCGAAATTGAGATTACAAATGTTGTTTCGCCGCGGGTGCGTACGAGGACCGAACGGTTTGGGGTGGAAGCATCCGCCCGCGGCCGCGCTTTGATTTTTCGGGAGCGCGATGTACGCGATATGCTGCGTTTTCTGATTATAGGAGGAGAATCCTCCAAAAAATTAGTGGATGAGTCCGAGGAATTAAATTATCGAATCCGTAGCGGTGATCTGAAATCCGGTCGCGCGGAAGTTACGGTTGCCGGGAAAGTTAAAGTAGAAGACATTATTCCGCGCGATTTGCTTACTGAAGAACTTCGCGGCAAAAAAGAGGGCACTATCGCAGAAATATTGAAGTCCCGATCCGATATTGCCGGATTTCGCATATCAATTTTCCCGCCCTGGCGCGCTAGCGCTTCTAATGACGCCGGAAAAATAAAGTTGGTAGTTAATGGACAATAGTTTCTTCGATCTCGGTATGGGTATAATTTACGGAATACGCTATCCGGTATATGAAGCATATAAGGCATAAAATCAAAAAACATCACATTATCTCGGCGTTTGCGGTCGGCGGTTTGGCGGCGGCTATGTTCAGTTTCAATAGCCAGCCGATTTTTGATAATACGGACAATTTTGTCCTCTTTGCCCAGGAAGAAATTAAACTCGAACAAGGAGTTCAGGTATCCAGCGGGGATCTCGGTTCCAACGGTAAAATAGACATTGAAAAAGACAGCATCATAAACGGCAATCTTTTCGCTAAAGAAATCTCTATAGACAAAAACACCATCATCAATGGCAACGCCTCGTTCAATAAACTCAAACTACATAAAGAAGTTCAAATCCTCGGAACGCAAACTAAGCCGGTACAATTGCTAATAGCCAATCTGCCGGAAATTCCGGCGTTTAACATTGGCACGCAGAATTTTAACTTCACTGGAGCAACCAATACCCTTGCCGCAGGAAGTTATCGCGATATTGTTGTTGAAAAAAACAGCCGCCTTGAACTTCCCGGAGGTATTTATAATCTCCGTAAACTTGAATTGAAAGAAAACTCGACTTTCGTATTTAATGCCTCAACCACGATAAATATCCAATTTAAGCTCCGTGGCAAAGACCGCGTTTCCGTCTTTCCCGACTTAAACCTCAAACCGGATGATCTGAAAATCAACTACCTCGGCATAAAGCCAAAGAAAGAGAAAGAAGAAAGAGAAGACGACGATGATGAGATAAACTCTCTGCATGACGATAAAGAAAAGAAAGACCATAAAGCCGGAAAAATAAGCAGACCCATTGTTTTTGGCAAACAGTCATTTTTTAATTTCAAACTCCTTGCATCCAGGGCAAGTGTTCATATTGGAAAAGAATCAACTCTGCGAGGACAAGTTCTGGCGAGGAAAATTAGAATTGGGGAAGATTCAATTTTGAGCAGGGAAGAGGTGTTTGAGAAAGAAAGCGATTTCACCAAAATAGTTGAGAGTGATGGAGTGAAGTTTATTATGAATGAGATGGTGATTATCTTCAAAGGCAGTATAAAAGTGAATGAACTTTTTGATGTCGCCAGCTCTGTTAATGGAAAGGCGACCGGATTTCTGCCGGATTTAGAAATTGGAAAAATTGAGGTTTCCACGCGAACAATAGAAGAATTGGACGAGCTTATAAACGAAATCAAGAATTCTAATAACCCTCTAATAGATGAAGTATTGCCAAATGCCTTAATTTTATGAGGACATATATTTTATGAAAGAATTTTTTAAGATAGCAAAAATTTATTACACCCTGGTTATATTATCTTTAGTTATCGTGCCAATATTTCCCGTCGTATTTAGTTATTCCGTTTCACACTACAGGCCAGCTTATTTTGATCATGTAAGCGATTTTACACTTTTTATTATTATTTTTGTAAACGACTCAATTCCATTTTGGCTGATGTTGGTTGGCGTTTTTCTGCTAATAAAATTCCGCAAACAAGAAGAAAATAAGCGACTAGTTAAAAGCGCTTTTTATACCAATTTTATTACTATTTTTATAGTAATACTGCTGGCCAGCGTATTGGTATCCGGTCAGCAGTTACTATTTAGTCAGGATTCACGGAATCTTGAACAAAGAGATCCGTTTTTATTCAAAGCATTTTCGCAAATCAAAATAGGCGATGCGTGGGACATAATTAATTCCAAAATACAAGATCCTGTTTTTGTCGCTGTCGGAATCATAGATACGGGTGTGGACGCCTCCAACGGCCGACATCCCGAATTTCAAAATGTGAATTTAGACGCGTTATCGCCAGAGCTACTTAAAGATAGTAAATCAGGCGGACATGGAACGCAAGTCACAGGCATTATAGGGGCGAACAACATATCTTTCCCTGATGTTAATAATTATACTTTTCCGCAGCTGAACGGAATTTTAAGCGGGGTTCACAAATTGAATTATAATTTAAAACTGGGAAAAAAGCCATTATCTGGATTGACGCTTTTTGGTTTGGGTTCAACCGTTGATGGCTTGTTAAAGAGAGGCGTGAAAATCATTAATATGAGTTTCGCTAATCCAATTCCGGGTTTTTCACGATTTGGGAATAGTACATATCGGAAAATTTTTTCGAAAAAATCAGAAATTTTATTTGTTATTCCTGCGGGACAACTTACCGCATTTGATTTCGATTTTCCCGCAGTAGATGCTGAGTTTATTTCTCCAGCCAATTTAGGAGATGATTTTGATAATGTTGTTACCGTTGGCGCCACGGATATAACCCCCGGATTAGAAGATCAAAGAGTTTCTTCAACGAATTTCGGTAGTGCAGTTAATATTTCTGCGCCCGGCGTTGCGGTTTACAGTCCTGCGCCGCGCGGGAAGGGCGATTTTCCTGCAGATGTCGAGCAAAAAGATAAAAATTATACTCAAGAGTTCGGTGGCACCTCCGCTTCCGCCCCCATGGTTACCGGAGTGGCTGGGTTGATTAAAGCGATAAAACCGGAGTTGAGACCCGAAGATATTAAAAGGATTTTACAAGAATCCGCAGATTCCATCTTTGCCCCAATCGGGAGCGCTGAAGCCGGAAAATTATTGGGTTCCGGTTGTATGGCAACCAGCACTCCATCCGGTCAAGTCCAGCGCGGTTGCCGCTTGAATGCCGAAAAAGCGGTGTGTCATCCGCTTGTTCTTAATTGCGTCCCGCCCCCTCCGCCGTGTATTCTCTCCGGCACAATTTCTTCTGACACCACTATTCCGTCTCAACGCATCTGCGTGGTACAGGGGACCTTTTCAGTGTCTTCGGGCAGAACTCTTACCATAGAACCGGGAGTTGTAATGAAGTTTGAGTCCGCCTCATCCGGCTTGTTTGTTGACGGTATCCTCAATGCTCAAGGAAGTACCTCAAGTCCTATAATCTTCACCTCTCTCAAAGACGATACCGTGGGAGGCGACACTAATAATGATGGTTCGACAAGCTCACCACAGGCGGGAGATTGGCAGCAGATTTTTGTGGGTCCCTTCGGATCAGCCACCCTTTCCCACGCCCGAGTGCGCTTTGGAGGACATTTCCAGTCCTTATCCCCCCAGGCCAGCCTCCTGGTCCAGGGAATCCTCAACCTTTCCAATTCCCGCCTTACCAAAAACCAAGGAGTCAATTTGATGGTGGAGAGCGACGGCACGGCAAATATCACAAATTCAGAGATTGATAATTCAACGAATATCGGAATATTAATATTACCGAGTTTAAGTCAGGTTGGCATCAACCAATCCAGTATTCACGACAATATCTCATTTGGAGTTTTGTCGAGTGGACCTGCAATTACAACAGCCATTAACAATTGGTGGGGGTCTGTGACCGGCCCACTTCATCCGACTTTAAACCCGGGAGGCCTCGGTAATCAAGTATCAAATTTTGTTGATTTTATTCCGTTTCTTACTTCGGATCCAGTGGGAATATTGCCATAATGTGAGGTTTATAACCCTGGGTAGAAGATCGCAGACAAGTTAAGGTGTTTTCATCCAATTCTTTAATATGAAAAGAGAGAAAATATATCAGGAGGGCGTAGTTACTGAAAATTTGCCCAATACATTTTTCAGGGTGACGCTGGATGATGGCAGGGTGATTTTGGCTCATCTATCGGGTAAAATGCGTCTATACTACATTAAGGTTTTGCCCGGGGATCGGGTGCGTGTGGAAATGACGCCTTATGATGAGACCAAGGGGAGGATAGTGCATCGCTTGAAATAGGATAAAGGGCGAAAGATAAAGGATAAATTTTATCTTTTATCATTTTACTTTTATCTTTTAGAAATTGAAGGTACAAGCTTCCGTAAAACCAAGGTGTGCGAAATGCAAAACGGTCCGACGAAAAGGTCGGCTGTTCGTTATATGTAAAGCCAATCCCAAGCATAAGCAGAGACAGGGGTAAATAAGATAAAAATTAAAAGACAAAAGATAAAAGCCATACAACTTTTATCATTAGACATTTACAACATGAGAATTGCAGGAATTAATATACCAGATAATAAAAAAATAGAATTTGCGCTCCCGTATATTTACGGGATTGGTTTGCCGGTTGCGCGAAAAATCGTGCACTCCGCCCAAGTGGATTCCCGGAAGCTTGCGAAGGATTTAACGCCTCCCGAGATAAACCGCATTCGGGAACTAATTGAGCGGAATCATAAAATCGAGGGCGATTTGCGCCGTGAAATTATGTTAAATATTAAGCGCTTGAAAGAAATTCAGACCTATCGCGGGGCGCGGCACATGCGGGGGCTTCCGGTGAGAGGGCAGCGTACCAAAACAAATTCCAGAACCCGGCGCGGTAATGTGCGCAAAACCATGGGATCGGGTAGAAAACCGGCGGCATCACCTACATAAACACTAACAGCACGAACAGTAACGAACAGCACTAACAGTTTTTCTGTTCGCGCTGTTCGCGAAAAATAACTGTTTGCGCTGTTCGCAAAATGGGTAAAAAACGCATCATAACCAAATCCGGAGAAGCGGCGGAATCAAATAAATCGGCTGGTCAAAAATCGGCCGCCTCTGTTACGGCGCGTCACGGTGTATTGCGCGGCAGTGCCTACATTCAGGCAACATATAATAACACAATAATTACCATCACTGACGAGAAAGGCAATGTAGTGGCCTGGTCTTCGGCCGGATCCGTTGGGTTTTCCGGGACCAAAAAAGCGACCCCATTTGCCGCCGCTCGGGTAGCGGAGCATCTGGCAGAAAAAATGCGCCGAGTTGGCATTCAAGAGCTCACGGTATTCGTAAAGGGCATAGGTTCGGGGCGCGATTCAGCGATCCGTGCGCTTGCCAATCAGGGCTTTGCCATTTCGCGTATTAAAGATATTACCCCGATCCCGCATAATGGGCCGCGACCTCGGAAGCCAAGAAGGGTTTAGCGGTTTAAATCATTTTAATTTCAAACACGATTCGGCCGCTCCTGCGGCGGCCTCACTAAGGGTCGGACAAGTTTTCCTCGCTTCGCTCGGAACCAAGCAAACTTGTCCTCCCATTGTTTGAAATTAAAATGATTTAACCTTTGTGGTGAGATAATTATTATGGTAAAGGTATTAGAAAAAGTAGAACGCCGGTTGGGAGAAAAACTCTTTTTAAAAGGAGATCGCTGTAGCGGGCCCAAATGCGCGGCCGTCCGTCATCCTCGTCCGCCGGGAATTCACGGCAAAACCAGACGCCGTTCGCCTTCGGAGTTCGGGCAGTATCTTCAGGGAAAACAGAAAGTTCGTTTTCTTTATGGCCTTGACGATCGCGATTTAAGCCGGTATGTTAAAGAAGCCGAAATGGCACGCGGCGTCTTTGCCGCGGAATTTTTGCGGTTACTTGAGCGGCGGCTTGACAACATAGTGTTTCGTTTGGGGTTTACTGCTTCGCGGCGCGCGTCGCGCCAAGCCGTATCGCATGGACATATTTTTGTAAACGATAAGCGTGTTACAATTCCATCCTATCGGGTAAAAACCGGAGATGTTGTCTCAATTAATCCGCGGGCGCGGGAAAGCGCGCATTTTGCCGATTTGGAACCGCGGCTGAAAAAGTATACGCCGCCCGCCTGGCTTTCTTTGGAAAAAGACAAATCTCTCGGAAAAATGACCGGATCTCCGGAACCGGCGGAGGCGGGGATTACCGGAGAGCTGACAAAAATAAAAGAGTTTTATTCAAGATAAATACTAACAGTACGAACAGGAACGAACAGCACTAACAGTAACGAAAACTGTTTGCGCTGTTCGCGAAAAACTGTTCGCGCTGTTCGCGAAAATGAGCATTCCATTGCCTTTAACTCCTAAAATAGTTAGCGAGGAAGGAAACCGCGCCGTATTTGGTGTGGAAGGATTATATCCCGGTTACGGCCATACCATAGGTAACAGCCTGCGCCGGGTCTTATTGTCTTCTTTGCGCGGGGCAGTTATCACCTCCGTTAAGATAGAGGGGGTGGCGCATGAATTTTCCACAATCGAGGGAGTCATGGAAGATGCGGTGGAAATTATTCTTAATTTAAAGCAGCTTCGTTTCCGTTTATATCAGGAAGAGCCGGTTGTGATTTCTTTGTCTGTTAAAGGCGAGCGGGAGGTGGTTGGCGGGGATTTTAAATTGCCGTCACAGGTGGAATTAATCAATACGGACGCGCATATTGCAACTTTATCCTCCAAAAAATCAAATTTTAGTATTGAAGCGACTGTGGAAGCGGGTATGGGGTATATATCCGTTGAGGAACGGACAAAAGAAAAAGTAGAAATAGGGAATATCGCGCTGGACGCGGCGTTTTCCCCGGTTCGCCACGCGAATTACGAAGTGGAGAATATGAGGGTTGGCGATCGCACCGATTATAACCGTCTGCGCCTGACCGTTGAAACAGACGGATCAATTACGCCGCGCGAAGCATTTTCACAGGCCGCCGGCATATTGGTTGAGCAATTCTCTACATTAACCAAAGCAGTTGAAGATGATTCTGCAAAAACCGCTGTTCAAGAAGAAGAAACTGCGAAAGACGCCGGTGTGGAAGAAAAAATAGAGAGAGGCGAAGAGGATACGGCTAAAATGAAGCTGGATGATCTGAAAATATCCGCGCGCATCCTGAATATATTAAAAGAGTCGGGTGTTAAAACCGTTGGCGGACTTTCACGTAAAAAAGAATCGGCGTTGCGCGGACTTGAGGGAATGGGGGATAAGGGGATGCAGGAAATAAAGAAAGCGCTGGGAAATTTTGGGATTACGTTGAAACCATAGAGATCCACTTTTGGACAGTTACAATTTCAAACATTATTTGCTCGGAAACTGCTTTTGAAAATCTTCGCGCCGACCCACCGCGTCGGCGCTCATCACGAGTCGGCCTCGCTCGTTCGCTTACGCTTACACCATGGCCGCTCGGCCTCCCAGTGTTTTCAAAAGCAGTTTACCTCGCCCAGTAATACATTTTTTAATTGTTTGAAATTGCAATAATTCTACATGACCTCGATACGTTTTCCGGTTAAAATTTCCAGCATCGGAGGAGTAAAATAAAAATAATGAAGAAATTAAGGAAAGGGAGAAAATTTGGCAGAGAACGGGATCAAAGGAGGGCGTTACTTAAAAGTCTCGCCTCCTCATTTTTTATTTACGGACGCGTCAAGACCACGGAGGCCAAAGCCAAGGAACTGCGCCCGTATGTTGAGAAATTCATAACCCGTGCTAAAAATTTGACTCTGGCAAACCGTCGCTATTTTCTGCGTTTTTTTTCGGAAAACGTCTTGAAAAAAATAATCGTGCGGGGAGAAGAGATGCGCGGACGTCCCGGCGGATATACAAGAGTTATTAAATTGGGCCAACGAACGCGGGATGGAGCAAGAATGGCGATTATTGAGTTTGTGAAATAAACACTAACAGCACGAACAGTTTATACACGAACAGCGCGAACAGAAAAACTGTTAGTGCTGTTCGCCACTGTTAGCCCCGTTAGAGAGAAACACAGGATTTATTATTCCTAAAAAGAGCTTTTTATAAAACAGGCAATAATCCCCGAGATAACCTATTGGGTTTCTCTCTAACGGGGTTAGTGCTGTTCGCGAAGAATGGAATATAAAATTGATGCGCAAAATCAGATACTCGGGCGTTTGGCAACTCGGATTGCTGTTCTTTTGCGTGGAAAAGATAAGCCCGGTTTTGATCCCGCGCGTATGTCCGTAAATCAGGTTATCGTGTATAATTCCGATAAAATTCGCGTTACCGGAAAAAAGATGGTGCAAAAAAAATACCGCAGACATTCCGGGTATCCCGGCGGACTAAAAGAAGAATCAATGGAGCGTCTTTTTGCGCGCAATTCAGCCGAGGTCTTGCGCAAAGCGGTTTTAGGAATGCTACCTAAAAATCGTCTGCGCAGCCGCTGGATTAAAAATTTAGAATTTAGAACCAGTAACCAGTAATTAGTTGTTAAGCTATTACTATGCCAAAAACAGTCAAGAAAAAAATTGAAAAAGTAGAGAATGCTCCGGCGGAAAAAATCGAGGTGGCGAAAAAGAAAGAAGGGGGAAAGGTGAAAAAGGTCAAAACCGCAGTGAAAGAAAAAAAACCGTTAAAATTGGAAGCAAAGGCCCCCCCCCAAGAAGTTCTGAAAGAAACCCGCGAAATAAAACCGGTAGTTGAAGAAAAACCCAAAAAACCCGAACGCTATTTTGAAGCCGTGGGCAGAAGAAAAACCGCGGTTGCTCGCGTGCGGCTTTTTACCAGGCCCGGGGATTTTATTGTGAATGGCAAATTATACGGCGCGTATTTTCCAACTCTTGAGTTGCAGCAAATCGTTGAGGACTCGCTCAAAAAAATGAAGCTTTTCGGCAGATTCAAGGTGTCAATTAAGGTATCGGGCGGAGGAACTCATGCGCAAGCCGAAGCCGTCCGTCACGGCTTGGCGCGCTGTTTGGTCAAATTCAATCCGGATTTTCGCAAGCGCTTGCGCCGCGCCGGATATATAACCCGCGATCCGCGCGCCAAAGAGCGCAAAAAATTCGGCCTAAAAAAAGCCCGCAAAGCCCCACAGTGGGCGAAGCGTTAAACGAGCGCCCCAGACACGCCCTCTCCACGCAAAAATAAAGGACAAATCGTACTTGAGCGTTCGAGTGGTAGACTTGTGGTGAGTGAAGTCGAACCAACATTAAGTGAGCATCGTAGACGCCTCGGCTTGATACAAAATAAACTCTAAAATAAAACCAAATTTGACAGTTGTGGATAAGTA
>Ga0209211_10012648_pt1 | contig 10592 bp, 8 predicted proteins | sample RifGroA2_FD_183992 | JGI IMG/M metagenome (GOLD analysis project Ga0209211, IMG submission 183992) | Groundwater microbial communities from Rifle, Colorado, USA - Groundwater A2 (SPAdes) (version 2) | ecosystem: Environmental > Aquatic > Deep subsurface > Groundwater | place: Rifle, Colorado...
TTAGTGATAAGACTTTATGTGTTTGCAACATTGAACGAACTAAACAATATTGATAAGTAGTTTTAGTTCGTTCGCTATACGAGGAACTAAACTAAATTGATACAATTATTTAGTTCCTCCACTATAACTTTACATTAATTTCAGTTTATCCGAAAATTAAAGTTATTTCCTATAGTTTGTTCGAAAACTAATTCCATTTAGTATACAATTCAAGCATTGCTCTTAGCCCAACCTCAATGCACTTATCAACAGCTTCGCTGTAATCCTCAAGGAAAGTTCCTTTTGGCCTGTTAGCAATAATAGGGCAGATTGTCCCGACTTTGTAACTTAATTGTGTTGCCAAATGGAACAAAAGAGAAGATTCCATCTCAAAATTAGTAACTACTAAACTGTCTTCGCCAATACCGGCTTCTTTACTTATTTCTGCTGATTCTCCTAAAGAAATTATCCTGTTGCCATTTACGCACAATGCAGCTAAATATTCCTGCAGCCTTGGAACAGTTACTGGCAAACCAGGAATTTCTCTTCCCTGTGGACCAAAAAAGCCAGATGCAGATGCAGTTATACCAACAGCATATCTTACATCCTGCTCTTGCGCATGTTTTATCAATGCATCAACTACTTCAGGGGTTGCCTTTGATGCATAAGGGTGAATTTTACCTCTAAACCTGCATTCAAGAGGTGTTGCAGCAGTTATAATATGATATGCATTTGTTTCAATATTCAAAACAGTTTCATCTGCAGCAGCCACGTCGTAAAACAAACCAGTATTATCTAAACCCAATGCATAAGATGATATTGCCAATGTTCCGCATTCAATATCTCTCTGCGGGCCCCCAGAAGTGCCTAATCTTATAATAGTCAATGGCAACGCATCTGTCTTTCTAATTCTTGTTTCAAGATCAAATTCATTCAGTCCGTATGATTCAACAACTGCAATTTCATTATTGTCTGTTCCTATCCCTGTAGACATCACAGTTACAGGCATTCCTTGATAAGTTCCTGTTCTGGTAACAAATTCTCTGTTTTGCACCATATATTCGACAGTGTCAAACTTCATAGCAACCAAATCAGCTCGCTTAGGATCACCGACTACAAATATTTGCCTGGCTAGTTGTTCTGGCCTTAAACCAAGATGATAAATAACTTTTCTCTTTTGTTCATCTTTTTCATTTTCAACTATAATTAATTCAGAATCTCTTACTGGCTCAGTCATTTTTTCTACCTCATAACATTAGTCCGTTAGTAATTCCTTCATATTAAAAACTTAAACCTTCTCTTGACTTAACAGTTTATTTACTATTAAACCATTTGTTCTAATCTTAAAACTAATTGTTTAGCTTTTGTTAAATCATCTCTTGTTACTGCCCTAATGAAATTAGTATATTTATTATATTTATTTGTAATGTAATAATCACAATATGCACTAAAACCATGGATAACACCGTAATCTTCTTTCTCATTATCTCTTGATTCTCTAACAAGACCACCTATACAACAAGGTAAAGCAATTGGTCTTCCTATTGTTGTAATTAATCTCTTTACATAATCAATTGTCAATAATTCCATGGTTACATATCTTGTTCCAGTTGATGAAAACTCATTCATACTGACTTTGAAATCACTTTTTACATCTTCACTATCTTTTCCATACACTATTTGTGCCATCATTTTTTCTGCAGCATTAAGACCACCTTTATCTAAAGGATTATCAACTTTAGTTGGTTCAATTAAAAAGTATCCATTTCTAACTATTTTGCTATTTGATTGGATTAATCTTATTTCATCAATAGGAATCATGGATTCTACGGGAATCTGTGCATAAGTTTCCATGTCTTGGTCTGATAATGAATAAAAGGGGAATTTTAGGGGGTCTTCATCAAGAGTTTTACGCATTCTTGTTAATTGTGGCTTTGCTTCAGACCAATTTTTAAAGATAACATCTTGTTCTGGTCCAACAAGAGCTAATCTTGGTTTTCCATCAATTAAATTATAAATTGCACAATCTCCTGTTATATATGCTTTGATGGCAACTCCTTTATCTGTTTGTCTTTCAACAACAATTTGATTTGCAGTTTGTATGGATGCTAAAACAACAACTGACAATACTTCATCAAATTCTAACCTAGGTGCTACTTTTAAATCATTTAAAAGCAATCTTATTATTTCCTGTTCTAATTTTATTTCCATTCTTATCCCCAAAAATAAAGAAATCACTTCTTTTTTTAAATTTAGTGAAAGATAATTATTATACTCTCTCCAAACTAATCTCAATAAGTTTTCCTTTTACTTTTTCGCTTTCTTTGAATTGAAACTCTTTTTTTTCTTGTCCTGAATATTCTCCTAAATATAATTCTTTTACACCGCATTTTTCCTGTAGTTCTTTTTCAAACGGCTCAATCATTTCAGTTAATTCTGTATCAATGCTAATGCACAGCCTAATGAAATCTTTTTTCTCAAGCCCTGCTTTTTTTCTTAATGCCTGAACTCTTCTCATTATGTCTCTTGCATATCCTTCTGCGTCTAATTCTTTTGTTCTTGTTAAGTTGATGTATACGCTTCCGTTCTTAAATTCGCTTTCAACAAACTCTTTCGGCACATCTTTCTCGACAATAATATCCTCTTTTGTCAACACAAACTTTTTGTCGCCAGATGTATAATTGTACTCACCTTTCTCTAACTTTCTCAGAATTGAATTTTCATTTTGCTGCATTAAATGCGCAACAATTACAGGAACATCATTTTTGTATTTTGTTTTGATTGAATTATAGTTTGGCTTTACTTTTACTTTGATTTTGTCAAATTTATCTGCAATAATTATTGACTTTACATTTGTCTGTGTCTTTATCATATCTTCCATTTCCTTTATTCCTGATTTAGTATCTTTATCAGTTGTGACAATGACTGCTTCCAATAAAGGCCATCTTACACCAAGCTGCGATTTTTCTCTCGATGATAAAATCGCTTGAATAACATTTTTACCAATTTCAAAATTTGCCTCGAGTTTTGTGTTTATCATTGACTCATCTGCCTTCGGCCATTTGGTTAAGTGTATGCTTTCTTCTTTCAGTTCTTCTTGTAGCTCTTGTAGTTCTTTTTGGAAACCAAATTCTTCTTTTAGGTTAAGATAAATCTTTTCTGTCAACAAAGGACAAATTGGGGCAAGCATTTTTATCGTTCCAAACAGCACTTCAAACATTACTGCTAAAACAAGCTCTTTTTCTTCCTGAGTACCCATGCTTGCTTTATCCCTGACAAGCTGGACATAGGTTCTTGACAGCTCAAGGTATAATTCTTCTATTTTCCATGGTATTTCGTCAAGCAAATAGTTTTCATAAAGCTCAGAAACTTTTTTTATGGTTGAATTTAATTTTGATAATATATACTCTTCTGAAGATGAAAGCTTTTTCTTGTTTAGGTTGGCAATGGAAACAAAGGAAGTATTGCCACTTTTGCCACTGTTGATTATATCGCTGTTTTTCTTTAAGTCAATTATAAATTTCTGCAGGTTCCACAATATGCTTAGTGTTCTAAACTTGACGGTCATATCTTTAAGATTATAATTTATATCCACGCCTGGTTTTGCGCCGCCTATCATACAATATCTGAATACTTCGCTGCCATATTCGTCAATGACTTCTTTTGGCAGAATATAATTGCCCAAACTTTTTGACATTTTTCTGCCTAATGCATCATTAACAAAACCGTGCATGTAGACTGCTTTGTAGCTTGGGGTTTCCATACTGATCATCGATGCAACAAACAATAGATTAAACCATCCTCTGATTTGATCAATGCCCTCAAGAATAAATTCTGCAGGGAACATTTCCTTGAAAAGGTCTTGTCTGGCAGGATAATAAAGACATGCCCATGAGCTTACACCAGCGTCTATCCACACGTCGAGAATATCTGGCTCTCTGACCATTGTTCCTTTTGAGGTGTTCATTACTCCTTTCGATATCTTTGTTGTTTCTTTATGAGCTTCTGTGCATTTTTCACATTTGAATGTTACATTATCAATAATAGGCTTATGCAGGTCTGAAGGCATATTTTCTTTGCCAGTAAACTTTTCCAATTCTTTTAATGAGCCGATTACAACATAATGCCCGCAGTTTTTATTGTTACATTTCCAAATTGGCAGAGGTGTGCCCCAATATCTTTGTCTTGTGATTCCGTTATCTCTTAAATTAGACAGCCATGAATCAAATGTTTTTGTGCCGGCAAATTCAGGAATCCAGTAAATACTTTTGTTTAGCTCTCTCATTGTTTCTTTCAGGTCTTCTGTTCTAAAAAACCATTGTTCTGTTGCCCTGAATATAACTGGCTCTTTGCATCTCCAGCAATGCGCATAATCATGTGTAACTTCTGTTTCTGCAATTAAGCTTCCTGCTTTATCGAGTGCTTCAATAAACTTCTTGTCGTCTTTCTTAGCTGTCAAACCGCCAAATTGATTCATCTCTTTGGGAAATATTCCGTGCTCTGTAAGATTGTTGAATGGAGGGATTTTATTTTTATGCCCTATTTCATAATCTTCTGGACCGCAGCCAGGCGCCATGTGTACTAAACCAGTTCCTGCGCTTAGGTCAACATACTCTTCGCTTAAAACAACTGAGAATGTCTTGTCGTGTTTCTCGTCGAGTTCTTTGTATATTGGAACAATATCATAAAAAGGATGCTTATATTTTATTCCTTCAAGTTTCTCGCCTTTGAACTCTTCAATAATTTCTAATTTTTGGTTGCATACTGCCATAATAAATGGAGCAGCAAGGCCTTTTGCAACAATCCATATTTCTTCTGTTTCCTTTTCATTATTATCTTTGTTGTTTTTCTGCCCTTCTGTTTTATTTTGTGTGTTATCCTCTTTTAAGTTATTTTCTTTTTGGTTGTTTTCTTTCTTATCTTTTGCCTTTGCTTTTACTTTGACATACTCCAAGTCAGGATTTACCATGACGCCTAAATTAAAAGGAATTGTCCATGGTGTTGTTGTCCAGACAATAAGATATTCATTTTCTGTTCCAATCACTTTAAATTTTAGGAAGATAGAGTTTTCAGTTACATTTTTGTATTCAAGCTCGTGTTTTGCCAGTGCTGTACCACAATGTCCACACCAGTGCATTGTTTTTTCTCCTCTGTAAAGACGTTTGTTTTCATGCGCTTTTTTTATCAGCCACCAACAACTTTCAATATATTCAGGAGCCATTGTGTAATAAGCATTTTCAAAATCCATCCATACGCCTAATCTTTTGAAATCCTCATTCATTAATTTCATATTATTTATTGAGAACTCTTTGCATCTGTTCACGAATTTTCCCATACCATAGTTTAAGATTTCATCCTTGTTTTTCAGCTTAAGCTCTTTTTGGACAGCATTCTCAGTCGGCATACCATGCATATCATATCCTGCCCTATCCCAAACATTTAAGCCCTGCATTCTCTTGTATCTGAGAACCATGTCTTTCAGAGATTTATTCCAAGCTGTGCCTAAATGAACTCTTCCTGAAGTATAAGGCGGGCCATCTAAGAAATAAAATCGCTTGCCTTTCTTGTTCTTTTCCTTTGCTTTTTCGTAGATTTTATTATGTTTCCAGTGTTCAAGGATTTCTTTTTCTATTTGGATAAATAACTGATTCTGTGAAAGTTGAGGTGATTGTGAAGGCTGAGGTGGTTGTGAAGCAAGTTGTGCCTCTGAAGTTTGCTCTGATTTACGTGCTGTATTTTGTGTTTGGATAGGTATGTTTGGCATTATTAAATGTGATTAATATATAATATATAAACATTATTGTTTGGGAAGGGTTATTCACATGATATTATCATTCTTCCTTAGTAGTTATTATAAAGATTTATAAATTGATGTATATTATTTTAATTAAAATGCAAAGCTTAACAAAAATCTTACAATTGGAAGATGATGAACAAATACCTAAAGCAGTTGCGAGAATTCTAAGAAGAGAAGGTATTGAAGTGGAACTAGCTACAAATTACATAGAGGCAGAAGCTGCTTTGAGAGGAGAAGCAGTTAAAGATTTAACAAATGAAACTGGGCAAAGACAATACAGCGGCTTATCTCATTATGATGCAATGCTTCTTGACATGAATGTTCCAAGTGGTTTTGGCTCAGATATTGCAAGAACAGCAAGGGCAATGGGTTATCAGGGCAGAATTGTTATGTTTTCTGGCGCTGATATGCAAAAGGCAAGAGAGCAGACAAGAGGTCTTGAAAATGTTGGATATTTGAATAAACCATATGATTCAGCGGACCTTCTTGTAAAGGCATTGATAGGAGAATATAGCGATTGAGAATATGTGTATTTAACAGAATGGGTTTTTTTGATTTGTGTCTTTTATTTGTATGATAATTATTTATATGATAATTTTTCCGAAATTCTCGTAAAAACCAATTATTCTTTTTGATATATATAATCCATAAAGATAATACTTAAATAATGGTTAGTAACGTTCTTAATAAATATAGTTTTTATTCAATAAATAAAGTTAGATGGTAAGAAGGTAGGGGGTTTGATGGTAACACTAATGTTTCGTCGCGCTTTTTCGTAGTTCCTTCTTACCATCAAACCATCTTATCATCAAACCATTATTAATGAGGTGTTAAAATGCCAATGAAAGATAGAGGAGAAATATGTGTTCTTGCCTGTGATGGCGGTAAATCTTTTGCGGAAAAGATTGTAAAAAACTTAAATGGGATTATTGAAAAAGAGAATACTGAGCATGGCTCAAAAAGATCGCTTGTTGAAATTGTTAAAAGCGGAGAATCACATTTTTCAAACGGTGAAGTAAAAACAGTTGTTGATACTTCAATTCGAGGTAAGCATGTTTTTGTTGTTCAGGATATTGCAAGTAAAGTTCCGCAAGATGCTGCAACAGGAAAGCCAAGATATAGTATAAATGATAATCATAATGCTTTGCTTTCTGCAATTGCAGCTGCCTATCAAAATGATGCAGATTATGTAAGTGTAGTTTGCCCTTCATTATTATGGGATAGGCAGGACAAACGTTTCAAGAGAGAAGGAATTCTTACAAACATTACTGCAGCTTCATTAAAAGCAGCTGGCACTAGAAGAATAATAACTATAGATATTCATGCAGAAGCTGTTGCAGGAATTTATTATACGCTTGATATAAAATATGAAGGATTATATGCTTCAGCACCGATAATAAAATATTTGAAAGATACTTATGGAAATTTAAAAGAGTTGAATTTCTGTTCATTGGCATTGGATGCTGGTGGCGCAGGAAGAGCAATGTATTATGCTCAAAGAGTAGGCATTCCTTTCAAAAGCGCAGGAAAAGAAAGAGATCATGATAAAACAAACAAAGTTGATGGTGCAGAAATGTTGGATGTTGTTACAGGGAATGTACTTGTTGTTGAAGATATGATTGATACAGCAGGCACACTCATTAGAAGTTTGGAATCACTTAAAACTAAAACATGGGGTGTGCAGGGTGTTTATGTTGCCTGCACAAAACCTTATTTTAATGGTGAGGCTGTTAAAAAGCTGGATGTATTATATGATAATGGCAAAGGAATGCTTAAAGCAATTATTGGCACAAATGCTGTAACATTACCAAAAGAATTTGTCGAATCATCACCATGGTACAAAGAAGTTGATGTTTCACAGTTGTTTGCAAGAGCGATTTACGAGATTAATACAAGAGGTTCAGTGAGCAAACTGAAAGAGTGATATTTTTGCATTTTTTATAAAACGGTAGGCAGAATACCCTCAAATTTATTTGTGGGATGAATGCCGTGCCTCTTTTCAGTATTGTGCAAGAGGAAGATTATCCCTTTTTCTGCGTCTTGAAGTATCTGTTGATTTCTTTTGTTGGAATCTCCGCACAAAACTCTCTTTCAAAATCTGCCAAAATCTTTTTTCTTAGCTTGTGAGTATTTGCGTTTTTTGCATACGCAATCCATCCTTCAAGAAAATCGTATAAATCATCATAGCCTGCTTCTTTTGCATAATATTCTTCTTTCAGATTTTGAAGCTTGCTCCTCATTTTTCTTAGATTTGACTTCTTGAGCAATTTAAAAACATAGCATTTTAATGTATTGTTTTTGCTCGCTTTCCTTTTGAAAAAATCAAATCTCTCAACAGCTTTTAGCGTTCCTTTGCCAATCCTATTAGCGAAAGAATCAAAGATAAATGACTTTTCAAAGATTGGCTCAATAATATTGCACAAAGCATGGTGGATAACTCTGTCACGAAAATCGGACTTGCTTATTTTCCTTGTTTTTGGATCGCAAATAATGAAATGTACCAAAGGTTTAGGCTTATACGAATGCAACAACAGCTCAGAGCGAAGCAGCATAAGATTGTGTTCAAGATTTTTTTCAAAGTCAAGAACATAATCAAGTGTTGTCTTGTGCTTCCTTGCTTTTTTGTAAGCAAGAAAGAGATTATCATAACTGCATAATTCCTGCCACAGATCTCGGATGTAGTCCATAATAAAAAGAGTCTCAGTAGCTGGACTATTCCACGCACAGCGCTATTGTAGTTGTTGATGTTCCTGTCGTTAGCATTGAAATTGTGGTTGTTGTTGAGATAGCACGCCCGCGCAACATGTAGCTCTTTTGCTGTATATTGCACTGCTGTTTCAGCCTTATACCCCCGAGAGTATGTGTCACAGCTGTAATTTATCAGATTGGAACGTGTTCAATCTGAAGGTTTCATAGCTTTGTCGCCAAGGCCATAGCAAGAGAGCATGTAGTCCAGCATTCCTCATTCTGGAGAAACTGAGACAAAAAGAAAATGAAGAAAAGAATTAATAAATTTATTGTTTTTTATAGATCATATCTATTAACCCTGTGAGAATAGGGTAAAATGACGTGCCCTTAGGAGCTAATCTGTTAGCTTCTGCTAATGCAGCATCATAAGAAATGACTAGTTGTACGTCACATTTTGCGCCTTGCTCGCTCACGCTCGCCACTCTGTTCGCTTCGCTCACACGACGTACCCCACGCACAGCGCTATCGTAGTCGTTGATGCCCCAGTCGTAAGCATCGAAAAAGTGGCCGTTGTAGAGATAGCACGCCCGCGCAATTAATTCTGTTGGTTTATCTTTTAATTGTGCCTCGACAACATTTTGTCTTAAAAGATATATCTTCCTTCCATTGCCAGGATTTTTAACACCATAAACTCCATTAAACAGTTTCTTTTCCTCATCTGTGTTACTGCCAGAGGATTCAATAAAACAATAGTTTTCATTGCAATTTTTAGTTTCCAACCTAAGTCCTGAATAACGCACAGTTAAGGATGCATTCCCATTTATTGCACTCATAACATGTTGTTTCATATCATCTGGAAGAAAGAAGAAATCATTCTGCAATATACCATTATAAGTATCTTCTTGAAATCTGTCATCCATAAATAGATTACCTTGCTTGCCAAGAAGATCAAACACAACTTCATCATCAACAAGCCTGTAAATGCCCATATTTGCTGTGATTACTCCTTCAGCTTTAACGCCAGACTGCCAATCGTTCCATACTTCTTGAGAAGTCTGCCATGTGTTAATATCAATAAGCGCTAAATTTACCAGCAAGTTTCCGCCTTCACTGACTCTTTCAACAATTTCTTCAATTGATTCTGTCATTTTGTCTACCTCAAAATTATGTTTTCCTTAATTCATAAACACCATTAGGTGCTTGGAATGATTTTTTTCCAGCCTTCAAAGCAAGATAAGCTTCTCTGAAATTTGGCTCAACTATCAAGGGTTTATTAGTTCCTGCGCCGTGCTCGCTCACGCTCGCACTGTTCGCTTCGCTCACACGACGACGACGTACCCCACGAACAGCGCTACGGCAGCTGAAGATGCACAAGTCGTTAGCATTGAAATTGAGGTCGTAGTAGAGATAACACGCATGCGCAATTAATTCTGTTGGTTTATCTTTTAATTGTGCCTCAACAACATTTTGTCTTAAAAGATATATCTTCCTTCCATTGCCAGGATTTTCAACACCATAAACTCCATTAAACAGTTTCTTCTCTTCATCTGTGTTACTGTCAGAGGATTCAATAAAACAATAGTTTGCACCGCAATCTTTAGTTTTCAACCTAAGTCCTGAATAACGCACAGTTAGGGATACGTTTCCAGTTATTGCACTCATAACATGCTGTTTCATAGCATATGGAAGTAAAAAAAAGTCATACTGTAAGATTCCATTATAAGTATCTTCTTGAAATCTGTCATCCATAAATAGATTACCTTGCTTGCCAAGAAGATCAAACACAACTTCATTATCAACAAGCCTGTAAATGCCCATATTTGCTGTGTTTACTCCTTCAGCTTTAACGCCAGACTGCCATGCTTTCCATACTTCCTGAGAAGTCTGCCAGGTGTTTATATCAATAAGCACTAAATTTACCAGCAAGTTTCCGCCTTCACTGACTCGTTCAATAATTCCTTCAATTGATTCTGCCATTTGTTTCACCTTTGATTGAGTATGTATACTAAAAGTGCAAAATAATCGAACATTATTTTGCACTTTTGTATATACAAACGTGATTAATTTGTACGAAAATTAATCACGTTTAGTATATATTATATACATAGAGATCATAAGTAGTTTGGCA
>Ga0209211_10012650_pt1 | contig 10589 bp, 9 predicted proteins | sample RifGroA2_FD_183992 | JGI IMG/M metagenome (GOLD analysis project Ga0209211, IMG submission 183992) | Groundwater microbial communities from Rifle, Colorado, USA - Groundwater A2 (SPAdes) (version 2) | ecosystem: Environmental > Aquatic > Deep subsurface > Groundwater | place: Rifle, Colorado...
CATGCCGGTAGAGGGCGGCGCACAAGGGGTGAAAGTGACGGCGGTGGTCGAAGACAACTCGCCGATGAAAATGGTCTACGACCCCAAGCATCCGATGGCCGATGGGCAGGGTTATGTTGCCATGCCCAATGTGGATGTGGTGGGCGAGATGGTGAACATGATCTCTGCCTCGCGCGCCTACCAGAACAATGTGGAAGTGATGAATACCTCGAAAACACTACTGCTTAAAACGCTGACCATCGGCCAGTAATCAGAAGACAGTGGACAGAAAACATTTGTAGGGTGCGTTTCACGCACCATGGTGCGTGAAACGCACCCTACAGAATTATTGCATTTCGAATAATTAAGACAGAAGACGCAATCCTTGCTACCAGGAAAGGAACATCATGGTTAACGCTACACAAGACACCAATTCAGCCGCAGCACTGTTTGCTTCATTGAATGCAAATGCCGGATCTACCGCAAAGGCTTCGACGGCAGCCGATACACAGGATCGTTTTCTGAAACTGCTGGTCACGCAAATGAAAAATCAGGATCCGCTCAATCCGATGGACAACGCGCAAGTGACTTCGCAGATGGCACAGCTCAGCACGGTATCCGGCATTGATAAGCTGAACGCCACACTGCAAGCCTTGAGCGACAGCATGTCGGCAAACCAATCAATGCAGGCGGCCAGCATGATCGGTCATGGCATTTTGGTGTCGGGTAATGGAATCGATTTGGTTAACGGCCATGCGATCGGTGGTCTTGATGTACCGCAAAATGTGGATAAGGTGAACATTTCAATTAACGATCAGGCAGGGACTCTGGTGCGCACCATTCATCTGGGCACGCAGCCTGTTGGAATGGGGCATTGGCAATGGGATGGCCGCAATGATGCCGGCGCAACTGTGGTAGACGGGAGCTATACCTTTACTGTCAATGCGGAGCAGGCCGGCAAAAATGTTGGTGTAACAGGATTGCAATTCGGTGTGGTAAGTAGCGTGTCTCAAGGCAAGCAAGGCGTGATGCTGAGCGTTGGGCAGTTGGACGGCATTGCAATGTCGCAAGTCAAACAAATTCTATAAATTTTAAGGAGAAGATTCATGAGCTTTCAGCAAGGCTTGAGCGGGCTAAATTCTTCAGCTAAAAATCTGGATGCGATAGGCAATAACGTGGCGAACTCCGGCACGGTCGGCTTCAAGCAATCTCAGGTGCAATTTTCCGATATGTACGCTGCTTCGCTTAACGGTGGCGGTGCAATACAGATCGGTACAGGCGGCAAGGTGGCGGCTGTTGTCCAGCAATTCACTCAAGGGAATATCACCAATACCAGCAACCCAATGGACACGGCGATTAGCGGGCAAGGGTTCTTCCGCATGATCGATCAGGGCGGGAGCGTTTTGTTTAGCCGCAATGGGCAATTCCAAGTGGATAAAAATGGGTTTATCGTTAACAATCAGGGGCATCAGTTGTCGGGTTATTTGCCGGACGCAACGGGGGCGATTATTCCGGGGCAGCCGCTGCCAATACAGATCAATTATGCTGATTTACCTCCCAAGCAGACGGCCACTGTGGTGGTCGGGGCGAATCTTGATTCACGTGCTGCGACACCGACAAACCTGGCTTTTAATCCGACTGACCCGACATCCTACAATAGTTCGACTTCGATGACGGTGTATGACAGTCTGGGTGCCAGTCATGTTGGATCACTGTATTTCCAGAGGGTGCCAGTTGCTACGGTAGGCAACGGTTCCTTTGCCGCTGCATCGGCTACCATGACGGTTGATTCAACGGCCAACCTGGCTGTTGGTAACACCGTTACGCTGGCAGCAACGACTTATACAATTACCGCTGTTGTTAATGGCACTACACTGACTGTTTCACCGGCTTCTGCAGGTGCTGTTGCCGCTGCTCCAGCTATTACCAATGCAGGATCTGCCAACTGGAATACTTTCTTCACGGTAGATGGGGTGTCGGTACCCGCTGTTGGCACTGCACTGACCCAGCTTGCCTTTGATACCCTGGGTCAGCTGGCTTCTACTACACCCGCTTCCATTCCAAATGGAACGATGTCATCAGCATTATTCACCCCGACTGGGGCTGAAGCTCAGGTGCTTGCTTTTAATTTTGCCGGCACTTCCCAATACGGTGGCAGTTTTGGGGTGAATGGCCTGACTCAGGATGGCTATTCCTCCGGCCGGTTGAGCGGGTTCAATACCAGCGCCGACGGAACAATACTGGGGCGTTATTCCAACGGGCAGTCACGTGCTTTAGGGCAGATGCTGCTGTCGAACTTTACCAACCCGCAGGGTTTGCAGCCGATGGGCAACAACGAGTGGGTGGAAAGTGCCACGTCTGGAGGCCCGTTGATTGGCACACCGGGTTCGAGTGCTTTGGGGGTGTTGCAATCTTCGTCGGTGGAAGATTCAAATGTGGATTTAACCGCCGAGTTAGTGAATATGATTACCGCGCAGCGCGTTTATCAAGCCAACGCGCAGACTATCAAGGCGCAGGATCAAGTATTGCAAACCTTGGTGAATTTGCGATAGTAGGAAGTTAGAGAGTAGAGAGTAGGGAGTCGGGAGTAGGTTTTCCACTTTCCACTAAGGCACGAAGTGCCGTTCCACTCACAGCTTCCCAGATTACCACTCCCCAAATCAGGAGAAAGCAATGGACAGATTAATCTATACCGCGATGACCGGGGCATCACATGTGCTGCAACAACAGGCAGCGGTGTCTGAGAATCTGGCTAATGCCAGCACGCCAGGGTTTCGCGCTGCACTGAATACCTTTCGTGCCGTTCCACTGGTGGGTGAAGGTTTGCCGACCCGCACGTTCGTGGTGGACTCCACTGCAGGCTCGGATTTTACACCTGCAGCTTTCCAATCGACCGGTCGTGAATTGGATGTGGCGATAAATGGAGCGGGCTGGATTGCGGTGCAAGGTGCAGATGGCAAAGAAGCCTACACGCGCAACGGCAGTTTTCAGGTTTCGTCGAACGGTGTGCTACAAACCCGAACCGGTTTGAATGTAATGGGCGATGGTGGTCCGATTACTATTCCGCCCGACACCGAAGTGACCTTTGCCAAGGATGGCACGATTTCAACCGTGCCAAGCGGTGGTCAAGCCACTTCGGTAATTGTGGTGGGCAGATTGAAGTTGGTCAATCCACCCCCCGAACAACTGGAGCGCGGCGGCGATGGCTTGTTCCGCTTGCAGGATGGCACGACTGCCACTGCTGACGCAAATGTTAGTGCAGTATCCGGCAGCCTGGAAGGTAGCAACGTGAACACCGTGGAAGCGATGGTGAACATGATTTCGCTGGCCCGCAAGTTCGATATGCAGATGAAAATGCTGCAAACTGCGGATAACAACGCGCGGCAGGCCAGCCAGATAATGAATATTTCTGGCTAACAATAGAGGACGGAAGGCAGAGGACAGAGGACAGAAGTTTTGACGCGGCTACGCCGCGCTACTGGTATAACGTGCCGCTGTGCGGCACACAACAATCTGTCATCTGTCCTCTGCCTTCTGTTCTCTGATATGAAAGGAAAACGAGCATGATACGTTCTTTGTGGATTTCCAAAACCGGACTGGATGCGCAGCAAACCCAGATGGATGTGATTGCCAATAATCTGGCAAACGTCAGCACCAGCGGCTTCAAACGGTCGCGCGCGGTATTCGAGGATTTGCTGTATCAGACCATCCGTCAACCGGGCGCGCAATCTTCACAGCAAACCCAGATTCCATCTGGCTTGCAGATCGGTACCGGGGTGCGCCCGGTGGCTGCTGAGCGGATTCACACCCAAGGCAATCTGCAACTGACCGGTAACCAACTGGATGTGGCAATTCAGGGTTCAGGGTTCTTTCAAGTGCTGTTGCCGGATGGATCGACGGCATACACTCGTGATGGCTCGTTCCAGCGCGACAGCCAGGGGCAGTTGGTGACTTCCAGCGGTTTTACCATTCAACCTGCCATCACCATCCCTGCCAACGCCATGGCTATTAGCATTGGCCGGGATGGTGTTGTTTCTGTGACACAGCCGGGCGTGGTTGCTCCGGTTCAGGTTGGCAGCTTGCAATTGGCAACCTTTATCAATCCGTCCGGGTTGATGAGTCAGGGCGAGAATCTGTATCAAGAAACGGCTTCATCCGGTACGCCAAGCACCAATGTGCCGGGTACCAATGGCAGCGGCTTGTTGAACCAAAGCTATGTAGAAACATCGAATGTGAATGTAGTGGAAGAATTAGTAAACATGATCCAGACGCAACGTGCTTATGAGATCAATTCCAAAGCGATCACGACGTCGGATCAGATGCTGCAAAAATTATCGCAGATTTAACGGAGCGAATTATGTTGCGGGTAGTTAAATTTTGGTTCGCTGGCTTGCTGATGGTGTTGGTTGGTTGCGTTAGCAACCCGCCGACCAGTATCCATCAACCGATGACGGCGAAGCCGGTCGAGAGCAAAGTGGTTGCATCGGCAGATGGGGCGATTTTCCATGCTGGCATTAATGAGCGACCGTTGTTTGAGGATAAACGCGCGCGTAATGTCGGCGATATTTTGACTATCAATATCGTGGAAAAGACCGCTGGCAACAGGAAATCCAGCGGTACTTCTACTAGCGCAAACAGCATTACTGCGGCCACGCCAAGCGTGACAGTGGGACCATTGGCTCAGTTGCTGCTTAAGGCGTTTTCCATCACCAGCAGCAGCAGCAACAAGGCTGCTACCACAGGAGCAGGCGCTGCCAGTGAAGATTTGACCGGGACGATCAGTGTCACGGTGACTCAGGTATTAGCGAATGGGAATCTGTTGGTTAGCGGAGAAAAGCAGGTGTCCTTGAATCAGAGCGACGAATTTATTCGTTTTTCCGGCGTAGTCAATCCGACCACAATTACCAACCTGAACACCGTGCAGTCCACTCAAGTTGCCGATGCGCACATCGAATACAAGAGTGCCGGCGCAATGAATGAATTCATAAACGATACGCAATCATTGGGATTCCTGGGGCGTTTCTTCCTGTCGGTGTTGCCGTTCTAGTTCTCGGAATTGAGGAGCAAGATGATGAAACGAATTTTTCTATTGTTGTCGAGCAAATTAGGTGTCTCCAGCATTGGGATGGTTATCGGCCTGTCTGTGTTCTGTCTTCTGTCCTCTGGCTTCTGGAGCGCAGCGTACGCTGATCGCATCAAGGATATGGCGAGTATTCAAGGTGTACGCGACAACCAATTGATCGGCTATGGCATCGTGGTCGGACTGGATGGCAGCGGCGATCAAACCACACAAACACCGTTCACCGTGCAGAGCATCATCAGCATGTTGTCGCAAATGGGGGTGAATATGCCGCAGGGTACCAGCTTGCAACTCAAGAATGTCGCGGCGGTGATGGTGACCGCCACGCTGCCACCGTTCGCAAGGCCGGGTCAAACCATCGATGTGACTGCCTCATCTCTCGGTAATGCCAAGAGCCTGCGCGGCGGGACGTTGTTGATGACACCATTGAAGGGTGCGGATGGTCAGGTATATGCGATGGCGCAAGGTAATGTGCTGGTCGGCGGGGTGGGCGCGTCTTCGGGCGGGGCTTCGGTGCAGGTGAATCACCTGAGCGTTGGTCGGTTGCCAGCCGGTGCCACGGTGGAACGCGCTGTACCGACGTTGCTGGGCCAAGGCGACTTTATTAATCTGGAATTGAACGCAACGGATTTTACGACTGTTGCGCGCATCGCCGAGGCCATCAACGGTCAGGTTGCGCCAGGTTTGGCTTCGGCGCTTGATGGACGGATGATCCAAGTACGTGCGCCCGGAGGCAGCGAGCGCGTCGCCTTCATTTCAAAAATTGAGAATCTGGAGGTCAATCCGGCGCAGGGAATTGCCAAGGTAATTATCAACGCACGCACCGGCTCGATAGTGATGAATCAGGCGGTAACTTTGGACACTTGTGCTGTGGCGCACGGCAATCTGACCGTTGTAATCAACACCGATAGCACAGTGAGTCAACCGAATGCGCTTTCTCAGGGCCAAACTATGCAAACCGATCAAACCACGATAGACGTGAAAGCAGACAAGGGTGGTTTGGTTCAGCTTCAAAGGGGGGTATCATTGAGCGATGTGGTCAAGGCGTTGAATTCAATCGGCGCGACCCCGCAGGATTTGCTGGCAATTTTGCAGGCAATGAAATCAGCTGGGGCGCTGCGAGCGGAACTGGAGATTATCTGATGGTCAATCGGCTGGACACTTCTGCAAAACTGGCTATCGATACGCGGAGCCTCGAGCAGTTGCGCGCGCAGGCCAAGCAGTCGCCGGATCAGGCGCTCAAAGCGGCGGCGCAACAATTTGAGTCGGTATTCCTCAATATGATGCTGAAAAGCATGCGTGAGGCTACGCCGCAGGACGGCATGTTCGATAGTGAGCAAACCAGGATGTTTACCGGCATGCTGGATCAACAATTGGCGCAAAGCATGTCCAGCCGGGGGGTGGGTTTGGCTGATGTCATGGTAAAGCAACTGAGTCGCGGCACGGTGGGGCAAGTGGAGAGTGGTCTTCTCAGTCCTCAGTCCTCAGTCTTCAGTCCTCAGCCCTCTGCGGCTTTGCCGTCTGCCTATGGTGAAAATGTCCAGCAGGGTTTTGTAAATCGTATGCTGCCTTTTGCTATGCAAGCGAGCCAGGCCACCGGCGTGCCACCGCAGTTGATGTTGGGACAGGCCGCGCTGGAAAGCGGTTGGGGTAAGCGTGAAATTCGTATGGCAGATGGCAGTAATAGTTATAACCTGTTTGGTATCAAGGCTAATGCCGGTTGGGATGGCACGGTGGCGGAGGTGATGACTACCGAATATAAGAACGGCGTGGCATACAAACAGGTTGAAAAGTTTCGCGCTTATTCCTCTTATGCCGAAGCGTTTCAGGATCATGCCAACTTGATCAGCAAAAATCCGCGCTACGCGGACGTGCTGCAGCAGGGCGGTGATATAGCCGGGATGGCTCAGGCGATACAAAAGGCAGGGTATGCGACCGATCCGAAATATGCCGACAAACTGGCGCAAATCATGGGCCGAATGAACTTGGCAGGCTAATAACCGTAAATCTAGCCACCCTGTGCCGAACGAGCCGGAATCAAAGGTCGGGCTATGCCTGACAATTGCTATTGAGCCTGCGAAAAATTAACAGCATTCAACTTCTTGATAAAGCTTGGTAAATACAAAATTCTTGTCATGTTTTGAGATCATTTGACTGGTAGAGGCTAAAGAATTTTTTAGATGTGCCGATAATACAGTTGAGCCTGTGTATTGGCCAGTGAAAGGAATATTGTGGCAGACTTATTTACCTCGGCATTAAGTGGCATGAACGCAGCCCAGGTGGGGTTAGCGACCACCGAGCACAACATCGCCAATGCAAGCACCCCCGGATTTACGCGACAGGAGATTCTGATCAGTTCGCGTGCCGGGCATCAGACTGGTGCCGGATTCATCGGGGAAGGGGTTGATGTAACGGGCGTGAAACGAATCTACGATGATTTTCTGAATACTCAGGTTCATCAAGAGCAAAATCGAGCCAGTTATCTTAATACCTACCACAGCGCAATCAGGCAAATTGACAGTTTGGTCGCAGATCCTGCTGCCGGCGCATCACCAGCGATGCAGGGGTTTTTTGATGCTCTGAATGGGGTCGCCAGTAATCCTGAATCCCTCCCCTCGCGCCAGGCTTTTCTCGGTAATGCGCAGTTCGCCGTAAATAGATTTCAAGCCATAGATCAACGGCTGACGGACATAGCCAACGGACTTACCAATCAGATCGCCAGCAGCGTAAATGTTGTCAACAGCTATGCCAGGCAGGTTGCCACTCTGAATGGCAACATCAAGCGTGCTACCGCACTTGGTCAGGGGCAGCAGCCCAATGACCTGCTTGACCAGCGAGATCTGCTGATTAGCAAATTAAATCAGGAAATTAAAACGACCGTACTGCAGAATTCGGATGGGACGGCGGGTGTGTATATTGGCAACGGTCAAGCGCTGGTTATTGATGAGCAGGCGATGCAGTTGCTGACCGTCCAGTCACCAGGCGATCCAAGCAAGGTGGAGGTTGTCTATAACAACAACGGTAAAACCAGTGCCTTGCAGCAAAGCAGTTTGCAAGGGGGCAATCTGGGCGCGTACCTTGATTTTCGTGATCAGACCCTGGAGCCTTCACGTAATGCGCTTGGTCGCGTGGCATTGGGGATGGCTGCGAGCATTAATCAGCAGAACCAGTTGGGACAGGATTTGAATGGCGCGTTGGGGGGCAATCTTTTCAATGCGGTTTCACCGCGTGTCGACAGGAATACAAATAATGATCCGGCGTCAGGAGTGCCATCCGTTACGATTGCAAACGTAGCAGGATTGACGACCAGTGATTATCAACTTAAGTTCAACGGTGGAACCGGCTACACATTGTTACGGCTGTCGGATAATACCGCGACAAGTTACGCAACTTTGCCGCAGACTGTGGACGGGATGACCATCAATGCGCCAGCTCCCATTACGGCAGGCGATAGTTTTTTGATACGCCCTACCGCGAACGCCGCGCGTGACATTGCGCTGGCTACCAATGATCCTACCAAAATTGCGGTCGCAGCGCCGATACGCGGGACTGCTGCATTAACCAATAGCGGAACAGCAAAGATCAGCAGTGGAACGGTCAATGCGCCCCCGCCGACCAATGCCAATCTCAAGAATAATGTAACGGTAGCATTTGTTGATGCGACTCATTACACCGTGACTGACAACAGTACGCTTCCTGCGCCGACAGTGCTTGCACCGAGCACGCTATATGATCCGAATGTGGGTGCGACATTGACTTTTAATGGCTGGACAACACAAATCACTGGAACACCAGTTGCGGGTGATGTTTTTAACATCACGTCCAACACCAACGCTACCGGAGACAACCGCAATGCCTTGTTGATGGCGAGTTTTCAGACGCAAAACTTGATGGCGAATGGAACGGTGAGTTTTCTGGGGGCATATAGCCAGTTAGTCGGCGAGGTCGGTGCCAAAACCAGCGAGTTATCCGTGACCAGTCAGGCACAAACTAATATGGTGGCACAGACAGTTGCAGCACAGCAGTCGGTTTCGGGTGTAAATCTGGACGAGGAAGCGGCGAATTTGATACGCTACCAAAAGGCGTATCAAGCGGCAGCCAAGGCGATGCAAATTGCTCAAACCATGTTTGATGCCATAATGAACATCAAATAGGAAGGCAGACACATCATGCGTATCAGTTCCAATACGATTTTTGATAGCAACGTGGCCTCGATGACTCAGCAGCAGGCACGCTTGATGCAGACTCAGCAGCAAATTGCAAGCGGGCGTCGTATGTTGACCGCATCGGATGACCCAGTGGCGGCGGCTCGTGCACTGGAACTCAACCAGTCAGATGCGATAAATACACAATATGCCGCCAACCGTACTGCGGCGCGTCACAAGCTTTCTCTGGCTGAGAGTAGTCTGCAGAGCGTAACTTCTTTATTGCAGGATGTGCAGACTGCGACAGTAAAGGCGGGTAATGGAACGCTCAACAGTAGCGACCGCAAGACCATTGCAACCGAGTTAAGCGGCAGATTGCAGGAATTGACTGGTTTGGCAAATAGCACGGACGGAACAGGGAATTATTTGTTTGCCGGATTCCAATCCAAGACACAGCCCTTTGTGAATACTCCCACCGGAATGGGTTATTTCGGAGATGACGGACAGCATAATGTGCAGGTCAGTGCCGCACGGCAAATTGCTTCCAGCGATTCTGGCGCGGACGTGTTCATGCGTGTGAAGAACGGCAATGGCACATTCATCACCCAGGCTGCAGCAACCAATACCGGCACGGGTGCAGTCAGCTCAGGGTCAGTCACGAATCCCGCCGCACTGGTAGCGGGTAATTCATATTCCATTTCCTTCAGTCTTGTGGCGGGCGTGATGAATTATGCGGTTACGGGGGCACCTGTTACGCTGGGGGCTCCTGTGACAGGCGTCTATGTTAGTGGGCAGACGATCAGTTTTGATGGTATGCAGCTGGATATACAAGGAACGCCTGCCGTCACAGATACATTTACCGTCACCCCCAGCACTAACGAAAGCATCTTCACAACCATTTCAGATTTGATTGCCGCGCTGAACGCCCCGGTGGCCGGTGCCAGCCTGACAAACAGCCTGAATCGCGGCCTAAACAACTTGGATAACGCGCTGAATAATGTGCTGACCACCCGATCTTCGCTGGGTTTGCGCCTTAACGAGATTGATGCGCTCCAGTCGGCAGGTGAAGATTTGGGCTTGCAGTTCAAACAGACCTTATCGCAATTGCAGGATACCGATTACAACAAGGCAATAAGCGAACTGACGCAGCTGCAGATGGGTTTGCAAGCCGCACAGAAGTCTTTTGTTAAAATCGCAGATCTTTCCTTGTTCAGTTATATCTGATTCTCAAGGGGTAGAGTCAGATATCACGAACGATATCAGCGTCTGCTTCCAGCATGGCCATTACCTGTGCTGCCGGTATGCGCAGCAGTTCGCCGATGTCCTTGTAGTCGTCCGGCAGCGCGGCATCATCCCAGCCGTTGGCGGAATGCCGCGCCAGGGTG
>Ga0209211_10012651_pt1 | contig 10588 bp, 7 predicted proteins | sample RifGroA2_FD_183992 | JGI IMG/M metagenome (GOLD analysis project Ga0209211, IMG submission 183992) | Groundwater microbial communities from Rifle, Colorado, USA - Groundwater A2 (SPAdes) (version 2) | ecosystem: Environmental > Aquatic > Deep subsurface > Groundwater | place: Rifle, Colorado...
CAATGACTGGTTTTTTGGAGCGAGTGAGTCGAGCCCCTAATTCCTGATCTTGCGGCAACACACCCGAAGAAAGATCTACGACGAACAAAATAATGTCTGCTTGCTCCATGGCGAGTTCTGCCTGCCGAACCACCTGACGCTCGACATCGGTCGCGTGTACGACGTCGAGTCCGCCGGTATCGACGACGCGGATCACTTGCCCACGCCAAAGACATTCGCCTTCTTTACGGTCGCGGGTTGTTCCTGCGATATCAGAAACCAGCGCTTGGCTGCGTTCCACAAAACGATTAAACAACGTAGATTTACCAACGTTTGCGCGGCCAATCAAGGCCACGGTAGGAAGATGAGCTCGTCGGATCATAAAAGGGAGATTCTGCAAAATGGCGTCTTTTCAGAATCTCGTCACGGGGTCAGGACGTTTGCGGCATTCTCCCCTAAAATCACTAAAAAATCAATCTGTTTGGTGGCTGCGAGCTTGGCGTAGTCTTCGTGGTGAAGAGAGAGGGTGTCGGGGACTAAATCACCGCTCACAAGCCAACCAGAGGCAGAGAGGATCACGTCTGCCTGCAAACGTTTGCGGAGTCCTTTCAATTCTTCTGCTCGGGCTCCATCCGTGAAGTCATAGATGAGGGTATGCGTGTAAGAGCGTTCTGACGCGTTTCCAATCCTCGCAATGACGTATCCTTGGTTCTCGAGAAGGCGACTCGCACGCGCAGCCATGCCGGTAACGTTCGTGCCGTTCTGGATTTCGATGCGTGCCGGGGCAGGACCCGTGGGTTCTGCGGCGTGTGCCTCGTTTGAAGAGAGAGTGAAGAGACGATCCGTGATGCGTTCGAGTTCGCCCCAATCATCTTTTTTGGGAAGGAGTACGTACGCACCATTGAGGGAAGTCGCATAGAGAGGAGAATCTGGAGATGCGTCCAAAACATGGCTCGAAATTTTATTCGTTTCGATGCGCTTAAATTCTTGGGCAAGGCGCAAGATTTCCCACGATGTGAGGTTGGTCGCAATGTTGGCTTTAAGAGTGTCCAGCGCTTGAATGATGCGAGAGGGGTTCAGAAGAGTGGAAGTAGAGAAAACCTTTTCTTTTACCGCGACCAGGACTTTTTGCTGACGACGACTGCGTGCAAAATCGGACGCCTCACCGTTTGTGCCGTGGCGCGAGCGCACATATTTGAGCGCTGTCTTTCCGTTCATGCGATTCCAGCCCTCGGCAAAAGAGAGGACTTCGAACCGACAATCATAGATGGATTCCGGATTGGGAATTTCTGAAGTTTCGATTGTCTCGGTCGAACCACATTCCGTCGTCTCCAGGCCATCAATAGGATAGCGACTATCCGTGAACGAACGATCAACCTTGATATCAATGCCTCCCAGGTCGTCGATCAATTTTGCAAATCCATCGAAATCAACCCGGACATAATAATGGACAGGTTCATGAAAGATGTCTCCAATGACTTGGCTTGCGAACAAGGGACCGCTTCCAGGCTCCTTTAATTCCCCAAACGCATTCGCGTGATTGATTTTCCTCCATCCATATCCAGGCATAGGCACGGAAAGATCTCGGGGAATAGAGAGGAGACCGACTTCGGCGGTGGATGGTTTGAAACTAGAGAGAAGAATCGTATCAGTGAGCTGCGGGCCTTCATGGCCAGCTCCGCCAATCCCAAGCAGGAGAAAATTAATGCGGTCTTCTTGCTCTCCCTTCAGCTGTCGATCGCCTGCTTGCACGAGTGAACGGATGGTGGAAAAGAGAGAAAGACCGGGCAGGCCGTTTTTGGTATCCGTGCTTTGGGCGACCCGGAAGGTAAACGCGGTCGCGACCATGGCGACGAAGAGGAGGCCGAACAAAAGAATGCGGCCAAAAAAAACAAACCGGACGTGTCGGGACGCATCCAGGTCGTACTTATCGCGCAGCAGGTCAATCTTTACCTTTCGTTCCATAGAGCTCGCGCCTATCGTAGCGAATTTTTTTTGTGTGTTCAAGGGTCTGAGAAGAAAAAAGAGCCCTGGGTGGGCTCGAAGGGGGGAGCGGCGGGTTCGCGAGAAGGGTTCGGGATTAATTCTCGCGAAGGACCTTTAGGAGTTTCGGTATGAATACCGCAAGGCCGAAGAGGAGCGCAGCAAAGAGAAGTAATCCCTGCACGTATCCGTTGGATTTTTTTGGGTAGATCGTGAGCTTGCGGTTTGCGTACTCGGTCTTTGCGATGTCGAACGTGACACCCAATCCGGAGTATTGTTCGACTTCCGCGAAGTAGAAGGTCCCGTCCTTTCGTGGCAGCCAGTATTGGAAAACGATACTGTTCGTCGACGGCCGGACCTTGTAGGTGACCAGAGGGCGTTCAGGATGTTCTCCGGCCGCAGCGCGGGTGAAGAGTTCTTCCGGCGCAAGGACGATCTTGAATGTCCCCGGGTGGACCTGGTCTGCGGCAAATACGTCTGCGTCAGCCGGTCTCTCCACGTCGAGGATCACGGCGCTTGGCACAGGCGTTGCGAGGGCTTCCTTGAACAGGTAGAGACACAATGCACCGGATAAGAGAAAGATCAGCATCAGGATATATTTCACGACTTCCTCCCGTGAACGTGGAACAGCAATAAAGGAGCGGTCACGCATTAAAGCGCGAAATTCGATGCCTGTCAAACGTGGAAGAATAAAAAAATCCTGCACGGCCGCGAGGCGGAGCAGAGGGATATCTTGATCCCGCCGCTTCTTTATGCTATCGTCTTGGGACAAATTCCGCAGAGATCTTTGAAAAACTTTGGATGCATGGACGTTTAGCTCAGCTGGTTAGAGCGTACCGTTCACATCGGTAAGGTCGGTGGTTCGAGTCCACCAACGTCCACCAGAAATGTCATCACCGAAAGGTGGTGACTTTTCTGTTGGTGGACTCGAACCGGAGGGATGGTAAGGGAGGGCACCTCCCTTACTTGCTGAGGGTGACAGGAGCGAACGCTAGTGAGCGACGACCAGAGGGGCGGAAGCCCCTATGGAGAGCGAGCTACAGGCGAGCGATGTTCAGTCCACCAACGTCCACCAGAAATGTCATCACCGAAAGGTGGTGACTTTTCTGTCCAAAAATCAGACGGAGATGATGGGGAGAACGTGCATTGGTTGCCTTAGGGGGAAGTTCGTGATACGCTGAGCGCACTTCGTGTTTTTATGTTTTCAAACGATTTTCAGGATCCTCATCAAACTTTTTGGCATCGAAAACTGGGCCCTACCTTGGGGGCGGTCGTCCTCTTTATTGTTGAGGTCTTCCAAATCGTGATTGTCTCGGCCGCGATTGTCGTCCCGATTCGCTATTTTTTGATCCAGCCCTTTAACGTAAAGGGAGCCTCCATGGAACCCAATTTCTACAATGATGAATATTTGATCATTGATGAAATTTCTTACCGCATGCGCGAGCCGGTTCGTGGAGAAATTGTCGTCTTTCGTTATCCCAACGACCCAAGCCAATTCTTTATCAAGCGCGTGATCGGTTTACCTGGCGAAACCGTGGAGGTGACCGACGGAAAAATCGTCGTGTATAACGAGACGCATCCCAATGGGATCGTCTTGCAAGAACCCTATCTCTTTGGTGAGATGACCGAAGGCAAAAAGAAAGCCGTCCTTGCGCAAGACGAGTATTGGTTGATGGGGGATAATCGCGACGAAAGTCTGGATTCACGCAGTTTTGGCCAGGTGAAGCGCACGCACCTTATTGGGCGTGTGTGGGTGCGCGGACTTCCATTTTCACGCATCGGAACTTTTGAGATTCCAAACTATCATTTATAACTTATGACCCTGAAGAAATCCGGCAAAGCCGGATCCGGCTATGCCGGAAAGACGGAAATGAAGAAACCGATGGTAAAGGAGGAAAAGGTGGAGACGACCGCGACAGATGGGGGAACCGTTGTTGCAACAACACCCGCACTTCCAGGAACCAAAAAGATGAAGGCTCCGCCAGAACTTTTACGCGGATTTCGTGATATTTTGCCGGAAGAACAGCCCCGGTGGCAGCTCTTACGCGACACAGTGCGAGGATTTGCAACCGCATACAGTTTTGAGCGGATCGACCTCCCCATTCTCGAGCGGACGGATCTTTTTTTACGAACCGTTGGCCGTCAGACGGACATTGTGGAAAAGGAGATGTACTCCTTTATTGATGCTTCCGAAGAGCATGTGTCCCTCCGACCCGAGGCAACCGTCTCGATCGCTCGCGCCTACATTAACCATGGCATGGTGAATCTCCCCCAACCCGTGAAGCTTTGGTATGAAGGGCCTATGTTTCGACACGACCGACCGCAGGCCGGGCGTTATCGGCAATTTCATCAGGTGGGTTTTGAAATGTTGGGAAGCGATGAGGCGATCGTAGATGCGCAATTGATTTTGATCGCGACCCGCATGATGCGCGATCTCGGGCTCGACGTGACGATTCAAGTGAACTCGATTGGGACAGCAGAAACACGACAAGCGTATGTGGCGGAACTCGTGCGTTATTTCCGTCCGCTCCGCAACAAGCTTTCAGAGGATGACAAACGTCGTCTTCAAAAAAATCCTCTGCGTCTTTTGGATAGCAAGGATCCTGCCCTGCAAGAACTTTTGCCAGGGGCTCCGCAAATTGTAGATCGCCTAGACGAGGACTCAAAGAATCATTTTATGAAAGTGCTCGAGTTTTTGGATGAGGTCGAGGTGCCCTACGTTTTGGATCCGTACTTGGTGCGTGGCTTGGATTATTACACGCGCACGGTGTTCGAACTCTGGGAGGCCGGGGACACGGGAGATCGCGCGCAGAACGCGCTTGGAGGCGGAGGTCGTTATGATGGGCTTTTGGAACAACTGAGCGGACGACCCACACCCGCGTGTGGATTTGCGCTTGGAATGGAACGGATTGCGCGCACACTCACCGATAAAGGAGTGGTGCCACAGAACGTAAATAAGGCGAAGATTTTCTTTGCGCAATTAGGCGATGCTGCACGCCGTTCGGGTCTTCGGATGTTTGAAGCGTTCCGTGAGGCACAGATTCCGGTCGTGGAAGCTTTTGGAAAGAATGCGCTCAAAGCACAGCTTGAAGTGGCTAATAAACTGGGGGTTCGCTATACCCTGATCCTGGGTCAGAAGGAGGTTTTGGACGGCACAATTATTGTGCGAGATATGGAGTCCGGGGCCCAAGAAATCGTGGATGCCGGCAAGATCGTCTTGATTATGAAAAAGAAGCTCCAGGTCAACCTTGACAAGCTCAATGAAGTGGGGCAAACTACCGACGCCTAGCCAGCCTCTATGTAAAATTACGGCTGGTCCGCCGAAGCCTTGGCGAAGGCGGAAAGGAGATGAAAAATACTGCTTGTAGTGAGCAGGTCGAACTATGGTAGAAATTAAACGTCGAAAAGGAGAAAGCTTTGAAAGCTTATTGCGCCGCTTCACACGCCGGGTACAGGTGAGCGGTCGTTTGCTTGAGGCTCGAAAGTACCGATTCCATACAAAGGACCCGAACACGACGAAGAAAAAAGCGAGTGCCCTGCGCCGCATGGAGATTCGCGCAAAGCGGGACTACCTTATTAAAGTCGGAAAATTGATCGAAGAGCGGCCCCGTGGCCCGCGCCGATAAAGGGAGAAAAGGGGCCTCTTGCGCCCCTTTTTGATTGTTTCTATGACATTTTTCGAGACATTTAATGCAGACTTCAAGTCTGCCATGAAAGAAAAGAACGAAGCGAAGCTCTCGACGCTCCGCATGTTAAAGGCAGCCTTGAAGAACAAGCAGATTGATTTGATCCACGAGCTTTCAGAAGAAGAAGCGCTTGCCGTCGTGAAGTCCCAGATCAAACAATTGAAAGATTCTCTCGAGCCATTTGAAAAAGGAGGACGGACGGACATGGCGGAGAGCATTCGTGCGGAAATCGCAACGTTGGAAGTGTATTTGCCTGCACAAATGGAGGATGCGACCTTGAAGCAAGTGATCGGGGAATCACTCAAGCAAGCTGGACTCACCACGAAGGCAGATATGGGAAAGGCGATGGGGGTCGCGATGAAGGCTGTGGCTGGACGAGCCGATGGGGGCCGGGTGCGTCCGATTGTAGAGGCATTGCTCGCCGTATTTTTGCTCGCGGTTTTTTTCCCAGGGCAAGCGCAGGCAGCCGTGGAATCAGGTTCGGGCATTTTTTTGGAGACGGCACTGCGCCTCGCTCGCATCTTTTTTCTCCTGATGGGCCTTATTTGTGTGAATAGCATTCTCGTAGGAGCGTTTACCTTTATGACGGGGAGCGGACGCGATCATGCCCACCACCACGGACAGGAAAAAATCGCCTGGGGGCTGATTGGCAGCATCCTCATGGGAGCTCTTTTCTCCATTGCCACGGTCGCTTTACAACGATTGCACGCCTAAAGGGAAGTGTTTCGTCTATCTTCACAAGACGCCTGTCAGTGCAGGCGTTTTTTGTGTACAATGTAAGTACATCTCACGTTCCCCATGCAGCGAGCTTGTCACTTCCTTCGGGCGAACAGAAACACAGCGGCCGCCGTTGGCATCCTGCTGTTGCTTTTTGTTTTTTTCGTCGGGGCTCCTCCCGTGTTCGCGCAAGCGGAGCTCGCACAGGAGGTGGCCGAGGCTGCAGGGTTGCCGCAGACGAACATCGTGCTCATCATTGCGAGGATCATCCGGGCCTTTCTCGGCGTCCTCGGGATCATCCTTACCGTTCTCGTCATTTACGCGGGCTGGCTTTACATGTCGGCGGGCGGGGAGACGGGAAAGGTGGAGACGGCGAAGAAGGTTTTGAAGAACGCCGTGATCGGGCTCATCATCATCCTGTCCGCGTTCGCGATCACGCAATTCGTGATCAGTCGCCTGCTCGGGGCCGCCGGGCTTGGGGGCGCGACGTCCGCCTCGATCGCGCGCCGGTACGGGGAGCCGCTTGGGAGCGCGCTCGACGGCCGCGTCATCAGCGCTCATTATCCAGATCGCAACGCGCTGGACATCCCGCGCAACACGAAAATTTTTATCACGTTTGTCGAGTCAATCAATCCTGCCTCTTTGATTGACGGATGGAGCGTGGAAACGCCATCGGTGACTCTGTTGAACACAAACAACGTTAAAATTTTTGAAACCGCGAAGGAAGAGAAGGATGCGCTCGCGGCCGAAAAAGTGAAGGTAAGTGTTACAGAGGAACAAGGCCCCGATGGGAAGAAGGTTTATCGGACGTTCGTGTTTGATCCCGTGGACCTGCTCGGCAATGCGCAACGCGACACCAATTACACCGTGGCGCTCAAGCCCGACATTAAGAAAGAACGGGGAGGGGATGTGTTTACGGGATCAAGCAAGGAAGGTTATCAATGGACGTTCGAGGTCTCGACGATTGTGGACGTTACTCCGCCTACGATTGTGTCATTTATCCCATCTGCGGATAAAACACACGACCGCAACATCACCGTGGAGCTGACCTTCAGCGAGGCGATGAATCCGCTTTCGGCCGTGGGGACATGGAAGCAAGTAGGGACAGGAGGGGCAGGATTTACGAATATCTCGGTCATCAACAGGCGAGACAATAAGCGCGTGCCAGGCACCTACGAGATCAGCAACGCCTACCGCACGGTTTCTTTTACAACGATGGACAACTGCGCAAAGGATGAATGCAACAATAAAATTTATTGTCTGCCGCCCCTCTCCCCCATCCAGGTGGAAGCGCGAGCGGCGACGGTGGATGCCGAAAACGCGCCACAAGCAGAATTGCGCGGCGGGGGATATGACGGCCTTACCGATGCCGCGGGGAATTCGCTCGATGGAAACGGCGATGGAGAAGCCACTGGCCCGGCGGCTACACCTGGTCCGCCGCCCAAGCTTTCGGATACGAAATCATGGTCTTTCAATACGAACAATAATGTGGACAAGCGCACGCCCAAAATTAAGCTCATCGCGCCGGGCATTCTCGAGCCTTTGGTGGACCCGAGCCGCCCGGTGGAAATTACCTTCGACATGCCGATGAAGACCTCGAGCCTTACGAATACGAATGTCCAGCTGTGGCCGGATCCGTATTACGCCTTTTGGTTCAGTGTGACACCCGAGTTGATAGCTCCTACACTTCTGTCCGGAGGGGTTCCGAGGATAACATGGGGACTCCCGGATCAATCGCTCACAAAGGCCACCATTCGTCATCCTCCTCTCGTGAGCACAGAAGACGGCGGGCACAATTATTACCCTGTGGTGACAAGTAATGTGAAGGGAATCAACCAATTTTGTCTCTATCCGTCGGTTGGACCTGCCATAGTACCGCCGGGGCCGCCAGGGTCTTCTTGCGTCGGTGCTCCGTATTGTTGCGATGGCAATCCTTCCACCACGGCCTGCAAAACAGGAACCAATAAAGAGCTGCCGATCGCTCCTCAATAATTCGCATGACTCAACGCCGCTTATTCACGCTTGGCATCCTCACCACCCTGCTCATTGCAGGTGGCGTTGTGGTCGCTCTCCCTGCGTTTGCGCAAGGAGTAAATTTGCAGGAATTTGCGGCCCAAGCCGGATTTGCACAGGCGGATATTCGGCTTGTCATCGCGCGCCTTATCCGTGCGGCTATTAGTTTTTTGGGGATCTTGGTCCTGGGGTTCATCTTGTATGGAGGTTTCATATGGATGACTGCGGGTGGAGATGCAGAGCGGGTGGGCACGGCGAAACGGATTCTCACCAATGCCGTGATTGGGCTCGTGATCGTGTTCGCGTCCTTTGCGATTACCCAATTTGTTTTGTCATCGCTGACGCGCGCGATCGGCGGCACGGTGGGGACAGACGGAACCGGCGGGGGAGGCGGAGGTTTTTATCAGGACAGGACAGTCGGATCGCGCCGGTTTCGTTTGCAGTCTTGGAATGATGCGTGCGGCGGGCGCATCCGCAACCTCCAGCTTCAATTCGTTTTCACGCAGCCGGTGTCGACCAGCAGTGTCACGAGCGCCTCCAACCCGGGGATTGAAGTGAAGGACCGTAACGGGGCCCGCGTGGACGGCACGTTTGCCGTTTCGGGAAAAACCGTTACCTTTACTCCGGCTGCAGAATGTCCCGGCACGACGACCGAGCGCTGTTTTTCTAATGACAGCCCGTATACGGTCGAGTTCAAGCCAACCGTGTTGCGCAGTTCGACCGGACGCTCGTTTGAATGTGGCGGGGCGTTCGGTTCGTGCGTGCTCACGTTTGCGACCGGGAGAGTGATTGATACGGGGAAGCCGACGTTTACCATGACGCAGCCGGATGCCCAGGGAGACAATGGCGTTGTCGGAGACATTGTGGCGCTGCAGGCACGGGCGCAGGATGACGGCGGGGTTTCGCTCGTGCAGTTTTTTGCAGGGAGTGCCACTGCCGTGTACATTGCCGGGCTTGCGGACAGCACGGCGAAAACGCTCGCGATAGACAATGATTTTTCAACGGATGACACCGAGTGGAATACGATCGCGTCCGCTCCAGGTTCGATCAAGCTTTGGGCGAGCGGGGCCGATTGCGCGGGGCATACGGCCGTGAGTCCGCAGGTGACGTTCGCGCTGCAATCGCCACACTGCGCAAACGGCGCGCAGGACGGGAACGAGACGGGAGTGGATTGTGGCGGCGATTGCGCGGCGTGCGCCGGAGGCGCGTGCCGTCTGCATAGCGAATGCGCGCCCGGGCTTTCTTGCAAAGACGGGACGTGCCAAAGCCTGCCGCGTATCGATCGCGTGAGCCCGGGGAACGGGGCGGTTGGGAATTTGGTGACCATTTCCGGGGTCGGGTTCGGCGCGGCGCCGGGGGGCACGGTCGTCTTTTTGGGCGATTCGGTAAACCAGGATGACAACGCCAGCGTGAAGGCATACGGCGGCTGTTCGGGAACGTGGAGCCCGACCCAGATTGTGGTTCAGGTTCCTACGAATGCGGTAGATGGAGCGCTCGAGGTTCGTGTGGGAGACGCGAGCGACCGCACGGACGACGCATTCGGCGCGCGGATTAACTTTTTCGATATCAATACAACCGTCCGTCCCGGGATCTGTAGTATTAACCCCAAATTCGGCGAGGGATCCATTCCAATCACGGTTGCGGGTAACAATTTTGGGTCATCCCGAGGAAATGGGTCGGTTTATTTCGGTGATTATGCGGCCGCGGCCTACGCCGGAGTTTGGACACCGAGCAGTTTAGATACGACGGTTCCACTTCTCAATGAGGGTTCGTATCCTGTACAAGTGTTTGTCGGAGACAATGTGTGTGCAGGAAGGACTACCTTGTGTCGAAATGACGCGGAGTGTGCGGTTGGGGGAATCCCGGGAACTTGTATTTTACAGCGTGAGGGTTCGAACACCGTGAACTATCGAGCGGACAAACAATCAGAGGATGCCCCGCCGGTTATTTTTTCCGTGGAAAGCGGATGGAGGGTGTGTAGCGTGGGGAGCGAGGAAGAGAAGGAAGGGAAAAAATGTTCGGCAGATACAGAATGCGGTGGCACCGGGGTTTGCGCCGCGGCTTCCAATTGGGGCCCTCCAGGACAATATGTCACGATTTTGGGAAATAATTTTGGGACCGCAGTTGGGACCGTCCGGTTTGAATCGAAATCGAGCGGCGACAAAGCGCTCGGCGATACGCTCTTTCCGGAGCAATGTTCCGTGGCGTTT
>Ga0209211_10012652_pt1 | contig 10587 bp, 6 predicted proteins | sample RifGroA2_FD_183992 | JGI IMG/M metagenome (GOLD analysis project Ga0209211, IMG submission 183992) | Groundwater microbial communities from Rifle, Colorado, USA - Groundwater A2 (SPAdes) (version 2) | ecosystem: Environmental > Aquatic > Deep subsurface > Groundwater | place: Rifle, Colorado...
CCCCGCCTCAAAGCCTCCCGCCTATCCTGCACACGCAAACCAACTTTGCAATGCCAGCGTATAGTAAAGCTTCATAGGGTCTTTTCGTCCTACCGTAATCAATCCGGCATTTGTACCGGAACTGCAATTTCACCGGGCGTCGCATCGAGACAGTGCCTAGACCGTTGTACCATTCGTGCGGGTCGGAACTTACCCGACAAGGAATTTCGCTACCTTAGGACCGTTATAGTTACGGCCGCCGTTCATCAGGGCTTAGATCAGGGACATACATCCCATCACGTGACCTTCTGACACTGGGCAGGCATCAGCCCCTATACGTTGTCTTACAACTTCGCAGGGACCTGTGTTTTTGGTAAACAGTCGCCTGGGCTCTTTAGCTGCGGGCGCACAGCGCCCTACGCACATTAAGCAGTTAGCTATTGGCAATTAGCATTTGGCTTAGGAAACAATAAAGAATCTTCTGTTTCTTCAATTATTTCCAAAGCCAATTGCCAATTGCCAATTGCCAATTGCCAATTGTGCGCACAGTGCTGTGCGCCAATCCTTATTCCGAAGTTACGGATGCTTCATTGCAGAGTTCCTTAACGCGACATTACCCGTTCGCCTTGGTCTACTCGACCACCCCACCGGAGTTGGTTTGCGGTACGGTTTCACGGATTTCTATTGGCGATGGTTTTCTTGGAAGCTGAAACAGGCGGACTCTTCCGCCTTGCGGCGGATAATCGGGATCAGCGCTCAGCTCATTCGGGGGATTTGCCTCCCGAAATCAGCGCTTCGCGCCTTCCACGTGCAGTCAATGCACACGATCCGGTGTTCCATCTCCGTCACAACGCCATTGGAACGCTGTCATCCTTTTTCACTGACATGTTCCACGCCATTCTAGACTCGAAGAAGTATTTAGTATCTAGTATCTAGGGCACAAGAATAAAAGATTAATAAAGGCAAAAGTTATTAATCTCCCTAAATACTTAATATTAGATACTAAATACAATTTTTGAGTCCACAATGGCATGGAACAGAGATCGGTAAAATTATCAAACAGCGCCCCTTGTCGATCTCCATAAAGTACAGGAATATTGACCTGTTATCCATCGGTTGCGCCTTTCGGCCTGGCCTTAGGACCGACTAACCCCACGCCGATTGACGTTGCGTGGGAAACCTTGGGGATTCGGCGGGCAGGATTTTCACCTGCCTCGTGGTTACTCATGCCAACAGTCTCGCTTCCGTACGCTCCATCTCTACCTCGCGGTGAGACTTCACAGCTGAACGGAACGCTCCTCTACTGCGCAGCGTAGCTGCACACTGCAGGCTTATGGCATTTAGCATGTGGCAATTGGCTCTTGGTTACATTTTTCTTGAGAACACCAATAAACTTTCCAAGTTGTTTTGCAACAGACTCAGCTTCGATTTCGAATATGTCGAACTCTTGCTCAGAAACATATCTGTCGTCTTTTGAAGCATCAAAACCAGCAACAGCTTCACTGACTGAAGCAATTGCCATTGAGAGAAACCGAGCGAAATCATCATCAGTCCTTTTCGCAGACCCTTCAGCAATATTCAAAACTACTGAATCAAGCGCACGACTGATTTGATCAACAAGTCTCTTTTCTTCTCTGAATGGAAATTTCAAAAGAAGTTTACGACCATTCTGTCGCAACCGTTTTGCGTCCTTGTAGACCACAAAATTCTTGAATCGAAACGTATCCATAAAGTGTTCTATTATAACATTCCATAACCAAAAGCCAACTGCCAATAAGCTAATAGCCACTAGCTAACAGTGTGCAACCACGTTGCACTCATAGCTTCGGTTTGCAGTTTAGCCCCGTTGAATTTTCGGCGCACGGATGCAATCGACCAGTGAGCTGTTACGCTTTCTTTGAAGGATGGCTGCTTCTAAGCCAACCTCCTGGTTGTCAATGCACCCGCACCACCTTTTCCACTTAACTGCAATTTGGGACCTTAGCTGATGATCTGGGCTCTTTCCCTCACGTCGATGGCACTTAGCTGTCACCGACTCACTCCTGTCATCTTGAATCAGGTATTCGGAGTTTGTCAGGATTTGGCAGGTCGATAAGACCTCCGCATCCAAACAGTAGCTCTACCCCCTGATTTGCATGACAAGGCTGCCCCTAAAGGCATTTCGAGGAGAACCAGCTATCTCCGGGTTCGGTAGGCTTTTCACCCCTATCCACAGGTCATCCCTTGGTCTTGCGACACCAAATGGTTCGGGCCTCCATCCGCCTTCCGGCGGACTTCGCCCTGCCCATGGATAGCTCACCCGGTTTCGGGTCTAGTCCCAGCGACTCGTGCTCCGCACGCGACAATTGGCAATTGGCAATTGGCAATTGGCTTTGTGGAATAATAATGAAGAAACATTCGTTCCTTCTATTACTCCCACAGCCAATTGCTAATTGCTAATAGCTAATTGCCATGTGCGAAGCACATACGCCTTATTTAAGACTCGCTTTCGCTCCGGCTTCGGGTTTAAAAATCCCTTAACCAGCCACTGAGAACTAACTCGTTGGCTCATTATGCAAAAGGCTCACGGTCACGCCCCGCTGCGCGGTGCGGGCAATTAGCTTGAAGCAATTAGCAATTATCTTGATACACCAATAGTGTCTCCAGCTAATTGCTAATTGCCAATTGCCAATCGCTCGCCTCGCGAAGCGAGGCGCTCCCATTCCTTGTACGCATCACATTTCAGAGACTATTTCATCCCCCTTTCGGGGTGCTTTTCACCTTTCCCTCGCGGTACTATTCGCTATTGATCTCCGTACCTGTTTAGCCTTGGATGGTGGTCCACCCAGATTCGGGCCGGATTACACGTGTCCGACCTTACTTAGGAAATCCCTACCGTGTTTTATCTTTTCGGCGACGGGGCTCTCACCCTCTTTGGCCGCCCGTTCCAGGGTCGTTTGCCTAAGATAAAACAATCAGATATCGGGTTCCTGCAACCCGTGCTCCGCACGGTAGCAATTGGCAGTTGGCTATTGGCTATTGGCTATTGGCTTTGAAAATAATTGAAGAGACATATGTTTCTTTAATTGGTTCCAAAGCCAAATGCTAATTGCTAATAGCTAAATTGCCAACGTGCGAAGCACGTTTAGGCTTTTCCCTTTTCGCTCGCCACTACTAAGGGAATCTCGTTTTGATTTATATTCCTCCGCTACGTGAGATGTTTCAGTTCGCGGAGTGACCGACTGGCCTTGTTGTTGGCTTTGAAAATTCAGTATCTAGTATCCAGTATTAAGTATTTAGGTGATATAACAATTCGTGCATCCATCAATATTACGATTGCACGCATACTAGATACTTGATACTAAATACTAGATACTAACAAAAATTCCAAAACCAACAACAAGACCAGTCATCTCCCCATTATGGAAGATAGGTTTCCCCATTCGGAAATCCCCGGTTGATATCGCCTGCCTAGCGGCTTGCCGAGGCTTATCGCAGCTGGCCACGTCCTTCATAGGAGTACAGAGTCGAGGCATCCATGTGATGCGATGAGTAACGTTCTAATCTTGCAGAGGCGTTTGGCGCCTTCTGCAGGGTTTTTCATATTATGTTCACGTATCACCCAAAGCGGGCAGGACTTGCCCACTTAAGTTTGATACGCAGTAAATTGCAAATTTTTTGCGGCAATACCATTGCCGCGGTTTCTGCCGATGATTTGAATGAGCTTTTAGCTCATTCACCCTGAGCAAGAACGTCCGCTTTAGCGGACGGATGAGTCGAAGGGTGAATGATCATCGGCGGCACTAAGCTCCATTTAAATAAAACGGGCGTTGCGCACACCCGCTGGACTCAAGGAATTCTGCCCTTTTTCAGGGCTTGGACTCCGGCGGCTGGGCGCTAAAAAACATAGAGCTGAGTAATTCTAAGGCCGTGGAAAATGTAGTCAAGAGAAAATGAGGAAATTCGGAAATTCATTAACAATTAGGAAATTAGCTGTTTAGCTGTTTAGGTGTTTAGATTCTGATTTGTATTAGAAGTTGAACAAACCAACCAAAGCTAAAAAGCCAAACAGCTAAACAGCTAACAAGCTAATTCATCTCCCCCGCAATAGCCGTCCCGGCTCCCGGCATCTCAAATTCCCCGGCCACAGGAGATTCACTTGGAGTGCGAGGACCGAGCAGAACAATATTTTCAACAACTACTTCGGTTCGGAATATCTTCGTGCCTTCGGGACTGTCCCAACTGCGGGTTTTCAAATACCCCTCTATAAAAAGAGGTTTGCCCTTTTTCACGTTTTGGGCGCAAAAATCAGCGAGGCCCCCCCATGAGACAAGATTATGGTATTCAGGCAGGCTTTGTTTTTCGCCCGAGTTATCGCGCCACACGCGGTTGGTGGCTAAACCAAATGTGCAAACGGACTGCCCGTTCGTGGTATTTTTGTGTTCCGGATCCCTCGTCACATTCCCAAGCAATATTACTTTGTTCACGGACTTCATAAATAAGCAGTAACAAAATACACGCCAAATAGTAGACTCAACCGTACATTCTTAGCAAGAAGAAACTTCACTCGACGTTGCTCGTTATCAGGTTATCAGGTTTTCAGGTTTGTTACTAAGTTAAAGCTCAATGCTGTAACCTGATAACTTGAAAACCTGAAAACCTGATAACTCGTTTTAAGCCGCTTCCATCGACTCCTGGCTGACGGACTCCGCCATTTCTTCCTTCGCGGTCGCTCCAACGGCATCCATCTCCTTGCCTTCTTCGATGCCCCCGCGGAGCTCTTCGGAAGTCTCGGTGCTTGGCTCGGAAAGCTCCTCTATCTTGTCCTCCGAAGGCACATAATCCTCGGCTTCCTTCTCCGCATCGACGCGCGATTCCAATTCAACCGTTTCAACCTCGCCTTCTTCCATCGTAACCTTTTCTCTGGCTTCTATTTCGTCTTTGAATTTAAGCAGATCCACCTTGAGACCAAGCGCCTGCAGTTCTTTTACAAGAACATTGAACGATTCCGGAATTGACGGCCTCCTGATCGGTTCGCCTTTGACTATCGATTCATAAGCCTTACTGCGCCCTATGACGTCGTCGGACTTTATTGTAAGCATTTCCTGCAAAGTGTGCGCGGCTCCGTACGCTTCCAAAGCCCAAACCTCCATTTCGCCGAACCTTTGCCCGCCGTGCTGTGCCTTGCCGCCAAGCGGCTGTTGAGTAACAAGCGAATACGGGCCGACACTGCGAGCATGGATTTTGTCCTCGACAAGATGGAGCAGTTTAAGCATGTACACAATCCCAACGGTTGTCTCATGCGCGAACGGCTCGCCTGTGTCGCCGTCATAAAGCTGTACCTTGCCGGACCTGGGAAGACCCGCCGCCTCAAGAAAATCGGCAATGGAATCCGGTGAAATGCCGTCTAGGGCCGGAGTGGCGATTTTTATACCCATGGCTCTGCACGCCCAACCGAGGTGGGCCTCCAAAACCTGGCCGACATTCATGCGGGAAGTCACTCCTAGGGGATTCAGTATCACATCCACCGGAGTGCCGTCTTTGAGAAAAGGCATGTTTTCCACCGGCACGATCCTCGCGATAACGCCTTTATTCCCGTGCCGACCGGCCATTTTATCACCCTCCTGTACCTTCCTCGTTTGCGCAACATACACTTTTATTTGCTTAATGACTCCCGTCGGCAATTCATCCCCTTCGCTCCTGTCGAATATTTGCACATCAACCACTTTACCCCCGGCCCCGCCGGGCAGTCTCAAGGAACTGTCTTTGACGTCTTTGGCCTTGTCGCCGAATATCGCCTGCAAAAGGCGCTCCTCGGGGGTTAGCTCGGTTTCCCCCTTAGGAGTGATTTTGCCCGCGAGTATGTCTCCTTCATGAACGGTCGCGCCAATCCTCACGATGCCATCCGTATCTAGGTCTTTGAGCTTCGCTTCCCCTACGTTAGGTATGTCCCTTGTAACCATTTCCGGCCCGAGTTTGGTATCTCTGATATCCGTAATGTACGATTCTATATGGATCGAATCATATAAACCGTCCTGCACCACCCTGTCCGAGAGTATAACTGCGTCTTCAAAGTTGCATCCGTGCCATGACATGTACGCGACCAGAAGATTTTGCCCGAGCGCAAGCTCTCCGAAATCAACCGAAGCCCCGTCCGCAAGGCTGTCTCCTTTGTGGACGGTTTCTCCGCGCTGGACTCTGGGCCGCAAGCTGAAACACGTCCCTTGGTTGGAACGCACGAAAGCATACAGTTTATAAGTCTTCTTCTTTCCCGATTTGTAAACAACAGAAATCTCGTTTGCATCGGCATAAACCACTTCCCCATCCTCTTCCGCAAGCAAAGCATGGCCGGATGCGCGCGCCGCAAGGCCTTCCATGCCGGTTCCAACGAGAGGGGCATGCGGATGAAGAAGGGGAACCGCCTGCCTCTGCATGTTCGTTCCCATGGACGCCCTCGTGTTGTCATCATGTTCAAGGAATGGAATAAGCGCCGTTGAAAGAGACAATATTTGTTTCGGAGAAACGTCAACATGAGTGATATCCCGGACGTGCGCCAGGACAGGTTCTCCGCCTTTTCTTGAAGATACCCTTGAAGTCAAAAACTCGCCGAACTCGGAGAACTTCCTTTGGGCCTGGGCAATGGTAAGCCTGCGCTCCTGCTCCGCATCGGCATAAATTATTTTTCCGGTGACATACGCCCTGACCGGTACTTGATCGAATTTTTCTTTCTTCAAAAGCGAGATCACCTTTTTCGCCATTTCCTTGGTTCTAATGACATCGCCGTCGCGCACGATGATTTTTCTGTCCTCGCGGATATCAGCATCAATCATTCTCCCGACGAGTTTATCCGGATCCATCGGAACTGTTCTCTTAACTTCTTTGTAAGGAGTTTCAAGGAACCCGTACTGATTTACGCGCGAGAAAATCGCCAGATGCACCACAAGCCCGATATTCGGGCCCTCGGGAGTCGCAACCGGGCAGATTCTTCCATAATGGCTCTGATGCACGTCGCGGACATCGAAGCTCGCCCTTTCCCTAGAAAGCCCTCCGGGGCCCATCGCGGAAAGCCTCCTTTTATGCGCCAGTTCGGAAAGAGGATTCGTCTGGTCCATGAATTGCGAAAGCTGGGAGCTCGCGAAAAACTCCCTCATTGCGGCAGTAATCGGGCGGCAGTTTATCAACTGCATGGGCGTCGCCGTTTCCAAATCCATAACCGTCATCCTGTCTTTTACGATTCGCTCCGTCCTCAAAAGGCCCACGCGATACTTGTTTTGGACGAGCTCGCCGACGCTTCTTACGCGCCTGTTGCTCAAATGGTCTATGTCGTCCGCGACTCCTTCGCCGTTATTGAGCCTGATAAGCTCCCTCAAAATCTCAACGAAGTCCTGTATCTGGAACACCCTGAACTTTTCATCGCTTGGAATGTTGAAACCGAATCTCCTATTCATCTTGTATCTTGCGATAGTCCCCATGTCGTACTTCTTGAAATCGAAGAACATGGAATCAATCAGCTGTTTCGCGTTTTCCGGAGTTGCGAGGTCTCCCGGACGCACTTTTCTGTAAACGCTTTGGTACGCGTCCTCGACCGTCTTCGCAGTATCTTTATCAAGCGTATTTAGAATGAAATCCATGTCCTTTGTGACATCCGAAAAAAGTTTGAGGATTTTTTCATCCGTTTCATATCCGAAAATCCTGAGAAGCTGTGTTATCGGTATCTTTCTTTTCCTGTCGATTTTGCAAGTGATGATCCCCCTCCTGTCTGTTTCTATCTCCAGCCAGACGCCCCGCTTGGGAATGATTTTAGCGGCATGGAACTTTGTATTGTCGGACATTTTTGAAAAGAACACGCCGGGGGAGCGCACAAGCTGGTGCACCACTATGCGCTCGATGCCGCCCACTATGAATGTGCCGACTTCGGTCATGAGAGGAATAGACCCAAGAAAAACGTCCTGCTCTTTTATTTCCCCGGTTTCCTTGTTAATAAGCTGGACATTTCCTTTCATGACAGCTTCGAAGCTCAAGTTACGGCGCCTGCATGTGTCCGGATCGTACTTCGGCGGATCGAACGTGTGGCCGAGCATCCTAAGCTCCATTTTTCTTCCGGAAAAATCCGAAATAGGGCTGATTTCCTCCATCAATTCTTTAAGCCCTTCCGTTAAAAACCACTCATAGCTCTTTAACTGCATCTCAATAAGAGAGGATACGAGCTCACTTCCGTCTTCGTCATTGACGAAATAAATCCGCTTGTCTTTGACCGCGGCGGCCTTGAGATTATCCGGAAGTTTTTTCGCCGCGGACGGGAATCTTCCGGCAAGAGGGACGACGTGCGGAATGATTTTAGGAAGCACCTCCGGAGGAACATGCATTTGATAACCTCTCGGCCTCAATGCTTGCTTTTTAATTCCTGTTGATTTCAACGGTTTGGCAACTTTCTTTGGAACTTTTTGCGTTGCTACCTTTTGCCTAGGTTTCGCCGCGGCTGGCTTTGTGGAACTTTTTTTTGCAGAAGAATGTTTTTTTGCGGTCCTGTTTTTGGTAGCCATAAACGTCGCGGTTAAGATAAAAAAAGCAAAAAAAGCCATGCCATCGCCCTTTACCAAAAGGAACTAACGGGCGACAACACAGTTTCTTAAGACAAAATCAGAACTTTCTGTGCGAACAAATTTTACCTAATCAAACAGGCATGTCAAATATTTTAGAAGGAATGTTTGGTTGGAAACTTGCAAACCTGAAAACTTGAAAACGTGCAAACAAACAACGTAATCAAATGTTCTCGATGCCAAACTTCCTTCCCACCTCCTCCCAATCAACAACATTCCACCACGCTTCTATATACTCCGGGCGTCGGTTTTGGTATTTGAGATAGTAAGCATGTTCCCAAACATCAAGACACAATATCGGTTTCAGCCCTTTACTAAGCGGAGAATCCTGATTCGCAGTTTTTATGATTTCAAGCTTTTTATTATTTAATACGAGCCACGCCCATCCCGATCCGAATATGCCGGCGGAAGCCTGCGAAAATGAGCCTTTGAATTCAGAAAAACCGCCAAAATCGCTAGATATGGCAGATTTAAGCTTACCGGAAGGCTCACCGCCTCCTCTGGGGCTCATCATTGTCCAAAACATATTGTGGTTCGCCGCCCCGCCTCCGTTATTCCTGACCGCTTCTCTTATTTTCTCGGGAATTTTATCAAGGTTCGCGAGAACCTCCTCAATGGGTTTGTCCGCGAAACCGGTTCCATCGAGCGCCGCATTGGCTTTATCCACATAAGCCTTATGATGCTTGCCGTGGTGGAGTTCCATCGTCTTGCCATCAATAAAAGGCTCAAGGGCAGAATAGTCGTAGGGAAGGTTGGGGAGCGTTAACGGCATATCGCAATTATAGTGGAAAGGGGAAAGGGGAAAGGGGAAAATGTCCTATGCCAAGTGATAATAATCACAATTATAGCACAGATTGTTTCCTGTATTAATTATTCATTCTTAAATTGATTAAACTGCTCACTTCCACGGCTGAATTACTCATTTATAATCGATGGATTATAAACCACAAATGCGGTTCACTTTGGCAGTCGCTTGAGTGGAAGAAGTTTCAGGAATCGCTCGGAAGGGAAGTTCGCGTATACGCCGACATGGAAAACTCCGGCATATCAGCTTCCGCATTGGTTGTAATCGACAAAACGGCCTTCGGATATTCTACGTGGGACATACCAAGAGGACCGATAACAATTGAAAATTCAAAATCCAAAATTAAAAATTTACTCGACATTTTACTTAACGATGCAGAAGAAACCAAATGTTTCGCAATATATTACTCGCCTACTAAAAATCAAATTGAACACGGTAACTACTGCGCTACTGCGCTACTGCGCTATAACTACCCTTCAACCACGCGAATAATTGACCTGCGTGTAACTGAGGCAGAAATTCTTGCTCAAATGAAATCCAAGGGCAGATATAATATACACATAGCGGAAAAGCACGGAGTTAAAGTAATCAAGTCGGATGATATTGATGCTTTTTACAAGCTTGTCCGCGAAACCGCCGAAAGGGACAAATTCAAATGCCTTCCGAAAAAGAATTATGAAATGTTTTTGAAAAACCTTGAAGGAAGTTTTTTACTGCTTGCGCTGGACCAAAACAAAAAGCCCATAGGAGGGCTTTTGGGCGTCACATGGAATAAAACAGGCATTTATTACTATGGAGCATCTTCCTACAATTCCAGGGCGCTCATGGCGCCTTACCTGCTCCAATGGGAAGCAATGAAACGCTGTAAAAATCATGGCTGCATAAGTTATGACTTGTTCGGGATATCGCCGAATGGCTCTCCGGATAATCACCCGTGGAAAGGAGTGACAGAATTCAAAGAAAAATTCGGGGGAGAAGTTTTGGAGTATCCGGAGGAGAAGACAGTGGTACTGAAACCAATGATAAAAAAAATTATTGATTTAAAGCGCAGGTGGTTCTGACCTCGCGACCTCATCCCCCCTACCCCCTTCTCCTCCGCGGAGGAGAAGGGGGAGATGTTTTTGTTTGCTGTTTTATTTTTGGAACCAAAGTCGGAAACGAATATTGCATAAACAGATATAAATTGAACAACAAACAACTCCCCCCTCTCCACCGCAGTGGAGA
>Ga0209211_10012653_pt1 | contig 10587 bp, 6 predicted proteins | sample RifGroA2_FD_183992 | JGI IMG/M metagenome (GOLD analysis project Ga0209211, IMG submission 183992) | Groundwater microbial communities from Rifle, Colorado, USA - Groundwater A2 (SPAdes) (version 2) | ecosystem: Environmental > Aquatic > Deep subsurface > Groundwater | place: Rifle, Colorado...
CCAGTATCGGCTTGCCGGTTGCGCGCTGTAGCCTCGCGCCGTAACGCAGGCGCGACAGCGTTTGCGCGCTGACGGTGTCCTGCCCGTATTCCGGTGCATGGAAATAAGTTCCGCCGCCGAGGATCACGATGGCATCGGCATCCTGCTTGCCCAATGGGGCGGTGCGCGCTTCCAGCAGATGCAGCCCGCTCTCGGCGACAAGGGGCGTGGCGGCGAGCCATAGCAACATGAACGACGCGACGATCAGCAGCCAGCCGAGTTTGCGGCGGCGATACAGCAGGAACAGGCCGAGCGCCAACAGCAGCAACAGGCTCAACGGCGGCAGCAACAGGGCGGCGACGGTGTTTGTGACGAACCAGGACATGAGGACGAAGGTGGCAAAAAACGGCGGCATTATCGCATGCGCCGTTGCCGCTACGATGCGGGCGAGCGGGTAGAATGCCCGCCATGAAAACGACGACGATGAACGGCGAAACGAAACTGGAAGCGAGGCACAGGCCCTCCCGCGAGCATTCCCATTTCGCCGGTGACGGGCTGCCGTTCGATGAATATGTGCGGCGCACGACGGACATGCTGCGGCGCGTGCATGCGGGAGTCGCAGAAGCGGAGAAGATCGTCGCCGGTAATGCGCCGTTCGAATTGTTTCCTGCAGGCGACGAGTGCCGGGGAAAGCGCAAGTCATATCGCCGCGGCGTGCTGCTGATCCATGGTCTGACCGATTCCCCCTATTTCATGCGGCCGCTGGCCGAGCTTTACGCGCAGAACGGTTTCCGGGTGATGGCGATCCTGTTGCCGGGGCACGGCACCCGTCCGGGCGACCTGCTCGATATGCGCTGGCAGGAATGGGCGAAGGCGGTGGCCTATGGTACGGACAGGATGGCGGAAGAAGTCGACGAGCTCTATCTGGCCGGGTTCTCCGCCGGCGGGACGCTGAGCATTTACCAGTCCTTGCGCGACGACCGCGTGCGCGGACTGTTCCTGTTTTCGCCAGCGCTGAAAATCAGTCCGCGCGCGAGCTGGGCCAACTTGCATCGACTATACAGCTGGCTGTTGCCGGAGGCCGCGTGGGTGGGCATCAGGCCGGATCGCAGCCTGTACAAGTACGAGTCGCTGCCGAAGAATGCCGCCGCCCAGATGCATGCGCTGACGCAGGAGCTGGGTTCGCTGTTGCAGACGCATGAAACCGCCGTCCCGGTGTTCGCCGCCGCCAGCCAGGACGACACCACCGCCAATACGCCGGCGACGCTGGAGTTCATGGCGCATGCGTCCCATCCATCGAACAAGCTGGTGCTGTACACCACCGACACGAAAAAACAGCCGCCCGGTATCCCGGCGGAAAAGCTGGAACTGGTGAACAGCGCGCTGCCCGAACAGAAAATATTGAGCTCCGCGCATACCGCGATCATGCTGCCGCCCGACGATGCCCACTACGGCGCGAAGGGGGATTATTGCAATGCGATCCACTACTTCCCGGGCGACATGGAGAAATTCGAGGCCTGCAACAACGGGCACGAGGGCGTGATGCTGGGCGAGGTCACCGAAGCCAATCTCAAGGCCGGCATCCTGCGGCGGTTGATGTACAACCCGAACTTCGCGGCGCTGAAGGTATCGATGAAGCGGTTCATCGATGCGCTGCCGTGATCGTAGGCGCTAGTGTGTGGTGCTTTGTTTGGAACTTATGCCAACGGGTAAAGCTGCATTGGTAGGGTGGGCTCTGCCCACCATGTCGGGCGGAGCCCGACCTACATGGATTTGCTCATAAGTATCGCCAAGTGCAACACTGCACTAGAACGTTGAGCGTAATGCAGCGCGTCTGCCGCGCCTGACGTTAACGCCGACCAGTATCGCCAGCCCGACGAGGAAATAACTGCCGGTAATCAATATTGCGAGGCGGTGGTCGCCTTGCGATAGCCAGCTCACCAGCCCGTAAGTCAGCGGCCCCAGTATCGCCGACAGCTTCACCGCCAGTCCCCACAGCCCGAAGAACTCGGCGCGGCGCGTGGCCGGGCTCAGCAGTCCCACCAGCGCGCGTCCGGCGGATTGGCTCGCGCCCATGCAGATGCCGGCGAGGTTGGCCGCGACCCAGAACATGTCCGGGCCTTCCGCCGCCCATGCCAGCAGGATCATGATTATCCAGCCGACCAGCGTCAGCGCGATTGCCGGGATATGGCCGATGCGGTCCTGCAAATGGCCGAACAGGAACGCGCCGATCGCGGCGGTGATGTTGACCACGAAGATCAGCAGTATGGTCTGCTGGGTGGTGAAGTGCATTGCCTGCTGCGCGTAGATCGCGGCGAGCGTGATCACCGCCTGGATGCCCGCTTGGTAGAACACCGTGCAGATCAGGAAGCGCCGCAGGTCGCGATAATGCTGCGAATGGGCGAGCGTCTGCTTCAGCCGCGCGAACGATTCCTGCATCAGGTTCGCACCCTGCAGATGCGGCTGCGGCAGCGCGCGCTCCTTCAGGAATAAAAACGTGGGCAGGCTGGACAGCGCGAACAATGCGGCGGTGATCAGCATGGTCATCGGCACGAAGTCCGCCGCCTGCTGTCCCTGCGCCTGCGCCCAGGTCACATAGGCGAGGCTGGCGCCGAGGCTGACCAAGCCGCCGACATAACCCAGGCTCCATCCCCATCCGGACACCTTGCCCAGCGTGTTGCTGCGTGCGAGTTCCGGCAGGAAGGCCGCGACCAGATTCTCGCCGCTGCCGTAGAAAAAATTCGACAGCACGATCAGCGCGATGGTGAGCCACAGGCTGCCCGGCCCGCTGAACGCCAGCAGCGCGGTGAACGTCACGCAACCTGCGGTGGTCAGAACCAGCAACTTCTTCTTCGCGGCCCAGGCGTCGGCATAGGCGCCGAGCAGCGGCGCGGTGAACATGATCGCGGCGTAGGAAACCGCCAGCGCAGCCGTCCACGCGAACGTCGCCCAGGGCTGATTGCCTGCGACTACGGAGACGAAATACGCGTTGAAGATCGCGGTGATGACCACCGTGGTATAGCCGGAGTTGGCGAAGTCGTACATGGCCCATGCCCAGACTTCGCGGGGGGCGACGGTTTTGGCGAGGGAGGTGCGCATGATCCTGTATTGACGGTTATGGGCGACTGGGGGGATATTGTTGGCCATTATTGCGGTCAATGTAAAACGATATGCGTGGCTGACGTCTGCCCGTGCCGGGCAGGCCAGCCGGGGAGTCCTTGGTTGATGCTATGAACCTTAAAAAAGCAGTTGTCCGCAGATTACGCAGATTTTCGCAGATTAAACAACAAGCTATTCGTTAATCAGGTTCACCTTTTAGATTAGGTATTTATCGAGCGTAAGTGTATGAAAATCTGCGTTAATCTGTGTAATCTGCGGATGGAGCTTGGGTTTTTAAAATGAGCGATACTTCCACTACATTGCTGGCTATCGTCCGGCGGCTCGCCGCCGAGCTGCACTCGCGCCCGGAAGAAGCCATTCAAGTCACGCTGGACAGCGCGCTGGAGCGCGACCTGGGCATAGACAGCCTGGGGCGCGTGGAACTGCTCGCGCGCATCGAGCAGGCCTTCGGAATCAGTCTGCCGGATACTGTGTTCGCCGGCGCCGAAACGCCGCGCGACCTGCTGCAGGCGGTGCTGGCCGCCGCGCCCGCGATGGCGCGGCCCGCGGGTGTGCAACGCGAGGAAGCGCCGTCCCGGGTGCAGGCGGTGCCGGCCGATGCGCTGACGCTGACCGAGGTGCTGGACTGGCATGTGCGCACCCATCCCGATCGCACGCATATCACGCTGCTGGATGCGGAAGGAGGCGAAACCGCGCTGACCTACGCTGTGCTGCGCGACGGTGCGGAACAGATTGCGGCGGGGCTGCTGGAGCGCGGTCTGCAGCCGGGCCAGTCGGTGGCGATGATGCTGCCCACCGGCCGCGATTATTTCTGCTGCTTCACCGGCGTGCTGCTGGCGGGCGGCGTGCCTGTACCTATCTACCCGCCGGTCCGCCCCTCGCAGATCGAAGATCACCTGCGCCGGCATGCGAGCATACTCGCCAACGCGCTTGCGGTGATGCTGGTCACCGTGCCCGAGGCGAAGCCGGTGGCGAGGCTGCTGCAGGCGCAGGTGGAGTCGCTGCGCAATGTTGTCACCGCGGCGGAATTGTCCGGTGGCGGGCGCGCGACTGGCATCCCGCGCAGGCCCGAAGACATCGCGCTGCTTCAGTACACCTCCGGCAGCACCGGCAATCCCAAGGGCACCGTGCTGACCCATGCCAACCTGCTGGCCAACATCCGCGCGATGGGGCAGGCGGTGCAGGCCGATTCCACCGACGTGTTCGTCAGTTGGCTGCCGCTATATCACGACATGGGGCTGATCGGCGCATGGCTGGGCAGCCTGTATTTCGCCTTCCCGCTGGTGGCGATGTCGCCGCTGACCTTCCTCGCCCGCCCCGAGCGCTGGCTGTGGGCGATCCACAAGTATCGCGGCACGCTGTCGGCTTCGCCCAACTTTGGTTACGAACTTTGTCTGCGCAAGATTCCAGATGCGGCCCTCGAAGGGCTGGACCTGTCTAGCTGGCGCATGGCGTTCAACGGCGCGGAGCCGGTCAGCCCGGATACCATCGCGAATTTCGCGCAACGCTTCGGCCGCTACGGGTTGCGCCTGCAGGCGATGTCGCCGGTGTACGGGCTGGCCGAATGTTCGGTGGGGCTGGCGTTCCCGCCGCCGGGGCGCGGGCCGCTGATCGACCGCATAGCCCGCGAGCGCTTCATGCGCAGCGGTCATGCCGAACCGGCCGGCAGCGAAGAGGTTGATGCGTTGCGCTTCGTCGCCTGCGGCCGGCCGCTTGCCGGCCACGAGGTCAGGATAGTCGATGCCGCCGGTCGCGAACTGGGCGAGCGGATGGAAGGCCATCTCGAATTCAGGGGGCCTTCCGCCACCGGCGGCTACTACCGCAACCCGGAGCAGACGCGAGCGCTGTTCCACGGCGACTGGCTGGACTCCGGCGACTACGCCTATCTGGCCGAAGGCGAGCTCTACCTGACCGGACGCTCGAAAGACATCATCATCCGCGCCGGCCGCAACATCTATCCCTACGAACTGGAGGATGCGGTGGGCGACATACCCGGCATACGCAAGGGCTGCGTCGCGGTGTTCGGCAGCCCCGACCCGACCTCCGGCACCGAGCGTCTGGTGGTGATGGCCGAGACGCGCGAGACATCGTCCGCGCGACTGGAAGCGCTGCGCGAAAAGATAAACGCACTGACGCTGGACGTGCTGGGCATGCCCGCGGACAACATCGTGCTGGCACCGATCCACAGCGTGCTCAAGACATCGAGCGGCAAGATCCGCCGCGCGGCCTGCCGCGAACTGTTCGAGCAAGGAGCGACGCCGACTCGCGCAGTGTGGTGGCAGGTAGTCCGTTTGGCGTGGAGCGGCATGTTGCCGCAGTTGCGCCGCGGCATCCGTGTGGTGTCCGATTACGGTTACGCCGCTTATGTGTGGGCGCTGTTCTGGCTGCTGGCGATCTTGACCTGGCTGGCGGCCGTGCTGCTGCCGCGTCCCGCGTGGAGCTGGACGGCCAGCCGCATCAGCGCGAGGCTGTATGCGCGCCTGACCGGCACGCCGCTGGTCGTGCGCGGCCTGGAAAACCTGCCGCAAGGCACGCCCTGCGTGCTGGTGGCCAATCACGCGAGCTATCTGGACGGCATCGTGATGGTTGCCGCGCTGCCGGGCGAACTTGGCAGCGCCGGATATTTCAGTTTCGTCGCGAAGCGCGAGTTGCTGGACAGTTTCGTGTCGCGCCTCTATCTGCGCCGCATAGGTTCGGACTTCGTCGAGCGCTTCGAGTCGCAACGCAGTCTGGATGATGTGAAGCAGGTTGCACTTTCGCTGCAATCAGGGCGTAGCCCGGTGTTCTTTCCCGAAGGCACGTTCAGCCGCATCCCCGGCCTGACGGCTTTCCGCATGGGCGCATTCGTCGTCGCCGCCGAGGCCGGAGCGCTCGTCGTGCCGGTGAGCCTGCGCGGCACCCGCTCCATCCTGCGCGACGGCAGCTGGTTCCCGCATCGCGGCATGATCACCGTGTCGATAGGCAAGCCGATCGCGCCGGAAGGAACGGGCTGGGAGGCTGCCATCCGCCTGCGCAACCAGGCCCGCGCGGAAATCCTGCGCCGGTGCGGGGAGCCCGATCTTGCGCCGGGAACGGCGGGGGAGCAGTTGGAATAGCCATTCGAGCCGGCTATACGTCATCTGATAACGGCTCTAAACCATCCCCGATATTTGTCGATATCTTCATCAAGCAGGCAGGAATTGCGAAAACAATGAACAGACTCGGACCTGCCGCAGACAGAATTCAGAAGGTGGCTATCATGAGCGAGACATTCACAATCAATGGGCATCTCTACCGGGCTTATCCGACCCGTTTCTTTTGCGATGGCATCGAGATTCCGCCGAAAGAATTTTATGCGGCGATCCAATCGTTGAGCGGTCAGCGGGTGCGTTAACAGAAGAACAGTGGGCAAGCGGGAGAGGCTTATTTCGATAACGCCAAAGTGCGTTTAAATGCTTTCAGCATGGCGAGCATCGCCTTGGGCAGTTGTCTCAACGAAGTTACAGCCAGATACATCCAGAACGTGGAGTGCGGTTGCGCATCTTCGAGCGACTGGCTTTCATCGCATACCACGCGGTTACGGCCTTCATGCTTGGCGCGGTAGAGCGCCTTGTCCGCGGCGGCGAGCATGCGTTCGATCAGTGCATGGTTTTTCGCGGTGTGATTTTCGAGCGGCAACAGCGACAGGCCTATCGAGATGGTCAGGTTGATCGGCTCCCCGTTCGGCGCCTGCAGTTCCTTTTCCGCGATGCAGCAGCGTATCCGTTCGGCGATCTGGCGGGCATGGTGCATGTCGGTATGCGGCAGCAGCACGACGAACTCTTCGCCGCCGAACCGGGCCAGCGTATCGCCCGCCCGCAGTTGCGACTGGATCGCTGCGGCCGTGCTCATCAGCGCTTCGTCGCCGGTCTGATGGCCGTAGCTGTCGTTGATGCGCTTGAACTTGTCGATGTCGAGCAGCATGCAGACCAGCGGGCGGCGCTGCCGGCGCGACTGGCTGACCTCGATCTGGCAGCGGTGGTCGAAGTAACGGCGGTTGCTCACGCCGGTCAGCGCATCGGTCATGCCCAGCAACTTCAACTGTTCCTGCGAGAGCGCGTTCTCCAGACAGATCGCGATGATCTCGGTCAGGCGTTCGAGGAAGTCCGTGCCACAACCCGCGGCATAACGGCCCGGGTCGGCGCTGCCGAAATGCAGGCTGCCGATCAGTTCGCCGTGGCGCGTCAGCGGCAGCAGTGCGACCGATGCGATCACGCCTGATGTGCTGTTGAACAGGGATTGGTGGGTTGGCGCATCGAAAGCGCCCAGGCATGGCCCCGACTTTCCTCGGTATAGCGCCTCCAGCGGGGCCGTCGAGGGATGCAGCGTCAGTCCGCCGCAATCCGTCTTGTCGCATTCGTTCTCCAGTATCCGGGTGATTTCGTATTCATGGTCGACCAGCGCAAGGGTGACGAACTCCACGCCGAACGCCAGCTTGTATTCGGAGAGCAACAGGCGGATCAATTCCGGCAGCGAATCCGCGCCGATCAACTGGCGCTGGAGCTGATCGAAGCGGCGCATCTTGTCCTCGTTGCGCCGCGCCTCGCTCAGCAGGCTTTCCAGCTGATGCCGAAGGGAATAGTTCTCTGACTGGAGATGACTGCTCATTACGGTCTTTTCGGCCGTGACGAGCAGTTCTTTAGGGAGAAACGAGCAGACAGGATGAAATGCGAGGTTTTACCTGAGCAGCACCAGTTCCGGCACCGCATCCGGGCCGCACCAGATGATCGCGTTCTGCTGGTATTTCTCGCCCAGTTTCTTCGAGTCGTCGAACGACAGCCCCAGCACTAGGAAGCTGGTCTCCGCCGGCCAGCCACCCGCAGGATGGCGGCCGATGCCATCGAAGAAGGTCAGCCCGCGCTGAACCAGCTCCTGCGCAAGTTCGGCCTGGCGCTCGGCATTCTCTTCGTTGCCGATGAGGCGGCTGTATGGATTGCAGGCGGAGATAAAGGCGCAGCAGTCCGCACAATGTTGCCGGTAGAGCGAGGCCAGCGGCGCACTGGCGACGCCCACGCGCAGCACGAACGGTTCCGGTGCATCTACGAGATAGTCTGTTTCCAGATAGGCTCTGACGGTAGCGGGGGCGATGGCTGACATCGGGTCAATCGAATGGGGAGTCACTCTCATTCTAAGGCAAGCAATCGGAGTTGGCTTACCCCATTAAGAGTGGGCTTTCCATGCGCTGTGCTGAAATATCTATATATTTCGGCATATTGTTTTATAGCTGCTTTTCGCCTATGGTCGCTCCCGCGAATTCACGTTTGCATTGCTCGCGGCACACAAACCGGCTATTCAGGGACAGGAAAACATGGCGATTTACACGACCAACGTATTGGCGGACAACTCACCGGCCGCAGTAGGCGCGGGTTCGTTCTCGACGGCAGGACCGTCGTCTGTGTTGGGCATGGACTCCATGTCGATTACTCTGTTCGATCCGGCCTTGGGTTACGCCACTTACCTCGGCTCGTTCAGCTACACCTATTCGGGGGGATATCAATATCTTTCCTGGCCTGGCAGCACACTGAACGGCATCACCACCTACGACCTGAACTGGGGGGTGATGGATTTCATCTCCGGACTGAGCATTCCCGGCAGCACTTACGAGTCCTATGCACTGAATAACGATGTCTTGGGGCTGATTGCCTACTTTTTTGCGGGCAACGACACGATTAACGGCAGCAGCTTCAACGACATGCTGTGGGGTTATGCCGGGGACGACACCATCGATGGAGGGGCAGGGGCTGATACCTTGGTGGGGGGGGGCGGTAACGATACCTATGGTGTCGACAATGCGAGCGATGTCGTCACCGAAAACCTGAACGAAGGCATCGACACTGTTCAAAGCATAGTCTCGTACACGCTAGGCGCAAATATCGAGAATCTGACTCTGACCTGGACAACTACGGGCTGGGTTGATGGTACTGGCAATGATCTTGATAACATATTGATTGGTAATGAATTCTCCAATATTCTGAGCGGTGGTGCTGGCGCCGATACGCTGGATGGGGGGAGCGGCCACGATACTCTGGATGGCGGCTTGGGGGCCGATGTCATGACAGGTGGCGGGGGGAGCGATACTTATGTCGTCGATAATATTGGAGACGTTATTTCGCCAGAATTCCTGTATGGGGGAGGGGATACCGTCAGGAGCTCGATTGACTATACCATTGTCGATTACTTCGAGAACCTTGTTCTGACTGGTGCAGCGGAAATTTCAGGTACAGGCAACGTCCTTGACAACGCGCTGACCGGAAACGATGCCGCAAATATGCTGGATGGCGGCGGCGGCAACGACATTCTGCATGGAGGAGCCGGAAACGATACGTTGATTGGCGGGCAGGGGGTGGATAGCTTCTTCGGCGGGGCTGGCGACGACACCTATTTCGTGGATGACACTCCGCCGGCGACCATGCTCACGATCATCGGGGAGCCGGGGGATTATGTTTCCGGGGGGCTCAATACTACTTTCACGTCCGATGTGATTTCCTGGCAGGTATATGCAGACAGATACAACGCGCCCAGTCCCAATGGCATCGCCCAAGTACAAGTTTATGGCAATGACTTCAGTTTGAGCGTTGGGACAGGTTGGCGGGGAGTGGATTTTACGCCGGGAATCTACTCGACCTCGGATTTGAGCTTCAATTTCGGCATGCAGGGACGAGGTGAAGCGCATACAGGAAGCGTCGAAATACAGTCCATTGTTGCTGATTTGTCTGGAGGACTGCAGAGTTTCTCGATGACTTTCTCGGTGCGTTATTTGTATGCATCTGAGAATGGACAGGGATTGCACGGTACGCTGCGCTATAACTCTCCAGTAAGTACCCTCGGCGAACAAGTGACCGAACTGGCCAACGAAGGCACGGACCATGTAGTCAGCTCGGTCTCCTATGCGCTGAGCGACAACGTCGAGAACCTCACCCTGTCTGGCAATGCCGCGATTGACGGCGCCGGTAACACCCTGTCCAATGTACTGACCGGCAATTCGAACAACAACACCCTCACCGGAGGCGGCGGCAACGATGTGTTCGCCTTCGCCGCAAGCGGCAACGGTATCGACACGATCACCGATTTCGCGGCGGGGGACAGCATCAGCGTCACTGGTGCCGCGTTCTCCGGAATTGTTATGGCAGGCGACGGCAGCACCTTGTTGTCCAACCAAGTCCAGATCGCCTCTGCAGGTGGTGTGACGACTCTGTTGATCGGAACCGATGCGGTGGCGGGCGCGGATGTCCAAGTGCAACTCACGGGCACATACTCGGCGAGCGACTTCTCTCTGAGCGGCGACCGAATTTACATGAACACCCTCCCGACCGGTGGCGTGTCCATTACGGGAGCGCCCTTTTCTGGTTACCCGCTGACCGCATCCAACACCCTGGCCGATGTCGATGGGCTGGGCGCCATCGCCTATCAATGGCACGCGGACGGCGTCGCCATCAATGGCGCGACCAACAGCACCTACATCCCGACGCA
>Ga0209211_10012654_pt1 | contig 10587 bp, 9 predicted proteins | sample RifGroA2_FD_183992 | JGI IMG/M metagenome (GOLD analysis project Ga0209211, IMG submission 183992) | Groundwater microbial communities from Rifle, Colorado, USA - Groundwater A2 (SPAdes) (version 2) | ecosystem: Environmental > Aquatic > Deep subsurface > Groundwater | place: Rifle, Colorado...
CCCGGACTGGACCGGACTGCCGCCAGGACTGTTGATGCGCAGGATGACGCCCGCCGTATGCTTGTCCTCAAACGCTGCCTGCAAGCCGCTGATGACATGCTCGGCATTGGCATCTCCCTTGGCCTTGATGACGCCATTCAGATTCACCAGCGCCGTGAACTTCGCTCCGTCGCCGAGCTTGTCGGTCTGCCCCCAGTCCAGTGCCAGACCGAGAATCACCACCAGGTAGGCAAAACCAAGCAACTTGAAAAAAATCCCCCAACGGCGACCGCGCCGCTGCTCGGCGATAGCTTCAAGCGCGAGCTTTTCCAGCACCTTGCGTTCCCACTGCATATCGTTGCTATCCGACACTTTCCCTGCCTTCCTCAATCAAGAACACGTGCCCGTCATGCTCGACCACGGACACCGGGACGAGCCCTTTTCCATTGCAGCGCCCACCAAGACAGCGCCCCGACTCCGGCGCATACAGCGCGCCGTGCGTACCACAAATCAAGTATAAGCCGGAATGATCGAAGAACTCGCCCGCCTGCCAGTCCATTTCGGTCGGCACGTGGGCGCAGCGATTGAGATAGGCGTAAACCCGCCCGCGAAAACGCACCGCAAAGGCCGGATCACTAAAACCGTGGCGATCCACGGTGAAGCGCACACCGCGTCCGCCATCGACCAGTTCGTCGCTGGCGCAGATCAGGCGCTGGTTCAACCCTGTTGTCGCAGCCACGCTGCCAATTGCGCCACGTCGGCGGCGCAGTAGAGAGGGGATGCCGCCTCCAGAGTCTCGCGCGGATGAGCGCCATAAGCCACGCCAAGTGCCGCCACGCCGGCGTTTCTGGCCATCAGCAGATCGTGGGTGGTGTCGCCGATCATCAGCGTTGCAGCCGGTTCGACGCCGAACTCGGCCATCAATTCGTCGAGCATCTGCGGATGCGGCTTGGATTGGCATTCGTCGGCGCAGCGCGAGGCATGAAAGCGCGGACCCAGCCCGCTGACCTCGAAGGCCCGGTCCAGCCCCTTGCGCGACTTGCCGGTCGCCACCGCCAAACGGTAGCCCGCCCGCGCCAATTCATCGATCAACTCTACCGCGCCATCAAACAGCAACAGGTCCTGATCGCGCGACAAATAGTGATGCCGATAACGCTCGGCGAGATCGTGATAGCGCTCGGTCGGCAAGTCAGGCAGGGCATGGCGCAGGGCGTCGATCAGGCCGAGACCGATGATGTGGCTGGCGCGCTCGTCGCTGGGCGGATCGAGCCCCAAGTCCGTCGCCGCTGCCTTGATGCTGGCGACGATGGCGCCGGTCGAATCCATCAGTGTGCCGTCCCAGTCGAAGACGATCAGTTCAAAACGTTTGCCCATATTCCCGTGCTTCGTTCCTGTCCAGTTTGTCGGTAAAGCTGCGCAGTTCCAACGGCAGCGGCGATTCGAGGGCCAAAGGTGCGCCTGATAGCGGATGCGCCAGCGCCAGCTTGGCCGCGTGGAGGAACATGCGGCCAAGCCCGGTCTTCTGCAAGGTCTTGTTCAAAGGAAAATCGCCGTACTTGTCGTCGCCGGCGATGGGAAAACCCAGATGCGCCAGGTGCACGCGAATCTGGTGAGTCCGCCCGGTCTTGAGTTCCACCTCGACCAGACTGAAATTCTCCCAGCGCGCCACCAGCCGCACGATGGAATGCGACGGTTTGCCCTCCGGGTTGACGCTGACCCGGCGTTCACCTTCCGCCGTCAGATACTTGTGCAAAGGCAGACGGACATGCTGCAACTCGTTGCGCCAGCGGCCCTTGACCAGCGCCAGGTAGCGCTTGCCGATGCCGCCGTCGCGGAACATGTCGTGCAGTTTGGTCAACGCCATGCGCTTCTTCGCCACTATCAGCAGACCCGAGGTGTCCCGATCCAGGCGGTGAGCCAGTTCCAGAAACTTCGCCAAGGGCCGCGCGCGACGCAACTGCTCGATCACGCCGAAGGAAACGCCGCTACCGCCATGCACCGCCACGCCGGCCGGCTTGTCGATCACGATGAAAGCCTCATCCTCAAAGGCAATTTCAAAATCCCGTGGCGGAACCGCTGCTTGCGACGGTCGTTCGGCGGTGCGCATGGGCGGCACACGCAACCGGTCGCCGAGCTGAAGCCGATAATCGACCGCCACCCGCCCCTTGTTCACCCTCACCTCGCCGCTGCGCACAACGCGATAGACGTGGCTTTTCGGCACGCCTTTGGCGATCTTCAGCAGGAAGTTGTCGAGGCGCTGGCCTTCGGCCTCCTCGCCAACCTCAAGCCATGTAACCGAATCTTTGCTTAAGTCCTTCATTTGCAATATACTGATTGCTTGGTTAGCCGTCCCGTGACGGTGTGCCTGGCGGCCCGAAGTGGCGTCGGTGGCATGGTTCCCGGGGTGTTGTTGCCGCCGTTGCAGTGTCGCTTGTCAGCGATCGAATGCATGGAGACAACAAGGGCGCGAGAGCTTATTAACAGCCGCCGGACTTGACAACTCCGACCGGCAGCGCGGCCAGCCGACCACAGGGTGTTTCGCTCGCCCGAAAGAGCGATACTACTTGATTGCGCGCACTACACGCACAGATTTGGGCACAGATTGCCGGACGCTGACCATCGGTCAGCGACCGCCTTACCGAAGACAAGCCATCAACCCCGTTTGCCACGTTAAACCACAGGCACCATGAACCCGCCAAACCAACCGCAAACCCGAGGCACACCGCCCGCGTCCTGACGCCCGCAGTGTGCGACTTGTCGTGCCCGCCTGGCAGTAAATGCGCGCGGGAGCACACATGAAACGCATGCTTTTCAATGCGACGCAAGCTGAGGAACTCCGCGTCGCGATTGTTGATGGTCAGAAACTGATTGACCTCGACATCGAATCAGCCAACAAGGAACAACGCAAGAGCAATATCTACAAGGCAGTCATCACCCGCATCGAGCCGAGTCTCGAAGCCGCCTTCGTCGACTATGGCGCCGAGCGTCACGGCTTTCTGCCGTTCAAGGAAATTTCGCGCACGTATTTCAAGCCCGGCGTCGACGCCGGCAAGGCGCGCATTCAGGATGTCCTCAGCAATGGCCAGGAACTCATCGTCCAGGTCGAGAAGGACGAGCGCGGCAACAAGGGCGCGGCGCTGACCACCTACGTCTCGCTGGCCGGCCGCTACCTCGTGCTGATGCCCAACAACCCGCGTGGCGGCGGAGTCTCGCGTCGCATCGAGGGCGATGACCGCCAGGAACTGCGTGAAGTCATGGATCAACTGGTCGTTCCCAACGGCACCAGCCTGATTGCCCGCACTGCCGGCATCGGTCGCTCGCTGGAAGAACTCCAGTGGGACCTCAACTACCTGCTGCAACTGTGGAACGCCATCGACGGCGCGTCCAAGGCGCAAAGCGGCGCCTTTCTGATCTACCAGGAATCCAGCCTGGTGATCCGTGCCATCCGCGATTATTTCCATGCCGAGATCGGCGAAATCCTGATCGATACCGACGACATTTTCGAACAGGCGCAGCAATTCATGGCGCACGTGATGCCGGGAACCGTCAATCGCGTCAAGCGCTATCAAGACGACGTGCCCCTGTTCTCGCGCTTCCAGATCGAGCACCAGATCGAATCGGCCTACTCGCGCCAGGTCACGCTGCCCTCGGGCGGCGCCATCGTCATCGATCACACCGAAGCGCTGGTGTCGGTCGACGTCAACTCCGGTCGCGCCACCAAGGGCAGCGACATCGAGGAAACGGCCTTCCGCACCAATTGCGAAGCCGCCGACGAAATCGCGCGCCAGTTGCGCCTGCGCGACCTGGGCGGGCTGATCGTGATCGACTTCATCGATATGGAGTCGACCAAGAACCAGCGCGAAGTCGAGAACCGCCTGCGCGATGCCCTGCGCTTCGACCGCGCCCGGGTCCAGACTGGCAAGATCAGCCGCTTCGGCCTGCTCGAACTGTCGCGCCAGCGCCTGCGTCCGGCGCTCGCCGAAACCAGCTACATCACCTGTCCGCGCTGCACCGGCACCGGCCACATCCGCAGCACCGAATCCGCGGCACTGCACATCCTGCGCATCCTCGAAGAGGAGGCCATGAAGGAAAACACCGGCGCCATGCACTGCCAGGTGCCGGTGGATGTCGCCACCTTCCTGCTCAACGAAAAGCGCGTCGACATTTCGCGCATCGAGATGCGTCACCGCGTCAATCTGGTGATCGTGCCCAACCGCCACCTGGAAACGCCGGCCCACGAAATCGTCCGTCTGCGCCATGACCAACTCAATGCCGATGGCATCGTCCTCGCCAGCTACCAGATGGCCGAAAAACCGGTTGAAGAAGCCTACCAGCCGCCGTCGGCGCAAACGGACATCAAGCCCGTAAGAGTCGAAGCCGCAGTGAAGGGGATCACCCCCGACCAGCCGGCGCCGATCGTCGAGCCGAGGGCAGCGCAGCCCGTAGCCCAGGCTGCGTCAGCAAACGAGAAGGGGTTCTTCGCCAGGATCGTCGCCTTCTTTCAGGGTGGCGCCAAGGCGGAAGCGCCGGTTGCCAGTGCGGAAAAAACCGGCAGACCGCCGCGCCGTGACGGTGGCCGCGACCGCAACCGCGACGGCAATCGCGAAGGAGGCCGGGGCGGACGGGACCGCAACAATCGCCGCGACGGACGCGATGGCGGCGAACGCAAGACCGAGCAAACGCAACGCCCTCAGGCAAAGCGCGACGAGGCGCAGGGCGAAGGCGGCAATCGTCGTCCGCGCAACGAAGCGAAGGAAGCCCGCGAACCGAAGGAGACACGCGAACCGCGTCCGCCGCGCGAACCCAAGGAAGCCCGAGAGCCGCGTCCGCCCCGTGGCGAACCGAATGCCGCGCAAACCGCCGTGTCGCCAGCGCCGACTTCTGCCAATGAAGACGGCCAGGCCCCCAGCCAGGACGGCGAAGCCCGCAGTGGGCGCAGAAACCGCGGTCGCGGTCGCGGACGGAGTCGTAGCGAAGAAGGCGTCGCGCCGGAAGCCATGGCTGGCGGGCTGGTCGCAACTCAGGTTGCAGAAGCCCCGCCCGTTGCCACCGAAACCAGCGCCGCCCCCCTGCCGATGAATGTGGCAGCGGTGGAGCCTGTGGCTGCGACCGAACCAGCGACAGTGATCGAATCTGTGGCCACCGTCGAGCCAGTCGTTGCGGTCGAACCCGCGCCGATCCCGGTCGTCGCCACGGAGCCGGTTGCCACGGCTGCACCCGTGGTCACCACAGCCATTGCCGTCCAGCAACCCATTCCGCTGCCTGTGGCGGTTCCGGTCGCGGCGCCTGCCCCGGTTGCTGAAAGCATTCCGCAGCCTGTCGCGGCAACCCCGCAACCCATTGCGCCCGCCATCGATCCCATCATCGTGCCGCCGGCGCCGGAAGCCGCCCCGGTCGATATTTCGGGATCGCTGCAACAGGCCGGTCTGGTCATGATCGAAACCAGCAACGCTGCCCCGCGCCCTGCGGTGTCGGAGCCGGCACCGGCTCTGGGCCGCAAACCGAAGCCGGCGCCGGTGATCGCCAGCGAACCCCTGCAAATGGTGGAAACCAAGAACAACTGACGCAGGCATTCGGAACAAGCAGCGGGCGCCATATCTCGGTATGGCGCCCGTTGTCGTTATGTTCCTGGCGGAATGCCGGGGACGGTATCCGCGCGATTGGCGCCCAGTTTCAGGATCAGTTGATTCGCCGCGTTCTCGACCAGATCCAGTACCTGCTCAAAACCCTGCGCATCGCCGTAGTAGGGGTCGGGAACCTCGTCCTGATCCGGGTCTTCGCCGAAATCGAGAAACATTTTCAGCTTGTGTTGATACTGCGGCGGACAGGCGCGCTGCAACAGTTCCAGATGCTCGCGATCCATCGCCAGCACGTAATCAAATCGAATGAAGTCGAACTCCGTCACCCGCCGCGCGCGCAAGGGCGACAAGTCATAGCCGCGCCGCAAGGCTGCGGCGATGGCGCGCGGATCGGGCGGCTTGCCGACATGGTAGCCGTGAGTCCCGGCCGAATCGAACTCGAACAGATGTCCTACGCCCTGACGCTCCGCCAGAGCGCGCGCCACGCCTTCGGCGCTGGGCGAGCGACATATATTCCCGGTGCACACGAACAGCACCTTATGCGGGGTCATGCCGCATCTCCCGCCGCGTCGTGCGCTTCGCCGCCGAAGGCGAGGCGCTTGATGCGGAACAACTCGTCGCGAGCCGCCGCCGCTGCCTCGAATTCAAGATTTCTTGCATGTTCCTGCATCGCCTTCTCCAGCCGCCGTATTTCACGCGACAGATCCTTTTCGCTCATCACTTCGTAACGCGCCGCTTCCTGCGCGACCTTGAGTTCCCGCACAGCCGATTCCGAATCATATACGCCGTCGATCATGTCCTTGATGCGCTTCCTGACGCCGATCGGCGTGATGCCCATCGTCTCGTTGTGCGCCAGTTGCCTGGCCCGCCGCCTTGCGGTTTCGCCCATCGCCCGCCGCATCGAATCGGTAATCCTGTCGGCATAGAGGATGGCCGTGCCGTTGAGATGCCGCGCGGCGCGACCCATGGTCTGGATCAGCGAACGCGTCGAGCGCAGAAAGCCTTCCTTGTCGGCATCGAGGATCGCCACCAGCGAAACCTCGGGGATGTCCAGACCCTCGCGCAGCAGGTTGATGCCGACCAGCACATCGAACACACCGAGCCGCAGGTCGCGAATGATCTCGACCCGCTCCACGGTGTCGATGTCGGAATGCAGGTAGCGCACCTTGATGCCGTTGTCGTTGAGATACTCGGTCAACTGTTCCGAAAGCCGCTTGGTCAGCGTCGTCACCAGCACCCGCTCGCCCAGCACGATACGCTTCTTGGATTCGGCGAGCAGATCATCCACCTGGCTGCTGGCCGGCCGCACCTCGACCACCGGGTCGACCAGCCCGGTCGGTCGCACCAGTTGCTCCACCACCTGGCCCTGATGCGCTTCCTCGTAGGTGGAAGGCGTCGCCGAAACGAACACCGTCTGCGGCATCAGCTTCTCGAATTCCTCGAACTTCAGCGGTCGGTTGTCCAGCGCGGAGGGCAGGCGGAAACCGTAATCGACCAGATTTTCCTTGCGCGAGCGGTCGCCCTTGTACATGCCGCCCACCTGCGGAATCGTTACGTGCGATTCGTCGACGAACATGATCGCGTCGGGCGGCAGATAGTCATACAGCGTTGGCGGCGGCTCGCCGGGCTGGCGCCCCGAGAGATGCCGCGAGTAGTTCTCGATGCCCTTGCAGAAGCCCAACTGGTCGAGCATTTCCAGATCGAAGCGGGTGCGCTGCTCGATGCGCTGGCACTCCACCAGCTTCTGATTCGCCTGGAAAAACTCGATGCGCTCGCGCAGTTCCTCCTTGATCGCCTCGACCGCCTTGAGCACCGTGGCACGCGGCGTGACATAGTGACTGGAGGGAAACACCGTGAAGCGACCGAGCTTCTGCTTGGTATGCCCGGTGAGTGGATCGAAAACCGTCAAACCTTCGATCTCGTCGTCGAACAGCGTGATGCGCACCGCGCTCTCGGCGTTCTCCGCGGGGAAGACATCGATCACGTCGCCGCGCACGCGATACACGCCGCGCCTGAAGTCGATCTCGTTGCGCTCGTACTGCATTTCCGTCAGGCGGCGGATGATCTCGCGCTGGCCGATTTTCTCGCCAGTGCGCAGATGCAAAATCATGCTGTGGTAATCGACCGGATCGCCGATGCCATAGATGGCGGACACGGTGCACACGATCACCACGTCGCGCCGTTCCAGCAGACTTTTGGTCGCCGACAGGCGCAGTTGCTCGATGTGCTCGTTGATCGACGAGTCCTTCTCGATGAACAGGTCGCGCGCAGGCACGTAGGCTTCCGGCTGGTAGTAGTCGTAGTAGGAAACGAAATACTCGACCGCGTTCTGCGGAAAGAACTCGCGGAATTCCGAATACAACTGCGCCGCCAGTGTCTTGTTGGGCGCCAGCACCAGCGCCGGGCGGCCCAGGCGGGCGATGACATTGGCCATGGTGAAGGTCTTGCCCGAACCGGTCACCCCGAGCAGGGTCTGGAAGGAAAGCCCGTCGTTGAACCCGTCGGTCAGCAGGCGAATCGCCTCGGGCTGGTCGCCCGCCGGCAGGAACGGCTGATGGAGGTGAAACGGACTGCCCGCGAACTCCAGCACCCGGCCCTTCAGTTCATGTATTTCGGCCATAACCCGTCTATTTGCGTATGGAAAGCCGCCTAACTTGCATGGTCGCCAAGACCACCCCCGTGCCATGAAATCGTTACAGGCGAATTGAAGGCCCGCCCCTCCCATCCTCCCCTCGCGGGGAGGCTATTGATTGGCTCGCTTCGCTCGACCATAACCAGTCGCTCCGAACGAGTTGTTTCACGTTAATTCCTGCTCGAATCGGGTCGGTCGATGCGGTATTATTGCGTATATCGCAGTGCAGCATAAAATCGCCGTACCGCCAGCGCCGACTTTTTAACTTTCCCGCTTCTGGAGTACTCATGACCTCGATCTTCGCCGCCGTCGAAATGGCGCCCCGCGACCCCATTCTCGGCCTCACCGAAGGCTTCAACGCCGACAAGAACCCCAACAAGGTGAATCTCGGCGTCGGCGTTTATTACGATGACAATGGCAAAGTGCCGCTGCTGGGCGCGGTCAAAGCCGCCGAGAAAGTTCGCCTCGAGGCCGCACCGGCGCGCGGCTATCAGCCGATCGAAGGCCTCGCCGCCTACAACCAGGCGGTGCAGACCCTGATGTTCGGCGCCGATTCATCGCTCATCAAGGATGCTCGCCTGGTCACCGTCGAGGCGCTCGGCGGCACCGGCGCGCTCAAGGTCGGCGCGGATTTCCTCAAGCGTCTCTATCCCGACGCCAAGGTTTACATCAGCGATCCGAGCTGGGAAAACCACCGCGCCCTGTTCGAGTCCGCCGGCTTCACCGTGGAGCACTACGCCTACTACGACGCCGCCACGCGCGGCGTCGATTTCGCCGCGATGAAGGCCAGCCTCGCCAGCCTGCCCGCCGACTCCATCATCGTGCTGCACGCCTGCTGCCACAACCCCACCGGCGCCGACATCTCGACCGCGCAGTGGAAGGAAGTGGTCGACATCATCCGCACCCGCAATCTGGTCGCCTTCATCGACATGGCCTATCAGGGCTTTGCCGACGGCATCAAGCAAGACGCAGTGGCGCTCGACCTGTTCGCCGCATCGGGCCTGCAATTTTTCGTTTCGAGCAGCTTCAGCAAGTCCTTCTCGCTCTATGGCGAGCGCGTCGGCGCCCTGACCATGGTCACCGCCGGCAAGGATGAATCCGCGCGGGTGCTTTCGCAAGTCAAGCGCGTGATCCGCACCAACTACTCCAACCCGCCCACCCATGGCGGCGCCATCGTCGCCGCCGTGCTCTCCAGCCCGGAACTGCGCCAGCAGTGGGAAGACGAACTGGCCGGCATGCGCGAACGCATCCGCGCCATGCGCATTGCGCTCGCCGAAAAGCTCAAGGCCAAAGGTGTGGCGCAGGACTTCAGCTTCATCACCAAACAGCGCGGCATGTTCAGCTACACCGGCCTGACCGTCGAGCAGGTGGAAAAGCTCAAGAGCGATTTCGGCGTTTATGCCGTCGGCACCGGTCGCATCTGCGTCGCCGCGCTGAACAGCAGGAACATCGACTACGTCGCCGACGCCATCGCCACGGTGCTGAAGAAGTAACAAACCTGTTGCGAGCAAAAAGGGGCGCGGCTATAATCCGCGCCTCTTGATATTCCTCGATAGCTCAGTTGGTAGAGCGCCGGACTGTTAATCCGTAGGTCCCTGGTTCGAGCCCAGGTCGAGGAGCCAGAATTAGCAAGCAGTTAGGCCATCCTTCAAGGGTGGCCTTCTGCTTTTCATGAGCAGGTATTGACTCGGGGGCATCTCCGGTCAATATGAAGGCTATCTTTCCACACCCATCATTCGCCCGGAACCGCCATGTCCTCTGCTGAAAACATTTACTGCTATCACTGCGGCCGACATCACCCCAGTGGTGAAATGCGCCAGATTGAAACCAAGACTGGAAAGAAGTGGCGTTGCATCAAGTCCATCGAGGCGACAAAGAAGAGCAGCAGTCAGCGCGATGCTTTCGGCAAGACCGTCACCATGATCAACAAGTCGGAAAATCAAGCGCGCATCAAGGCCAGGCTGAATGCCGAACGACTGTTGGCTGCGGGTTAGGACCGACCAGAAAAAAGCCCATGAGCACCTTGCCCAAATGTCCTAAATGCGGTTCTGAATTCACCTACGACGACGGCAGCATGTTTGTCTGCCCGGAATGCGCCCACGAGTGGTCCAAGGCGACGGCGGAAAGCACCGATGACCGGCGCGTCGTCTGCGATGCCAATGGCAACGTGCTGCAGGACGGCGACACCGTAACAGTGATCAAGGACCTGAAGATCAAGGGCTCATCGTCGGTGGTCAAGGTCGGGACGAAGGTGAAGAACATCCGCCTCGTCGAAGGCGATCACGATATCGACTGCAAGATCGATGGCATCGGCGCAATGCAGCTGAAATCGGAATTCGTGAAGAAGGCATAAGACCACCCTCCCCAACCGCTACATCTCGCCAAGCGTACGCCCGA
>Ga0209211_10012656_pt1 | contig 10584 bp, 8 predicted proteins | sample RifGroA2_FD_183992 | JGI IMG/M metagenome (GOLD analysis project Ga0209211, IMG submission 183992) | Groundwater microbial communities from Rifle, Colorado, USA - Groundwater A2 (SPAdes) (version 2) | ecosystem: Environmental > Aquatic > Deep subsurface > Groundwater | place: Rifle, Colorado...
CAAGCAGATCGAAGGCGCGCTCGCCATACTCGGCCAGGAGCGCGCCGCCGCCGTGCTGCACGAGGCGGCGCTGGGCATCGAGGCGTTCGCCCGCCCCGGCTATGTGGCCGAGCAGGCCGACTTCGAGGACGTGGCGGGCAAGCTTTCGGCCCTCGGTTTCTTCGTCGAGAAGCTGCAATCGGGTCACGCCGACATCGACGCCATCCTCAATCCGGTACCGGCCGCGGCGGGTGCGGAGGCCGCACCCGGCATCAAGGCCCCGGTGGGCGGCGCCGCGGTCGACGCCGAGCTGCTCGCCATCTTCCTCGAAGAAGCCCACGAAGTCCTCGCCACCATCGGCGAGGTCTATCCGCGGGCGCAGGCATCCGCGGGCGACCGCGATACGCTGATCATCCTGCGCCGCAGTTTCCATACGCTCAAGGGCAGCGGCCGCATGGTCGGCCTGATGGAACTCGGCGAAGCGGCCTGGGCCGTCGAGCAGGTGATGAACGGCTGGCTGCAGCAGGAGCGCGACGCGACGCCGGGCTTGCTCGACATGCTGGACCGGGCACGCGGCCTGTTCGGCGACTGGGTGGCGCAACTCGAAGCCGGCGGCGGTACGCACCGCGACGCGACGGAACTGGTGGCGCTGTGCGAGCGCCTGAAGAGCGGCGCGGAGGCAACGGCACCGGTCGTGGCGCCGACCGCGCCCGCGGTGCCACCGATCGGGACGGTCGCCGCTGCGGAGACGGCGGAGCAGGGGCCGCCGCGCGCGCAGGCCCTCCAACTCGGCGAGGGCCCCGTATTGCAGCTTGTCCGTCCGGAACCGAGGGAACCAGAGGGCGTCCGCGTCGGGGAACGCACGTTGTCGCCGATGCTCTACGAGCTTTTCCTCGACGAGGCGCGCGGCCACGTCGCCACGCTCGCGCACGAACTCGGCCGCGCCGGTGCGCAGCGCCAGGAACTGATCCGCGCCGCCCACACGCTCGCCAGCATTTCCGCCACGACCGGCATCGCGTCGGTGCATGGCCTCGCCCATGCGCTCGAAGTCGCGCTGGTGCGCTTCGCCGCCGCCGCGGCGGAGCCGCAGGACGCCCAGCGCATGCTGCTCGCCCGCGTCGCCGGCGCGCTCGAAGGCATGGTCGGGGCAGTCGCCGAGCGCCGCCTGCCTTCCCCCGAGGCGGAGTTGACGGCCGAGCTCGAAACGCTAGTGCCAGCCTCTGTTTCCATGGTACTGGTGTCGGCAGATGTTGCGGAGGTGCTGCCGCCCGTCGCCGCGGAGTCCGCCGCTTTCACCGCACCCGCGCCCGCCGCAGTGGAGCCTGCCGTTGCCGTTCCGGCGCCTCCAGTGCCCGCGCCGCTTCCGGGCGAGACCGAAGCCGAGCCGGCGAGCGCGAATCGGCGCCGGCAGCGGCTTCAGGACGACCTCGACGCGCAACTGCTGCCGCTGTTCCTCGAGGAAAGCCAGGATCTGCTGCCCGAAATCGGCGCCTCCCTGCGCGCCTGGCATGAGGCGCCCGCCGACGCCGACACGCCCGAGAAACTCCAGCGCCTGCTGCATACCTTCAAGGGCAGCGCGCGCATGGCCGGCGCCATGGGCATCGGCGAGCTCGTGCACAACATGGAATCGCGCATCGGCCAAGCCGTCGCCGTCCATGCCGCGACGCCCGCCTTCCTCGATGAGATGGACGTCTCCTTCGACCGCGTCGCGATGCTGCTCGAGACCTTGCGCGGCGGCGGCTCCACGCCGCCCGAGGCCGCGCCGGCCGCGGTGGCGGAAGCCGAAGCCCCGGCGCGCGCGCAGTTGCGCGTGCGCGCCGACCTCGTCGACCGGCTGGTGAACGAAGCCGGCGAAATGGCGATCGCCCGCTCGCGCATCGAGGGCGAGATGCGCACGCTGAAATCGTCGCTGCTCGACCTCACCGAGAACGTGATCCGCCTGCGCGGCCAGTTGCGCGAAATCGAGATTCAGGCCGAGAGCCAGATGCAGTCGCGCCAACTGGAGACGGCCGAGCACACGCGCGAGTTCGATCCGCTCGAGTTCGACCGCTTCACGCGCTTCCAGGAACTCACGCGCATGATGGCCGAGAGCGTCAACGACGTCTCGACGGTGCAGCACAACCTGCTCAAGAACCTCGACCACGCCAATGCCGCGCTGACGGCGCAGGCGCGCCTGAATCGCGAGCATTCGCAGGCGCTGATGGGCGTGCGCATGGTGCCGTTCAACACCGTCGCCGACCGGCTCTACCGCGTCGTGCGGCAGACCGCGAAGGAGACGGAGCGCCGCGCCAATCTCGACATCCGCGGCGGCCAGACCGAGATCGACCGCTCCGTGCTCGACCGCATGACGGCGCCGCTCGAACACCTGCTGCGCAACGCCGTCGCCCACGGCATCGAGGAACGCGCGGCCCGGATCGCTGCGGGCAAGCCCGAGACCGGCGAGATCGCCATTCAGCTTACCCAGGAAGGCAATGAAATCGTCATGGTGGTCGGCGACGACGGCCGCGGCCTCGACCTCGCGCGCATCCGCAGCCGCGCGGCGGAACGCGGCCTGTTGGCGCCGGCGGCGCTGGCCGACGAGCAGCAATTGACGCAACTGATTTTCAGCCCCGGCTTCTCGACGGCCGCGGAACTGACCGAAATCGCCGGCCGCGGCATCGGCATGGACGTCGTCAAGAACGAGACCGCGGGCCTCGGCGGCCGCATCGAAGCCCATTCCGAAAGCGGCCGCGGCACCACTTTCCGCATCTACCTGCCGCTGACGCTGGCCGTGACGCAGGCGCTGCTGGTGCGCGCCGGCAACCGCAGCTATGCGATTCCGTCGACGATGGTCGAACAGGCCAGCGAGATGAAACCCGCCGCCATCGAGCAGCTGCGCACCGCGGGCGGCACCGAATGGCTGGGTAAGTACTATCCGCTTCACTACCTGCCGCGGCTGCTCGGCGACCGGGCCGCGCAGCCGCAGCCGGCGCGGCGCCACTGGGTGCTGCTGTTGAAAGGCGGCGCCCAGCGCGTCGCGCTTGAAGTCGATGGCATGCTCGGCAACCAGGAAATCGTCGTCAAGAACATCGGCCCGCAACTGGCGCGCATCGTCGGCATCGCCGGCGCCACGGTGCTCGGCGACGGCGAGATCGTCCTGATCCTGAACCCGGTGGCCCTGGCCGGCCGCGCCATGCCCGCAGGCGCAGCCGGCGCAACGCCCGCCGCCCCTGCGCCGGCTGCCGTGCCCGCCGTGCCGACGGTGCTGATCGTCGATGACTCCCTGACCGTGCGCAAGATCACGGGGCGCCTGCTGGCGCGCGCCGGTTACCACGTGTTGACGGCGAAGGACGGCGTCGATGCGCTCGAACAGCTGAACGATATCGTGCCGGACGTCGTCCTCGCCGATATCGAAATGCCGCGCATGGACGGCTTCGACCTCGCCCGCAGCATCCGCAACGACGCGCGTCTCAAGCATATCCCCATCGTCATGATCACCTCGCGCATCGCCGATAAGCACCGCAACTACGCCAGGGAAATCGGCGTCGACCACTACCTCGGCAAGCCCTTCGACGAGGACGAACTGCTGCGCATCATCGCCGGCTACCTCAAGGAAGACCGGCCATTCGCTGTGGCTGGCGGGCTTTCAGTCGCGCCGGTGAAAGACATAGAAGCTGACGTCGGCGACCCACCGGCTGAACTTGTCTAACCCGGCGGCGCGAAAGCCGCGGTTCAGGAAATCGCTGAACCGCACCGAGAAACGGGTGGGGAACAATTCCTTTCCGGCGAACCTCACCGGGCCGTAGCCGAAGCCGTCGAATGCGGCCAGGGCATAGCCCCGCTGCGTCACCCCTTCGATGAGGCGGGACGGCACCTGATGTATCTGAATGCGGAATCCGTCGTCAATCCGGTCCACGCCGTTGGTTCGCACTGCGCCCGCGGTGTCTGCCACCGGCCCGGATGGCCGGCTCTGCCGCGTCAGGTGGCGTGCCAGAACCCGCAGCAGGCGCCAGGGCAGTTGCAACAGCCGGAAAAGATCGAAGACATAGTGCGCCTGCGCATTCCGCACGCTGACGATCAGTGTGCCGCCGGGCCGCAGTACCCGGTGAATCTCGCGCAATGCCTGGGTAACTTCGTCAAAGTACCCGAATACGCCCAGACAAACGACCAGGTCGAACTCCCCGTCGTGAAAGGGCAGACTCAGGCAGTTCGCATGCAAAAGCCTGTAGGACGCCGCGGGAAACCGCTGCAAGCGTTGGCGCGACAGTTCGAGCATGTCCAGGGAGCCGTCGGCCGCCGTGACCGGGAAGCCGTTCTCGATCAGCTTTTCACTCAGCACGCCGGCGCCGCAGCCAAGATCCAGCAAGGCGGCGCTCTTGTCGAAATGGGCGCGGATGTATTGCGCGGCATAGTCCCTTCGCAGGCGCATGTTATGTTCGAACAGGTTCGACGGATGCGCATACAGCTCATCCCAATAGCGGGCCTTCTGCGCAAACGTGAACAGCCCGGTGTCGCTTCCGGATGCCATGCCGAACGCCCCTTAGCGCCGGTTCGCCTGGGGTACCGGCGCGACGTCGACGCGTTCGCCGAGGTGGATGTGTCCGCTTCCCAATACTTCCCGCGGCGCCGGCAGCGGCCGATGTTTGCGTTGCCACAGCCGGACCATCCTTGCCCGCAGGAACCCCAGGAAGTAACCGGCAAAAGGCCTGATGTCGTCGGCGGCATAAACGGCATCGACGCTCGTGCCGGCGAGGGATTGCCACCATGCGCGCCAACTCAGCTTGCCGCGGCGGTGCAGTTCCCGGGCGGCCCAGATATCCGGTTCAAGGTAAATCCATTTGACGCCGTCCCGCCATTCCGTCACGGGCGCTGCGCCGGCGCCGATCTTGTCCTGGAAGGCAAGATAGGGCAGATCGACACCGCAGGCGGCGGCGATCGCAATCGTGTTCACCGCGCGCGGGTTGACTTCGATCAGCTTGTATATGCCGGTGTGCGGATCCAGTTTCCATTCCACGCCGGAGATGCCGTGGAAGCCAAGGCCTTGCAGCAGCCGGATCGATTGCTCCGCGACGATCTCGTCATGGCAGGACACCGTCATGGTGCAGTAGCCGAAATCGATGGGCGACTGCCGTATCTTCTTCCGGATGCAATAGCCGACGGGCCGGGATTGCGCGTCGAAATAGGAAAGAAAGGTGAACAGGCGCTCGTCCGCGCCGCCGATGACCTCCTGGATCATGACGTTCCTGTCGCCTTGCGCTATCGCGGCGTAGCGGCTGATCAGCTCCTGGGCATTGTGCACCGCAAATCCCTTCTTGCCGTGCGAGATGCATTTCATCGCGGCGCGGCGCCAGGCGTGCGCGACCAGCGGCTTGATCACATAGGGATAATTGGTCAATTGCGGCGCCAACTGCTTCACGTCCTCGAGCGCGGCGGGAAAGTAGGTTTCCGGAATCGGGATGCCGAGACTCTGCGCCTGTTCGTATTGGGCCTTCTTGTCGATGATGTTTGCCATGACAGCCATGCCGGGCGCCACGACTTCAAAGACGCGGCTCAGGGCGGCATGGTATTTCGCGACGAAATAGGCGCAATCGTCGCTGGCCGGAATGAGCAGCAGGGTTCCCGCGTAGCGGTCCTTCAGCGCCAGGAGAAAAGCCAGCAGGCCTTCTTCGGATGCGTAGAAATCCGGGGAGATTTCCACCCGCGTGCAGTATCTTGAGGAAAGGCTGCGATCGAGCCGGTTCGGGTGGATGCGCACGACGGGTACGCCTTTGCGCCCCAGCGAACGCGTGATGGCCAGCGCGATGACGCTCATCGACTTGTCCTTGCGCCGCGGATCCGACTCGTGCGTCAGGACGAATGCCGTTGCCTTTTTCATAAGTGTTCTCCCTCAGAGGCTTGCACCGGACCGGTCACGCTTCGACCGCCGCGCGAGAAACGACAGGAGTCCCTGCCGTATGAGCGTCCGCGCCGTCGGCCGCATGCATGGGTTGCGAAGGTTCCGTGTCGGAAAAAACATAGGCCGTGCCGCGCAGAATGATGCGCGCGCTGCGCTGGATCTCCGCCCCGTGAATAACGACGCCATCGACGCCTTTGGACCAATAGGTGCGCAGAGGCAAAATACCGGATGGATGGCCGATGCGCAGCAGGAAAGGCGAGGCCGCCGGGCGGGTGACGGCATTGACCAGCGTCCCCGGAATGGCTGCGGCGGCCGCCAGGCAAATGCCGCCGGACACCGCATAGGCCTTGTGCACCTTCGCGCTATTCACCACGCGTGCCACGATGTCGGCGTCGCCCTGCTGCGGCCCGGGGGGGGCGACGACCGCCATCTTCACCAGCCGGGGAACGACCGCGGCGGCTCCCGGGCCGTTGTGCCGATTGATGCAGTCGGCAACCTGTCCGCGCAGCACTTCGATCCGGGTGCGGAACTCCGCGTCGCCATCGAGCGTGGCGGCGCTTTCGTGGCCGGTCACGCCCAGGGCGTCGGCGCGAACGAAGGCATACAGCGTGCCGGCGTCCACGATCGAGACCTCGATGCTCTCGTCGTGCGCGAGCGCAAGCCGGGACACCGGATCACCCGCGGGCAACAGCTTGCCGGTTATCGCACCGCCGGGATTGGCAAAAACCAGGCTGACCATGGCGTCCCCGTCGGGTACCGGGCCGCCGGGAGCAACCGGAACCTTGGCGACGATGGTCTTGTGGTTGGTGCGGCAATAGATGTTGACCGTGGTCGAGGGGAAACGCGGCGCGATCAGCCCTTCGGCGATGGCGAAGTAACCGACGCCGGCGATGAGATTTCCGCACATGAGGCCATGATTGACCTGGGCTTCGGCGATGCCGACTTCGACGGACTCGTACTCGACGTCGATGCCTTCCCGGCGCGAGCGCGACACGATCGCCACTTTGCTGGTCAAGGGATCGGCTCCCCCGAGACCGTCGATCTGACGCGGATCGGGGCTTCCCATCAGTTCCAGAAGGACGCGGTCGCGTCGCCCCCGATCGGCGGGCAAATGCTCGTCGAGCAGGAAGACGCCTTTGCTGGTGCCGCCGCGGACAATTGCGCAAGGTATCGCAGCCATGATGGGTGCTCCTGTAAAGATGTTGTCGTCGCGCTCAGGACGGCTTCTGCCAAACCCAAAGGCTGACATCCGTGAGCCAGTGCAGCGGACGGCGCATGGACAGGGAGCCGCAGATTCCCGTCAGCCAGCGGCTGATCCGGATGGATTGCCTCTCGCTGAACAAATTCATGCCGCCCAAGCGGAATGGGCCGAAACCGATGCCGTAAAAGTCGACGTACCTGAATCCGAGAGCGTCGATTTTCGCGGCGACCTCGCGATGATCGAGAAAGCGGCCGATGGCGAATTTCTTGGGCGCGCGCGGGCCGACCAGCGGGCGCAGCACAGTTCTGAGCGCGAGCTTGCCCAGCGCCACCGGGTCGGAAAGGATCGGATTGAACGCATTCCTGAAGCTGATCAATGCCGTGCCGCCCGGCTTCAGGAGACGGTGGATCTCTTCCAGCACCTCGGCGTAGTTTTCGATATAGCTGATCACCCCGAGGCACACGACGACATCGAAACTTGCGCGCGGATAGGGGGTCTCGCGGCAGTCCCCCCGCATCAGGCCGGCTTCGTCGAGTCCCAGCGCGCGCAGGCGCGCGCGCGCGTGCGCAAGCATGTCGTCGGAATAGTCGAGGCCTACCACCTTGACGCCGTGGCGGCGCAATTCGCTGATAACCGGGCCCGTACCGCAGCCCAGATCGAGAACCAGCGATTCCGGCGTCACGATGCTTCGGACACGGGCCACGGCAATGTCCCGCCGCAATCGGAAATTGGCTTCGTCGAGACGCGCCGTCTCGGTCGCATACATGGCGTCCCATCTCCCCGCGGCGCCGGCATGGGAAAAGCGGCGGCGCACGGCGGCCATGGCTTCGGCGGCCGACGGCATCAGCGGCCGGCTCCAGGCGGAAAATGCTGCACTTGCGATGCGACTATCATCAAGTCCTCCGCACTCATGTCAGGCCAAACTCTCTCTGGTTCAGGGACGATGGCGCCAGCTTGCGCGGCGATGCCGCTTGTCTATGACGTCGGCGCCATGAGCCGAATGGGGGGCATGCCGGCATGCAGCCCGCGGCGGAACGCTGTTCCAACGGTGTGGCGAGAGATACAATGGCGCCAATGGATACCGTCAGCCTCGCCAATCATTTCCTGATCGCCATGCCCGCCATGGCCGACCCGAATTTCGCCCGCACCCTGACCTACGTCTGCGAACACAACGCCGAGGGCGCGCTGGGCATCATCATCAACCGCCCCATCGACATGAACCTGGCGGGGCTGTTCGAGCGCGTCAATATCCCCCTCGAAGCCGAGTCCGCCAGGAGCGAACTGGCCGGCCTGCCGGTCCATTTCGGCGGCCCGGTACAGACCGACCGCGGCTTCGTGCTGCATCGTCCGCGCGGCCAATGGCATTCGACGCTGGTGGTGACCGAGGAGATCGGCCTCACCAGTTCGCGCGACATCCTGCAGGCGATGAGCGAGTCGGGCACGCCGCACGAGGTGCTGATCTCGCTGGGCTACGCCGGCTGGTCGGCCGGGCAGCTCGAATGGGAACTGGCGCAGAACGCTTGGCTGACCGTCGCCGCCGACCCGCACATCATTTTCGAACTGCCGCCCGAGGAACGCCTGCCGGCCGCGATGCAACTGCTCGGCGTCGATTTCGCCAACCTGTCGGACATCGCCGGGCATGCATGATGAAATCGTCATGGCCTTCGACTTCGGCGTGCGCCGCATCGGCGTCGCCATCGGCGCCACGATGCTGAAGAGCGCGCGGCCGCTAACCACCATCGCCGCCGCGGCGAATGCGGCGCGCTTCGAGGCCATCGGCCGCCTCATCGTTCAATGGCAGCCGGCGCGGCTGGTGGTGGGCCTGCCGCTCGCACCCGACGGCGCGGAGCACGAGATGACAGCGCGCAGCCGCCGCTTCGCCAACCAGCTGCGCGGCCGCTTCGGCCTGCCGGTGGAGTTCGCCGACGAGCGCTGGTCGTCGACCGCCGCCGAGCAGAGCTTGCGCGCGCAAGGCCACGATTTGCGCCGCGACAAGCCAGCCATCGACGCAGCAGCAGCAGCCGTCATCCTCCAATCCTATTTCGATCGGACGCACCATGCCGACCCTGCCCTCAGCGCCTGAACTCTGCCGGCGCCTCGCCGAACTGATGCGGCCGCACGTCACGCCCGCCACCGCCCTGGTCGGCATCCACACCGGCGGCGTCTGGGTGGCCGAATGGCTGCATAAGGAACTCGGCATTGCGCCGCCGCTCGGCAGCATGAACGTCTCCTTCTACCGCGACGACTACCACCAGCGCGGCCTGCACGCCGGCCGCAAGCCTTCGGCGATACCGTTCGACGTCGCCGACGCGCATATCGTCATCGTCGACGACGTGCTCTATACCGGGCGCACCATCCGCGCCGCCTTGAACGAACTCTTCGACTACGGGCGTCCGGCGAAGGTGGAACTGGCCGTGCTGGTCGACCGCGGCGGCCGCGAACTGCCGATCGCCGCCACCTACTGCCCCCACCTGCTGAGCCTGCCGGCGGCGCAAAGCCTGAACCTCGAACGGGACGCGGACGGCAGCCTCGAATTCACGGTGGTCGAGAAATGAATCGCAACCCGCAACTCAACCAGCACGGCGAACTCCAGCACCTGCTGACCATCGAGGGCCTGCCGCGCGAGATCATCGCCGCCATCCTCGACGCCGCCGCGCCCTTCACCGAGGTCGCCGAGCGCGAGGTGAAGAAAGTGCCGCTGCTGCGCGGCAAGAGCGTGTTCAACCTGTTCTTCGAGAACTCGACGCGCACGCGCACTACCTTCGAGATCGCCGCCAAGCGGCTTTCGGCCGACGTCATCAACCTCAACATCAACACCTCGAGCACGACCAAGGGCGAGACCCTGCTCGACACCGTCGACAACCTCGCGGCGATGCAGGCCGACATGTTCATCGTGCGCCACGCCGCCAGCGGCGCGCCCTTCCTGATCGCGCAGCACCTCGCCGCCACCGGCCGCGACCACATCCGCGTCGTCAATGCCGGCGACGGCCGCCATGCGCATCCGACGCAGGGCCTGCTCGACATGTTTACCATCCGCCACTACAAAAAGGACTTCACCAAGCTCACTGTCGCCATCGTCGGCGACGTGCTGCATTCGCGCGTCGCGCGCAGCCAGATCCACGCGCTGACCACCCTGGGTGTGCCCGAGGTGCGCGTCATCGCGCCGAAGACGCTGCTGCCGACCCAGGTCGAGCGCATGGGCGTGCGCGTCTTCAACGACATGCGCGAGGGCCTGCGCGGCGCCGATGTCGTCATGATGCTGCGCCTCCAGAACGAGCGCATGAACGGTGCGCTGCTGCCGAGCCCGCAGGAATATTTCAAGTACTACGGCCTGACGCCGGAGAAGCTCGACCTCGCCAAGCCCGACGCCATCGTCATGCATCCGGGGCCGATGAACCGCGGTGTCGAGATCGACTCGGCGGTGGCCGACGGCGGCCAGGCGGTGATCCTGCCGCAGGTGACCTTCGGCATCGCGGTGCGCATGGCGGTGATGTCCATGTTGGCGGGGAACTGAATGAAAATCCAAATC
>Ga0209211_10012658_pt1 | contig 10582 bp, 8 predicted proteins | sample RifGroA2_FD_183992 | JGI IMG/M metagenome (GOLD analysis project Ga0209211, IMG submission 183992) | Groundwater microbial communities from Rifle, Colorado, USA - Groundwater A2 (SPAdes) (version 2) | ecosystem: Environmental > Aquatic > Deep subsurface > Groundwater | place: Rifle, Colorado...
CCACCATGATGACGTTACCTACGCGTACTTCTTGTGCTGTTTTCATGTTTACTGCCCCTCAATTTTCAAGGCGCGCATTCTACCGATTTTTTGAGAAAAATCCAGTAAATTCAACGCCAGATTGTTTGCGGCCAATTGCCGCGCCCAGTGTTGCGCATGCTCGTTCAACTCGCCCCGCACTGCGGCGAAATCAGGCCATGCCTGTCCTGCACCTCCGCCGCTGTTCCACGCCTGCCACAGGCCTTGCATCGCCTGACCTGCCGCCGCGCTGAGCGGCGCGCAGTACAGGTTCAGGAAAGCTTGCAGCTTATCCCAATGTACCGCATCGTGCTGCGGGTAAATCTGCCAAATAAACGGCCGTGCCGCCCACTGCGCCCGCACGCAGGAATCCTCGCCACGGACGTAATTGACATCGCACGCCCACAATAGTTCATCGTAGCATTCCTGCTCGACGAACGGCAGCACACGCACCTGCAAGTTGCCGCATGTGTAGCTGCTGCCCGCGTGCGGCGCGGTATCGCCGAAATACTGCCCGACCTGCGGCAGGATGCGCCCTTCCGGCACGAGACACAGCACCGGCTGCGCACCGCTTGCCCACACATCGAACAACCCTGCCAGCGCGTCATTCTCGTAGCCGAACAGCGAGATTTTCAGCGTCTCCACGCTTGGTATTTCCATGCCGAACGACTGCCAAAACGCCTGCTGCCGCTCGGCGTCGCTCTGGAACGCATCGCGCCGCGCGAACAGGTCGCATTCCAGCAGCAGCCCGCCGGTCTGCCGGGTAAAGCCGGGAAAGAAAAAGTATCTGGTCAGCGGCAGGTTCGGGTGCGGCGAAGGCAGGCCATGACAGCCATGCACCCAGTCTTCGGCGGAGAGGTATTCGAGATTGATCCAGACGGATCGCTGCTGTGCGGCCATCGCCTCAAGGTAGCCCTGCGGCAACTTGCAGGCGAAGGCTTCGATCACCAGTTCGGCGGGTTGAATCGCTTCCTCATCTCCGTTCGGGCTGAGATATCGAAGCCCATTCTGTGAACCGGATGCTTCGCCGTTCACCCCCGTCGATACCTCAGGACATGCTTCGTACCTCAGGGCGAACGGACTGTCTGCCCCATACCAGTGCCGCACCTCCACGCCCCGGCATTGCTGGATGTCCTGTGCCGCATCCGTCTCATGGTACAGCTTGGCCAGACTGTTCAAATCATCCACCCACAGCCTGACCGCGAGGCCATGCTCGTGCGCCAGTTGCCGCGCCAGCCGCCAGCACACGCCGATGTCGCCGTAGTTGTCGATGACGTTGCAGAAGATGTCGCATGACTCACTCCGCATGCAACGCCTCCACCGGATCGAGCCGCGCCGCGCGCATGGCCGGCGCGACACCCGCCGCGAGACCGATAGTGACCGCGCTGAGTTCGGCGAGCGCGGCAAACAGCCACGGCGTGTGCACCGGTAGTGCTGGGAACAGCAGGTGCAGCGCCTGCGCGATACCGACGCCGAGCGCCAGCCCGGCCAGACCGCCCAATGCGGACAACAGCATCGCTTCGCCCAGAAACAGGGCCAGCACCTGCCGTTCGCGCGCGCCCAAGGCGCGCAGCAAGCCGATTTCGGAGGTGCGCTCGGTGACGGCCATGGTCATGATGGTCAGGATGCCGACGCCGCCCACCAGCAGCGAGATGCCTCCCAATGCGCCGACCGCGAAGGTGATCACGTCCAGCACCGAGCCGAGCACTTCGAGCGCCTTTTCCTGCGGAACCAGCGTGTAGTCCTCGCTGCCGTGCCGCGCCGTGAGGATGCTGCGGATGCCCGCCTCGACCTGTTCAAGCTCGGTGCTGGGGCGGTAGGTGACATGGATTTCCATCAGGCCGGCGCGGTTGAACAGTTCCATCGCGCGTGCGGCGGGGATATAAACGGTATCGTCCAGATCGAAGCCGAGTACCTGGCCTTTCGGCTCCATCACACCGATCACGCGGTAGCGCTGTCCGCCGACGCGCAGGTAGCTGCCGAGCGGGTTCTGCCCGGCGAACAGTTCCTGTCTGATCTTGGCGCCGAGCACGACAAAGGCGCGCGCCTGTGTAGGGTCGTCGTCGGGCAGGAAACTGCCGGTCTGCACGTACATGCGCAACGCCTGCGGCATCTCGTGTCCGACGCCGGACACGATGGTGCGGCGCGTTTTGCCGCCGGCGCGCACCTCGGCATTGCCCGTCACGCTGGGGCTGATATATTCGACGTAGGGCAGGCGGCGCAACGCCTCGGCATCCTCAATGGACAGCGGTCGCACCGAACCGAGCATGCCGACACTCGCGCCGTGCGTCTGCTTCTTGCCCGGCTGGATGCCGATCAGGTTGGTGCCGAACTGGCTGAACTCGGCCAGCACGAACTGGTGCAGCCCTTCGCCGATGGAGGTCAGCAGGATCACCGCCGCGATGCCGACGGCGATGCCCAGGCCGGTGAGGAAGCTGCGCAGCCGGTAGGCGACGAAGCTGGAGGTGGTGAGGCGGATCAGGTCGGGAAGCAGCATGAGTTAGCTCCGGTTATGTGTATTAGCCCACTTGATCTGACACAGGCCATCAGTCTGCCACATCTATTTTTGCATCCTCATTTTCCATCGATTTGGAATCGCGCTGCCTGAAACTTGTCACTCGCCAAGCAGCGCAATCGACACATTGCAGCCATTCAATGTCTACGAAAGCCAACGTAACATGCCCGCATAAAATACAGCGTTCATAATTTAGCCTCAAATTTTAATTTCAATAGGAATGCCAATCTGCAATGCGACCGGAGTATAAATATCAACATTCTCATCGCTGGTCGTAATCGATACAACTAATGAGTAGCGGGTCTGTTTACCCCAGCGCCCCAGATAACTCCGCTCACGCCACCAGCCAATGGTTGGTGATATTGCTATTAAATTAGAGGCTGCCAATTCTGCCGCCGTGCCTTTCCAAATATCAGAATGGATTGACCCGCGATCTCGCGCTTGGCTACCAAAAACCCAATGATCCGATGGGCTTTGGGTATCTGGCTTACCTTCATTTTCATTCCAAGCCGCTTTATTTATGCGCCTCACAAATTCATCCTTGGTTTCACCCGGAGAATTAAGTTCAAATCTTAGTGCGTGAGATGCATAACGATAGCGATCCTTCCATCCGATTTCGCCGGGTCCTGGCTCCACGAAATACGATAGCGTAATGCGCATTTGTACCGAGGTCGCATCTGGCAAGGCTAACAAGGCCTCTTTGGGCCAAGGCAATTCGTACAGATGCATATCTCTCGTTCTGTAACCACTCTCGCCCTTTGGTTTTTTATCAAAGGGCTGAAGCTCAGCTTGTGCTATTAATGTCAGCGAGTTTTGTGCGCTATAAAGTGCGCGCTCTAAATTTGGAACCCCATACCCGCAGATACTGAGCAGTCTTTTAAAACTGGTTTTGGATTCTTTACTAACGAATTGCTTCTTCATGGCTTCAGGCCATTCGGCACTGTGAACCAATAAAGCTCGCACAGTTTCAGGCCAAAAGCTTGGGTTCCGAGCCTGTAATTGTCCTGCCATCCATCCAAGCTGAGCCGTAGCCGCACTCGTCATATTAAAAGGGTAAAGATGTCCCACATGTGGTTTATAAAAAGTAGATATCAGAGAAAGCTCATCTGCCTCTGTGACAAAACCAGCCCCATCGATCGCTAAGTTGCCACCTTCCAATACTAGCTCTGGTTTAATCGGCCATTTATTTTCTTCCCAGATTAGCGATGTGGTTGTAAATGGAGATATGCCATCTTTCGGAGCAACAGGTGTAAATCCGGCTAGCAATGGATCGGAAATTTTATCCAATGTTGTATAAGCGCCGATGGTTAACGCATTCCATGATTGCGCTGGATCATGAATGGAATCCGTCAACTGTATAGTAGGGTATTTTTTTGCCGCATCATTTGTATCCGCAGTAGTATTTCCAGCGCTCACTACAATTAGGCGGCGAGTACCATTTTCATCCTGTGCACCTGAAGCGAGTTGATCTAGTTCAGCAGACCAAGAGCTAGGCCTGCCTTGGTCGCGAGTATCCGAGGCGGTGATCGCCATACAGATGCAACGGTTACGGTCTGGTGCTTGTATTTCTGCCCGGTTCACAGCTTGTGATGTGATATACCCCCAAAGATTGGGAGCATTTTGCTCTGGTGGCTTAGGCAATATTTTTACCGACTCTAGCCTATGTAGTAGGTCAATATTGCCATCGCTAAACAATGCTTGAGTTAAATCGCCATAAGCCACAATACCCGCCATTAAAGTGCCATGTTTATCATGGTCATCTGCACCCCAGTCAAGGTCAACTGCCTGGCAGTCTTCGTCAGATAAAACAGGTTGAATTAGTGGATGCCCATTGTTAATGCCGGTATCGAGAATGCAAACGACTGCATTGCTCTTGTCATCGACCCTTATGCGACTGCGTAGTTTTTCTACCAACACCACCTGCTCTTTGTTACTCCGTTCCATCAAATAAATTGCTGGGGCCTTGGCGCGGCGATATTCGGCAATGTGATCACAAAGAAGTGTTAGCTTCTCCAGCTCCTTGTGGTCAGCAAAAATTACTTTGATCGCACGCTCAGGGAATTTTATGCATCCAAAACGTGATTGAATTTTATGTTCGATCAGTAACGTTTCGAAGCCATGAATTACATCCGCCGAATGATTACTCAGCCAGACCTCAATCCATTCTCGTTGCTGCGTGGGTATCAAGTGGATTGATTCACACCAAAAGGAATCGACTAGCAATGCCTTCCGTACATCCGCAATACTTTCAACCAATGTGCCATTACTTGGCTTGTTGGTTGGAGTGTTTTCATGGAGGTATTTCTCCAATTTATTGAGAAAATATTTCTTTTCCCCATTGGGCACATAAACTGTTGCGAATGTAGTTATTTTTTCTGTGGGCACTCCGGTTTCTTCGTCCGCAACGATTTCACTAAGCTTGCGAACATTGAGCAGCCGTATGTTCTTACTTAAGTCCTCTAAACTTTGGGTCGCCAATTCAAAGTCAGCATCACTCTTGAACTCTAAGTAAACCCCATTGCGAGTTGTATGGCTAACAACTCTCTCATGCTCAGTTTGCTCCCAAGCTTGTTTCAATTGACCAAGAAGAAAATTTCCGTGATATCCACGATCTCTAATAGGGTTGACTGCACTACCCCTACCAGGGGTGCTGGTGGTATATAGGGTTGTCTCTGGAGGTTTTGTTAATGTTATATGGGGTAATCGCTTATCGGCCATGCTCTACCTTTTCCCCGGTAGCGATTGTGTTATCGCCCAGAATACGCGTCATGGCGATGACTTAGCGCCTCTAGAAGTAGAGATGCATTGATTTCATTCTGATCACTAAGAATGGCTGTTTTTATAGCATCACGACAAGCAACATCAATTTCTGCATGGCTCAAGCCGTCACTTACAGCAAGCACTTTCTTCCAAGCAAATCGAGCACCACGGAATACACCCAATAAGTTACTAATCAATTGCTGGCGCTCATCTAAGTTTGGAACGCGGTAGTGCAGTACATCATCAAAACGGCGGAACAGCGCAGAATCCAGCAATTTGGGATTGTTAGTGGCTGCAATAATTAAGCTGTCGGATTTATCCTGCTCAATAAATTGGAGGAACGAATTTAATACTCGGCGCATTTCGCCAACATCGTTATCCATCGCCCGCTCACCGCCAATCGCATCAAACTCATCAAATAGGTATACCCCGTGCTCCTGCTGCATCAGTGAAAAAATCTGTCGTAGTTTTGCGCTTGTTTCACCCATAAACTTAGTCACCAAACGGTCTAACTGAACGGTGTGCAAGGGTAATTTCAACTCATGCGCCAACACTTTGGCGGTCAGAGTCTTACCTGTTCCTGGGGGGCCAACCAGAAGGATTTTGCGGCGATGGGTCAAGCCATGAGACTTCAGTTTATTCTGCTGCCAGTATTCGCGAATTACTCGTTCAATTCGCTCTGCCATGGCGGGGTCTATCACAAGAGCAGCTTTTGATATTTCAGATTCCTCAGTCAGAACCAAACCTTTCAAATCCTGAGGGAACGGCACGACTTTTAAAGATGCTTTCGCAAACCTGCGTTTTTTATCCACCAGCTCGCGGATTTCATGCGCTAGTGTTGCATGACCCTGCATAGCTTCATGCGCGGCTACCTGTAGCGCAATGGTAAAGAAATGCTCGTCGTCTTCGTTGCTATATGAACGAATTAATGATTTGATTTGGTCTGCTGTTGCCATAGTTTCGTTGAAATTTAGTTTTGCCATCAGTACATTGATATGCTGGTTTTAATAATAGCTTATTAGGGCATATGGCAAGCAAGAAAGATGTGCCCATTTTTTGCAGACTAGACCCTCTCTCGGATAAATTATTAGCCGCTGGATTATCGGGAAGCGCGAACTTCTGCTCTTGGCACATTGCCGCCATTTAACTCGCTGGAATCATCACCCGAAAGCGGCAATTCAAATACCGAGCTTGGCTTGTCATGATGAGTTTGTGAAGTATTTTTTTACGCCGCGCGCCGATCCGGCAGTTTCATGTCCACCACGATCTCGTCGTAGGGCGCGAAAACCAGGCCGTTCTCGTCTTTTTCGATTGCCATCCATTCGATCAGGCGCTCGCAGTCGTTGTGCACGTTCTTGTAGTCGCGCTTGAGTTGGCGGGCGAGTTCTGCGACCGTCATTGCGCCACCTTCGCGCAACGCACCGATTAATTCCCAGCGCTTGGGAGTAAAGACAGAAAATAATCCGCCGACATCATCAAAGCCAACGCCAAAATAGGGTGGTATGGATTTGCCTTGCCTGGCGGCTTTCATCGCAGCGCTGGCGCGTGCAAGGCTGGCTGACATCGGCTCGCCCACGGTCAGGTGTAGTACGGAATTGCTGGTTTTCATTTTGTTGCCTCCTTCACGTCTTGCCAGAAATCTTCGAGCAGTTGGTTTTCATTCACGAAGGTGTATTGTGTTTCGGCTTTGCCCACATGCCTGTGGTCGCCTTTGCCGCGCTCGTTGTCGTAACCGACCACCCGTTTTCCGTCCCGTACAAACACCAACCGGTACTTGAAGGGATGCTCGGATGGCGGAACAGGTTTGGGCACCCGCCAGACAACCATTTCGATGATGCCTCCGGCATAGACTCGTTTCTCGCGATAGAGCAAATCGGCCTTTTCCATGGCCGGATTATGGGCGCTGTCTGTTTATGGCGTCAAGAACCATAAATAAAGATCAAAACCACAGGACTCATCATGACCGCGCCAGTGCCATCACCGGATCGAGCCGCGCCGCGCGGCGCGCCGGCCACACGCTGAACAGGATGCCGGTGCCGAGCGCCGTGCCGAATGCCGCCAGCACCGCCCACCACGGCGCGGCAACGGGCAATGCCGGATAAATTTGCGCGATCACCCTTGTGCCGATTTCGCCGAGCACCAGCCCCGCCACGCTACCGATGCCGGAGAGTAGGATCGCCTCGGCGAAGAACAGGTTCCTGATCTGGCTTGCCGGCGCGCCCAGCGCTTTGAGCAGGCCGATTTCCCGGACGCGCTGCGAAACGGCGATGAGCATCACGTTCATGATGAGGATGCCGGCCACCGCCAGGCTGATCGCGGCGATGCCGGCCACCGCCAGCGTCAGCGCGCGCAGGATGCGGTCGAAAGTGGCCAGCACGGCGTCCTGCGTGATAACCGTCACGTCGCGCTCGCCGTGCCGCTCGAACAGTATCTGCTCGGCATCCTGCTTGGCGCGCTCGATGGCGTCGCGGCTTTTTGCTTCCACCAGGATGCGGAACAGGCCGGAAGTGTTGAACAGCATGTGCGCCGAGGCAACCGGCACGATGACGATTTCGTCGGTGTTGAAGCCCATCGACTCGCCCTGCATCGCCAGCACGCCGATCACGCGGAAGCGCCGGTCTCCCAACCGCACCCAGGCGCCGATGGCATTCTGCTGGCCGAACAGTTCGCGCTTGAGCTTGGCGCCCAGCACGCACACCGATTCGCTGGAATACACATCCCCGGCAGGCAGGAACTGCCCCTGCCCCATGCTCATGTGGCGCACTTCCAGCAAGTCGGCCGTAGAACCGAGCACGGCCACTTCGCGGTTGAGCGCATCCCTGGAAATCTGCGACGCGCCCACCGTCAGCGGTGCGATGCGCCCGATGGCGCGGCTGCGCAGCAGGGCCTGCGCGTCGTCCAGCGTGATTTCGCGAGGGATCTGCCCGAGCAGCATGCCCGGCCCGAACCCTGTCGTTTCGGTGCGGCCGGGGAACACGATCAGCAGGTTGGTGCCCAGCGAGGAAAACTGGTTGATGACATAGCGGCGCGCCCCCTCGCCCAAGCCGGTCAGCACCACCACCGCCGCCACGCCGATGGACATCGCCAAGATCATCAGCAAGGTGCGAGCGCGGCTGCCGCGCAGGCTGCCGGAGGCAAACTGCACGACATCGATCAATCTCATTTGGAAAAAAACCGCTTTAGTAAGTGCGAATTCATTCGCACACCGATCATCGTTCGTGCGAATGAATTCGCACCTACAAATACTTCAACTACTCTTGCTATTTTCATAACGGCGCCGACGATTTGTTCTCGCCGGTAATCTGCCCATCCACCATGCGCACCTGGCGTGTCGCGCGCCCGCCGATAGCCGGATCGTGGGTCACGACGATCAGCGTGACTTGCTGCGCGACAAGCTGCTCGAGCAGGTTCATCACCTCCTTGCCGGTGGCCTGGTCGAGATTGCCGGTCGGCTCGTCGGCCAGCAGCACGGTCGGGTGCATGCTGGTGGCGCGCGCGATCGCCACACGCTGGCGCTGCCCGCCGGAGAGTTGGTCGGGGCGATGATCGGCGCGATCCGCGAGGCCGTAGTTCTCCAGTAATTGCGCCACGCGCGCCTTGCGCTCGGCGGCGGGAATGCCCGCCAGGATCAGCGGCAGCTCAATGTTCATCGCGGCAGTCAGGCGCGGCACCAGATGGAACGACTGGAACACGAAGCCGACTTTTTCGCTGCGCACTTTGGCCTGCTGCTCGTCGGTCAAGTCGGTGACGTCCCCGCCATCCAGCCGGTAAGTGCCTGAACTCGGGCGGTCCAGCAGCCCGATCAGATTGAGCAGAGTGGATTTGCCGGAACCGGACGGCCCCATGATCGAGACATAATCACCCGCCGCGATCTCCAGTTTGATGTCGCGCAACGCGGCAACCTGCTGATCGCCGACGGCGAAGACGCGGCTGACTTGGCTAAGCTCGATCATTCAAACATCGCTCCGGTTGGAATATATTGAAAAAAACCTCGTAGTGACGTAGCCCGGATGTAGGCAGAAGACCGAAATCCGGGGTGATGGTGTGCGTGCCCAAAGTTTCCCCAGATTACATTACATTTCATCCGGGCTACGCTCATCCACCCTACGTAGCTATGTAGTCCGGATCATTTAACCGGCTTCCCAACTTCCGGCTGCACGCGCGCACCGGCCTTCACCCCGGCCTGGTCGAGCGACATCACGATCTGGTCGCCTTCGTTCAACCCGGAGGTGATCTCGGTATATTCCCAGTTGGCCAGGCCGGTCGCCACCACGCGCTCTTCCAGCACGCCGTCGCTTATTCTGTAGAGCAGCACGCGCTTGCCTTCCAGCAAGGTTTGCGTGGGGATGCGCAGCACTTTTTCATGGGAGGCGTGCACGATTTCGACATCGGCGCTGTAGCCGACCAGCAGATTTTCCGCCGTGGGCGGCTCGACAAACTCCACTTCCACCTCCACGGTGCGCGCCTGCTTCTCGAGCTCCAGCACATACGGCGCGACGCGTTTGACCTTGCCGGCGAACGACTTGCCCTTGATGGCATCCAGCACGATGCGGCTCACCTGCCCCGCCTTGATGTTGGCCGCATCCACCTCGTCGATCGGCGCGCTGACGAACATGCAGCGGTCATCGATCAGGTCGATCGCGGGCGGCGTCGGAATGCCGGGCGGCGAAGGCGTGGCGTATTCGCCCAGTTCGCCGCTGATGTCGGCGATGATGCCGTCGAACGGCGCGCGCAGCACCATGCGCCGCAAACCGGCTTGCGCCACATCGATGCGCGAACGGCTTTGCGCGATCTCGCTGCGCGCCGCCATGCAGGAAGCCTGTTTGGCTTTCGCATCCGCCTCGGCACGCTCCAACCCCTCCGCCGAAATGAAGCCGCGCTCGCGCAATTGCCGCGCACGTACCGCTTCCTTGCTGCTTATATCAGCGACGGTACACACTTCTTCGACGCGCGTATTTGCCGTTTTGAGCTGTTGCTCCGCCAATCGCGCCTGTGCCTGCAAGTCGTCGTTCCACAATTCCAGCAACACCTGATTGGCCTTGACCCGCTCGCCCTTTTTCACCAGCAGGTGCGCGATCTGCCCGCCCGCCGGCGGTGCCAGTTTGGCGCGGCGGCACGGCTTGACCGTTCCCGCGCGAGTATTGCTCACCGTCGCCTCCACCGTCCCGCGCTCGGCCTTGGACAACTGCACGCGAACCGGCTCGGGGCGCGTGAAATACCAGGCCGCTGCCGCCAGCAATAGCAGCACTGCGAGATAAGGGAGATATTTCAGGAGGCGGTTTTGTTCAC
>Ga0209211_10012660_pt1 | contig 10582 bp, 8 predicted proteins | sample RifGroA2_FD_183992 | JGI IMG/M metagenome (GOLD analysis project Ga0209211, IMG submission 183992) | Groundwater microbial communities from Rifle, Colorado, USA - Groundwater A2 (SPAdes) (version 2) | ecosystem: Environmental > Aquatic > Deep subsurface > Groundwater | place: Rifle, Colorado...
TCTGCCAGCCGACGGAACTTTTCCGCCGCCATCAACCGCGCCGGGAGCGGGAGGGGAAATACAGCCGCCTCCGACAGAAGAACAGTCAACTTCTTTTCTGAATTCATTTTTGGGACTCATATTTTATCCTTTTATATTATTGTTCCGTTAGATAAGTAAGTCTATTGATATATGATATGATATGAATTGCAAACATTCCCGCTATAGCGGGAATGTTTGCAATTCAATAATTAAATATTTTTTCAAAAAAAATCGCCCCGGCGAAGCATTGTGCTGTCGCCGGGGTTTTAGCATTTTAGCAAAGGCGAGTCAGGACGAGGCCGATTTGGGCAAAGGGGTATTGAATCTTACCCAATAGTCTGCCCGTAAATTACGGTGCACTATTTCGCTGTGGCATTCCTCGCATTCCTGCGGGATGCGAGGATAACATGATGCGCAAAAGTATTCCGTTTTTTCCCCGCATGCTTTGCACAACTTTTTTGCCGAATTCATTTTGCCGCCCTCCTCCTTATTAAATTTGATGATATGATTATATCATACAACAATCTATTTATCAATAATTTGTAACTTGAGTCCAACACCTAAGCGCAACGCTCGGCTTGATTTTATCTCAAGGTGTTGCGCTTACTTGTTGGACTAACTGCGCTATAAATTCAATTCCGTTGTCTTGCCGCGGGCGGTTTTTTCTGCGAGAATAGAGATAAATAGCGAGAATAGAGATAAATAGCGAGAATAGAGATAAATAGCGAAAGAGGTCGATAGCGAGTTTTTATAAATTATAAATTTAATGTCTACACTTTACGCCTAGGCGTCATTTGTAGACACATACTCATACTCTATGACTATAAAGACTATAAACAAAAATAAAGCCGGATTGATGGCCGGCGCGTTTGTCGGTTCTTTGCATTTTATTTGGTCAGGGCTCGTTGCCTTGGGATTTGCCCAGTCAATCTTGGATTTTGTTCATCAGATTCATTTTTTGGATAATCCTTATGTTGTGGCGCCGTTTGGTTTTAAGCGAATGTTCGCGCTTGTCGTTGCCACCTTTGTCGGCGGCTATATCGCGGGCTTCGCGCTAAGCTGGATTGTTAACAAAATCCATAAACAATCACCGGTCTCCGCATAAAAATACAAATTATTTTTGTGTTCCTCGTATAAAAGAAGTAGCGCGTCAACCCCGTTAGAAGTTCAACCATGTTTAGAGATTAAATAATCTCTAAAATCTCTAAAAGCAAATCCGCCTTCGGCTCTGGCTGATTATCAAAATTATATTCTGATGAAAACTTCTAACGGGGTCAACCTCAAAAGTATTGACTATAAACGAATAAAAAATAAAATTAAAAACAATATGGAAAACGCGAGCGAGCGGATACAAAAACTCACCGAAGCGCTTTATCGGGTTACCGAACTTTTTCCCGACAAAGAGCCGTTGAAATGGCAATTGCGGGCCAATGCCATAGAACTTCTTGATTTTTTGGCGACGGCCGAAGGAAAAGAAATATCCGATTCAAGAAAAAGCGCCGATTTAGCAAAAAAAATCAGCTGCTTTCTTAAGTTGGCCTACGATTCCAGCGCTTTTATTTACTCTATAAATTTTGAAATTTTACGGCAAGAATACCTTAATTTGGGCGACTCTCTCAAGCTTCACATTGAAGACAAAAAAATTATTTTTAATCTTAACCCCGGCTCTAATGGACACTCTTCGGATTCTAATGGACACCTTCCGGATTATAATGGACATAAAAAACAAAAGGACAACGTTGAACAATCGCAACAAATAGAACAAATAGAACAAACAGGGCAACCGCAACAGCCAATTGTTCTTAAAGAGCGCAAAAGAAAGATTTTGTCTTTATTGGACAAAAACGAATGGCGGAACATTCGCGATATTTGTCATTCTTTGCCGGGCTTGGCGACAAAAAGCGTCCAACGCGATCTTTTGGAAATGGTTGGAGCCGGCATCCTGAAAAAAGAAGGAAATAAAAGATGGCGGAAATATAGCGTAGTTGGCTGATTTTCTTAACGAGCGCAGCGAGTTTTAGAAAATCGCCACCCCGCCCTCTATGCCCCTTTTAAGCTGTATTAAGCGGAATTTGTCAATTGCTAAATTGAGTCTTTTATTTTAGCCTTAAATTCTAAGGCTTAGAGGGCGGGGTTCTCGAAAAATATAGTCGTCCCGCCGCGGCGGGACTCCTTATTTTTTTTCGGAAGTTATCCACATTGACGACCTTTGCAAGGCTTTTCGCAGAAGGTGTATAATATAAAGGCATAAATGCAGAGTGTTGATAAATAACAAAACAAAGCCAATTTTTGGCCAATTGTTATTTTATCCGCGTACTTTGACAAAAAATTAACAGGTGAATTGATAAATTTAATTTTGTTTTGTCAAAGTTAAATTTCCATTTTTTTTCCAAGCAATTGTCTGGAGCCTCAAAGCCGGGTCGATTATTATTTTTATGACGGCTTGGTTCCATTTCCGGAAAGAAAATTCGCCCCGCAGTTGCGGGGGTTCATTAGAAGACAATCGCGCGGAGACGGGCAAGTCGAAACTCAATCCGCGTAAATTATAAGGTTAATTAAAATTAGAAAAAATTATTAAAGAAATTATGAGTAAAAAAATTACTTCAGTTTTCTTGAGCATTGCTACCGCGGCTATGTTGTCGGGGGCAGTTATGCCTCTGGCGGCCAGCGCGTTGACTGTTGCCGAGCTTCAGGCTCAAATTGTCGCTTTGCAAGCGCAATTAAACCTTTTGCTTGGTCAGCAATCAACTACGGGCTACACATTTTCCGCAGACATGAAGCTCGGCAGCACAGGCGCCGATGTTAAGAACCTGCAGATTGTTCTTAACAAAGACAGCGCAACCCAGGTTGCCGCTTCCGGCGTCGGTTCTTCCGGAAGTGAAACCGAATACTTTGGTTCTTTAACCAAAGCCGCGGTTGCCAAATTCCAGAACAAATACGCTTCCGATGTTTTGACTCCTATCGGTCTTTCAGCCGGAACAGGATATGTCGGTTCAATGACCCGGTCAAAGCTTAATGCTTTGTACGGAGGCACAACAGGCGGAGGCACAACAGGCGGAGAAACAACTCCTCCACCGGTTACTATCGGTACAGGTTTAACAGTTTTAGCCGGAGTTCAGCCATTGGCAAGCTTGGCCCCGGACAACGCCGCAAGAATTCCTTTCACGGTCGTGAATTTCACGGCTTCAGCAGACGGCGATGTCACGGTTAATTCTATAACCGTAGAAAGAACCGGCTTGGCAAATGACGCGGCTTTTTCAGGGATTGTTCTTTTGGACGAAAACGGCCTTCAGGTCGGTTTAGAGAAAACTCTAAACTCCGTTCATCAGCTTTCCTTGAGCGAGCCTTTCGTTGTTAAGGCCGGACAAACCAGAGCAATGACCATTGCCGCCAACCGCGGGGACACCAGCTCTTACGCCGGCCAAATCGCTTATTTGAGTTTGGTTGCCGTTAACACTTCAGCGACGATTAACGGCGCTTTGCCGATTACAGGAGTTGGCCACACCATCAACGAGACTTTGTCTCTTGGTTCGGTTACGGTGGCTCGCGGTCCGCTTGACCCGGGAGCTTCCAACACTAAGGAAATCGGCACAAACAACTACATTTTCTCGTCCGTTAAAGTAACCGCCGGTTCAGCGGAAAAAGTCCGTTTGTTCTCTATCCGCTGGAATCAGTCCGGTTCCGCTGGAAAAGAAGATTTAGCCAATGTCAAAACTTATATTGATGACACTGCCTACGCCACTACTTTGAGCTCGGACAGCAAGTATTACACCTCAACTTTTGACGGCGGAATTGTCATTGACAAGGGCTTTCACAAAGAGCTGACCTTAAAAGGCGATATTGTCGGCGGTTCAGCCAGAACAATAGACTTTGACGTTTACAAGAGAGCCGACCTTTATCTCAAAGGAGAAACTTATTACTATGGCATTATGCCTCCTAACGGCACAGACACTTCCGGCACCGATGACGGCGCTTTTCACCAGGACAGCAATCCTTGGTTTGACGCCTATCAGGCAACAGCCTCAAAAGGCACTATCACGGTTGCCAAAGCCTCCACAATCACTGCCCAGAACATTGCCATTAACTTGGCTAATCAGCCCTTGGGCGGGTTTGAAGTGGAAGTTAAGGGCGAGCCGATTACGGTTGCCCAGACAGTATTCAGGCTTGTGATTACCGACGCGACAGGAGGTCCGACCACTGCCGCGGTTGGAACAGACCTTGACAGCGTTTCTCTCTTTGACGAAAACGGCAACGTTGTTGCCGGGCCAGTTGACGCCACCGGCGCAACCACAGACGTTAGAGTTACCTTTACCGACACTGTCACTTACGCTGTCGGCAAAAAGGTTTACACCTTAAAAGGCAAACTCTATGTCAACGGCACCACGTCCGGTTTTGGCAATAACGACACCCTTGTGTCTTCAACAACTCCTTCCACTGATTGGACAACGGTCAAAGGCCAGACAACCGGTGAAACTCTCGGCACTGCCGACTTGCAGAGCTCGGGAATCACCGCCAACACAATGACGGTTAAAGCCGGAGCCTTAGGAATCAGCGTTTCTTCCGTTCCTATCGCGCAGACGGCCATTGCCGGTTCCAAGCAGTTCTTGTTCGCCAATTATTTATTGGATGCCGGGAGTTCCGGAGAGGACGTGAAATTGAATTCTCTTCCTCTGGAAGTTAACGCCGGAGCCAATCCGACTAAGATAAGTTCCTGCACCCTTTACGACGGTTCAACCCAGCTGACAACCGGTTCAAACATCAAGAATCCGTCCGCTTCCGCTTCAGGCACATCTTTCACTCTTGACAATTCTTTGACTATTGCCAAAGGCTCAACAAAGACAATTTCTCTGAAGTGCGATATTGCCGGAGACGCGACAGCGGACGACGGATATTCTTGGGGTTATGATGTCACTTCCGATCCGTCTCCGACCGGTTCAACTTCCGGTCAGGATATTACCGAGACCGAAACCGACAGCGCGGGTCAGCTTATGACCATTGCCGCGTCCGGCACCTACAGCGTGGCTGATGATTCCACCGCCGGATACACTATCGTATCCGCCGGAACAACGGGAGTTACTCTCTTAAAGCTGAAATTCTCCGCTACCACAGAAGATATTGACGTCTACAGGATTGTCTTTGAGTTGGGTTCAGTCGCCACCAATAGTCCGGAAGACTTGGTTGGCAAGAAAGTTACTTTATACGATGAGGCCGCTCCAACGGTGTCAATCGCCGAAGCGACTTTCAGCACCACTGATTTCGCCACCTCTTCCTTAATTGACGCCGGCAAGTTCAAAGTTCCAGCCGGCGGTTCCAAGACAATGCTAGTTAAAGGCGATATCGCCGGTATTTCCGGCACTGTTGGTCCGATAACTCGGTCAGGAGAATTGCTTGTCGTCCAATACGACGGCGCCGCTAACGGTCTTAATGGCGGAAACTACGGCAAAGGCGCTTCATCCGGCGTAACCGTTGACGGTCCGACAATGAGCGACATTACTCCTTCTGGAGTCCGCATTATGAAGGCCTATCCGACTTTGGCTAAGGTTGACTTGTCAGCAAGCGAAAGAGTATTGCAGACGGTTTCCGGAAAGACTTTGTACAAGTTCAAAGTTACGGCCAACGCTGGAGACGTCTATCTGTTCAAATTCAACTTTACTATTGGTTCTTCCACACTGCAGGCCACAACCACAAACTACGGACTCTACGTCTTTACCGACAGCGGATATTCTTCGGCAGACACCACTTTCTCTTCCGACGGCTTGCTGAACTACAATAAATGGACCAATGGTTTGGGAGCGAACTCGCTTTCCGGAGTTACCGGCCAGATTGGCAATGTGGATGTTTATGTGATAAACACCACTCCTGCAACCACCACTTATAAAGTTCCTAGCGGCACGACTCGCTACTTTGAACTTCGTGGCAATGTCTCCAATGTTGAGACCGGTTCAGGCACGGAATACATCACTATCCAGCTTGAAGGCGATGCCGCTTTCCCGACCATTATCGGCACTCCTGCCTCAAACTACATGAATACCGCAGGTGGTGTTCTGGGCTTTACTGACGCCGGTATCAATTCCGACGCCAACAACGACTTCATCTGGTCTCCCAGCTCAACTTCCACCACGATGAGCATCATCAACCTGGACTTCACCAACGGTTACGGCGTAGTCGGGCTTCCGACAACCAATATGTTGTCTGAAACTCTGACCAGCGCGAACTAAATAGAGTTTTCTTCCTTCTTCTTCGCCAGTTTTGGCGGATTCGGAGGACGATACTTGTGAACTCTCCAAAAGCCCCGCCTCGGCGGGGCTTTTGCGTTTTTGCCAATTTTGTTCGCCGCAAGCGAGTACGCCGCTTTATTTCTACCTTACCTTGCAAAATTGGGGCGGGTTTTGGTATCATAAATCATGATGAAAAACAAAAAACTCATTATCGGAATCGCGGTATTCGCCGCTTTAAGCGGTTTTACCGGCTGGTACATTTACCGCGATATCACCAAAGAGTTTAAACCCCAACCTCCTCTTTCCTTGGGAGTTTCGGCGAACCCAACGGAGGACAGTCCTCCGTTAATAGAAAAGCAAAAACCCAACGGAGGACAGTCCTCCGTAACTAATTTTTCTCGCCCCGAAGAAGAAATTGAAAAGCAAATTTCCACTCTTGACCGAGAGATTGCCGTAAAAGCCAATCTCCAAGAAGGCACTAAAAATAAGGCGATAATGGATATCAAAGAAATCACCGCGAAATTAAAGGAAGATTATGACCAATTGCAAGAATGGCTCCAGCTGGGCTTATTGCGGAATTTAATAGGGGATTACGAGGGAGCGAAACAGGCCTGGGAATTTGCCGCCGTAATCAGACCTAAAGACCCGGTTGCTTTTCATAATTTGGGAGACCTGTACTGGATGCAGTTTTCTGATTTTCCCAAGGCGGAAAAATATTTTCTGGAGGCGATAGAAAAAGGTCCCCAACATCCTCTTTTTTACATTAAACTGCACGAGCTTTACCGGTATTCTTATAAAGAAAAATCAGATTTAGCCGATGATGTTTTGGAGCAAGGCATAAAAGCCACTGGCGACCCTTATTTGAAAAATCTTTTGGAAGAATACCGTAAAGAAACAAAATAGTTGTAAAGTTGTGAACATTTGACAAATTTTTGCGCTGGATTATACTTTTTGATATAAGCCGCAGAAAATAGGCGCTGGGAGAAATCCATATAAGACCTATTGAGGTGCCGATTTTATTCGCCGAAGGCGATTATAAAATCGAGCATCCCGCCAAAGGCGGGATAACATATTTTTGACTGCGGCTTTAACAGCCGTTTTTTTGTAGGAAAATAATGAGCGAAGGGGTGCTCAAAATTATTATTCAATAGCGTTTATATAATTTTGGCATATGGCAATAACCCGCCAAAAAAAAGAATCAATTTTAGACGATTTGAACGAGCAATTCAAAAAAGCCCGGATGGTTGTTTTCGTTAATTTCCACGGCTTAAACACCGCGGCCAGCAGGAAATTGCGGGTTTTGCTGAAGCAGAGCAGGGGCCAATATCAGGTGGCGAAGAAAACATTAATCCGGAAGGCGATTCAAAAAATCAGCGCGTCCGGCTCTATGCCTGATTTGGAGGGCGAAATAGGAATGATTTTCAGTCCAGCCGAATCCTTCATGGACATCGCGAAAAATCTCGCTAAATTCATAAAAGAGCATAAAGAGCTTGTTGTTTCTGGGGGAATTCTTGAAGAAAAATTTATAGGTCCAAAAATGGTTTCCGAACTGGCGGCGATTCCTTCGCGGGAAATTCTGCTTGCAAAATTAGTTTATATCATAAACGCTCCTCGCAGAGGTTTGGTCGTTACCTTGAGCGGAGCGATGAGGAATTTTGTCAGCGTATTAAGCCAAATTAGAAAGTGAATATATGGGTTATCCCGCCCCGCCAAGGCGGGAGATGCTCATAATTTCACAAAATTAAAAATTTTAGAAATTATGGCAGAAGAAATAAAAATTCCGGCGAAATTCAAAGATATTGTGGAAAAAATTGAATCAATGAGCGTTCTTGATTTGTCGGAACTTGTTAAAGTTTTTGAGGAGAAATTCGGCGTCTCCGGCAGTTTGATGATGGCCCAGCCTTTGGCGGCTGGCGGCGTTGCCCCCGCGGGAGAGGAGTCAGCCGGCGGCGAAGAAAAAGATTCTTTCAACGTTATTTTGAAGGCGCCGGGCGATCAGAAAATTCAGGTTATCAAGATTATCCGCGAAATTTCGGGATTGGGCCTTAAAGAAGCCAAAGATTTAGTGGACAGCGCTCCCAAACCGGTTAAAGAAGGAGCGAAAAAAGCCGAAGCCGAAGACCTGAAGAAAAAATTGGAAGAAGCCGGCGCAACGGTTGAAATTAAATAATTAAAAGAGTAAATTAAAGCTATCATGCCGTTGCCATCGGACATTTTAGCAAAATTATTCGGGTCGGCCAGCCGGTTGAAAATTATCCGTTTGTTTTTGCATAATCCCGAAGAAGTTTTTGAACCGAAAAATATATTTTCCAGAGTAAAAGTATCGCGGCAAACCGGCCGTCGGGAAATTTCACTTTTGAAGTCAATAGGATTGATTAAAGCGAAAAGCGCCTGGATTGAGATAAAAAACAAGAAAGAAAAAGCAAAGGAAACGCGGAAAAAGGAGAAACTCCGACGTTCGCCAAAGGCGAAGTCGGAGTCCCGACCCCAAAGAGCGTCGGGAAAAAAGATTCAAGGCTGGAAACTAAATGAATCCTTCCCTTTGCTTAACGGTTTAAAAAATTTTATTTTGGATACGGCGCCGGTCGGCCGCGAAAAATTACTTAAAAAATTGCAAAAAACCGGCCATATCAAGCTGGTTATTCTCGCGGGAATTTTCGGAGAAGACGATTCTAGCCGAGTTGACCTTCTGGCTGTCGGCGACGCCATTAAAAAAAGCGCGCTGGATAGAGTTGTCCGCGATACCGAAGCAGAAGTGGGCAAAGAACTCATTTACGCTGTTTTCAGCACTAAGGATTTTTTATATCGTTTGGGAACGCATGACAAATTCATCCGCGATATTTTAGACTATCCCCACGAAAAAATTTTTAATAAACTGGGCGTATAGGACGATTAGCTCAGCTGGTTAGAGCGCGTCGTTCACATCGACGAGGCCGCTGGTTCAAATCCAGCATCGTCCACCAAGTCCGATATAATTTCTATTTTTTTCTAAGAGTCCGGCTGATAATAATAGAGCTGAATATAAGTCCGAGGAAAAGGGCCGCTCCTATAATGACCGAGCCCATAAGTGGTTTCAAGCCGGAATCTTTGTCTATAGACGATACTTGAGCGAGCATTTTTTCCGTTGCCGCTTCCTCCACGGGCATTTTTTCGGCAACGGTTGTTTTTTTGTCTGCCAAGGGTTCCGCAATATTTTCCTTTGCGACTATTTCTTCCGCGGGCGCGGGCGCGGGCGCGCTTTTAAGCGTTGATTCCGCAACCCACCCGTCCGGACCGTCTTCAAAGTTAATATTCCAGAACCAATAATTATTTCCTCCAAGAGATGATTGCACCGGTCCTCCCACAACAACTCCTAACGCTCCCAGGGTTGTTGTTCCGACCAATATTCCTCCGGGTGATTTTCTGACATTGGAAATACTTTTAGTTTCAACATATTCATCAAGTGAAAATACTGCCGATGGTTTTGCCGCAAGAGGGGGAGAAGTTGGAGGGGGAGGAGAAGCCGGAGGCGATGGAGGAGGAGGCGGCGGAGCAGGAGGTGAAGAAGGCGGCGGCGTTGGATTTCCAACGCGAAACCCCTCGCCAGCCGCTCCAATAATACATTGCTGTTCGTATGCCTGTAATGTAAAGTCATTATTTGTATCTATGACAACATCATACTTTCCCCGGTTAAGAGGGTTTTTCCAAATTTTGGTGCGCGGGATTTTCGCGTCGGAAAAAATTTCAAGAGTTTCAATGCCGCCCGAAACGTCGGATAATTTGTCGCCCACTTGCCATGTTTTATCGTAAGTAATGTATATTTTGGTTATCTCTTTGGCAGGCAGGCAAAACCCCTCAACATAGATTTCATCGCCGCTTTCAAATTGCGTTGTCCGGACTTCGTTTTGATTTGTAAGGAAAATACCCGGTTCTTCCGCAAATACCGGGAATGCTAAAAGGAGAAAAAATACTATACTTATACCAAAAAAGCTTTTCATAGTTTTTTTGTTCTTATATATTCCATTATACACGACTTTTGGATATATTGTAAAGAAGGGCTTGATTTATCCACAGAGAAACATAAAATTGCCTAAAAATATGCTATCATTAAAATATCTTAAAAAGGTCGAATTTTAAGGTTTTTACGCGTAATAACTTTAAATTATCAATCATTAAAACTGCTTAAACCGCATATGGTATTAGAAACATGGAGCGAAGTTTTGGCCGCCTCATTTCAGGAACTTTGGTTCGGAATAATGAGTTTTTTGCCGAAACTGATGCTTTCTATAATCATTTTGATTGCCGGCTGGGTTATAGCCGTAACTTTGGATAAGGGGGTGGCGAGAGTTATCCGCATTTTCAAA
>Ga0209211_10012662_pt1 | contig 10582 bp, 9 predicted proteins | sample RifGroA2_FD_183992 | JGI IMG/M metagenome (GOLD analysis project Ga0209211, IMG submission 183992) | Groundwater microbial communities from Rifle, Colorado, USA - Groundwater A2 (SPAdes) (version 2) | ecosystem: Environmental > Aquatic > Deep subsurface > Groundwater | place: Rifle, Colorado...
ATGTATCGCTCTCGAGTTCAGCCACGGCTTTCGCCCGCGCGGCAGCGGGGATCGAGAGGGATACATTCGGAACGCCTTGCGCATCGATTCCGATGGCCCGGAGCAGAGAAATGTTGTACTCTGCTTCGTGTTTCTCGGCGGTCTTTCGGTGCTCGAACACTCTCCGATTGAAGAGGAACGAATACCAGCGGTACCCCGACCCTATCCTCTCGGGAATGCCGGCGAGGTAGAGCAACAATGCAATACGGAACTTCGGATGCGAGACGACAACCAGATCAAATCGCTGTTCCCGGATCTCGCCGAGCAACTTCCGGAAGCCCTTGCGAGCTTCCCTTTCATCGTAAAGGATGATCTGATCAAGCCCGGTTGTTCCGGCGATCAGCTCACTGGTATACGGCCGGACGAGCATGGCGATCCGGCACGACGGCGCGTGAGCGCGGAGCACCGCGATCATCGGAAGGGTCAGCACTACATCACCAATCCTGTCGGTGCGCACGATAAGAACGTGATTGTAGGTCTCCTTGTTCACTGTGCGCCGATGCTCGATGTGTTCAATATACTGGAAGGCCGTTTGAGCCGCAAGGTGAGGAAGCCGGTGTTGACGCCGGCCACGCGGGGCCGACTCACGTTCCTGGCTCGACGATTATTGATCTTGGGCAGCCAGGTCAGGAGATGAAAACCTTCGCGACGTCCAGCAGGATGGAGGGCTGATTCCAGAGCGCCGTCCGGAAAATGCCGCCCACAGTACGTTTCTCCTCGGGCAACCGGGCCGCCGTGTCGCACAACTTGTTCAGCGAGTCGTCCGACAAATCACTGATGGCTTCTTTGATCCGGTAGAATACTTCATGGCGCCAACCAAGCCGGCTCTGCCATCGCTTCTCGTATTCCTGCAAGAAGTGCTGGTCGTTTTGCTGCAGCGCTTCGGCAGCGACCTGTCCGGCGATCATTCCGCCGATCATACCGCTGATGATACCGCCGCCGGACGTCGGATTCACCTGATGCGCGGCATCGCCCACGATCATCACGTTGCCCTTGACGATCTCGTCACAGGTTTTGGCGCATGGCACACCGCCCGCGATCCGGGTCAACATCGCTGCACCCGGAAACTTTCTTTGCACAAACTCATCAAGCCATCGCACCGCGGATTTCTCTTTCGCGCATTCCACACTGATGCCGATGCCGACATTGGCGCTCTCTTTTCCCTTCGGAAACACCCAGAGATACCCTCCCGGTGCGACCTGATCGCCAAAGTAGAAATCCAGAATACCATCATCAACCTCGATCCCGGACAGGGTTACTTGAGCGCAACTCTCCATGTCATGGATATGACACGTGGTGTCAATGCCGGCCCATTTCCCCACCCGGCTTTCGACGCCATCCGCACCGATGACGACTTTTGCGCGTATGTCCAGTTTCTGATCTTTGATCAGGACCCGCACTCCTGTAACCGAATTGCCGGTATGGAGGAGGTCATACACATAGGCCTTCGTGACAACTTCGGCTCCTTCTTTTACTGCAAGCTTCGCGAGCTCATAATCGAAGATACGGCGCTCGAGCACATAGCCGATTCCGTCGAGCCGGGGGACGATCGAATTCCCATTCGGTACAACGATACGGAATTTGCTGACGGTTGCTGCAATCCAACGCGGATCAGGCTCGATGAACTGAACGACCCCCTCGTGGCTCACTGCTTCAGCACACCGGACCGGGTATCCGACATCGCGGTCCTTTTCCAAGAGAAGCACCGAGGCTCCGCCCGCAGCGGCGAACCGGGCCGCGGTTGATCCGGCAGGTCCGGCTCCTACAACAATGACGTCATATTGGTTTTTCATAATGATTCCCGGCGTTTCTCAGAACGACGGCGGGAGAGCCTGTGGGAGCGACACTTCTTTGGGCAGCTGCCCAATGCCCTCTTTGTGGAATTCAAGAACTTCCCAGGGGCATGCCCAGACACACTTGCGGCAATTGGTGCAACGCTCATCAATGATCTTGATCTCCGACTCGAGCAGCTCGATAGCATCTTCGGGACAGACGCCGACACAACATCCGCAGAAGTCACACTTCCCGGGAACGATGTAGATCATCAAAGGTGTGGTGCGAGGCATCTTCAACTCATGGATGGTAAAACGTTCATTTATACAATCGACCTACTGCTGCTCGTCGGCCGACTGACTCCGTTCGAGTCCCGACCCGGAGTGTTCGTCCTGTAGCTTGGAGAGACGGACGACGATGTCCTGGATTTCCGAACCAATGTTTAGGGCTTCCGGCGAACCGACAGGCAACCGCTTCAGTTCTATCCGCTTCTGGTCGCGCGCATTCTTCACCAGGCCGATAACGAGTGACTTCACCGCATCTTTGGCAATCACCATCGGATCCGCTCGCACGATTTCGCTCTCCTTCTGCATCCTTTGCCCCAACTCATGACGCTCAATCACCAGATCGACGAGTGTGTCCCTCAGTTCGGAGCTTCCAGTTTCTCCGACAATGCGATTCACCTCAATTTGGCCAGTGTCCTCAAAAGCTTCAAGTGCAATCCGAAACAACTTCTTTGCGAGCTCAGTGCTCAGGTAATCTATTTCGACATTGGCGAACACAAACCTGGCCACATCCTCCCGATTTTCAAAAAGAGCTTTCAAGAGGACTCTTTCCCCCTCTTTCAACTTTTCAGGAGCAACAGGAATTTGAGGCGAAGCGCTGGATCTCAGGGATGATTCCGTGGCGGGGCCGGGCATTGGCCTGTCTCGCTGCGGCTGCGCACCTGTCCACCTCTCGAGCTCTCGATACAGGATGGACTCGTAGACATCGTACTTCACAGCGACTTCCTTGATATAGAAATTGCGTTTCAGCTCATCACGCATTTTCGCAATGGACTGCACGATCGACCGAACTGCCTGTGCCTTCCCCTCCGGAGTCGCGAACGCTCCGGCACGCAGGAATTGTTTTGCCTTGAAATCGATGAAGGAGATGCTCTGCCCGAGAAGTCTTCTGAATTCCTTGCCACCTGACTTCAGGACGAACGAATCGGGATCCTCTCCTTCCGGAAGTTCCACAATCGAGATATCGAGATCCTGAGCGAGCGCGATATCCATTCCCCGAAGGGTTGCATTCGAGCCGGCCGAGTCGGCGTCGTACACGAGCGTGAGCTTTTTTGTGTAGCGTGCAATCAACTGCACCTGCTCTTCCGTGAGGGCCGTGCCGCTGGATGCAACGACGTTCTGAATACCGGCTTGATAGAGGGAAATGAGGTCAGCATAACCTTCGACCATCAACGCATTATCTTCCGAGCGAACCGCATCTTTCGAATGGAAGAGGCCGAAGAGAATCCGGCTCTTGTTATAGATCGGCGTTTCTGGGGAGTTGATGTACTTTCCCAGAGGATCATCCTCGCGGAGTTTGCGGGCCCCGAATCCCACGACCCTGCCGGTCGTGATGAAAATCGGGAACATTGCCCGCCCCCGGAAGTAGTCATAGTCCGTGCCGTCTTCGCGGCTCCTGAGGAGTCCGGCTTTGAGGAGATCCTCACGATTCAGGCCTTCTTCCTTCGCCCGATTGACAAAACCATCCCACGAGTTCATCGAATAGCCCAGTCCGAACGTGCGAATTGTCTCATCCGTAAATCCCCGCTGGTGAAAATACTCAAGCGCCGTCCGGCCTTCGTCGGTCTTCGTCAGGTTGTTGTGAAAGGTCAATCCGGCAAAACGACAGGCATGGTAGAGACTTTCGGTCTCACTTTGATGCTCCTGATCGGACTCGGTAAAGGAAATGACGATGCCGGTTTTTTCGGCAAGAGCACGGACGGCTTCTGTGAAAGAGATTTTCTCAAACTCCATCACGAACGTGAAGACGTTGCCGCCCCGCCCGCACCCGAAACAATGGTAGACCTGTTTCTCAGAGCTGACGGTGAACGACGGGGTTTTCTCCTGGTGAAACGGGCAGAGTCCGGTAAAGCTCTTTCCCCGCTTTTTCAGGCGCACGTGCTGGGAAATGACATCGACGATGTCAATCGCAGAGCGGATTTCTTCAATTTTCTCGGGGGGAATTCGCATTTCAGGGTTTAATGTAGCCAAATATGAAAGTACAAGCAAACCCTTGTAGATCCTCGAAATCTGCCAGAGAACTCTAGTGTAGATTTCGGGGATCCACCGAGGCAAAACAAAAAACCCCCCTGCTCTTTTCGAGCAGGAGGGTTCATAGCACTTCCCCGGAGGCGGTTTAGTACATGTCTCCGCCCATTCCACCCGGATGCGGCATCGCGGGGGACTTGTCCTTCTCGGGCTTCTCGACGATGGTTGCTTCCGTCGTCAGCAGGAGGCCTGCGACGCTGGCAGCGTTTTCCAACGCAATACGAGAAACCTTCGTCGGGTCGATGACACCGGCCGCGATGAGGTTCTCATATTTCTCGGTCTGGGCGTTGAAACCGAAGTCGCCTTTACCTTCCTTGATCTTGTTGACAACCACGGAACCTTCGAGTCCCGCATTCTCAACGATCAAGCGAATCGGCTCCTCGACAGAGCGGCGGATTATTTCAACACCGATCTTCTGGTCTTCGTTCTCAGTCTTGACTTCGTCGAGCTTCTGCTGGCAGCCACCGCCGGGGACGATACCTTCCTCGACCGCAGCGCGGGTCGCATGAAGCGCGTCCTCGACACGAGCCTTCTTTTCCTTCATCTCGACTTCCGTCGAAGCGCCAATCTTCACCACAGCAACGCCGCCCGACAATTTCGCCAACCGCTCCTGCAGCTTCTCCTTGTCGTAGTCCGACGTCGTCTTGTCAATCTGCTGCTTGATCTCGTTGATGCGCTTCTTGATGTCATCTTTCTTTCCAGCGCCCTCGACAATGGTCGTGTTGTCCTTGTCAATGGTTACGCGCTTTGCGGTGCCCATGTAAGTCAGCGAGGCATTCTCGAGTTTGAAGCCTTTCTCTTCCGAAATCACCGTGCCGCCCGTAAGGACAGCGATGTCTTCCAGCATTGCCTTGCGGCGATCGCCGAATCCGGGAGCCTTCACTGAGCAGACGCGCAGTGTTCCGCGCAGCTTGTTCACGACGAGAGTTGCCAGCGCTTCGCCTTCGACTTCCTCAGCGATGACGAGGATCGAACGGCCGGACTGTGCAACTTTCTCGAGCAGCGGAAGGAGATCCTTCATCGCGCTGATCTTCTTGTCATGAATCAGGATGTAGGGATCTTCGAGAATCGTTTCCATGGTCTCAGCGTCCGTCACGAAATACGGCGAGAGATATCCGCGGTCGAACTGCATGCCTTCGACGACATCCAGCGTCGTCTCGGTTCCCTTCGCTTCTTCAACGGTGATGACACCGTCCTTGCCGACCTTCTCCATGGCGTTGGCAATCAGTTCGCCAATGGCGCGATCGTTGTTGGCAGAAATGGCGCCGACCTGGGCGATCTTCTCTTTATCGTCGCCGACAGTCTTGCTCATCTCTTTCAGCCCCTCGACAATCTTCTGGACTGCAAGGTCTATTCCGCGTTTGAGGTCCATCGGATTCGCACCCGCGGTCACGTTCTTGAGGCCTTCACGGACGATCGCCTGGGCCAGCACGGTGGCAGTTGTCGTGCCGTCGCCTGCGACATCGGAGGTCTTCGAAGCAACCTCACGAACCATCTGCGCTCCCATATTCTCGATCGGATCGGTGAGCTCGACTTCCTTGGCCACCGTCACACCGTCTTTTGTTACGGTCGGTGCACCGAATTTCTTATCTATGACAACGTTGCGGCCTTTAGGTCCCAACGTGACCTTCACTGCATCTGCGAGTTGGTCAACACCACGCTTCAGCGCAGCTCGGGCGTCCGTATTGAAATTAATCAACTTTGCTCCCATAGCTTTGAATCTCCTTTCGTCAGAAATTACTTTTTCGGCATTATTGCGAAGATATCGCTTTCGCGCATGATGAGGACTTCCTCACCGTCGATCGTGACTTCTGTACCTGAATATTTTCCGTACAAAACCTTGTCTCCGATTTTGACTTCGAGGGGAATTAGCTTTCCCTCGTCCGATATCTTGCCGGGACCGGTCGCAATCACCTCACCCCATACCGGCTTTTCTTTTGCCGTATCGGGAACGATGATACCACCTTTGGTTTTCTCTTCCGCGGCCGATGGCTTAACGACCACGCGATCTGCCAGTGGCTTGAGGGTCATAAGGAATCTCCTATAAGAAATTGTAAATAAAGGGCTTACAGTGTGATAAAGAAATTAGCACTCTCTTGCTACGAGTGCTAATAATATACACTTAAGAATCTAACTTGTCAAGAGGGAATTTCATTCGCACAAACGGGCAAAAAGTGAGGATTAGGAGGGTTCTGCTTCGGAGTGCTTCGAGCGCCCTTCGATGACCAGGACATACTCTCCGCGGGTCGGCTTTCGTTGAAGTTCCTCGAGGACGAGCGAGATGGGGCCCCGTACGATCTCCTCGAACTTCTTCGTCAATTCTCTTGCTACAGCGACGTTCCGTTCTCCAAATGCGATTCTGATTTCTCCGAGCGTCTTGAGGACTCTATGGGGGGATTCGTAAAGGACGATCGTGTGCTGCTCAGTGCTGAGAATGCCCAGTTTCGTCTTCCTCCCTTTCTTCATCGGCAAAAACCCTTCGAAGACAAACCTGTCGGTAGGCAGTCCGCTGACGATCAGGGCAGAAACGAATGCAGACGGTCCGGGAATCGGGACAATGGGTATGCCGGATTCCAGACAGGACTGGACAATATGGAACGCGGGATCGGAAATTCCAGGAGTACCTGCATCCGATACCAGCGCAAGTGACTGACCCTCTTTTAGTTTTTCGATCAGTTGCGGCGCCCGGTGGCGTTCATTGTAGCTGAAGTAGCTCACCATCGGCTTGCTGATGGCATAGTGGTCGAGAAGGATCTTTGTCTTCCGCGTATCCTCGGCAGCAATCAGATCGACCGATGAAAGTACCTTCACCGCGCGGTGTGTGATGTCTTCCAGGTTGCCGATCGGCGTGGCGACGAGGTAGAGTGTGCCGGGGACCACTGCTCCTTTTGAAGGAGGCTCGCGGTCCACGGTGTCTTTGGAAGGGCTCATGTCTTCTCTCTTGAACTTCTCCGCGCGTTGTACAGTCTCTCTGTGAAACCACCCTTTTCGATGAATGCCTGTTCGAGCTGTCTCAACTGCTGGTCCAAAAGGTAGCTGGTTTGGTGAATCAGGCAGATCAGAGTGTTGGCTGCGATTTCTGGCGAGAGCTCTTCGAGATAGGTCCTATACGTCGTATAGGACCTATCTGATACACTGGCTAGAGCGCGAACCTCTTTTGCCTTCGGATGATCCTTGTCCCAAAGTGTGAGGCTCCGCTGGCGAAGAAAATCCTGATAATCTAAGAGGAGTTCCTCCAAGCTGGCCCGAGCAACACTGACGAGCTTCAACTCAGTCTTTTTCGATGTTCCGGAAGCCATGCTGCCTTCGGCGATGTTCTGCCTCCCACTACGAGCAGCCTGGACCATCTGATCCACTGTCCGGGATCTAGCATCGACGAACCGACTGCAGAACTTTACAGTTCCGTCGTAGACTATCTCCGACATCTGAAAAGACTTTAGACTCTTGTAGCCGCCATGAGCCGATATGATCTTTTCTTCGGCAGCCACGCTCATGTCCCCCAATCCCTCGCATACCTGAAATCCACATTCACCGTTCTGTACGACACCTTCGCAATAAGCGGGGGACGGCGCTTGAACTGGCTTTTCTGAATCAACGTCTTCACCCTCGCGACAAACTCAGGTTCAAAACCGAGTTTCCCGAGCTCCTCGTCGTTGCGCCGTTCATCGACCAGCCGATACAACAGAGAATCCAGTCGGCTGTACGTGAAGCCAAGCTCTGCTTCGTCCGACTGCCCTTCCCACAGATCAGCCGTCGGCGTCTTGTCGACGATATTCTGTGGAACACCAAGCGCACGCGCAAGCTGCCAGACCTGGGTCTTATAGAGATCTCCGATCGGGTTGATCGCCGAAGCGGTATCGCCGAAGAGAGTGCCGTATCCGACCATGAGTTCCGTCTTGTTGCTCGTCCCGATGACGAGGGCCCGCTCGCGGGCCGATATGTCGTACAGCACGATCATCCGCATGCGAGACATCGCATTCCCGCGCCGCACCTTGTCTGTCACTTTCCATCGATCGCAGAATGCATCCACCATTTGAGAAATATCCACGAGCTCCGACCGAAGCCCCAGCTTCTGCACCACCAATTGCGCATCTTCGACACTCTTCGGGTTGCTCGTCTTGTACGGCATAATCACAGCAATGGTGTGATCCTTTCCGAGCGCCTCGGCAGTAAGATAAGCGCTTACGGCAGAATCAACACCGCCCGAAACACCAACCACCCCTTTTTCGAAGCCTGCGTTTTTGGACTCGTCTCTTACAAAATGGACCAGCAGTTCCCGCACCACCTCTGCGTTCAATTCCAATCCATTCTGCTGATCCGGCAGATTCGTCTCCACGGTCATCCCTTCGTGATTACCAGGTTTATTCAGTCGCCCTGAGCGATTTCAACGAGCGCCTGACGGATAATTCGTATTCCCTCATCGATTTCGAGCTTCGTGATATTGAGGGGCGGACGGAACCGGATCGCACGATCGCCGCATCCGATGAGGATGAGACCGTCATCGTATGATTTGCTCCGGAGCTGGTCCCTGCTCTGCGCCGTATCAAGATCGACAGCACATAACAAGCCGCGACCCCGCGCGTTCGAGACCAGGCCGGGGAACTCATCCTGCAAACCTTCAAGTTTCGCAAGCAGATGTGTTCCCACCGTGGCCGCGTTTTCCACCAACTTTTCCTCATTAATGATCTCGAGAATCCGTTGGAACCGCACCATGTCTACAAGATTCCCGCCGAAAGTCGAATTGATGCGGCTTGACTTATGGAATACGTTCTCCAGCACATCGTCGATCCGGCGGCTGCACAGAAAACCGCAGATTTGCGTCTTCTTGCCGAACACCATCAGGTCGGGCTTCACAAAATGCTCGTGTGCCCACATCTTCCCCGTGATGCCGACGCCGGTCTGCACTTCGTCGAACACCAGCAGAATGTCGCTCTCATCGCAAATCGTGCGCAACTGGGTGAAGAACTCTTTCCTGAAGTGATTGTCGCCGCCCTCGCACTGGATCGGCTCGATGATGAGAGCCGCGATGTCGTCGGGATTGTTGATGATGGCTTGCTTGATCTGCTGAAGAGCAACCGCCTCAGCTTTTTGCACGTGCGCGAGGTTCTCTTTCCTGAGAGGAAACTCGATGGCGGGATTGTGAATCCTCGGCCAGCGGAACTTCGGAAAGTAGTTTGTCTTTGTCGGATCAGTGTTCGTCATGGAGAGCGTGTAACCGCTCCGCCCATGGAACGCCCGGCGGAAATGGATCACCTGGCGGCCACGTTCTTCCGTGTACCCCTTGATGAAGTTTTTACGAACTTTCCAATCGAACGCCGTCTTGAGCGCGTTCTCAACGGCCAGGGCACCGCCGTCGACAAAGAACACATACGGTAAGTATTCCGGCTTGGCGATCCGTCCGAACGTCTCAACGAACTCCGCCATCTCCACCGTGTAGGCATCGGAATTCGAGACCTTGTTGACCGCGACGTAGCCGAGTTTTTCGAGAAACTCCGGCGACGTCAGCTTGGGATGGTTGAGTCCGACTGAACCGGACGCGAAGAAGGTGAAGAAATCGAGATACCGTTTGTTGTACCGCGAATCGTAAACGTACGCACCCTGACTTCGCTTCAGGTCGATAATGAGATCAAAACCATCCACCAGCATGTGCTTCGCCAGGGTTGTATGGACCTCGTTGGGGGCGATTTTGACCGGATTCTTGGTCGTGGGTTTTTCCTCTGTTCGCACACTCTCGTCCGCCATCGACGGCACGGACAAGTTCTTGGCAGCCACCTTCTCACGCGTGGCGGTAAGCGTCTCTGTCATAAGTCACCTTTGGATTCCTTCGGTTGTGGAATATGTCATGGAATGGCATCGACATCTCCACGGTCAGAAGAATTCCTGGTGTTCATACAGAGAGACTATGTAAGGACGACAGAACATGAACTAATTCTCGACGTTGTCGATCTGAGCGCGCTGCAGCGTGCCGCTGTAATCGACGTATACAGTCTTCCACTCAGAGAAGAACTCGTACACCGTCCAGCCGCCTTCACGGTGGCCGTTACCCGTTTCTTTGACGCCTCCGAAGGGCATATGCGCTTCCGCACCAATCGTCGGGCTGTTGACATACGTAATACCGGCTCTGATGTCCCGGATAGCCTGGTAGGCGTTGTTGATGTTCTGAGTGTAGATCGACGATGAGAGCCCGTAGGCCGTGTTATTCGAAATATCGATTGCCTCTTCAAGCGATTTGATCCTGATCACTGACAGCACGGGCCCGAAAATCTCCTCGCGGGCTACGCGCATGGCTGGAGTTACGCCCCCCAAGACCGTCGGCTCATAGAACCAACCCCTGGCAAGATCGCCCTGTTTTGCGGTCTTGCCGCCAGCCAGAACCCTGGCACCTTCCTCTGTTCCGATCTTCACGTACTCATCGACCGTTCGCTGCTGTCCTTCGTTGACACATGGGCCGACATCGA
>Ga0209211_10012663_pt1 | contig 10582 bp, 11 predicted proteins | sample RifGroA2_FD_183992 | JGI IMG/M metagenome (GOLD analysis project Ga0209211, IMG submission 183992) | Groundwater microbial communities from Rifle, Colorado, USA - Groundwater A2 (SPAdes) (version 2) | ecosystem: Environmental > Aquatic > Deep subsurface > Groundwater | place: Rifle, Colorado...
TCTTACAATAACATCGGACCGCAGGCGATTGATGTCGTCGAGAAAAGCGTCGCCCGATCCCTGTTCGAACAGGCGGGGCTCTCGCTCGTTAAAGAAATCCCTGCGGGGGACCATCACTATGGCTTTCTTTTCCGCAAATAATTTTCAATGAGTTCAATCACTACATTTCAAGCTGTCGTCCTCGGCATTTTCTTTTTCTTCATCGTCATCGGTGTGGTCATCTTCGCCGGCGTCGGCGGGAACGACCAGCCCACGCTTCCGCCACTTACCATCTGGGGGGTCGTCGATGAGAGGACCTTTAACGGATTGCTCGCCACGTTCAATATCGCAACCCAGGTAAACGCGCCGTCGGTGACCTATGTGCAGAAATCCCCGGCGTCTCTTGGCGGCGAGCTCATAAACGCCATCGCAAGCGGGAAAGCTCCCCACCTGGTGCTTTTGCCGCACGACCTTTTGCTTTCACAGCGCGACAAACTGCTTCTCATTCCCGAAGCGACGCTCTCCGCGCGCACGCTCAAAGACACCTTCGCGCAGGAAGGAGAGTTGTTCCTCGCACAGGGAGGAACGTACGGCATCCCGTTCTCGGTCGACCCGCTCGTCATGTACTGGAATCGCGACCTTCTCTTTGGCGCGGGCGCGGGCAATCCTCCTTCGACCTGGGATGAGATGGTGGCGCTTGCGCCGTCTCTCTCTGTTTCCGATTCCGGCGGCACAATACGCAAAAGCGCCGCGCCGCTCGGCGGCTTTAGCAATTACGCGAATGCGAAAGGACTTCTCTCCGCTCTGTTCTTCCAAGTCGGCACGCCGATCATCGCGTCGATGCCGGACGGAAGTGTGAGCATAGCGCTTGATACGCAATCGCCGGACGGTCTCGCGAGCTCGGATTCGGCGCTTCGCTTCTACACGGATTTCGCCAACCCGACCAAGACGACCTATTCGTGGAACCGGTCGCTTCCGGAAGCCAGGCGGGCGTTCGTAAGCAATTTCCTCGTGTTCTACTTCGGGTTCGCGAGTGAGTATCAGGAATTGAAAGCAGAGAACCCGAACCTCAATTTCGACGTCGCACGCCTGCCGCAGATAAAGGGTGCGAGTGCGCCGGTGACGTACGGGAAGTTGACCGGCATCGTCATTCCCGCCGGAGCGGAAAATCAGACATATGCAGCCGGTTTGGTATCGCTTGCGGGACTTTTGATCAGCCCCGATTTCGAGAAGGCGTTCGGCGAGGCATTTTCTATACCGCCAGCGCGCCGCGATATCTTAGGCGATACGCCGCCGGACGCCGCTTCGGCAGTGTTCCACAGTTCGGGACTCATCTCCCGCGGATGGCTCGATCCAAATCCCCAAGCAAGCCAAGCCATCTTCAAAAGCATGGTAGAATCAGTGACATCCGGGCAGGATACCGTGCGTCAGGCGATCCTCTCGGGTCAGAAGGAACTTTCCGGTCTCTTCGCACAATAAGATGCGTTCCGCCTATTTTTCAAAAGCGTTTGTAGGTGTCTTAAGTGCACTGTTTTTCATTATGCCTCTGTCATTCGTCCATGCAGGCTTTTGGTGCAATGTAGGAGCTCTAATCAACGTCTGTGACCCGTCTGCTCCGCAGAGTTCGCCCTCTGGGCAAGGAAATCTGCCGTCCGGAACTGCGGTGCCTACGCCACCCCCGGTGTATTCGCAGAATCAGCCGCCGACGGGGGTGCCTTCAAACAGCGGGTACAATCTCATTCCACAAAATCCGCCACAGCGTTCATCCTCCGGACAGTTCCTCATAAATCCGCTCAAATACGACACGCTTGGAGAAGTGATAAGAGCCATCCTCGGCGTCGTTTCGTACCTCGGTTTTTTCATTGCCATCTTCTTCGTGATTTACTCCGGATTCCTGTTCGTGACCGCGCAGGGCAATGTTGAAAAGATCACGGAAGCTCGTAACAATTTCAAATGGACGATCATCGGCGTTGCGATACTATTAGGGGCGCAAGCGCTTGCCTACATCGTAGAAGCAACCGTCAATCAAATAACGCGCTGACCGGTATGAAACATCTTCCTATAAAATACGCGCCGTTTCTCCTCTTTGCTCTTCCCGCGGTCGCATTTGCACAGCCGGCGACCTACAGCGATCTCGTGGGGCTTTTTATTCGCATCATCAACCTCGTCATTCCGATCGTTATCGGCATCGCGATCACCGGATTCCTCTACGGCGTCCTTAAGTACATTCTCTCCCTCCGCAACGAGGAAGAGAAGCGTTCCGGTCGGGAAATCATGCTCTGGGGCATCATCGCCCTTTTCCTCATGTTCTCGGTTTGGGGGATCCTGCGCATACTCACCAATACGTTCTTGGGCGGTACGCCGCAAGGCGGGACAGGGACGTTCTACGGGATCGGCGGCGCCAGCACCGAAAGCCGTTCGACGAGCGGTGGAACCTTCCAAGGACAGACGAATTTCGGAGGACCGCTGAACCGCTAGTCGAAGCTGTCTTTCGATGAGGTTGTTTCGTGTGAAGGGGCTATCCACACGGCTTCGTTGTGAGGGCGGCGGGGTCTGCTACAATAGGCAAGTACAGGTCTGTTTTATACGCATCGTTACTACTTAATCAATTTCACACACACCGCAGTATGAAAAAGTATCTGGTCGCCGCAAGTTCCGCCTTCGCCCTGCCGCTCGTCGCCCTCGCACAGACGACCACGAGTCTCGAAGGAGTGCTTGCCATCCTCGCCCGGCTCATCAACTTGGCTATCCCGGTTTTGATCGGTGCATCGGTTCTGGTCTTTATCTGGGGACTTTTCATCTACATGACCAATGTCGGCGATGAAGAGAAACAGAAGGAAGGCAAGAGCATCATGATCTGGGGCGTCATCGCGCTCTTCGTCATGTTCTCCGTCTTTGGGCTGGTGAACCTCCTTATCGGCACGTTCCAGCTCAATAATCAGGCTATTCCTGTGCCGGTCGTTCCATTGCGCTAACCTAAGGAGCTTGTCCTGCGCATGACAGCGACTGAACTCATCGGGCGGTTTGTCATCTACATATTGAATCCTACGGTCGCGCTCCTTTTCGCGGTTGCTTTTCTGGTGTTCTTGTGGGGCGTGACGCAATTCATCTGGACCGACAGCGAGGAGCATGATCGCGAGGAAGGTCGTCAGCACATGATATGGGGCATCGTCGGCATGTTCATCATGGTAGCGGCGCTCGGTATCGTTTCGGTCGTCATGAATACGTTCGGCATACGGAGACCGACCTCTGCCTCGCTGGGCGATGCTCCCTCCGGCTACTCGGGAACATTCTCGCCGTCTTCCGGGGTGCTTCAGGGCGGCTATCCCTTGGGAACGCGAACGGAATTGACCCGCGATATCAACTTCGTCTCCGGCGGCGGAGCGAATAACAACACGCCGCTCCTCAACCGCGCGCTCAGCACGCCGTTCGGCTGGATAGGCTCGAAATATGATTCGTTCGTGGACTGGCTCGTGACGCCTAAGTAGATTCTGACCAAAGTGGGCGGGAGAGGACTTGAACCTCCACGGATTGCTCCACCTTATTGCCTGCCTGCAAAGCAGGATCGGCAATTTTGCTTCACAAACCAGATGAAAGGAAAAACAGGTTTCCTTTCATTCGCTCGCCAGCGCGTTCCATGCAGAGTGCTGGGGGAGAGACTTGAACTCTCATGGGTTACCCCGCCACGTCCTAAGCGTGGTGCGTATACCAATTCCGCCACCCCAGCACTCTGCATATAAATTCCCTACCTGCCGGCAGGCGCCACCCCAGCACTTTGAACACCATCTTGACCTTGTCCGGTCACGGATAGTTTTCTGGTGAAAACTTCCGCGACCCCATCTCGTCTGCCTGCGCAGACTCCGACCGGCGGACTAGCCCCGCTAGTCCGCCCACCTGGATTCGAACCAGGGACCGTCTCCTTAAGAGGGAGCTGCTCTACCAACTGAGCTATGGGCGGAAGTAAGAACTGGCAAGAGAACGCCTGCGTTCTTTTGCGTTGCGCGACCCGTCCATACGAACGTATGGGCGGATAACGCTCAACACGGTAGCAAAAAAACTACCTGTTCGCAACGATTTTCTGATAGCATTTCTTACAGAGGTGGAATTTTTTCACCCCGTTCTTCTTATTCGGTGGACTGAAGAGAAGCGCTCCGAAATCGCGTAGCTCCTTCTTACAAAAATCGCAATGCGGTTTGATTGCCATAATCCAGTGTTGGTGCCCGGGGTGGGCATCGGTCACAAATATTTTTCTGGTGAAAAATTTCGCGACCCCGTCTCGTCTGCCTGCGCAGACTCCGACCTTCGATGCCCTGACCACGGCACATCAACCGCACAAAGCGATTTATGTGTCGTGGTGCCCGGGGTGGGCATCGAACCCACATTCCTTTCGGAACACGATCTTAAGTCGTGCGCGTATACCAATTCCGCCACCCGGGCATTTTACAGAATATACATCAGAAAACCGTATGTTCCTACCATGAGGGCATTGAACCAAATGCAGTCAGCCGAATAAATTTCGTTCACTTCGTTTCTTCGAACTACGCGCAAACCGTGGAGCAGGGGACTTGCGTGCCAAATGATCGGGAGCACAAGTATAATTTTCCCCCAGCCACCCCACTGGTTCAAAAGAAAGAATAAAAGAAAAAAGATTGAAAATGAAAACCAAATCGCATGATTTGCGTTTCGGAAAAGACCCTTTTTCAGCAAATACTCGATCATTTCTTGGAGGCGTAGGCGGGAATCGAACCCGCGCATGGGAGTTTTGCAGACTCCAGTGTTTCCACTTCACCACTACGCCTTTTTATTGTTTTCTTCCGCTTGCCGACCGAGCTCGTCGATGCGCTGGCGGTTCTTCTCGCCGAAATCTATCACGAAATCGATGAAGGGCAGGGGATGGATGTGCAGTTTCTCATTCAGGTAATCCCGGAACACCCCTCGTTTCCGTTTGACGAAATCAAGCGCGGCTGCTTCTTCAGAATCGGGAAGCACGGTTATGAAAACGGTGGCACGGTTTTGCTTGTCTCCGACTTCCGCGCGGGTCACCGTGATAAGCGACGTGCGATTGGATTCGCGCTCGATGAATTCCGCCGCCAACTGTCGCAAAACCTCTGCTACCTGTTCCGGTCTACGTGCCATGGTATATCACTTCTCGACGACGATAAAGGCTTCGAGGTAATCGCCCGGTGCCGGTTCCTCTTTGAGTTTCACCTGGGCGCCGAACTCGGTCCCTTCTTCCACGTGCCGTACGGTGCTTTTCCCCTGCTGAAGCGAAACGACGGAACCGCGTCCGATTTCCAGATCGCGACGCAGGACTTTTACCTGGTCGCCCTCCGAAACTTTTCCGCTCTCGACCCTGCCTCCCAAGAGCGTCACGTCTTTTGCGGTGCTGAATACCTTGAGCACTTTTACGCGCGCAAGCGCCTCTTCGCTCCTCACTTTCGGTGTTCGTTCTTTTGCCGCTTCTGCGAACCACTCGGCGATCTTGTAGATGATGTCGAACGTCGCGATTGTGATGCCGGTACGTTCCGCCAGCTCTTTCGCCCGCGCATCGACTGAAGCATTGAAGCCGATGATGATCGTGTCGCCGCGTCCGCTCGCCAGTTTCACATCTCCCTCGGAGATCGAGCCGATGCCCGCATGGAGGATGCGGACGCGTATGCGTTCGCTATCAAGCTTCCCGAGTTCGTGCTCGATGGCATCGATCGCTCCGAGTGCGTCAGCTTTGATGATGACCGGGATGACCGTCCGCCCTTCCTCTTCGGGGATCTTTCCGCTCGCTTTGACGTGGGTTTGAGCTGTCGCGAGGGCTTCCGCCTCTCGCTTTGAAGCGACAGTGGTGAAGGGGGAGCCGACCGCGGGAGTGTTCGAGAAGCCGATGACGCGCACGGGAGAGGAAAAGCTTGCTTCCTTGATCGATTTTCCGAGGAAATTCTCCATGATGCGCACCGGCGCATATGCTTCTCCGGCGACGACGTATGAGCCGCTCCGAAGCGTCCCGTCCGTGATGATGAGCGTCGCCGAAATGCCTTTTTTGGTGTCGACATGTGCCTCAATGACGACGCCTTCAGCCGGTTTTTCGGAGTCGCCAGTCAGTTCTTCCAATTCCGCCGCGAGGAGCGCGACATCGAGGAGCTCGTCCACACCGGTCCCGATTTTTGCCGAAATGGGAACACATGGCACGGTGCCGCCCATGCCTTCGAGATACACTTCGTGCTCGGAGAGTTCGATCTTCACGCGGTCGATGTTGGCATTCGGTTTGTCGATCTTGTTGATGGCGACCAGATAGGGAATGCCGCTCTCGCGGATGGTCGACAGTGCTTCGAGTGTCTGCGCCTTGACACCGTCCTCGGCAGAGACGACTAGGATCGCCACGTCAGCGACCGAAGCGCCGCGCGAGCGCATCGACTGGAACGCTTCATGACCGGGCGTATCGAGAAACGTAATGCGCTTCGTCACACCTTCTTTCGTGGTGTGTTCCACCTCGTACGCCGAAAGGCGCTGGGTGATGCCGCCAGCCTCTCCGCCGACCACGTTCGTCTTACGGATGTAGTCGAGGAGCGTCGATTTGCCGTGGTCGATGTGTCCCATGACCACGACGACAGGCGGACGTTCTTTCAAATTGTGTTGTTGTGTGGTCATGGCGGTTCATGGATATCAGGATTTCGAACGTTGCGTCGCTTCCGCGCACGCTTTTTTCTCTTCTTCCGTGAGCTCGAAGGGGCATGAATGTTTCTCAAGCGGCTTGGCGAACATGCTCATGCGGTCTCGCGCATAGAGGCTGGAAAACACGACGCCGTTTCCTTCTTCATCGAGGAATGCGGTCGCGAAGCTCTGATTGCCACCGGAGCCGTCGCCGCGGAACGGGTTGAAGCGCACCGTCGATACGCCCCGCACGGCGCCGCGCAGGCGCCGCTCCACCTGTTTCAGATAGCCTTCCGCATCTTTACGGAACTCTTCAAGCGCGTCTTGCTTGTCTTTGAGCGCCGCGATGACGTCGTCGAGCGAGCCGCGTTTACCGGCACACAATCGCCGGAGTTTCCATTCAAGTCGTATGTTCCAAAGGAAGAGAAGTGCGATAATCACTCCAGCGCCAAGTAAAACGTACAGCGACAAAAACATGCGAAGGAGTATACCCGCACACTAACCTTTTAGCAAAGGTTAGTGTGCGGGTATAGCCGAAATGCGCGCTTTTGCAAAACACACCCGCCCAACTTAGAATGGCGCAATGCCGAGAAAAAAAACGCAAAAACGAATCTATCTTGACTACGCCGCGGCGATGCCGGTTGACCCGCGCGTCTTTGCCGCGATGAAGCGGTACTTTTCCGGCGCATTCGGAAACGCCTCCTCGATCCACCGCGAAGGGGTCGAGGCAAAACGCGCGCTTGGTAGCGCCCGGGAAACGGCTGCTTCCGCAATCGGGGCGCATGCCGATGAGATTATCTTCACGTCCGGCGGCACGGAGTCGAACAATCTGGCGATTTTTGGCGCCGCGCGAGCAAAAGAAAAAACCGGAGCACCTCTTTCACAGATGCATTTCATAACGAGCACGATCGAACATCCCTCCGTGCTCGATTGCATGACCTCACTTCTGCGCCGGGGAGCGATGGTTACCTATATAGGAGTCTCCGAAGAGGGAATCATCGACCCGAAAGAGGTGAGAGAAGCGCTTTGCGAGCGGACGGTTCTCGTGTCAATCGGCTATGGAAACGGAGAGATCGGCGTCATTCAGCCTATCCGCGAAATCGCCAAGGAGGTCCGACAGGCGGCATCGGTGAAAAAATTTCAAAAGCCGTTTTTCCATACTGACGCGAGCCAAGCATTCGCGTACCTGCCGTGTGACGTAACACAACTTGGCGTTGACCTGATGACGCTTGATGCGCAGAAGATCTACGGTCCGAAGGGAATGAGTGCTCTCTTTCGCCGCCGTGGTGTTTTGATCTCTCGCCTCTTTGAAGGAGGGGGGCAAGAGGGGGGATTGCGTCCCGGTACGGAAAATGTGCCGCTCGTGGTCGGTTTCGCGAAAGCGGTCGAGCTGCTTTTGCCTGTTCGCGAGAAGGAAGCGAAGCGGTTGGAGAAGCTTGCCGCATACACTCGGGAAAATATATGCGCGCGCATTCCGGAGGCACTCGTGAACGGGAGCATCGAGAATCGGCTCCCGAATAACGTAAGCATTTCGATCCCGGGACTAGACGGCGAATTCTTGGCGCTGGCGCTCGACGCGCGAGGCATTGCTGTCGGCACCGGAAGCGCCTGTCTGCTTGCTACGGGGGACACGTCCTACGTCATACGCGCCTTGGGTTTTGACGCGAAGCACGCACTCGGCACCTTGCGGCTTTCATTCGGAAGAACCACTAAAAAAAGAGACATTGATATGCTCGTACAAGCGCTATCCGAGGTCATTTCCATCCAGAAACGGGTCTCACACTGAACCGTGGAGCGCGTCGCGGAGGCAGAAGCCGCAAAACCTTTACAAGATAGCAGAAAAATGCTATCATTTTCCACCTGAACAAGGCACCGCAAGGGTTTTTCCCTTGTTGCGACGTTTTGTTCGATGTAACATAGAACACAATGGATCTTGAGCATCTCAATAAGACACAGATCGTACTCCTCACGCTTCTCGTCTCCTTCGTGACGTCGATCGCTACCGGTATCGTCACGGTTTTCCTGTTGGCGCAAGCGCCTCCTGCCGTGACTCAGACCATCAACCGTATCGTGGAGCGGACCGTGGAAAAAGCGGTTCCGACCTCTTCCGGCGGGACGACGACCGTTAAAGAAACGACGGTGGTGGTCAAAGAAGACGATCTCATCACGGCGTCGATCGCGAAGAACGCCAAAAGCATCGTCCGGATCAAGAAACCGGTACTGCTCGAGTCCGGAGAGATCGCGGAGCGGGTTATCGGGCTCGGCGTCATGCTTGATGCGAAAGGGCTTATCGCGACGGATGCAGGCATCCTGAATACGGCGGAAAAATTCACGGCGATCACAGAGGATGGAACAGCGTTTCCGCTCCGGGTAGATTCGCTCAACAGTTCCTACTCGACCGGACTCGCGACTTTGCTCGAGGGCGGTACAACGAAAGGGTATGCCTTCACTCCCGTCACGCTCGGCGATCCGAAGAGCCTCAAATTAGGGCAAAGCGTCCTTTCGCTCTCCGGCGTGACCAGGCAGAGCGTCTCGACCGGTATTGTTGGTTCCCTTATCACCGAAAGCGGTACGGCGACATCAACCGCCGCGGCACCCGTCTTGTTTGTAGATACGAGCATCATCGGCTCGGTTACGCCGGGAAGCCCCTTGATCAACATTTTCGGGGAAGTAATCGGCATTTCCACCGAACATTCTCGCGCGCGGGGCAGTTCTCTGTTCACGCCCTCGGCGACGCTTTCGGCGCAGATGGCGGCACTCGCGAAAGTCTCCAAGGAAGAAGCGGAGAGTCAGAGCGCGGCAGTGAAGAATTCACGTTAATCTAATACCAATCACGTAACAATTACTCATCATGCCTCCTTTCAATCATTTCACGACAAAAGCGAAAGAAGCGGTGCGCAAGGCGCATGAGCTTGCGGTCGAGCGCGGGCAGAACCATGTGAGCCCGCTCCACCTTCTCGCCGCCCTCGTTCTCCAGGAAGAGAGCCCGGTTTTCTCCGTGCTCGACAAGCTTGAAGTCGATACGATGCTTCTGACCGATTCCATCCTCGAAGCGATCGAGACGCCGGATTCCGCTTCGGTCCTCTCCCCCTCCTATCAGCTGTATCTGACGCCGGAGCTGGCGCAGATCCTCGAGCGTTCCGGAAAAGTGGCGGCGGAACTTGGCGATGAATTCGTTTCCACGGAACACATCTTTGTCGCGACAATCGATGTCCCCGGCGCCGCACGCGACCTGCTTTCACGCTTCCGTCTCTCGCGCGATTCGGTCATCTCCGTGCTTCAGGAGCTCCGCAAGAGCAAGGCGACCGAACATGCCGCACCGAAAAAATTCCGCGCGCTCACCAAATACACCCGCTCACTTACCAAACTCGCTTCGGAGAACAAACTCGACCCGGTCATCGGACGCGATGACGAGATCAGCCGCGTCATCCAGATCCTCTCCCGCCGCACGAAAAATAATCCGATACTGATCGGCGAAGCGGGCGTCGGCAAAACCGCGATCGCGGAAGGGCTCGCCCAGCGTATCGCAAGCGGCGACGTGCCGGAATCGCTCAAAGGAAAGGAGCTCGCATCGCTTGACCTGGGATCGCTCATCGCCGGGACGAAATATCGCGGCGAGTTCGAGGAGCGTCTCAAAGCCATCATGAAGGAGATCGAGCGCGCCGAAGGCAAAGTGGTGCTCTTCATCGACGAGATCCACACCATCGTAGGCGCCGGCGCCGCCGAAGGCGCGATGGACGCTTCTAATATGTTGAAGCCCGCGCTTGCACGCGGCGATTTGCGCGTCGTCGGTGCGACAACACTTAAGGAATACCAAAAGTACATCGAGCGCGATCCCGCATTCCAGCGCCGTTTCCAGCCGATCCATGTCCAGGAGCCGTCCGTCGAGGATGCCGTCGCCATACTCCGCGGTCTCAAAGAAAAGTACGAGCTTTTTCACGGGGTGCGCATCACGGACGAC
>Ga0209211_10012667_pt1 | contig 10580 bp, 12 predicted proteins | sample RifGroA2_FD_183992 | JGI IMG/M metagenome (GOLD analysis project Ga0209211, IMG submission 183992) | Groundwater microbial communities from Rifle, Colorado, USA - Groundwater A2 (SPAdes) (version 2) | ecosystem: Environmental > Aquatic > Deep subsurface > Groundwater | place: Rifle, Colorado...
AATCGACATTCCAAAACGTACGTGGACCCATCACCCCTCCGACTGGCGGCCACCAGTCGTACAGCGTGTACGTGTGGGCTTCTATGCCCGCCTTGAGCAGGTCTCGGTCGTTGAATACATAGTCGGCTTGCAGCACGGCACCCCGGGTTTCGGCGGTGGTGTTCATGGGCATACCCGAGCCGTAGTTGAAGCGGTCAGCGCCCATGTCCATGAAGTGCTGAGTGTCCTGGTCAAAGTAGCGAGCAGTCAACTTGCCCCAGTCAAACGCACCGCTGTAACGCAGGTTGATCTGCGTGCTGTTGTTGCCTGTCATGTCCATGCGCTGGTTTGGAAAACCCTCAAACGGGATGCGTTGCCGACTGACGTTGAGTTGCAGCAGGTGTCTATCACGACGCAGTGCAAGACCGATGTCGTGGTTTTCGGTGTGGTATTGGGTCGAAGCTACTTCATTGGCGGCCAGCCAGGGCCCCCCCGCTGCACCGGAGCTGGCAGCTTTGAAGTCGGCCCCGGCGCTGGTGTTGGAAGATTTGGCACTGGCCCCGCTGTAGGACAGGTTCACGTTCTGGCCGACCAACGTGGCCGACACGTTGAAACCGTTGGCGCGGCCATTACTGCGGTAAAACGCGCCCAGTTGTCCTACCGCATGGGTGGCATCAGCACTGTCGGCAAACGTTGGCGCCACTGAGTTGACGGCAATCGTGCCGCCAAGACTGTCCCCGCCCACACTGACCGGGGTGATACCGGCAAACACTGTGATGCTGCCTACCCGGGTAGGGTCGATATATGACAGGGCCGAGTTCATGTGGTTGGGGCAGGCAGCCATCAAATCCATGCCGTCAACCTGGATGCGCAGGCGGTCATCGGCCAGGCCGTGAATGGCCGGCAGGCTTGAGACGCCGCCCGCGCTGTAAAGGCTGATGCCGGGCACGTCTTGCAACAACCGAGCGCTGTCGCTGGTGGCAGCGCGCTGCGGGGCCAAGCTGGTTGATGGTGGTTCTGATGCGCCCAAAGGCGCCATTTTGGGCGCTGTCACCATCACCGCGCCAAGTGTCTTGGTCTCTTGGGCAGCGGTGGCAAACGGCAGCGTGACCAACATGACCGTCAATGGGCTCAAACGAATCATCATCATGTCCCCCCCAATTGGCTGCGCTGCAGTGCCGAGCTGCCAGTCATGCCAGGAATCAGCGCTTGGGCGCGCAAGGCCGGACTGCTAAAGCGCGCTTTGTGCGGCTTGCGGTCCTGCAGATAGTCAAGCTGGCGCATGCTGCTAAACACGCGTGACACGGTCTCGGGGGCGGCATCCAGTATGTCGGCCATGTCGCTCAAATTGGGCAAGGCGCAGTCAGCACTGCTTTTGGTATTCGGGTTAACACTGTCGGCAAACATCAACAGCAGGCATTTCACACGCTGCGCCGCCTGCCCGGTGCGCAGGCTTACCACCTCGCGACATCGTTGGTGCGCCACCACCACGGTTTCCATCAGCAGTGTCATCATCTCGGCTCCCTGCGCTTGAACAGGACTCAGCGTGACAGGGGTGAGGGCGCGCACGCTCAGGCTGTCGTCGGTGCCCACCCATTGCTCCACCCCAATCACGTCACCCGGCAACGCCAAGCGCATAAAACGGCTGGCCTCGCCAGGCAAGGCACTGTCGATGCGCAGTGCGCCTGACTGCACGCGCCAGAGTTGTTTTTGGTCAGACGTGGCCAAGCCTTCGCGGGCGGCCAAAATTGTGCCTGGTTTGCTGAATGAGGCGCTGTTCATGGGGCTACTTTCTATAGAAAAAATAAGCGTCTAGCGCCTGATTTAGAAGCGTTAGTAGCCATAACTTCAATGGCATTTTTCGGACGCATCGGACGACTCGATCAACGTGCCTTGAACGGGTCTGCGTAACGCGGGTTGCGCAACAGTTCGGCGTCGGTCAGGGCTTTAAGGAAGGCGATAAGGTCACCTTGCTCAACCTTGCTGAGCTTGATCTTGTCAAGTCGCGCATCCTTGAGCGGATTTTTGCGACCATCGCCTTGGTTAGGACCGGACTCGATGTTGCGTCCGCCAGCGGCGTAAAACTCCAAGACCTTTTCAAGTGTGGCAATCGAGCCATCGTGCATATACGGCGCAGTGACTTCGATGTTGCGCAAACTCGCCACGCGGAATTTACCCATATCTTCGGGCTTGCCCGAGACACCAATGAGGCCCTGGTTATTGTTGGTGTAGGCTCCTTCGCCGTCCACGTTGTACAAGCCGGTGTTGCGGTAAACAGGTTGCCACTCCGCAGGCTTGGCCTGCATCGTCATTTCAGTGAAGTTAAAGCCGCTGTGGCATTGTGCGCACTGCGCTTGCTCGCTAAAGAACAGATCATGGCCACGCTTTTCCTGCGCCGTGTAGCTGGCTTGACCGCGTTTGACCTGGTCAAACTTTGCGTTGAACGACAGCACGCCACGCTCAAAACTGGCGATGGCGTTAGCGATGTTTTCCAGGTTAACCGGCTGTTTGTAGTTGGGGAAAGACCGCGCAAAGCGGCGCTGGTAGTCTGGGTTGTTGGCAATACGTGCCAGCACCGTTTTGGCGTTGTTATCGTTCAGACCCATTTCCACCGGGTTTTCTCCCGTCAGGGGCACCGGCACTTGCATCTCTAATTTGTTGAGCGTGACATTGGCCCAAGTGATGGTGGGGTGGTAGGCGGCATTGGCAATACTTTGCGCGCTGCGCAGCCCGCGCTCGCCGGTCACACCGGGAGACACTGCACGGCCATCGGTAAAGGCCAGTTTTTGCAAGTGGCAGGTCGCGCAGGCCATGCTGGCGTTGCTCGACAGCCGCTTGTCGTAGAAAAGACGCCGACCGAGCTGGAATTTTTCCTCGCTCATGGGGTTTTCTGCAGGCACCCACGGCTCGGGGATGCCTGGCGGCAAATGCCATTGCCAGGAACTGACTGGCACGGCTTGGGTAGAAGCGGATGAACCTTTTTGCGGCGCGGGTGCGTTCTGATCAGGAGCGGACAGTGCACCAGCAGCATAAACACTGGTCACTGCAAGCGCAGTGACCAGCCCGACAAACAGCAGGGCTGGCATTTTCATGGCTTACTTCTTGCCAAAAACGGTTTGCGCAGCTGCGCCAGTGAGGGTTTGGCCATTGGTCAGGCTCAATCCCAGTGACTTGAAGATGCCCGTGCATTCCGGGTCGGTCGTGCCCGACATACACCCCGGCGAACCACCACCTTCATAGGTCGCATCCACATTGGCATACAAGTTTGCCAAGTCCAGTTTCACCGTATCGGCTGCCGTATTGAAAACGGGAAGTTTGACCCCCAGACGATTCGGGTTAGTACAGGCGGTATCAACGCCTGTAACCGGGTTGCCGGAACAACCAGTGGAACCCAGGTGGACGTTGAACACAGCGTTGGCTCCAACCACACCGGCAGCAAATTTGTTCGCAGGAGTCGCAGTTTTGAACTCAATTTTGGTGAACTTACGTCCACCTTGCCAATTCCACGCCATACCTGGCTGAGCCACAGTGTCGAGCGGGGCGATGGGGTTTGAGAAAACTGCTGCTGGGGTAGATGCGGCTGCCGCTGTAACCATTGCGGTGGTGTTGGCTGAATGGTTGAGCTTGGTGGTCAAATCAGCTGAACGCACCGGCACGCCCAGGGTGAACGAGATGCCAGTGTAGGTGCCAGGCACCACCTTGCCAGTGACAGCCGTCTTATAGGCAGTGGTGCAAACGGGTGTACCTGTGGCAGCCGTGTTGCGCCCAAAATCCATCAAAGCCACGTTTTTCGACTGGTAGGCATCTTCGGTCATGACTAAAGGTACGGCATTGCCAGCAGCGTCCCACAACAACACGTTGGAGATAAAGAAGCGGATATCAACCATTTGACCAGCTATCGATTGCGCCACAGGTGTCGTTACTTTCGTCGCAGCAGCAGGTGGCGTTGCCGTCAGCGGTGTTTGATCCCACAGCTTCAGGCCAGGCAGCGTGACGTTGTCGCAAGCTTTGACGGAAGTTGTGCCATTGACCACATCAAAATTCAAGGTCACTGCTTGTGAAGCTGTGCCAATGGTCAGCTTGTTGGCCAAAACGGCGCGAACGGTGTTGAAGTCTTCAAAGCCGACCGCAGGTGCTGAAGCTACTGAGGCTGGGGCTGAAGCGCCTTTGAGGGGTGGGCTGGCCATGACCGATTCTTTGGCCAAAGCGAAAAGAGCTTCTTGCAGTTTCTTGCGTTCCGCCACGGTGCCACCGCCAATGGCATCCGAGTTGAACTTAACACTTTGCGTCAGCAATTGGGCTTTCAGGTGGGCATCGGGATCGGGCGTTGCAATGTAGTCACCCAATGGGTCTGCCGTGATCGCCATGGCGGCCTTCACATTGGCAGCAGCCGAGGCGGCACTGAGCGCTGGTGTGGCCAGCAACTCTTGGTGTACCAAGGAACTCAGTGGGGTGATGGTGGTGTTGCCTTTCGGGGCGGTCAGCACAAAGGCTTTGCCCACGGTGGTGCCGGTAAAGTCTGAATCGGTTGCATCTACGGGCACATCAGCCACGATAGAGTATTTACCCTCGTCGCCTGCGGTGATGCCAGTAATGGTGTATTTGCCGTCTGTACCGGAGATGCCAGAAGGTTCACCCGCGTCACACACCGAGTTTTCGTTTATGTCCAGGCAAACCCTTGCGCCACCAATGTAGCCATCAGCCACCACGCCCGCCAACGAAACGGTTGGCGTCGAAGTGCCCCCGCCTCCACTGCCGCCGCAAGCGGTCAAAACAGCGGCGGCAATCAGGCTGCTGGCAGCCAAAGTAGGTTTCATAAATGGGTTCATTTGAGATTTCCAGTTGAAAAATTAAAAATACAAGTTAGAACTTGTCAAGACTCAGTGACCATGTGCCGTTGCCGCTTCGCGCGGTGTTTGCACCCACACCTTCACGGTCTGGCTGTCGGCATGTTGAAAATGAAGCGTCAAGTCGAAGCGGTCGCCGTCTTTCAGCGGTGCCTTCAGGTTGATCAGGGTCAGCTGATAGTCGCCCGTGTGGCGCACTTTGGTCAGCGTCTTGGCGGGTAGCTCAATGGCATCCAGTTGCGTGCCCCGCAGGCCGTTGCCATCGGCCTTGAGACTGTGCAGCGTGACCCGAGTTGCCATCGGCGTGCTGGCACCCAGCAATTTGTCTGCTTGCCCCCCCGTGTTTTGAATGCCACGCAGATAAGCTTTGCCGTGCGTTTGCCCGGCCTGGCTGGGCACGGCATAAGGATGGTCTAACAGCAAGCCACCGGTCTGGGTGCCATGCGCCAAGGCGCAGGACATCACGCCCGAACCAACCGACAGCCCCAAAAAAAGTGCCAAACCGCGACAAGCAAGCGCACAAAGCCGTGCGCAGCAGGCGCAAAAATGCCAAAAAAAGTGACACAAAAGACGCTCCTGAATTCAAGACAAACAGGCTTTTAACGCACGTCTGACATACGTAAAGCACTATGAATTTGATATTTCAGGAGGCAGCAGGAGGTCCGCGCGGCGGCGGCACTGGGGCAAAGCTTGTGACAGCAAAAAAAGTCATCCGTGGCGTAGGGGGCAGCACAACCCCAGGCTCGGCAAATTGGTACAAAAAGACAATCGGCAGGGGTGCCAGGCGGTCAAATGACAGCAGGCAAAACGGGCAATGCTCAAGCACCGACGGCAAAGCAGGCACCGTGTTGCCGGATGCGTTCAGATCGTGCGCATCAGAATCGGAGGTGAAATCTGTGACAGAACCCAGCGCCATCCAGCGCGGGCCGTTGATGGTACAAATCTCGACCATCTGGCTGTCTTGCCCACGCGCAGCGTGCAGTGCATGAGACAGCGTGGGTGTCAGCGCACCCAGCAAGGCAATGCACAACGCCAACCACACCGCCCAGGGGCGGCGAAGAGTGTCAGTGGCGTGTGCTTGCTGCTTCATCAGCTTGGGAAATCAGGGCTTGATCAAGGGGCTTTTTTTGCGGGCATTGTGCCGTGCATTGAATGGTCCATGGCGGCAGGTTTGCCGTGCCCCATGCCAGCCGGTGCGTTGGCGGCTACCGGCAATTTGAGTTCAACCTTGCTTTCAACACCTTTGGCGTCTTTGAAAATAAGCGTCAAGGGCACCGTGGTTTCTTTCACCAGCGGCGCTTTCAAGTCCATCAACATCAAATGGTAACCGCCGGGTTTGAGCTCAACGGCTTTGCCAGCAGGCAGAACCAAGCCACCTTTGACCTCGGCCATTTTCATCACGCCAGCGTCCATCTTCATCTCATGCACTTGCGCCACACCGGCCACGGACGATGCCACGCCGACCAATGTGGTGTCTTCTTTGGCGGTGAGTGTCATGAACGCACCGGTGGCCATTTGGCCCTTGACTGTGGCACGGGCCCAGGCGCTTTGCACCTCAACCCCCTGGCCGGCAGCCTGGGCGCCGAGAGCGGTGGCGGCCAGCGCAACGGCGGTCATCAGTGATTTGAATTTCATGGGATTTCCTTCAGGATTAAAAGGTCAGGACGACCGATAGAGTGACAGGGAAACGGGGCTCAAGCCGTTACGAAAAAGCACCAATAGCCAATATTTATTTAGCGTAAGCGGGCGGGCTTCAGCCAGCCTGGTCTGTAGGGCGAACTTGAGTCCACTGTGATCTGTCGGACGGACTTTAGTCCGCTGTGATCTATAGGAGGCGGACTTTAGTCCGCCAAGGTCGACTGAAATCGACCCTACAAACACCCACAAGACGCACAGTAAAACAGGGCTATCAGGCTTTGGGGGGAGCGCGCGCGGGTGGTGGCCCGGCGGTCAGGGCGGCGATGATGGCCGCCGGAATACTTTGCAGCACATGGCTCAGAGGTTGTGGCGCCGCCAAGGTATTGAGCACAAAGGGGGGTGGCGCACTGCCCACCAGGCACAGCGGGCAAAAGAGCGCATTGGCACTGTCAGAAGAGGCTGCGGTGCTCACACTGCCATCGTCGGCCAGCACCACCTTGAGCATGCCCGTGCCGGTACAAATCACCAGCTCTGCTTGCGGATTCACCATGGGCGAGGCCACGGCCACGCCCAGCGTCATGGCAAACCACAGCAGGGCCAGACGGGCCAGCCAGGGTGCGTTGCGCAGGGTGTGCAGAAGGTTCATGGGGCGCGATTATTACACTGACCCGCACCGACACGGCCAACAGGCCCCGCCTGGTGCGGCACGGCCCGGGCCGCGAGCTGCTATTCTTGAGGCCATGAACAGCTTATTTCACCTGGCCTTCAACGTCATCGACCTCGACCAGACCCGCGCTTTTTACGGCGGCGTGCTGGGCTGCCGTGAGGGCCGCAGCACCGCCACCTGGGTCGACTTCGATTTTTTTGGACACCAGCTCTCCATGCACCTGGGCGAGCCGTTCAAGACTGCCGCCACGGGTCATGTGGGCGAGCACCTGGTGCCGATGCCGCACTTTGGTCTGGTGCTGGCGCTGCCCGACTGGCAGGCGCTGGCCAAACGCTTAGCCGATGCCAACATCAACTTTATTTTGCCGCCACAGTTGCGTTTTGCCGGGCAACCGGGTGAGCAATGGACCATGTTCTTTTGCGATCCGTTTGGCAATCCGATCGAAGTCAAGGGTTTTGCCTCGCTGGCGTCGCTCTACGCCAGTTGATCCGGCAGCTCACCCAGGCGCCTGAGCGCGCTGGAGCGCCGCGCCTCATCAAGCGCCTTGTCCTCAATACCCTGGCGCACAAATTCAATGTGTTCGCTGGCGGCCAGTGCCGCCTCTTGCGGCTGGTGTTCAGGAATGGCCTGCCAGATGGCGCGGTGCTGCGCCCGTAACTGGTTCCAGCGCTGCGGCAGGGCATGTAAATGCACCAAGTTATAGGACAATTACTGGTCGGTGCTGCAGATGCTGATCCAGTGATTCCAGAACATGCGCGCGACAGCTGCATTGGTAGCTTTTCGGTCAAAACGCTCAGGATCAAAATCCATTGTTGTAGGAAGTCGCCATTTTATGAATGACCCATGACCATGACCAATGTGATGGACCGCGTTGGAATTGGCGACCTAACCACGGCCAGGGGCAAGCCTGCTATCCTGTTGCACCCGACAGATATTGCAGCGCGCATGAACTACACCTTTGCCTCAGCCACCATTTTGCTGATCCTGATCACTGATCCGATCGGCAACATTCCGATTTTTGCCAACGCTCTCATGCACGTGGCCCCCGAGCGGCGCGCACGTGTCATCTTGCGCGAAGTGCTGATTGCCTTTTTGCTGCTGCTGACTTTCATGTTCATCGGCGACAGCTTTTTACGCGTGATGAACCTGAGCGAGCTGTCACTGCAGATTGGCGGCGGCGTGATTCTATTTTTGATCGCGCTGCGCATGATTTTTCCGCCGCCCAAGGTGGCGTCGGACGAGCCTCTGGGCGAGCCGCTGATCGTGCCGCTGGCCATCCCAGCCATTGCCGGGCCGTCGGCGCTGGCCACGGTGTTGCTGCTGGTATCGCAAGCACCCGAGAAGCGGCTCGAATGGATCGCCGCGCTGTGTGTCACCATGAGTGTGAGTGCCGTGGTGCTGGTGCTGGCCGAGCGCATCCAGCGCATCGCCGGCGACCGTTTTGTGGTGGCGCTGGAGCGGCTGATGGGCCTGGTGCTGGTGGCGGTGTCGATCGAGATGCTGCTGCGCGGCGTCAAAACCTTCATCTCACAACTGGCATGAGTCTGGCCCGCCGGAGCCAGCACAAGTTGGCGCCATGAAGACCTGGCTGTCCCTGACGCTGGCCGTGTTGCTGGTGCACCTGGCACTGTTGCAAACGCTGCCCTTGAATCTGCCCATGACGAACACGCCAACCAGCCCAACGTTTGCCACACGAACGGTGGTGCTGCCCCGCGCGCCAGCACCCAGCGCCGACCAGACGGCCGCCCCACAACAGGTTAAACCCAAAGCCAAAAAGCCAGCAGCCCGGGCGCCCGCCCGCAAACCAGTCGTCCAGCCAAACCTCACACCTGAATTGACGGTGTCAAGCACCAGCCCTACTGCCCTGGCCAGCGTTGATCCCGGCGCGACTGACCCACAAGTACAGCCCATGACCGACTCCCCCGCCGATGCCGCTTCTGCACCCGCGACGGTGGCCATCACCCCAGCCAACGCCACCGAGCAGCCTGCCTCGGCACCCGTGACGACAGCCATCACCCCAGCCAGCGCGGCCGAAAACGCCACCGAGCCCGCCACGGCAGCCATGGTATCCGCGACCACACCCGAAGCAGCCCCCCCCATTCCCGCCACGGAAGTGGCGTTTAATGCCGATAGCCTGCCGACTTCGGTCAAGCTGGTGTACCGGGTCGAAGCCAACAAATTTCCGTACACGCTGAGCGGCGAATTGTTATGGCAAAGGCGGGAACAGAGCTACCAGGCGCAACTGAGCATCAGTACTTTTGGCCAGACGCGGGTGCAAACCAGCCGCGGCCAGATTGACCCATTTGGCCTGGCCCCTGAGCGTTTCTCTGACAAATACCGCAGCGAGGTGGCGGCCCATTTCAACCGCGCGCAGGGTCTGGTGAGCTTCAGCGCCAACACACCCAACGTCCCCTTGCAGCCCGGCGCCCAGGATCGCCTGAGTGTGCTGGTGCAACTCGCGGCCCTGGTGGCCAGTACACCCCAACGCTTTAGCCCCGGCACCACACTGCGTGTACAAACCATTGGCCCGCGTGATGGCGACCTGTGGCTGTTTACTTTTGGCAGCCTGGAAGCACTGGAACTCCCCGGCGGCCCCCAGCAGGGTCTGAAGCTGGTGCGCCAACCCCGCCAGCTCTACGACCAGAAACTAGAGGTCTGGCTGGCACCCGACCTGGCATACCTGCCAGCGCGTATCCGTATCACCGAAGCCAATGGCGACTATGTGGATCAAAAATGGGTGGCCTCTGAAGCCGCTGACAGCCCTTGAAATGCATCCATGGGCAAGCCGCTTCAAGGCTATCCGGATTCATGGATAATTTGATGCATGCACACGCTTTACGACTCCGAGACCTATTCCGTCACCCACATGCTGGCCAACGCCGTCACAGCGGAGGTCCAGCCTGACGACCTGAAGGCGGGCGAGCAACTGCTGATCGTGCCGCAACTGGTGCGCCACGGCTTTGAGATTGTCGACAAGCGCGCCAACAAAGAGGTCTACCTCGACGGTTCCTGGGCTGAGTTGTTTCAACAGCAAATCTCGGCCTGGCAAACCAAAACGCCCACCCAGGAAGAAGTCGAAGACACGTTGGAGCAATACGCCGAACTGGCGCAAAACCCGGTCGTGGTGCACTGAAGCACCCAGATCTTTTCTTTAAGCGCCTCCCCTGACCCGGCACCAGCGTCCCATGGCGCCCCATGAACCTGGCATAGCGACCCCATGAACGGCGCCGAGATCACCGCGCTGTTGCTGCTGTGCACGGCAGTCAGCTTTACCCCTGGCCCCAACACCACCTTGTCCACCGCCCTGGCGGCCAACTTCGGTCTGCGTCGTGCGCTGCGTTTTGTGCTGGCGGTGCCGGTGGGCTGGGGCTTGCTGCTGAGCCTGTGCGCCAGCGGTGTGGGGGCGCTGGTGGTGAGCGTACCGCCGCTGCGCTTGGGCGTCAAAGGTG
>Ga0209211_10012670_pt1 | contig 10577 bp, 18 predicted proteins | sample RifGroA2_FD_183992 | JGI IMG/M metagenome (GOLD analysis project Ga0209211, IMG submission 183992) | Groundwater microbial communities from Rifle, Colorado, USA - Groundwater A2 (SPAdes) (version 2) | ecosystem: Environmental > Aquatic > Deep subsurface > Groundwater | place: Rifle, Colorado...
TCACTATCTCACGGAAGCTTGCTCCTAAAGATGACCTTATCGTCATTCCTAAAAAAGAATTTGATGCGCTTATCGCGCGCGCCGGAGACGTAGTAACTGAACAAGACGTGTTGCATTGGTCACGCGATGCGAAGAAGATGTACAGCACTGGGAAACTTGCAAAACTTACATAACGACTCGGTCTAGTATGACGATTTACGCCTATGCTAGATACCACCGTAGCTACAAAAACCTTGATCCGCAACTGCAAAGGTTAGCAGACCAGCGAATTGCTATATTTATACACAATTTATTTGACCCGCGACTTGATACACATCGTCTCCACGGCAAACTCAAAAAACAATGGAGCTTTTCTGTTGATGGACGGAACCGAATTTTGTTTGAATTTTTGGATAAGAAAAAGGAAGATGTCGTGTTTTTAGATATAGGAGACCATTCGATATATAAGTGACGATGTCCGCATCTACCCTCCTTGCGCCGCCGCTGAAGCTAAGGCGGCACGCGGTCGCTTTTCAAGGAGAAGCGCGGCGGCGCAGCGCCGCCGCGCTAATACCCGGCTTGTCGATGTTCAGACTCAATGATGTAAATGAGAGAGGGTTTTCGCACCACAAACTTTATCCGGTAGTTACCGACACGCAAGCGATACATCGGCTCTTTGTAGCCCTTAAGTTTCTTGACCTTCGGGAAGTTAAGCGGATGGGGCCGTTTGCACATCTCCCTGATGCGCTTAATGATTCGTTCCTGTTCGGGAAGCGGGAAGCGCGCGAGTTCTTTTTCGGCTGTAGGATGAAAGAGGTAACCAAACATGTCGATAACTATTTGCGCGCTTTCAGTCTTGCCTTGAGCCGTTTTTCCACTTCTTTTGCCGGGACCCATGAGTTTCCTCTATCCGCCTCGCGGATTCTCCGTTCGGTTTCTCGAATTTCTTTCGGCGTGGAAATTTCAGCTATTTCAACCATGTCAATGACATCCTCAAGCGTTTCTTTGGATACTAGAGATGAGGGCGCGACGAAACCGCGCAGATTCTTGTCGTCAATGATGGTTATTGTGGACTGGCTCATTGCAGAGATAGTATACCAAATTGCTTTTTGCTGTCCACTGTCGGCGGGGGAGGTCCTAACTCTACAAGCAGGGGGCGGCCAAATCCCGCTGATTTTCCTAATAGGCAGTCAGACTGCCGAAAAGTGTCAAACACCGAGTGTTTGACACTTCAACATAATTTAACGCAGTCTGACTGCCGGTTGATACGCGGTGGCGTTGTATAGTGTGGGGAGGTAGGTATGTTGCAGTTTGTTTCTTAGTTTGATAATATATTGATATGAGCATGCTATTGGAAAAAGCAATAAAAAAGCTTGAAAGCCTCCCTAAAAAGCGCCAGGATATTTACGCCTCTATGATTTTTGAGGAATTGGAAAGCGAGATGAGATGGGACAAGCTTTTTGCGCGCACTTCCGGCGAACAGATTAAGAAAATTGAGCAGATGGTACGCAGTGACTTGAAAAAAGAGGCAATTTCTCTTTGGCAATTTCTACGAGCCTAATGATCGGGAGTACAACTGAAAGATTCAATGAGTTGTTCGCCAAATTGCCTTTGCGTGTGCGGAAACGTGTACGGTGGTGTTTACTAATATGGGCGAGCGACTCTTCTCATCCAAGTCTGTTTTTTAAAAAACCGTTCGAAAATAAACCTTTTTGGTCGATGCGTGTCACAAAGGGCTATAGGGCTATTGGCTACTTGAAGGGAAATCAAATGTTTTGGTTTTGGGTCGGTAATCATGACCAGTACGAAAGACTAATATCACGTTTGTGATTTTTCTATGGCATCATTGACGACGTCCGCATCTATTCACCCCGTTAGAAATAAGATTTCTAACGGGGCAAGCCGCGCACTGTTTAACTGGACCAAGACCTACTTTGCCAACACCGCGCCTATGCCATACAGCAACATGAGCGGAATAAAGAGGAAAACCATGGCAACGCCGCTGCTGTCCGGCGTAATCACCGCAGAAAGGATGAGAGAAGTTAAGAGAGCTCCCCTCCAATGCTCCCACCACCACTCGTGCGGAATGACAGAAAGCCTTGTGAGCAGTATCATTATGACTGGTAAAAGAAATATGACCCCGACGCTCACCGTAAGCAGGAAAACCGAAGAGACAAATGAGTCCAGAGAGAAGTATGGCGTCACATCTATAGGCGCGGCGAATGAGAAAATTCCTTAATCTCCCCCCTCACCGCCTTCGCGAACGTGCAGGTAGAGAATAGCAGTCTATCCACATATGCAATTTGACTATAAAGAAAGTAGAACTGTATAATATAAGGAGTATATTCCTAAAATTTAATTTTAGTCAAAATATGGCTTTAATAAAGCGTTATTTGGGAGAAAAGATTTCAAAAAGTTTGGGAAAGAAGAAAATCCTGATCATATATGGAGCAAGGCAGGTAGGCAAGACAACATTGGTCAAAGATTTCTTAAGTGGACTACCGGACAGCGTCTACCTGAATGCGGATTTTCTTGACGATGCGGAGAAACTATCAGAGCCGACGAGGAACATGGTCAAGCAATTTGAAGGAAAAAATCTTTTAGTCATCGATGAGGCTCAAAGAATTGAAGATATCGGTCTTAAGCTGAAAGTGATATTTGATACATTGCCGAACTTACAAATTATCGCCACGGGGTCATCTGCATTTGAACTTTCTAATGTGATTAACGAACCGCTTACGGGCAGGTATTTTTCTTTCAACATGTACCCTATATCTGCCGCTGAAGCAGAAACTGCGGGACTTTTTGATATGAAGAGTTTCTTAGTATACGGCTCCTATCCGGAGGTTGTCACAACGCGAGACAATGCTACTAAGCGGCAAATTATTCAAAATATTGCTTCCAACTATCTTTTCAAAGATGTTTTGAACATAGAATACATCAAGAATTCCCGCTCTCTGGGAGCTTTGCTGAAAGCGCTAGCTCTTCAGGTGGGGTCTGAAGTTTCTTTGAACGAACTAAGCAATACGCTTGATTTGGACGCGAAGACAATTATGCGCTATTTGGATATTTTAGAAAAGCTTTGCATCATTTTTCCCCTCAAACCTTTTTTCTCAAATAAAAGAAAATCAATTTCTAAGCTGAAGAAATATTATTTTTATGATATTGGAGTGAGGAATGCCGTCATTGACGACTTTGCTCCCATAGAAAGCCGAAAGGATGTCGGAGCTTTGTGGGAGAATTTCTGTATCGTGGAAAGAATGAAGCGTAATGATACGATTGGGCGCGTAGTCAATTATTATTTTTGGCGTTCTTACCAGAATGAGGAAATTGATCTGATTGAGGTTGAAAACGAAAACATATACGGTTTTGAGTTTAAGTGGAAAGGACAATCCTTAGATAAAAAAATAAAAGAAATTTACAATCAAGATTTAGCGGGGAAGGGCGATTTGGAAGTGATTCACGCGGATAATTTTAAGAACTTTGGAAGTTGAAATATTCAGCCCTCATCTATCTAATACGCGCGTCTATTCTTACTTAAGACAGTGCCTATTCCATAGAGCAACACAAGCGGAATAAATAAGAAAACCATGGTAACGCCGCTTCCGTCCGGTGTAATCACCGCAGAAAATATGACAGAAGCCAATATCGCGCCCCTCCAGTGTTTCAGCCACCATTCGCGCGGAATGATAGAAAGCTTCGTGAGCAATATCATTATGACCGGTAGAAGAAATATGACCCCGACGCTCACCGTAAGCAGGAAAACCGAAGAGACAAATGAGTCCAGAGAGAAGAATGGAGTTACGCCGATAGGCGCGGCGAAGGAATACAGGATAGAGAAGGTGAGGGGTATGATAAGGAAATATCCAAAGGCACAGCCGAGATAAAAGAGAATGAGCGAGGGGAGAACAAATTTATAAATCACCTTTCGCTCTTTCGGATACAGCGCCGGCCGCAGAAATTTTTCAAAGGAATACAACGCGTAGGGAAACGTTATGAGAAGCGAAATTAAAAAAGCCATCATCATCGGGGCGATGAAAACGGATACCGGCCCGAGAGCTACCAAAAGAACGCCGTTTGGCACCAGAAACGACTTCGCAGAGATGAAAATTCGGGTCGCTAAGGTTGGAGTCCCGACGACGAGAAGCGCCGCAGATACGATGAAAAAAAGAATAACCGGCCTTAGTATGGTCCCACGCAACTTTTCCAATTCATGAGAGAACCTTTCCATCACTGCTCCTTTTTTTCTTCGTCTCCCTCCAACTCCTTCGTCACCTCTTTTTTACCTTTTTTAAACTCGCCTATCATGCGGCCGAGCGAATGGGAAAATTCCTTAATCTTCCCCCCGCCGAAGAAGAGTACGATGACCACGAGAACGATGATGACGATTTCCGGTGTTCCGAGTCCAAACATAATGTGTTTTAATTAACAGTAATAATTGGTAATTGTAGCAAACCTTCTGTCGGTTGCAATGATATACTTTCATGTATATGTCGCCAGAGAAGCCAGACGTTGACCTCAATCGGCGCACGTTCATAAAGGCGTCGCTCGTACTCGCGGGCGCTCTTGTGCTCGGTAAGGTGTCCGGATTGCTTTCATTGGCTTCTGCCATTTCGGCGCCTTCGCGCACGTCGTCAGTCAGAGTTAAAGAATATAAAAACACCCGCTACGGCTTCTCACTCATGCACCCGAGCGATCTCGCGGTCGCGGAACACTCCGAGGGAGGCGGCGCCGCCGCCATTACATTTCAGAATCCGGAGAAAGGGGAGGGCTTCCAGCTCTTTATCGCGCCCCATAGCGAGCCCAACATGGGCGAGGTGCCGTATAACGGGACGCAAGAGAGTGAACAGCACTTTGAGTCATCGGGCGTTCGCGAATCTCTGACACCTATCGCGGTTGATGGAGCCATCGGAACCGCGTTCTACAGCACCCACGCCGCCCTCGGCGCCACCCGCGAGGTGCGCTTTGTGCACAAAGGATTCCTCTATGAGTTGACAACGCCGAAGCCGCTCGCCGCGTGGCTTGGCGAAATCATCCAAACATGGAGATTCGCTTGATAACTGGCGTATGCGTGAAGATAGAAATCAAAGAAATGCTATAATCATTAGATGATTTAGTAACCATGAAATAATATGCACTCCCTCGTTATTGGAAGATTTCAGCCTTTCCACGCGGGGCATATAAGTCTCATCCAGACCGTTCTTGATGAAGGAAAGAATGTCTGCATCGCTATACGAGACACAGAAGTATCGGAATCAAATCCATATTCTGTAAAAGAGCGTGAAGACATGATTTCTTCTGTATTCCCGCAAGTGAAAGTCATTGTCATTCCCGATATAGATGAAGTGGTTTACGGTAGAAATGTCGGTTGGGGGATTAGGGAAATACGGCTTGATGCAGGAACCGAAACGATTAGTGGAACGAAAATACGAGGAAGAAAAATATGATCATATTACTCACCGGCTTGCCGGGGTCGGGGAAGACTATGACCGGCACGATTCTCCGAGAGTTGTTGTGCGAGGGTGGCCGCAAGGCGACGCTGTTAGACGGCGATACTATACGGGAGATTTCCGGCAAAAAATTCGGTTTTACGGGCGACGACCGTAGGGCGCGCGTTATTGAATTGGCGAAGATGGCTACCCAGATTGATGGGTATGTCATCTGCGCCCTCATCGCTCCGACAGACGCTCTTAGGGCAGAGTTTAGGCAGGTTTCAGAAACGGCGGGCGCGTTTGTTGAAGTATACCTATCCACGCCATTAAGTGTGTGCGAGACGCGAAAGCCGAAGCTGTATCAGAGAGCAAGGAATGGGGAGTTGGGAGATTATGCGGGGATAACTTCGCCCTATGAAGTGCCCCGTACTCCCGATATTGAAATAGATACGACCAATAAGACAGCACACGAAGCGGCGCTGTGGGTGTCTGAACGTTTGCCGACATGATATAATCTGCTCGCACGCAAGCCTATAAATTATCAGCTTTATTACACTAACCAAACATATGAAACGAACCTTCATTTCAGTCAGCCAAAAGGACATTGACACGAAGCTCGCAGAGAATCTCCATTCCCGCGAGCTGGAGTTGATGTCATACGACTTTGAGCGGGCGACTCACGAAGCGGCCATCGCGCAATTGGGGAATATCAAATGGAATACGGAGACGGGCCAGTACAAAAACCTCGCGCGCGACGTGATGGTCGCTCGTGCCATCGCAAACGGCCTAAACTCTGCACAGATACAAGAAATAGCCGACCTGAATTCGCTTGAATCTCACCGGTTGAATCTGGAGTCGGTCAAGGTGGAAACGGCGAAGTCCGAGCGCCATTATAAAAGCGTCCTCGCCGCATTGCCGAAGGGGGCGAGGAGGAATGTAGCTCTCGCCAATCTTACAGCCAAGCTCGCCGCGAGAGAGAAGGCAACACAAAGGAGAATGGCATAAACAAGCATGATAGATAAGAAAATCTATTTCCTATCTGGATTGCCCAGGACGGGTTCAACCCTGCTCGGGTCTATCTTGTCGCAAAATCCCGACATATATGTAACGCCCACGAGCCCCTTGTATTCGCTCTTGGTCAATACCAATGAGCATTTTAATCTGTTGAGCGTGCAATACACCTACGACCACGATGCAGTGAGCAAACGCGTGTATCATGCAATGATTGAAGCTTTTTATGCCGATATTGAACAGCCGGTAATTTTTGATAAACACCGGGGCTGGCCGAAACACGTTGACGCTATTAAAGAATATCTCAATCCGAAGCCGAGGATTATCTGCACTGTCCGGCCTATTGCAGAAATCATGGCCTCATACATAGCCTTGGCGGATAAAGATGAAAATAACTTCATTGATGCCCATTTAAAGAAAGATGGCCGGCCAATCACAAACGAGGCTCGCGCCCATCTCCTGTGGTCAACGTATATGAAAACAGCTTACGAGAATACTACTATAGGACTGCAGACGCATCCTGAAAGCATATTGCTCGTTGAGTACCGCGACCTCGCTGCGAATCCTACCGAAACATTTAAAAAGATTTATGACTTCTGCGAGATAGAACCGTTTGAACATAGGTGGGAGGGGATAGAAAATAAATGTGCAGAGGCCAAGGATGAGGCGTGGGGCTTGAAGAACCTCCACACCATACGGCCGGTATTGGGAGTGTCAAGCTTAGACCCGCGTGCGTATCTGCCGAGTGAAGCGATTAACTACTTCAGTCAGTTTGATATTAAAGCCTGCCTGTCGGGCAGACAGGAATGATGTATGGCTAATGACCGAATAGCAGTAGCGCATCTCACTTCTCCCTCCGTCTCGGCCTACCCGTGGTCAGCCGGGTTTGGGACTAAATATGCCGATCCCGGAACGTTGCCGACGGGCGATGGGCGTAGCGTAGCATTTGGCACTTCAGATATCGCAGTAGCGCACCTCACTTCTCCCCGTGTCTCGGCCTACCCGTGGTCAGCCGGGTTCGGGACTAAATATGCCGATCCCGGAACGTTGCCGACGGGCTATGGGCTTGTCGTAGCGTTTGGCACTTCAGATATCGCAGTAGCGCACTTCACCTCTCCCTTCGTCTCGGCCTACCCGTGGTCTGCCGGGTTCGGGACTAAGTATGCTAATCCCGGAACACTGCCGACGGGCGATGGGTATGGCGTAGCATTTGGCACTTCAGATATCGCAGTAGCGCACACCGCTCTTCCCCGCGTCTCGGCCTACCCGTGGTCAGCCGGGTTCGGGACTAAATATGCCAACCCGGGAACGCTGCCGGCGGGCACCGGGTATGGCGTAGCGTTTGGCGCTTCAGATATCGCAGTAGCGCACAGAATTTCTCCCTTTGTCTCGGCCTACCCGTGGTCAGCCGGGTTTGGGACTAAATATGCCAACCCGGGAACGCTGCCGACGGGCACCGGGTATGGCGTAGCATTTGGCACTTCAGATATCGCAGTAGCGCACAAAATTTCTCCCTTTGTCTCGGCCTACCCGTGGTCAGCCGGGTTCGGGACTAAATATGCCAACCCGGGAACGCTGCCGACGGGCACCGGGTATGGCGTAGCATTTGGCATAGCGGCAGCCGCGCCTCCTGCCGCCGCATCGCCATCTCGCACCATGCGCCTGTTTGAAGGATTCAAGATTAAACTCATCAGCGGCCGCCTCAAGATTCAACAAAAATAGCACTTAGTCTCCCCGGATTTAACGCAGTCTGACTGCCTCTGCTGATACGTGGCGGCGCCGCGCTTCGCGGCATTCAAATGGAAATAATCTTATTACTTACTCTTCGTACACATATACTTCGCTTTCAGTAATTACAATCAGTCGGTCAGTGATATCGAGTGTCGGAAGAATCTGCCTAAGAAACACACTGAATCTATCGCATTGGAATGAAAATATAGTCGGCAAGACTCTCAAGACAATCCGCCCAGGCGTGTTCGCGAGAGGAAATTTTGCAGTGTCAAGAAAGTCAGTGTCAAATGTTAGAATCGGTATCTTTTCTTTCTTCGAGCGCGCGAAGACAACTGTATCCGAGGTTCCTTTTGGAGACCACGCGACATCGTGGCCGTGCGCTAGCGCGACCCGCGTGAGCGGTCGCGACATATTCTCATCGGCTAAGAACTTCACGGGTAGATTGTGGGAGGCTAATAACTCTGTCGCTTCCAGCACGAGAAGCGGCGAGCTGAAGCGCGGCCTGAATGTGTTCTTTGGTTATAGAAGGCCATGCGTCGAGAACAGACTCGATTGTCTCGTCATGTGCAAGAGCGTCGAGAACTTGCCAGACCATAACGCGCGTGCCCTTGAACGTGAGCTTGCCTCCGCAGATATCCGGATCGGAAACGATGTATTTGTTGATAATACGTTTGTTCATAATATATGCATTGTAGCACGAAGCATCGTATGTGCAACGGGACGCCGACGCGTATTATGCGCCTGTTTGAAGGGTTCAGAATCAAATTAATAAGCGGCCGGCTTATCATTCAACAAAGGTAAAAGTGTCCAACACTCGGTGTTTGACAGGCAGGTGTCCAACACCGAGTGTTGGACACTAATCACTAATCGAATCAGCGCGGCGGCGCAGCGCCGCCGCGCTCTGCCAGCGCCTCTGCCAGCCTTGCGGCGATACAACGCATAGGGTACTATTCTCTATATAATATGGACTACAGAAAAATCATCTCAATTGACGTAGGCAAACGCGGGGGCCAACCGACGATACGCGGAATGCGTATAACGGTTTATGATGTTCTTAAAATGATGGCCTCTGGCATGACGCCGGCAGATATCATGGACGATTTCCCCGAACTGACTGCAGACGACATACGCGCCGCGCTCACCTATGCCTCAAGGAGAGAAGGCGAGACAGTGTTTGCAACGCATGAAACTGCTATTCGATCAGAACATCTCGCGTAAACTGGTAAAGACTCTCGGCCGTTCTTTCCCGGGAACGAGCCACGTGCATACGCTCGGTCTCTCTACCGCTTCTGATCTCGAGGTTTGGGAATATGCACGGACGCATAAGTATATCATCGTAATCCGGGCAGTCTGACTGCCCAAAAGTGTCAAACACCGAGTGTTTGACACTTCAACATAATTTAACGCAGTCTGACTGCCTGCTCTCGCGCGGCGGCTACGCCACCACGCTGTTCAATTTCGCGTTCCTTTGTGCTATGCTACGACCTATGAACAGTAAAACATTTCCACACCTTACATTTACCGTCCAAATCTTCCGTGAAGGGAAGCTGTTTGTCGCGTATAATCCGGAGCTTGACGTTTCAAGTTGCGGTTCAACTCTTGAAAAAGCAAAGATAAACATCAAGGACGCCATTCGCGGATTTCTGAAATCAGCCGCGAAGATGGGCACCTTGCGAGAAATTTTAGAAGAAGCCGGGTATACATATCGACGCACGCGCTGGGTTGACCCGGAACTCGTGTCATTAGACCGAATGTCAGTGTCCGCGTAAGACGGCATGTCGCATATTGCTCCAGTACACTACAAAAAGCTTGTGCGTGTGTTTGAGCTTAGCGGATTCGTGCTTGACCGTATAGAAGGCGACCATCTTGTGTATGTGAAAGAAGGCATAAAACGTCCCGTCGTTATTCCAACATACAAGCAGGTTCCCGTGTTCATCATTAAGAATAATCTACGCTCGGCCCGCATCTCACGCGAAGAATATTTTCGGTTGCTTAAGGCATAAGTCACTGACTGCTGATGCGCGGCGGCGCAGCGCCGCCGCGCTTCTAATCCGCGTCAACAGAAAACGAAGTCGCCGTCCTTGCGAACGGCGGCTTCGGAGGCTCGAGGATTCAATCTTCGAGCAGGACCAGGTTTGTCACTCACAGCGTCAGTGTATCAAATCGATATGCCGTGTCAAGTACCCGCAAAATGCGCCTGTTTGAAGGGTTCAGAATCAAATTAATAAGCGGCCGGCTCAAAATCCAACAAAGGTAAATCCACTTGGGGGTTTCACCCCCAAATTGAGGGGCGCGGCGGCGCCGCGCCGCCGCGCCCCTTCGCGCAGATGCTTTTTAAGTTTCGCTATGTTATACTGGCGGGCATGAAAAGCATCATCCAATTTCAAATCTCCGAAAGCGATGGTGGCTATGTCGCAGAGGGAA
>Ga0209211_10012674_pt1 | contig 10576 bp, 10 predicted proteins | sample RifGroA2_FD_183992 | JGI IMG/M metagenome (GOLD analysis project Ga0209211, IMG submission 183992) | Groundwater microbial communities from Rifle, Colorado, USA - Groundwater A2 (SPAdes) (version 2) | ecosystem: Environmental > Aquatic > Deep subsurface > Groundwater | place: Rifle, Colorado...
GATCGATGTGTGTTACGGCTTCCATGGATGCCCTAGACTTTATCTCACCAGTCAAACTAGGGCATATTGTGATCTTGCGGGCCAATGCGAATTATACCGGAAAATCATCCATGGAAATTGGCGTTAAAGTCATGTCGGAAGATCCCATTACAGGCATTCAACATCACACCTCAAGTGCTTATCTCACCTTTGTCGCTGTCGATGCCTTAGGCAAACCCATCCCCGTTCCCCAAGTGGCCCCTCAAACAGAAGAAGAAAAAAAATGGTTTGAAGAGGGAAAACAAAGACGCGCTCTAAGATTGGCGGCGAAATGATTGTCTTGTAGGGACAATCCTAGGATTGTCCCTACATGGAGACACAATGAACAAAAAACGTTCACCCATTCTCATTTTTCTTCTTGTTTCCATCCTGATTCACCTTTTGGGAACATTGCTATTTACTAGTTTGTCTCAAAACTGGTTTGCCCGAAACTTGCCCGAACCCAAACCCTTGATGATTCAATTGAACAAATCGATTTTACCCCAAAATGTGGTTGATATGGCCAAACCCCAACAGGAAAAAATTCCTGAAAAAGCGTCCGCCGAATCCCTTTACAATCAAAGTGTCTCTCAAGAAACCGTGGCACGCCCCACACCAGAGGCCCAAATATCCCAACCGGCAAGCCCTTCGCAGCAAGGCAAACCCACGCCAAAGGAATATCAAGAATCCAAAGAAGAAAAACAGGTGGCCAAGACCGAAACACCTTCTCCTTTTAATGAATATTCAAAAAAACCCCTGCCCCCACCCACGGGCACCCTCCAACCCCGTTCCACGATCAATCAGGGCTCAAATAATGAAGAGTTTCTTCCAGACTATAAAGTAGGGGGTAAGACTTATTTAAACACCTTGGCCAATCCCAACCTGGCTTATTATGTCGAGCTTAAAAGAAAGTTTCGCATGGCATGGAACCCAATCCCAGTGCTTCGTCCCCAAATCAACCGGATCACAGCCGGACAAGTGGAACTTGTGTTGGGAGTTTCAATCAATGGCCGTGGAGAATTGGCCAATTTGATTGTGATACAATCTTCAGGAATTCCTTCCTACGATGAAGAAGGAAAAAGGACCGTCACAGCCTCGAGCCCTTTTACAACGCCCCCAACCTCTATTTTGGGGGAAGATGGCATGATGCACATGGCTTGGCATTTTACGGTATATTTGTAAAAACTAATGCAACATCCCCGGCACCGAAAGGACAAAGGGGGCAATCGCCACGCTGAATTCATCCCCATCATCACTCATCATTTGATAACTGCCATGCATCGTCCCTACACCCGTATCCAAGGGACAGAAACTGGAATATTCAAAAACCTCTCCGGGCACAAGCTTGGGTTGCAACCCAACCACACCGGGGCCACGCACCTCTTCCATCTTGCCGCCCGCATTGGTAATGATCCAGTGGCGGTTGATTAACTGCACCGTCTGGTCCCCTGTATTGGTAATGATCACGTTGTAAGTAAACATATAGTAATCCTTTTCGGGAAAGGATTCCTCTTCCATATATTCACTTTCAACCTCGACTTTAATTCCGCGTGTAATGGCTTGAGACATATTTTTTTATTTCTTCAAAATCACCCGTGGGTAATTTACATTCCTGACCCTGGCAGAGGGTGTAGACTATCTTATCTTCCCCCGTTTCTTCAAGAACAACTAACAAAGCGGGCAAAAACCTTGATCGAATCCATTCCAAACTTTCCTGTACCTGTCCATGGCTTTTTTCACCCTTAATGACAAGCTTGTCAAACCCATCCAAAGACATAAGGCTTGAAGCAAAACCGGGGGGGTAACGGCCCATCTTTTCATCAATGCATAAAAAAAGCCGCTCCATTTTTTTGAAATAACCCGGCTGGCTGGTCAAGGAATAAAGCATTGCAAGATTATGGAGCGCCACACCATTGGAAGAAGGGGTAGCCCCATCCATCCATTCTTTTTGGCGTGTAAAAAGATCGGTGGCCTCTTTACTTGCAGAAAAATACCCTCCCCGCTTTTCATCCCAAAAATAATTGTCAAAAACAGATTGAAGTTCTTCTGCTTTTTTGATCCATTCCGGGTCAAGATCCGCCTGGTTTAAAGCCAAAAGACCAAAAATCAAACAAGCATAATCACTGGCCACGGCTTCAAAACGTTTTTGGCCATCACGATAACGACGATAAAGTTTTTTCCCATCCCACAAATTTTTCAAAATAAAATGGGCCGCCTTTTGAGCTGCCATTAAATATTTACTTTCTCCCAAAACACAGGATGCCTTAGCCATGGCTGCCGTCATCAGCCCATTCCATTCCGTTAAAATCTTGTCATCCTTTAAGGGAGGGATCCGCCTGCGGCGAACATCCAGAAGTTTTGCAGATGCGGATTGGATCAAAGGATCTTGCTTTTCTTCCCACGAATTTTTTTTGGAAAGATGCAAAATATTTGTGCCATGCTCAAAACACCCTCTGGGTGTCACATTGTAAACTTGAACAAACAACTCAAACTCTTCTTTGGAAAGAAGTACTTTAAGCTCATCATAGGTCCATACATAATATTTGCCCTCTTCCCCTTCGCTATCAGCATCTTGGGCGGAATAAAAACCACCGTAGGGCGCGGTCATATCACGCAAAACATAATCCAAGATCTCACGCGCCACAGAGGCATACATTTTTTTGCCGGTCACCTGAAAGCCTTCAAGATAAGTAAGGGCCAATAAAGCATTATCGTAGAGCATTTTTTCAAAATGGGGCACCAACCATTGGGCATCCGTTGAATAACGCGAAAACCCGCCCCCCAAATGATCATACATGCCCCCATAAGCCATTCCATCAAGGGTGGTTGTCACCATGTTGAGAATTTCGGGACTTTTATTTTTCTGATACACACGAAGCAAAAGGGACAAATCAATACTGCGAGGGAATTTGGGGGCACAGCCAAAACCGCCGTGAATGGGGTCGAAGTTGTCTTTAAAATGGGCAACGGCCTGAGTGAAAAAAGATGGTCCCTGAGCGGAGTGAACCCTGAGCGAAATCGAAGGGGCGAAGGGACTGGTGCTTCGACTCCGCTCAGCAACCAGTCTCTCATTGACCGATTCCTGAAATAACCCCACCACCTCGTCAGCTGATTTTAAAAGCTGTATTTGATCGGTGGCCCATATTTGGGCAATCTTATGTAACAGGGCTATAAACTGATCTTTCCAGAAAAAAGTAGCTCCAAAAAAGGGTTTCTTGTTAGGAGTTAAAAAAACCGAAAGCGGCCAGCCTCCATGCCCTTGCAGGCTTACCACTGCATTCATGTAGATTTGATCGATGTCGGGCCGCTCTTCACGGTCAAGCTTGATACTAATGAAATACTTATTCAAAACATCGGCAACTTCCTGCTTTTCAAACGAGTCATGCTCCATCACATGGCACCAATGACAGGTGGAATACCCGATGCTTAAAAAAATGGGTTTGTTTTCATCCCTGGCCTTTCCAAAGGCCTCATCCCCCCAAGCGTGCCAGTCGACCGGATTATCTTTATGCTGAAGGAGATAGGGACTTTTTTCCAAAGAAAGACGGTTCATAAACATCCTTTCGCACGATTTAGGATGGGGAACAAGATGGAATTAGCAAATTGTTCATTGACCCCCCAAACCCTTTTTGCGACATTAAGCCCATGAAAAAAAAACGTTCCTCAAAAATCGGGCTTGAACCCGGCAGCGTTGTTCCCGTTGTCGAAGATAAAACCTTTTTTCCAAAAATAAGTCTCATCCATTACACCCAAAACTCCTTCGAGGAAATTGAGGTCAAATCCTTGCTGGAAATTGAGTCCTACCAAAAAAAGGAAGGAATCTTGTGGATCAACGTGGATGGCATCCACGATCCTAAACTCATTGAGGATATAGGTCAGGTTTTTTCCATTCATCCCCTGGCCCAGGAAGACATTTGCAATATTCATCAACGGGCCAAAATTGATGTATTTGAAAACAACATGTATCTGGTTTTGAAAATGATCTATCCCAACATACACCAGAGATTGTCCCATGAACAACTAAGCCTTATTTTGGGCCCCCATTATGTTCTTTCCTTTCAGGAAAACCTGAAAGGGGATCCATTTAATTCGGTACGTTTACGTCTCAAGGAAAATCATGGCCCCATACGTAAACAATCGGCAGATTACTTGGCGTATTGTCTTCTGGATGCAACGGTAGATCACTATTTTCTGGGTATTGATATTTTAGATGAACAAATAACGGCCATTGACCACACGCTCTTAACAAAACCCTCACTGGAAGCCCTGCATAAAATCCATCATATCAAGCGCGAGCTCATTTTATTTCGAAAATCAGTCGCTCCCCTGCGGGATAGCCTTGCTTTACTTCTTCACGAGCCCCCACCCATGATCAAAGCGGGTACCGTCCTGCATTTACGCGACACCTTTGACCATACCTTGCGCGTGATGGATTCCATCGACACCTTCCGCGACCTACTTTCCGGTCTGATGGACCTTTATTTTTCAACCCAAGGTAACCGCACCAATGACATCATGAAGGTTTTGACCATCATCACCACCCTTTTTATTCCCCCTACATTCATTGCCGGTGTGTATGGAATGAATTTTGAATACATGCCGGAACTTGAGTGGAAATGGGGATACGCCACAGCCCTAGCCATCATGATTGGGTTTGTATTGGGAATGATCGTCTTTTTTAAAAAGAAGAAATGGATTTGACAAGATCATCCAAACTCTTGGGCTGCTTCACTTTAAGAGTGACCTGAAATTTCTGCTTTGGATCTTTGACAAGGTCTAAGGAAAAGGCCCCAAGAACCGGTTTAAGGGCTTCTTCCAAAAGGGATTTGACCGACTCAAAACTCTGCGGTGTGTTGGGCACTAAAGCCCGGTCGTTTATTAAAAAAAGAAATTCATTGGTCGATAAATCAATCTTCCCCTTAAACAAGGGGTGGTTGGCCATTTGTTGTGTGCGTTTTAAAAATTCGGCAAAGGTGGAGAGAATTTTTTTCCCGTTATCCCCTTCCCTATCCCTTTTGCTTCCATACAAAAAACCATAACGCCGACCCGTGTCATCAAAAGTGTAATCGGCATAATGCCCCACCAAAATGACCTTGGGCCCGTCCACCACGTGGAAATAATCGGCCACATCGACAAAAATCTCGGGACTTCCCGGAATCCATTCATTAAAAAGGGTGAACCACTCATGAGTCCTGATGGAGGGATCGATTTTATTGAAAAATATTTTCCAGTTTATTTTTTGAAGATTCACATGATTCATGGTTCGACTAAGCTCACCATGTCCAATTTGGTTATATATTTAGGAATTAAAAGGACATGGTGAGGTTCTCCCGCACACGGGACCCCGCTACGCGGTGGTCGAACCATGTTTCTTATTCATCCTACCGGCTGCATGCTCATCCTTACATGGCAGCTATAAGCCGCTTCTATAAAAAGTTGGGCCTCTTCAACACGCTGCCGTACTTGTTCCGGGCGTAACCCCTTGGTCCCCTGGGACTCCGCCATAAACAAATGTTGCGCAAACTTGGCCCCGGCAAAAGGATCATAAAAAATTTGCGTATCGCAAAACATTTTCCTGAATTCATCAATGATGATGTTCGCATCATTGGAAATATCAGGGTTTTTACCCTTAATAAGCCCTTGGGCCGCAGTGACCATCGCCTTAAAAGCCAGTTCGGCAGCCTTGTCCCACTGGGCTGCTTCCAAGGCCACTTGCGCCTCAAAAACTTCGCGATCGGCCGCTTTTAATCCAAAATCGACCAACGACACAACTTCACCGGCACATTCTCCCTTGCCAATATCGGTGTTTGTGAATTCGCGCACATCTCCCCAGTCGGTGTAATAGGATTTATCCACCGTGTAATCCGGAACTTTGGTAAGATCATCCAAAGCTTTTTTGATTTCAACCTTCCCCAAACGTTTAATAAAGGCCTGGAAATTTTCGTTGGATTGTTTTCCTTTCAAATACATATCCGCCAAGCGATCCACGACAAGGGGCGCGGCCTTGGAAGGAACTCCGACAACGGCCAAGCCATAGGAACCCCCATTTTCTTCCCAATGGCCCCCCAAGACCACCTGGAAATGGGGAACAATGTAACCTCCCACTTTGCGGCTGATTCCATAAAAACCAATGTCTGATAAATGATGTTGCCCGCAGGAATTAAAACAACCCGAAACCTTGATATGAAGCTTTTTTATCGCCTCATCCATTTTATAGCTTTTTTCTGCCAGCCGTTCTTTAAGCTCTCCGGCCAAACCACGCGAAGCCGACACCCCCAACTTGCAAGTATCCGTACCGGGGCAGGAAACAATATCAACAATCGTTCCATAAACAGGATCGGCTAAATGGATGACCTTTAAGGCCTTGTGCAGCTCCACTAAATCACTATTGGCAATCCAACGCAGGACGATGTTTTGTTCCACCGTGGTACGCACCGTCCCTTTGGTAAATTTGCGGGCGATATTGGCCAGATCACGCATTTGGTTGGAGGCAATATCCCCTAAAGGTAGCGCCATGGTGACAATGGAGTATCCTTCTTGTTTTTGGGGTTGAACATTGTTTTTAAACCACAGGTTGAATTCCGGATCATCCGATTGTAGGGGCAAATGATTATTTGCCCCTACGGATTTTGGAGCCTCATCTAAATCATGAAGGCGAGATAAAAATGCGGTCCAACGGGCGTCGGGTTGGATTTTTTTACGTTCTTCCAACACCGCATCACGGAATTTATCAATTCCCCAATCCGCCACCAAAAATTTGATACGGGCCCGGTTACGATTTTTCTTTTCACCATAACGGGCAAAAATGCGACTGACCGCCTGGGTTAACGGAAGCAATTCTTCTTCAGGGACAAAATCACTGAAAAGTTTGGCCGAATGAGGAACAGCGCCCAAACCTCCCCCGACAAAAAATTCAAAACCCCGCTTCACTTTGCCGTTTTCATTTTTGGAAACAGCCACCAAACCCAAATCGTGCATATTGGCCAAGCCGCAGGCGTTTTGCTTGCAACCGGAAAAGGCGATTTTAAATTTTCTGCCAAAATCCTGAACATCGGGGTGACCCAATAAAAAATGAAACATCGCATCCGCATAGGCGGTCACATCAAAAGATTCGGTATGGCAGGTGCCGGCAATGGGGCAGGCCGTAATATTACGCACCGAATTGCCACAGGCCTCGCGTGTGGTAATCCCCACACTGGCCAAACGACGAAAGATGGAAGGTGTATCTTCAATATGGACAAAATGAAGCTGAATATCCTGACGTGTGGTGATATGACAAATGGAATCGGAATACTCCTCGGCTAAATCAGCCATCACATCCATTTGCTCGGGTGTCATCCCCCCATAGGGGATTTTGATACGCTCCATGCCGGGGGCATCCCACGCAGTATCCGGCCCCTTGGTTAACCCCTGGGCAGGGAAAGGAATTGCCTTTTTCTCGCGCCCGTCATGTCTAAACCCGTTATCATAGCGCTGCCCATAGGCTCCACGGCGCAAGCGGGTTTCAGCAAAAATTTTGTCTTCAATCTTGCCCTGTTTTTTAAGAAAGAGCTCCGTTTCAAATTCATCAATTTCCTGGCTCCATTGGGGAACCATTTTGGCCTGAAGGGTCTTATGCCAATGGTTTGCGGACTCGCTTCGTTCAAATTTCGTTTTAACGGGTGTGTGGGTCATAAATTTCCTTTACTAAAAGGGGGAGGTATCTGTCAACCTTCGGATTGCCAGGGGAAGCTTAAAATAAGGGGCTTAGACAAGTTGGAAATGTTTTAGAACAGAAATATAAAACTCTTCGATGTCTTTCAGGTGATTCATAAGGATTTTTTTAAGCACATCCACGTCTATTTCTGAATATTCACGAACAGCAATATTACGAAACCCGACCATTTTTTTCATCTTAGTCGCAAGAGGGTCTTCAATGATATTGGCCCGTTCCAGTAAATCAAAATTTTCTTTAAGATCTGCAGGCAATCCCAACCCTTCATCGGACACAACATGAGCTGCTAGATCAATGGCACTTTGTACGGCTCTTTGAAGGTTCAAGACAAAGATGTCCTGAACATCCAAACTATCCAGTGATTGGGGAGTCTGATTGGTTTTTTCATGAATCCGTTTAAGGCAATTCTGAATCTGCCCCACTTTTTCCAAGACAATGTCTTTATCAACCATAAACCCTGCCCTTTAAAATATTTTTTTCGATGATGGCGCGCACTCTTTTAATATCGTCATATTCCATGAGCGATTGAACAAAAAACCGCCCTAAAAATTGGGAGTGTCGATCCATTATTTTTATCCCATGCTTGAAAATCTGATGTTTTAAAATGGGGTTGGCCCGGTTCATCACAACGAAATCAACCTCTTTTTTCAATAAGGAAACAAGCTCTTCCTTTGACTGCAACGCATCAAAAACTGTCGGCACTCTATCTTTTTCGTAGAGCACCGCAACATCGATATCACTTGAAAAATTTGCCTTCCCTTGTGCTTGCGACCCGAAAAGATAGACAGCCGCAATGTCCGGCATTTTTTGAAAAAACCCTTTTATTTTTCTCTTTAAAAAAAACATGGCCCAAGTGTAAGCCAGAAAAGAAGGAGGATCAAACACTTTAAACGGAAAAATTCTCCTGATGGCTGGAACACGCGTCGGCCTTACGGTGGGGAGCCACAGCCTCCAGGCCCAAGCGGGCAATCATGGCAAGATCATCCTCGGGAGCTTGGCCACGGGTGGTCAAATAATTGCCCAGCATGGTTCCGGAAGCTCCGGCATCAAACATTTTATCCTGCATTTCTTTCATGTTGACCTCGCGGCCACCACAAACAAAAAGTTCCTTTTGGGGCAAAACCATACGGGTTATGGAAATGGCCTTTAAACAATCAAGCGGGGTCAGGTCATGAAGTTCGGCCAAGGGCGTTCCCGGTCGTGGGTTTAAAAAATTCAAGGGAATGGAATAAGGATCGATTTCTTTCAGGTTAAAAACAAATTCCACACGCTGGGCCTTGGTTTCGCCCATACCCAAAATGCCACCGGAACAAATTTGAAACCCCAATTTTTTGGCATGCTTTAAGGTTTCCATTTCATCATCAAAAGTATGCGTGGTGACAATGTTTGGGAAATAGGAACGCGCTGTCTCAATATTATGGTGATAGTGGATCATGCCCGCGGCTTTAAGTTTTTTGAGATTTTCCTCACTCATCAGCCCCAAGGAAGCACACGACTCCAATTCGGTTTCTTCATGAATTTTTTGAAGGGCTTCAACCAAGGTGTTAATTTCACGGTCCTTGGTCATGGCACGACCACTGGTGACAATGGAAAATTCTGTCGCTCCATTCTTGGCCGCCTCAATGGCATCGGCGGTAATTTGATTGGCTGATTTCAGGCCATAAACCGGGGATTGGGTTCCCTTATAAGAAGCCGATTGGGCGCAAAATTTGCATTCCTCCACACAGGCCCCGCTTTTGGCATTGGTAATGGAACAAAAACTGACCTTATTACCAAAAGCCATTTCACGTAAACGCTTGGCCACGGGCATCACCTTGGAAAAATAATTCTCTTCGGAACATTCCAAAATGGCCAGGGCCGTTTGCTGGTCAATGCCGTCATTAAAAATGGTTTCAATATTAAAATGGAACATAGTTTTTTATGCTTGATGATCTACATCATCTTTTCTCACTTTGAAAAGAGAAATTTGGATTCATTGGTAAGTAGATTCCATTGTGCACAAAAAACTTTACAAGACAACTCCAACTGCCTATGAAAAGGCCATGGCCTTAGTTGAATCCATTGATATCCCCTTAGGAAGCCCCATGCCGACTTTCACCTTAACCGACCCCCATGGAAAAGAATACTCCTCTGAAAGTCTCCTGGGCTCCAAGGGATTGTTGGTCGCCTTTACCTGCAACCATTGCCCCTATGCCCTGGCCGTTTGGCCGCGCCTGATGCGCCTGGCCAAAGAAGCTCAAAAGCTGGGGATTAATACCGTGGGGATCAACCCCAATATTCATCCAGACTATCCCGAAGATGCTCCTGAAAAAATGAAGGAAAAAATAAAGGAATGGGGAATTTCCTTTCCCTATTTAATTGATGCGACCCAAAAAGTGGCCAAGGATTTCAAGGCGCAATGCACCCCGGATTTGTATTTATTTCAGGGAGGGGCACGGGCGCAGCAAGCAGCGCCCCTACTTGTTTACCACGGTCGGCTTGATGACAACTGGCAGGATGAATCAAAAGTAAAACATCAGGAATTAAAGGAAGCCATCCAAAACCTGGCAATCAACCTCCCCATCTCCAAGGACCAAAAACACTCCATGGGGTGCTCGATTAAGTGGAAAAATTAAACGATGGGATCAATCACATTCAACAATGAAAAACGCCTAAAATCCTCTTGACCCTTCTTTTTTAAATGATAGAAACTTTTTCAAAGGGGAAATAATCAACAAGAAAGATCATTATGCTTGGAGCCTGTCGGAATAATCATTTTCTTACTCATGATTTTTTCCAGACTCTGATTTTTTCGTGAACTCATTGTTCTGTAAATCCAGTTTTTTTGGATGATTGCCTCCACAT
>Ga0209211_10012682_pt1 | contig 10572 bp, 11 predicted proteins | sample RifGroA2_FD_183992 | JGI IMG/M metagenome (GOLD analysis project Ga0209211, IMG submission 183992) | Groundwater microbial communities from Rifle, Colorado, USA - Groundwater A2 (SPAdes) (version 2) | ecosystem: Environmental > Aquatic > Deep subsurface > Groundwater | place: Rifle, Colorado...
CAGTCATTGCGAGGAGCGATTTCCGGCGAAGCGATCTCTGTAGAATGAGTCGCCAGAGATTGCTTCGCTCGCAAAGACAAATTTTTTACCAATAAAGATTACGGCGGTTATGATGCACCCTTTCAGTTCCGACAGATTCAATGACGAGTGCGGGGTCTTCGGCATCTTCGGCCACCCCGAGGCGGCAAACCTTACCTATCTGGGCCTGTACTCGCTCCAGCACAGGGGGCAGGAAAGCTCCGGTATCGTCTCTTCCGACGGCAAGACGCTCCATTCCCACAAGGGCATGGGCCTGGTCGCCGATGTATTCTCAGGCTCCGAGATAGCCCGTCTCCAGGGCAATATGGCGATAGGCCATGTCAGGTACTCGACCGCCGGGGAATCGCACATCAGGAACGCGCAGCCCTTTGTCGTCGAGTACTCGCGCGGGGGCATAGCGGTCGCCCATAACGGCAACCTCGTCAACGCCGCGCTCCTCAGGGCCGAGTTCGAAGCCTACGGCTCCATATTCCAGTCATCGATGGACACCGAGATATTCGTCCACCTCATCGCCTCCAGCAAGGAAAATTCGCTCGTCGAAAGAATAATCGCGTCGCTCAAGAGGGTGAAGGGGTCGTACTCGCTCCTTTTCCTCACCGAGGACAAGATGATAGCCGCCAGGGACCCGCACGGCTTCAGGCCCCTTTCGCTGGCAAGGCTCAAGGGTTCGTGGGTCGTCGCTTCCGAGACCTGCGCGTTCGACCTGATCGAGGCCGACTATGTAAGGGAGATCGAGCCCGGCGAGGTGCTCGTCATAGACAAGGGCGGGATTACTTCGTACAAGCCGTTTGCCCCGGCCCCGTACACGCCCTGCGTGTTCGAGTTCATCTACTTCGCGAGGCCCGATTCCAAGATATTCGGCGCGAATGTGTACGCCACGAGGAAGAGGCTCGGCGCCAGGCTTGCCGTCGAGCACCCGGTCGACGCCGATATCGTCATCCCTGTGCCGGACTCAGGCGTACCGGCGGCCATCGGCTACGCCGAGGCCTCAGGCATACCCTTTGAAAAGGGCATAGTGAGGAACCATTACATCGGCAGGACCTTCATAGAGCCGAAAGACTCGATAAGGCACTTCGGCGTCAAGATAAAGCTAAACGCGATAAGGGATATAATAAACGGCAAGAGGGTGGTAGTCATCGACGACTCGATCGTCAGGGGCACAACCAGCAGGAAGATAGTCAAGATGATACGGAGCGCCGGGGCCAAAGAGGTCCACATGCGCATAAGCTCGCCGCCTACCGTATGCCCGTGCTATTACGGCATAGACACGCCCAGGCGCGAAGAGCTCATCGCCGCGGTCAATAGCCTGGATTCCATAAACGAGTTCATCACCTCAGACACGCTCGGCTACCTGAGCGTTCAGGGGCTTTACCAGGCGGTCACCGAGGCAGGCTCGAGTTTCTGTGACGCGTGTTTTACCGGAAAATACCCGGTTGACGCGTACAGGGAAGCCGTTCCGCAGCTTGCCCTTTTCAAGTAGGTCAAAGCAGGGGCCGCAGGCCCCTGAGCAAAAAACATCTACAGGAGGCTTGAATCGTGAAAAAGTTCGCAGCCATGTTCGCGCTGTTGCTCCCCCTGGCCCTCTCAGGAGCCTGGGCTTTTGCCGAGACTGTGCCGATGGGCTCGCCGGCGCAGGACGACGACCTCGGGATAGCGGAGGAGATCAAGAAAGAAGGCGAGGAGAAAAAGGTCATTACAAAAGAGGATCTGCCTCCCATAGACATGGTTTATATAAAGGGCAGCTGCTTCATGATGGGAGACCAGACCGGCGAGGGCGATGAGGACGAAAGGCCGTCGCACGAGGTATGTCTGAGCGACTTCTACCTCGCCAGCACTGAGGTTACCCAGGAGCTTTTCGAGGCGGTCATGGGCTATATACCTGCCTGGAAGTATAACCCGAAGATGCCGAGGGACCCCAAGTCGCCAGTCACCTATGTCAGCTGGTCTATTGTCAAGGAGTTCATCGGCAGGCTCAACGAGATAACAAAGGGGTATTACAGGCTTCCGACAGAGGCCGAATGGGAGTACGCAGCCAGAAGCGGCGGCAAAAATGAACTCTGGTCCGGGACCAATAACGAGGCTGAGCTCGGGAACTACGCATGGTTTGAAGACAATGCCGATAGCATGATTGTGCCGACGAAGGGGAAAAAACCCAATGCCCTCGGCCTCTACGACATGTCAGGCAATGTCTGGGAGTGGGTGGAAGACTACTTTGATTTCGAATACTATCAGGTCAGCGAAAAGAAAGACCCGTACGGCGCGGACTATTCACTTTTCAGGGTTGCAAGGGGAGGGTCGGTTTTCGACCCGCCTAACAAGCTCCGCACGACTTACAGGTACGGGCTCGAGCATAACAGAAGAAGCCTCAATGTCGGGTTCAGGCTGGCCGAGTAAAACTTTCAGGGGGTCCGGCTGATGTTCAATGACTCGGGGGTAAGATGCATCTCAAGGGGCCGGGGCCGATCCGCGGCCCTGTGTCTCCTGTTTTTTCTTTCGATCTTCGCGTCAGTCTTTGTGTCCGGCTGCGGGGCCCTGAAGGGGCCTTCCGGCGAGGACTACTTCAAGGTGCTCGACAGGTGGTCGAGGGGGCAGAAGGTCTACCAGGGCCTCGAGGCCCGGCTGTATATCAACGCCACATACAAGACCGGTGATTTCAGAAAAGCCTACATTGAACGGTACGCAGGAAGTTATGAGCTCGGGCCCGACCATGTAAAAGCCCTTACCGAAAGGGAGACCGAGCAGGCCGAGGCCTACAACGAGTTCTTTTTCACGGCCTACACGCCGGATGAAACGCTAAACGACTTCGACAGCAGTGACTCGGTCTGGCAGCTCTATATTGAAGACCCCGCCGGGAACAGGGCAAGGCCCATCTCCATTACCGCGGTAGACGGCTCGGAGCCTGTCATAAGGGAGTTCTTTCCTTACTTCGACCTCTGGAGCAAGGCCTATTCCGTGAAGTTCCCAAAGTACGCCGAGAACGGCGGCGAGATAAACCCTGAAAAAGGCCCGGTCAAGCTCATAGTGACAGGGGTCATGGGAAAGGGTGAACTCGAATGGGGCTCGGGTAAATAGAGTTTTCCCGCCATCCGCAGGCACCCCTGGCGGCCTGCCGTCTTTCATGTTAGACTCAAAAACAACAGCCGTTTGACGGTCTTGTGCGCCGGTTTGAGGAGTTTTTCCTTGCAACCGGAGCTGTGTTATGCTAATAATCATCGATTAACTACGCACGCGCAGGTTAGTTGTCCGGGGGTGCCCGAAAGGGTTCCGGCCAAGGCAGCGCGGAGGCAAACCAAAAAGGGAGGAACAAAGGAAAATGGCTTATCTTACAATGAAACAGCTGCTCGAATCAGGCGTGCACTTCGGCCACCAGACCAAGAGGTGGAACCCGAAGATGAAGCAGTACATCTACGGCGCGAGGAACGGCATCTACATCATAGACCTCCAGCAGACGGTCAAGATGTTCAAGGAGGCCTATGATTTCGTGAGGAACACGGCTTCCAAGGGCGGCCGCGTCCTGTTCGTGGGCACGAAGAAGCAGGCGCAGAACGCCATCCAGGAAGAGGCCGGAAGGGCCGGGATGGGCTATATAAACAACCGCTGGATTGGCGGCTTTCTTACGAACTTCGCCACCGTCAAGAAGAGCATAAACAGATTGAAGGAGCTCGACACCCTCGACACCAACCCGGACTTCGCCTCCTCCACTAAAAAAGAGCTCCTCATGTACAGGAGAGAGAAGGACAGGCTCGAGAAGTACCTCGGCGGCGTAAAGGAACTCAACCATACCCCCGACATCATTTTCATCATCGATTCGAAGAAAGAGACCATCGCAATAAAGGAAGCAAAAAGGCTGGGCATAAAGGTCGTCGCCATAGTCGACACCAACTGCGACCCTGACGAGGTGGATTACATCATCCCGGGCAACGACGACGCCATAAGGGCAATAAAGCTCTTCGCGTCCTCGATGGCAGACGCCTGCCTTGAAGGCAAGGCCCAGTACGAAGAGGCTCTCCAGGCCAAGAGCGACAAGCAGGCTCAGGAGAAGGCAGCTGCCGCCGCTCCGGTCGCAGCCCCTGCAGCGGCTTCCGCGCCGGCAGCGGCTCCTGCCGACGCCGCCAAGAGCTGAATCCCATAAGAATATTTCAGGAGGACTTTTATCATAATGGAGATTTCCGCATCAGCAGTAAAGGAGCTCAGGGAAAAAACAGGGGCCGGTTTCATGGACTGCAAAAAGGCCCTTGCCGAGACTCAGGGAGATTTTGAGAAGGCCGTTTCCTGGCTCAGGGAAAAGGGTCTTGCCGCGGCCGCCAAGAAGGCCGGCAGAGTGGCTTCAGAAGGCATTGTCGGCTCTTACATACACGCGGGCGGCAAGGTCGGCGTGCTCCTTGAAGTCAACTCCGAGACCGACTTCGTCGCCAAGACCGAGGGCTTCAACGCGCTCGTAAAAGAGATAGCGATGCACATAGCAGCCATGAACCCCCAGTATGTCAGGAGGGAGGAAGTCCCGGCCGAGGTAGTGGAAAAGGAAAAGCAGATATTCGAGGCCCAGGCAAAGGAATCCGGCAAGCCCGCGAATGTCATCCAGAAGATGGTCGAAGGCAAGGTCGAGAAGTTCTACAAGGAGAACTGTCTCCTTGAGCAGCCCTTTGTGAAGAACCCTGACATCACCATCGAGAAGCTCGTCATAGAGAACATCGCCAAGATAGGCGAGAACATCTCGGTGAGAAGGTTTGCCAGGTTCAAGGTAGGAGAGGGCATAGAAAAGAAAACAACGGATTTCGCGGCTGAAGTGGCTGCGGCTCAGAAGTAGTCATTCGAAGGGAGCCCGAAGGGGCTCCCTTTTTTTAACCTCACATCAATGGAGTCCCTCGCGGACTCTACCGGAAGCGAAAATGCAATCAGAGACCAGGTACAAAAGAATACTCCTCAAGCTCTCGGGCGAAGCCCTGATGGGGGACAAGGAGTTCGGGGTAGACACCTCCGTCATAACCTCCATCGCCAAAGAGATAAAAGATGTCCACGACAAGGGTGTTGAGGTCGCCGTAGTCATAGGCGGCGGCAACATCTTCAGGGGCGTTTCAGCAAGCGCCAAAGGCATGGACAGGGCTACAGCCGACTATGTCGGCATGCTCGCAACCGTCATCAATGCCCTCATGCTCCAGGACGCCCTTGAAAAGCACTCGGTGTTCACCAGGGTCATGTCCGCCATCGAGATGAAGGAGCTGGCCGAGCCCTACATCAGGCGCAGGGCCGTGCGCCATCTGGAAAAGGGTAGAGTAATCATCTTCGCGGCAGGCACCGGAAACCCGTACTTTACGACCGACACGGCCGCTTCTCTTCGAGCTATGGAGATAAACGCCGATGTCATATTGAAGGGCACCAAGGTGGATGGCGTTTACGACCGCGACCCCATGAAGGACAAGGACGCCAAGCGCTACGAGAACCTCAAGTTCATAGATGTCTTGAAGGACAGCCTCAAGGTGATGGACGCCACGGCCATATCCCTTTGCATGGACAACGGCCTGCCCATCATAGTGTTCAGCATAAAAGAGCCCGGCAATCTCATGAGGGTAGTCATGGGCGAGCACATCGGCACCATAGTCACATAAAACCGCAGCGGAGCAGGCAAAATGAAGGAAGAAATCCTTGAGATGAAAAAGAGGACAGACAAGGCCCTGGAAGCCCTGTCGCATGAGCTCGGGTCTATACGCACCGGCCGGGCCTCCATAACCATATTCGACCATGTCAAGGTAGATTATTACGGGACGCCGACGCCCATCAATCAGCTCGCCACCCTGGCTGTGCCGGAGAGCAGGACTATCACCATAACGCCCTGGGACGCCTCTGCGGTGCATGCCATAGAAAAGGCGATAATGACTTCGGATCTGGGCCTTATGCCCACGAGCGACGGCAAGCTGATTCGCGTAAACATGCCGCCTTTGACCGAGGAGAGAAGAAAAGAGTTCGTAAAGCTTGCCAAGAAGTACGGCGAGGAGTGTAAGGTCGGCATAAGGAACATCCGCCGCGACGCCAACGAGGCGTTGAAGAAACTCGAGAAGGACAAAAAGATATCCGAGGACGAGCACAAAAAGCTCGTTAAAGAGGTCCAGGACATAACCGACAAGCAGATAACCAGGGTCGATGAGATGATAGCCCAGAAGGAAACTGATATAATGGAAGTGTAGCCAGGCGCTGAAATGCCTTCTGTTTACTTCAGGTTCGCGTACCGATGCGGCGTACAAAAGTACGCCGCATTTTTCGTAAAAAGAGATTTTGAGCAACCCGGACAAAACCGGATTTTTCCGCAAACTGTCAAGTCCTCCCTTATTTTGCCTTGTGATAACGGTGTGTTTGTGTTAGATTTTTGTTTTATGGCCTATAGTCAGAAAGCCCTATTCCGGGACAGCTTCCTATTACTCCTAAATGACTGAAATCTCAAAGGAAAATCTTCCCAGGCATATAGCCGTCATAATGGACGGGAACGGACGGTGGGCGAAGAAGAAACTCCTCAACAGGATAAACGGCCACCGCAAGGGCATAGATGTCGCCAGGGACACGGTGACGCATTGCCGCGAGCTCGGCATTGAGTGTCTTACCCTGTATACCTTCTCCAGGGAGAACTGGAACAGGCCTGTTCACGAAGTCGAGATGCTGATGAAGTTTCTCGAGATACATCTGAAGTCCGAGGAGAAGAACCTCGTCGAAAATAACATCCGCTTCCGCCCGATAGGTAACATAGAAGAGCTGCCCAAAGGCGTAAGAAATGTCATCGCCGACCTTATCGCAAAAACTGCCAACAACACCGGCATGGTATTGCAGCTGGCGTTGAGCTACAGCGGACGCGAGGAGATAACCAGGGCGGCGCGCGTTATGGCGAAGCTCGTCTCCGAGGGGGGGCTCCGCCCCGAAGATATCACTGAAGAGACGGTGCAGGCGAACCTGTACACCGCTGGAATGCCCGACCCTGACCTCCTTATCCGCACCAGCGGAGAGAACAGGATAAGCAACTTCCTTCTGTGGCAGCTCGCTTACACTGAAATATACATAACAGATGTGCTCTGGCCTGATTTTACGATGGGTCATCTCGATGAGGCCATAAGGGATTACCAGAAGCGGGACCGCAGGTTCGGCCTCGTCAAGGAAAAGGGCGTAGGGGCCGCCCGCTAACGGATTATCTGAGTTTCGCTCACGGAGGGCGCTTCTGAAGAGGGTATTGAGCGGGGTCGTTCTGATCCCGATTGTCGTATACATTGTGCTTTTCACGCCGCCGTACCTGATTCTCGCGGTCTCCACAATCCTTACATTTCTGGCCCTGCTCGAGTTCAACGGCCTGGGCCTCCACAAGAAAAGGGACGGCGCGTTTGACCTGCTCGGCGCGGCAACAGGGGCGTCCGTTGTGCCGCTCCTGTTCTTTTGCGGGCTGGAAGCCTTCCTTCCAGCGCTCGTATGTCTGGTCTTTCTCTTCTACCTTTACGGACTCCTGAGCAAAAGAGAGCTTTCGGAATCTTCCCTGGACATATCGCACAAGGTCCTGGGGCTTGCGTACCTGAGCCTTCCTCTTTCATTCCTGACTCTGCTGGCAGAGTTTGAGCAGGGGCGCTTCTGGCTCCTGTTCCTGCTGGTAGTAATCTGGTCGAACGACACCTTCGCGTACTTCGCCGGCAGGAAGCTGGGCAGGCATAAGCTCGCGCCTGTCATAAGCCCGAAAAAGACCGTAGAGGGCGCGGTTGCCGGTATTGCCGGCGGGGCCGCGGTCGGCCTCTTATTCGTCCGTTTTACGGGCATGGATTCCAGCCCTTTGAATACTATCGTAATAACGGTCGTTGTCGGAATCGTGGCCATGGCAGGAGACCTTGCCGAGTCCCTTTTGAAAAGGGGCGCTGGAGTGAAGGACTCCGGCACGATGATACCCGGTCACGGCGGAGTGCTCGACAGGATAGACAGCCTCATATTCCCGATTCCGCTCCTTTACTATTACCTCGTACTCAAGGCTTTTTATGCGTAAAAAAAGCATCTCCATCCTTGGCTCTACCGGTTCAATCGGCGTCAATACCCTCGAAGTGCTGCGGATGCACCCGGACAGGTTCAAGGTTGTCTCCCTGGCCGCCGGGAACAACATAGCACTCTTAAAAGAGCAGATAGAGGAGTTCAGGCCGTCGTTCGTATCGGTCGCGGACAGCAGCGCGGCAAGCGCCCTCAGAGGTTCCGTAACAGTCCCGGTCGAGATCGGCTTCGGTATCGAAGGTGCCATAAGGGCCGCCGCTTTTGACGGCGCCGAGATGTGCGTTTCAGCCATATCCGGCGCGGCTGGGCTTCTGCCGACGATGGCCGCCATAAAGGCCGGGGTCGATATCGCGCTTGCCAACAAGGAAACTCTCGTGCTGGCAGGCCCTCTTGTCATGGAAGAGGTCAGGAAGCGTGGTATTAAATTCCTTCCGGTCGACAGCGAGCATTCAGCGGTTTACCAATCGATAGCGGGTCACAGGCCCGAGGACATAAAACGCGTTATTCTTACCGCTTCTGGCGGGCCGTTCCTCAAAACTCCCATCCAGGATTTCCCCGGCATAACCACTGCGGCGGCTTTGAACCACCCCAGATGGAAGATGGGAAAAAAGATATCCATAGACTCGGCCACTCTCGTCAATAAGGGTCTGGAAGTCATAGAGGCGAGGTGGCTTTTCAACCTTCCCCCTGACAAGATATCGGTTGTAATACACCCCCAATCGATAGTACACTCTATGGTCGAATATATAGACGGTTCCATCATGGCACAGATGGGAAACCCTGATATGAAGGGGCCCATCGCATACGCTCTTTCATGGCCCGAGCGGATGGATTCGGGAACGCCCGCGCTTGGTTTTAACGGTCTTTCGCTCGAGTTCCACGACCCTGACCCTGAGCGGTTCCCGTGCCTCTCTCTCGCTTACGAGGCGCTTCGAGTCGGCGGCACGGCTCCTGCTGTTCTGAATGCCGCCGACGAGGTCGCGGTAGCGTCGTTCCTCGAAGGCAGGCTCCCTTTTACTGGCATATGCTCCGTTATAAGGGAAGTGATGGAAGGATACGGCCACAAGGAGATAAGCTCCATAGAAGATGTTCTTGAAGCGGACAGGGCCGCGAGGGAAGCGGCAAGCTCTTTTGCCGCCCGCATGTAGTCCCGCCCTCACACAAAAAAACTCTGGCAAGGGAAGATGACAACCTTAATCTCTTTCATAATCGTTCTTGGCATACTGATATTCATACACGAGCTCGGGCATTTCGCCGTGGCTAAAGCCTGCGGCGTCGGAGTAGAGAAGTTTTCGCTGGGCTTCGGCCCCAAGCTCGTAGGCATCAAAAGGGGCGAGACCGAGTACAGGATATCCGTCCTGCCGCTTGGCGGCTATGTGAAGATGGTCGGCGAGGCCGCTGGCGAAGAGGTCTCGCCGGAGCTTCAGCTGAAGTCCTTCACCCGCAAGCCCGTCTGGAAAAGGGCCGCCATAGTAGCCGCCGGCCCGGCGATGAACCTGATTCTGGCCATAGTCCTTCTTCCGATAATATTCATGATAGGCATACAGCTTCCGGCATACCTCGACAGGCCCGCCGAGATCGGCTATGTTGTGCCTGAAGAGCCCGCCCAGAAAGCCGGGATAAAAGCCGGGGACACGGTTGTTTCAGTTGACGGCGAGGATGTAAAAGACTGGGAAGACCTGCTGACGCAGCTTGCCATGAACCCCTCGAAGAAGGTCGAGCTCGCGGTCACCAGGGACGGACAGAAGATACAGACCTCGATAACGCCAGACACCTCTGAGCAGACGGGTGCCGGCTACGGCGGAATGTACCCGCCCATGAAGCCCATAATCGGCGATGTCGCGCCGGGCTATCCGGCTAAAGAAGCGGGCCTCAAGGCAGGCGACCTGATACTCGCGATAGACGGCAACAGGATAAACCACTGGGCCGAGCTTGAAAATGTAATACACAAGAGTGGCGGAAAGAAAAAGCTCCAGGTCCTGAGGGACGGCAAGGAGCTTACATTCGAAGTCACACCCAAATATAATGAAGACGCGAAGGTCCACCTCATAGGCATATCGAGACAGGACGAGCTGGTTGTCCGCCAGTACGGGTTTGGCGAGTCAATAACAAAGGGCGTCTCTTCCGGCATCGAGATGACCGGCAAGCTCTTCGTTGTCATAAAAGGTCTCGTATTCGGCGAGTACTCACTCAAGACGCTCGGCGGCCCCATCATGATAGCGCAGGTGGCAGGAAAGGCGGCCGAATCCGGCATTGCCGACCTTCTGTCCCTTGTGGCGTTCCTGAGCCTTCAGCTCGGCATCATAAACCTCTTCCCGATACCAGTGCTCGACGGCGGCCATATAGTCTTTTTCGGCATGGAAGCATTGAAGGGCAAGCCCTTGAGCGAGAAGTTCATGACGATCTCCCAGCAGGTCGGCATAGCGCTCCTCATAGGTCTCATGGTGCTGGTTACCTGGAATGACCTTGCAAGGATTTTTGGATAAAAATTGCTATTTTTCCTGATCTCCGCGTCAGGGTGTAAATAAAAAT
>Ga0209211_10012684_pt1 | contig 10571 bp, 10 predicted proteins | sample RifGroA2_FD_183992 | JGI IMG/M metagenome (GOLD analysis project Ga0209211, IMG submission 183992) | Groundwater microbial communities from Rifle, Colorado, USA - Groundwater A2 (SPAdes) (version 2) | ecosystem: Environmental > Aquatic > Deep subsurface > Groundwater | place: Rifle, Colorado...
ATAACTCCAGAGATGTTTTAGATGTTCAGATAAAGGATATGTGCAACAAACTCCTTGCTAATCCGATCATTGAAGATTACCGATATGAGATTGAAAATTAACACCCACCAGGATTAATTTAACAATATATTGAAAATGCATAGCTAGCGCAATCCCTGCAGCTTGCAGCAGGGAGCTTCAAATATAGAGAGCCATAATGAGTCTTGAAGGACACCTGGAAGACTTAAGTCTTGCAGACATATTTCAGATAATCCATTTGAGCAAAAAGACCGGTGTGCTTTCCGTGGAACACGCCTCCGGTAAGGGTAGGATAGTCTTTCATAATGGCCAGATATTGTATGCCTCCCTTCAGAACCGTGAAAAATTAGGGGAAAGGCTTATAAAGGAGGGTCTGATTAAAGAGAAGGAATTAGAAGCAGCCCTCAGAATACAGAAAGACAGGAAGGTACATGAACCCTTAGGCGCTATACTATCTGAAAACCGGCTTGTGGAAAAAGATGTACTGGAAGGGATCCTCAGGGAACAACTTAAAGAGGTGGTTTATGAGCTTCTTTCATGGGAGGATGGGACATTCAAATTTGAAGCTGATAAAGATAGTCCGGATATTCTACCAGGGGGGAGCGTAAGTCCTGAATATCTGCTGTTGGAAGGGTCAAGGTTGAAGGATGAAGGGACAATGGTAAAAGAAGGCGCTGAGGAGATAAAAGATTTAGATGAGATTATTCAGCCTGATGTGAACATAGAAAGTGGAACCAGTAAAACATCTGTACTCCTTTCATTAATAGAAGAAATATCTGTTACTACAGAAAGCACAGAGGTACTGCTGATGGTCCTCAGGCTGGCAGGTGAAATCCTGAACAGGGCGGTTTTATTTACTGTTAAGGAAGATCGTGTGCATGGATTCGGACAGGTAGGGTTATCAATTAATTCAGCAGACCAGAGGGTGAAGGGTTTAAATGTCCCTTTATCAAAGCCGTCTGTTATAAGTAATGCAGTCCAAAAGAGATTAAGTTATAAGGGTCCTGTTGAAGAGCTGGATTGGAATAATTATCTCATCACACATATAGGTGAGGGTATACCGGGTGAAGTTTTTGTTTCCCCTGTCATGGAAGGGGATAAGGTTATCGCAGTGCTGTATGGAGATAATCTCCCTTTCAAGAAGCCAATTGGTGATACAACAATCCTTGAGGCATTTATCAAAGTTGCCGGGATTGTTCTCCTGGCAGCTAAACGTTCATGACAGGGATAATTGAAAAGGATGTAGGGACAGACCTTCAGGTCTGTCCAAAACAGCATAGAAGTGGACAAACCTAAAGGTTTGTCCCTACGAGCTCGGGAATTTTCACGGTAAAAATAAATAAGATGGCAGATAATCAAAAAATCCAGGAATTCCTTATTGAAGCTGAAGATATCATCCAGACTTTAAGCAGAAACCTGAATCAACTCCAATCCCATTCTTCATCATCAAAAATTACGGACCCAAATATAGTAAATGAATTATTCAGGAATATGCACAACCTTAAAGGGATATCCTCGATTTCCGGATTTACCAGGATGTCTGCCCTCGCTCATAAGCTGGAAGATCTGCTGGATAATCTTAGGCTGGACCGTATTGGACTATCCGCTTTTGTTGTGGACATACTCCATGAAGGCATAGATATCCTCATAAGGCTTTTAAGAGAGATTAGCAGAGAGGGAGTAGAAAATTTTGAAACAGAATATCTTATGGACAAGATTGAAGAGACCCTGATTGACCTCGCAGCCCCTGGTGAATTACCTGCCGGAGAGTTTGAAAATGTGAGTTCTGATATATTTAAGGGGTTATCTGAATTTGAAGTGCATCGCCTGAAGGAGAGTCTTAAAAATGGTTCACTTCCATACAAGATTACAGTAAGTTTTCCAATTGATAAAGTTGATCAGGATATTGCAACTATTCAGGAGAAACTCAAAAAATTCGGAGAGGTTATTGCACTAATTCCAGCCACCGGGTTTCCTCAGGAAAATGGGTTGGCATTTGATATTATCTTCTCTTCATTAATTGAAAAGGTAGAATCAATTGTCGGTGATATCCCGGGAGGCAATATATTAAATATTCAAAATATGGAAGCGTTCTTTGATAATAGGACAAATCAGGAATCAGGTAATCTTCTTTCCAGAGAACCCTCTGCAAAAAGTATTACAATGGCTGTAAAAGTATCTATAGAAAAGCTGGATACTATCCTCAATAATATCGGGGAGATATTTTTACTGAACGACACTATATTTTACATGACTAAGGATTTAAAAAGGCAATACGGCCATAACAGGAGCGTGCTTGAGTCTCATAAGATATCCAGGGAATTATTCAAGAGACTGTCATCGCTGAGAGATGACCTTGTTGAGATCAGGATGGTCCCTGTAGGGCATATGTTTGACAGACTCTCTCTCATAGTAGAAAGGCTCTCTAAAGAATTATCCAAAGAAATAAGGATAGAGGTAGAGGGGAGTCATACCAAATTAGATAAGTCAATAATCGAAGGGCTTGCAGATCCCCTGATGCATATCATCAGGAATGCGGTTGATCATGGCATTGAAGATAATGCCGCAAGACAAACATCCGGTAAGAAAAAGGCAGGGACTATTATTCTTAGGGCCTCACAGAAAGATGGAAAGGTATTGATAGAGGTAGAGGATGATGGAGCAGGCATAGACTTGAAGAAGATCCATTCTATTGCATCAGAGAAGGGACTGATAAATAATGAGGATGGAGTGGATGAAAAGAAACTTATAGATTTTCTATTTCTGCCGGGATTCAGTACAAGCAGCAGTGTTAATGAGATATCCGGCAGGGGTGTTGGGTTAGATGTTGTGGCAAAGAATATCGCAGGCCTTGGAGGGATGATAGATGTTGACACAAAGTGGGGTAAGGGGACCAAATTCTCAATCTCACTACCCCTGACACTACTTATAGAGAGGGCGCTGATAGTTACTGAGGCAAACAGGTGTTTTGCCATACCCCTTAATTCCATTTCTGAGAATTTTATTATTAGTAATAAGGCTATAAAAAAACTTGGTGTTAATGAGGTATTCAATGTAAGAGGGCATTTTATTCCACTCTTACGACTTGGAGACATTATGAGGTTTAATAATGGAACCTCAGCCGCTTCAAGAGGATGCCTGGGTGGAATATTAAATAAAGAAAAGATACAACGGTTCTATAAAGCTGATAAAAAATATGTAGTTATGCTCGGCCTTGCAGAAAAGAGGGTTGGTATAATCGTTGATGCAATACATGGTCAGAGGGAGATATTGGTTAAGCCTGTTAGTGAGTTGCTTGGTGGAATACCGTGTGTTGCCGGATTTACTGAAATCGATTCAAAGCAGATATTGCCGGTAATTGATGTAGGTGAAGTTATAGAAAAGTGCAAGGTGGCTTAATCCTGAACGTTTAAGTTCATACTTTAAAATCCGAAATTATTGTTAATTATGGCAAATAACGTCTTAATAGTGGATGACTCACAACTTATGCGGGAAAAGGTTGTTGAGACGCTTAAAAGAGTAGCTCTGTTCAATAATTATTATGAGGCAGATGACGGTATTAATGCAATAAAGGTTTTATCAAAAGAAGAGATCGGTATGGTGATTAGCGATGTAACAATGCCCAGGATGGACGGATTTAAACTGCTTGATTTTGTTCAGAAAGAAAAGAGGTTAGAGGATGTCATGGTCATTATACTGTCCGGAAATCGCGGGGTATATGACCGGATAAAGGGTTTGGAGAGCGGTGCAATAGACTATATCACCAAGCCATTCCATCCACAAGAACTCATTATAAGAGTTAGGATATTACTTAAGATGAAACAGCTCCAGAAAGACCTGAAGGAAAAAATAGCTGAGTTGGAGCGTGTCTCTGTGATAGATAATTTAACCGGTTTATATAACCAGAGATACCTCTATGATAACCTGATGAGGGAGTATAACAGATGTGAGCGGTTTAATCTGAAACTCTCCCTGATAATGCTTGATATAGACAATTTTAAGGAGGTAAATGACTTTTTTGGTCATCAATGTGGTGATACTGTACTTAAAGAGATTGGTAGATTATTGCAGGTTACCCTCCGTGGGTATGATTTCGCTGTAAGATATGGAGGAGATGAATTTATTATTGTCCTGTCACAGAACACAGCAATAGGTGCACATATTGTAGGTGAAAGGATAAGGAAGATAATTGAAGATAGCCCCATTTTAAAGGAATTAAACGGTGGAAACTATATAACTGCGAGCGTGGGTGTGGCCACATACCCGGATGACACTACTGATGGTTATGAATCACTCATCAATAAGGTTGATAATGCATTATATTTAGCAAAACGCGAAGGCAGAAACAGGGTTGTCTATAATGCCAGGGCTTAAAGATTATAAAGATTCAGATAAGAGAGGACAGAAATACCTGGTCTTTTTACTTAATGAAGAGGAATACGCTGTGGATGTAGTAAAGGTTAAGGAGATTATACCGTATACAGAAGTTACAGAGGTTCCTAACACAAGTCCTTATGTAAGCGGGGTAATATCATTAAGGGGAGTAGTAATACCGGTACTGGATTTTAAAAGATGTGCCGGCGCTTCATCAAAACCACAGATACAAAAAGATCGGATTATAATAGTAAATTATCATAAGTTCCTTGCGGGGATACCGGTTGATTTTGTAAAGGAGGTAGTAAATATCTTCCCGGAAAACTTCAGACCTGATCCACAATTTATGGGTAAGGAGAAGATAGAATTTTTACACGGGATTATTGAGTATAAAGACAGGTTTATTATGGTATTAAAGATTTCAGTCCTTCTTAATTATTTAAGACATGAAAACTAATTGCGAAAAAGCAGACATATTAATATGGGCCAGAGATGAGGTATTAAAAGAGGCCATTTCAACTATCCTTGAAGAAGAGGGTTTAAAGATACATACTGCATATGATGAGCATGAGATGTTCAAACTCCTCGATGATCACCAGCCGCAGATTGCGATTTTAGAATCAGGACTTCCAAAGGTCTTTGGTTTAGAGACCCATGAGATAATTAGGAGGATTGAAAGGTTCAAAGGTATAAAGATTTTATTATTATATTCTGATGCCTGCGTTCCGGATGCAGCCATGAATACCATTTCCGGGCCTGATGACTATATTGAAACGGATCGGATAAAAGACCTCTTGATTTCAAAGATAAGGAGCATTATCCCTGAAGAGTGTGGGGATGGGGGCACAGAGGGGGATGAACATAGGGAGGCTAAAGCCTCCTCTACCCAGGATAGTGGAGTCCTTAGTACCCAGTGTGGGGGTGACTTTAGTCGCCCATTTTCGCAATCTGATACACACATGCATAGAGAGGCAAAGAAGCTTGCAAAGATCATAGTTTCAGATATTTCACTCTACAACAAAGATAAGATCGAGAAAGGGCTTACAGAAGGTACCTTTTATGAGCTTTTGAGGAACGAGATTGAAAAAGGAAGGACATTTTACAATAGTAGAGTTTCTTCTGATGTCCTTGCCAAAACGAATTACTTTGATGATGCACTTGAGGATTTCATCCGTGGAAGGGGGGCAGACCCCCTTCGGTGACCCCCTTCGGACATTGAAAATGCATAGCGAGCGCAATCCCTGCAGCTTGCTGCAGGGAACTTCAATCTTTATTTTTTGAATATAACAATTACCGCTGCGATAATCAGTAGAAAACCCACCAGGTAGTTCCACCTGAATTCTTCTTTAAGATATAAGACTGAAAAGACAGAGAATACAATGAGAGTGATAGCCTCCTGAATTGTCTTTAACTGTGCAGCAGTAAACTGATAATGTCCGATACGGTTGGCAGGTACCTGAAAACAATACTCTGCAAATGCTATGAACCAGCTAATAATGATTACCTTCCATAAGGGTGAGTCTTTATATTTCAGATGACCATACCAGGCGATTGTCATAAATATATTTGATATTGTCAGTAGTATTACTGTTCTCATTTTTCATGATTGCATTGATTTTCCAAAGTGTGTATTATATGCGAATATGTCCAATATTACAATAGTGGTCATAGATGGACAGGGTGGGGGGATAGGGGCACATATAATAGAGAAGTTACAGAAAAACCTTCCCGACGAATCCTTAGAAAAGATAGAGATAATCGCCCTCGGCACCAATGCGATTGCTACGTCATTAATGATGAAGGCAGGGGCGAATAGGGCTGCAACCGGAGAGAATTCTATAGTCCGTGCGAGTGGCCTGGCAGATATCATAATAGGTTCCTGGGCAATAATAGTCCCTAACTCTATGCTCGGTGAGCTAACACCTCCAATGGCAGGGGCTGTATCATCGAGTAATGCAAAAAAGTTGCTGATTCCGTTGCCGCAACAGGGGATAGAACTCATTGGTCTTACCCCCGAACCTTTTCCACATATGATAGATAAATTGATTGACAGGATTAAGAGAATAATTTAATCTATTAAGTTAACAAAAGGGAGATTCAACTATGTGTGAAGCGAGTGTATATTTATTAAAAGATGGTAGAGAGGAGTTTTTATTAGATAGCGTGGATATATTGGAACCCCAGGAAGGGGGAAAGATATATATGAGGAACCTTGCAGGAGAACAGAAGGTACTTACCGCCCGGATTAAGGGGATCAGGCTTGTTGAACACAAGATCATCCTTGAAAAAACAGAGGGGTAGGAGCGGGGTATAGAATTAACCCGGGGCCATAGGAGGGAAAATCTTCTATGGCCGTTTTATTTATAAACCTAAGGGAGAAGGGATGAAAATCAATTTTATTGATCTGAAACGTCAGTATGTAAAGTATAAGGCAGAAATTGACCTGGGGATTGCAGAGGTGCTTGATAGTACCCAGTTCATCATGGGGGCTAAGGTAGATGAGCTTGAAAAGGTGCTCTGTAATTATGTGGGTGTGCGGTATGGAATTGGTGTAAGTTCAGGGACCGATGCTATTCTACTTGCACTTATGGCCTACGGGATAAAGGGTGGAGATGAGGTGATATTACCACCCTTTACTTTTATTGCAACCGCAGAGGTCATATCACTGCTCGGGGCAAGACCCGTCTTTGTTGATATTGATGAGAAGACCTACAACATAAACCCCGCAATGATAGAAGAAAAGATTACCAACCGTACAAAGGGGATTATTCCTGTCAGTCTCTATGGTCAGGTTGCTGATATGGATACCATAAACTCCATTGCAGAGAAACACGGACTGTTTGTGATTGAAGATGCCTGCCAGTCCTTTGGTGCGATGTATAAAGGTAAAAGATCCTGTGGCCTCCCGGATATTGGTGTTACATCTTTTTTCCCTTCCAAACCACTTGGGTGTTACGGGGATGGCGGGATGGTCTTTACAGATGATGAAGATATTGCAAAGAGGATTAAGAGTTTAAGGGTTCATGGCCAGGAGAAGCGTTATCAGCATAAATATATTGGCATAAATGGGAGGCTTGATACGATCCAGGCCGCAGTACTATTAGCTAAATTCCATTACCTTGGAGAAGAGATAAAATTACGGGAGACAAAGGGCACCTATTTTACAGAGAGGCTTAAGGATGTGGTCACCACACCGTTCATAGAAAAGCACAATACAACTGTTTATGCACAGTATTCTATCAGGACAGGAAAGAGAGATGCCTTAAGTAAGTATCTGAATGACAGCGGCGTACCAACAGCTATCCATTATCCTGTGCCACTGCATCAACAGGAGGCATTTAGCTATCTTGGTTATAAGGAGGGGGATTTTCCTGTTAGTGAAATAGTATCAAAGGAGATATTATCGTTACCCATGTCTCCATTTATTTCGCAGGACGAGCAGGATTATGTCATTGAGAAAATACGAGAATATTTTGCAAACAGAACATGAACCACAGATTCACAAAGAACACAGAGGGAATAGTAAAAAATTACTTTTTGTGACCTTTGAATAATAGAGTATATGGGGGCATATTTTGTTAGATGATGTTTATGCAATAATTATGGCAGGTGGAAGTGGTACACGCTTCTGGCCATTGAGCAGGGAGTCGATGCCAAAACAACTCCTTAAGATTGACGGTGGCGAGACCCTTATAAGACAAACGATATTCCGTATCGGACCGCTTATTTCTTTGGAAAGAATATTTATTGTAACAAATAAAAACCATGCAGAGCAGATAAGATTCCAGGTGCCGGAGCTCAAAAAGGATAATTTCATCATTGAGCCTGCTGCAAAGAATACAGCCCCGGCAATAGGATTGGCCGCAATCCATGTTAACCAATGCAACCCGAATGCAGTCATGGCTGTCCTTTCCGCTGACCACATAATAAAACAGAAGGATAGATTCCTTGATGCCTTAAGACAGGGATTTACCGCAGCAAGATCAGGTTATCTTGTAACTATAGGAATTAAACCAACCAGACCTGAAACAGGGTATGGTTATATTGAGGCAGGTAGCGCTGTAAAAGGTATGGATTTTCAGATATTTTCAGTGAAAAGATTTGTTGAAAAACCTGATTTAGATAAGGCAAAGATGTATCTGGAAGATGGCCATTATTACTGGAACAGCGGGATGTTTGTATGGAAGGCCGGTGTTATCCTGGAGGAATTAAGCAGGTATATGCCAGTACTTTTTGAAGGGCTTGGGAAGATACAGTCTTCTCTCAATAAGAAGGATGAAGGGTCTGCAGCACAGGAGGTCTTTTCAAAGATTGAGCCTGTTTCCATTGATTACGGCATTATGGAAAAGTCTGATAAGGTAGCAGTTATACCAGCGGACCTCGGCTGGAGTGATGTGGGTAGCTGGACAGCCCTTGATGAGATTGCAGGTAAAGACGAAGACGGGAATGTGATAGCAGGAAATGTCATTGATGTAAATAGCAAAAATTCGGTTATATATGCCTCAAACAGACTTGTGGCTACTCTGGGGTTAAGTGATATGGTTGTGGTGGATACCGAGGATGCAACCCTGGTCTGCAGAAAAGATAAGGCACAGGAGGTTAAAAAGATAGTAGAGGAGTTAAAAAGACGGGGTGCTGAGGAGTATATCATACATCGGACTGTTGTAAGGCCATGGGGGTCATATACATTACTTGAGAAAGGTGACAGATACAAGATAAAAAGGATTGTAATAAATCCAGGGGCTAAACTTTCATTCCAGATGCATTATCACAGGAGTGAACACTGGGTGGTTGTATCGGGTACTGCAAAGGTTAAGAGAGGAGACGAGGAGTTTTTTGTCAATCCAAATGAGAGCACATATATACCAATGGAGACAAGGCACAGGCTGGAGAATCCTGGCAAGATACCTCTTCAGGTGATCGAGGTGCAGAATGGTGAATACCTTGAAGAGGATGACATAGTACGATTTGATGACGTATACGGGAGGGAATAACTTTAGAGATTATTTTACGGGAGGATTGGATCAATGAAGGTTTCACCAAAGATATTCAGGGAATATGACATAAGAGGTGTTGTTGGAGAGGACCTTACTAAGGATGCTGCTAGGCTGATTGGCTGGGCCTTTGCAAAGTATTTGTTGGAACTTAACGAAGTGGAGGCATCAGGTGCGGGTAATCTTGCCATTGCTGTGGGTCGTGATGTCAGGCTTCACTCATCGATGCTGGCAAACAGCCTGATTGATGGCATAACATCTACAGGTATTAAGGTTATAGATGTCGGTGTATGTCCGACACCGCTTGTATATTTCTCACTCTATAATACTGATGTTGATGGCGGTGTTATGATTACCGGGAGTCACAATCCGCCCGAGTTTAATGGCTTTAAACTCTGCGTTGGTAAAGAGGCGCTTCATGGCGAGTCAATCCAGGTGATCAGGGAGATCATTGAAAAAGAAGAGCCAGGCCCTGATGAGAAGAATAAGCTGAGGATGTTTGAAGATGTTGAATATGTAGAGATAATACCTTTCTATCTTGCATATCTAAAAGAACAGTTTGTTTTTCCGTACCAGCAGATACAACAACCAATAAAAATAGTTGTAGATTCAGGGAATGGTACAGCAGGGGTTATAGCCCCGATTATACTTCGAGAGATGGGTTGCGAGGTTATAGAACTATATTCTAAACCTGATGGTAATTTCCCCAATCACCACCCTGATCCGACAATCCCGAAGAACCTCGAAGACCTTATAAGGACTGTGAAGGAAAAAAGTGCTGACCTCGGGGTTGCCTATGACGGAGATGCAGACAGGATAGGTGTTGTGGATGAGAATGGAGAGATAATATGGGGTGACAGGCTTATGGTAATTTATGCAAGGGATATCCTGAAGGAATGGCCTGATGCAGCAGTGGTTTCTGAGGTAAAGGCTTCACAGGTCTTATATGATGAGATATCAAAAGCAGGCGGGAACCCAATCATGTGGAAGGCAGGACATTCTTTAATCAAGGCGAAGATGAGAGAGGTAGAGGCAGTACTTGGAGGTGAGGTCAGCGGGCATATCTTTTTTGCAGACAGGTTCTACGGGTATGATGATGCAATATATGCCACATGCAGGTTGATCGAGATATTGAAGAGGGAACGCGTTTCAGGCATACGGGAGACAGATGAAAGGGGTCAGAAA